>Ga0209540_10000359_pt1 | contig 45622 bp, 48 predicted proteins | sample BarGraIncu01121A_FD_184501 | JGI IMG/M metagenome (GOLD analysis project Ga0209540, IMG submission 184501) | Arctic peat soil microbial communities from Barrow, Alaska - Barrow Graham LP Incubations 011-21A (SPAdes) (version 2) | ecosystem: Environmental > Terrestrial > Soil > Wetlands > Peat... | reverse complement strand
CTTTGATATAAAATCCAGGTTGCTTAGTACAAAATAGACAAGAACAATATTCAGGAAAAGTGCTATTATTATATTGAGGACATCATATTCTGCTCTCAGTGATAGCAAAGTTGTAAGTGAAGCCGCACCTGCAATAAGAGGGAAAACTATGGGAACGATCGTGGCAGAATCAGTCGGCCCGTCATCTTTAAAAATTTGAATTCCAAAAATCATCTCAATTGCCAGTACCAGCAGCACCAGAGCTCCGGCTACCGCAAAGGAAGAGATGTCAACGCCAAACAGCCCAAGAAGAGCCTGACCCAAAAACAGAAATGCCACTAAAATTGCAAAAGAGATAACAGCAGCATTCAGCGGACTGAAGCTCTTATTTTTCTCCTTCATTCCAATAATAATCGGAACAGATCCCAGAATATCAATAACTGCAAACATTACAATGAATGCGCTGAAAATTTCCTTGATGCTTAAATTCATATTCCAAAGATAGCAAAAAAACAGAGTGCGCCGCAGTTTCTCTACCACAAATACTTTGCAACACACTAAACGCTGAAAAACAGATTATTGACAGAAACTGCGACGCAGATTTTTTTTGTTATCAAGAGCCGGACGCATTCAGACCGGCAATATACATGTGTGCATACGCGGTAACTGTCGCAAAGTTGTTTTTCTGGACAATGCCGATAGGATAGAGTTCTTGAAAAGGTGCAATTTGTCTGCAAAACAATTCGACACCAAAATAGAGGCATTTGTACTAATGGACAACCATATCCATTTACAAGTGATTACAAATCAACTTACCCCATTTGTAAGAAAATTGCTTAATGGTTTCTCTTACTGGTATAACAGAAAATATTCTTTATCTGACAAACTGTTCAGAACTCCATTTATGAGCTACTGCAAATATTCTGAAGAGTGGCGACTAAACAGTTTGCTATACATTTTAAATAACCCTGTAAATGCTGGTATTTGTTTTTTCCCTTCCGACTACGCATGGAGTTCGTATCATTTTGTGTTTCACAGGAAGAACCATATGGCAAATTATATACAAATTGACATATCATTGATATACAAACACTTCAAAAACAGCAAGGAACTTGATGAAGCTATTAAGAAAATTACTCCTGCAGAGAGCTCAAATTCAAAGACTAAAAGTATAACATCTGAATCTGAAAATTCAAGAGTTGGAAAAAACCCCAACAAAAATATTAACGAAATAAATAGAATATTTTCTTCCCGATCAAGGATGCCAACATATGAAGTCGTTGCTCAGCTGGCAAAAACATTGAATGGAAGAAATTTATATAGTCTTGAGAGAAAGGAAACAGAAGAGACCATTGTAATGTTGAGAAAGTTTACAGGAGCCTCTTACATCCAGATTAGTCAAATCTTTAATGAAAGTTACGAATATGTTAGAAGAGTGTGCGACCGTGCCGCAGTTTCTGCTAATTTCCTAAAAATAAGGACTTAACAAAACACAAAGTCTCTACCACAAATACTTTGCAATCTATTAAGCGCAGAACAACAGAGTGTTGGCAGAAACTGCGACGCAGTTTTTGTGCTGCTAGCTAGCCTAGCCAAACAGCCTCTTAATCGTTTAAACGATTAAGAGGCTGTTTTTGTGCTCGGGACGGGAACATAACCCAATAAACAAGAGCAAACAAAAGAAGTTATTTACTCTATTATCCAATGTTTTATCATTTTGGCAAATGTAGTTATTTTCTTATTATTTCCTTTGTTTTGTCATTTAGTACACTTTTTGTACACTATGTGAAGTATTAATTTTGTATCTTTGTAAACAAAGGAAAGTAAAAGAATATCAAAGCGATATAGTTATGGCAAAGTTAGCAGTAAAAACAAAAGAAAATCCAAAATTACAACAAAGTACACTTTCAGATGGGCGTATTAGTCTACATTTAGAGTACTACTTGGGGCGTCACCAATGGATTGATGAGGCAGGTAAAGTAAAAGTAAAACATGACAGAAAAAAAGAAACACTAAATCTTTACCTTTTGTCAAACCCCAGAACAGCACAGGAGAGGCAGAGCAATAACCAGATATTGCAACTTGCACAAGAGATTAGGAATGAAAAGGAGCAAGAACTTAAAAAAGACAAAACGGGCAAGCGTTTGAGCAAGACCAAAAATCTCAATTTTTTAGATTATTTCCAAACCTATATTGATAACTATACAAAACAGGATATTAGAAATGTTCAATTAGCTAATAACCGTTTCAAAGATTTTCTAAAAAATAAATATCCCCTATACCGAACAACCATCAAACCAGATCAGATAAGCAAAGACATGATAACTGATTTTGTAGACTACCTGCAAAGCAAGAGTAAAGGAGATGGAGCAAAAAGCATTTACCAGCGTTTTAAAAAAGTGATAAATCATGGAGTTGAACATGACATATTTATTAAAAGCCCATGTGCCGGTATTAAATGTCAATCCGATGACCAAGCATTGAGAAAAGACATTTTGAGTATAGATGAGATTGAGAATCTAATAAGCACCCAATACTCTGGACAAAACCCAGAAATCAGACGAGCATTTATTTTTTGTCTATACACGGGAATTAGGTTTTGTGATGTTGTTGAACTGAGATATAAGAATGTCGATTACTCAAACAAGTTGTTGAGTTTTGAACAAGTTAAGACAAAGGGGCACAGCTCCAGCAGTGGGGTTATTATACCCCTAAATGATGGCCTAATATCATTAATTGGTGAACAGCCAAAAGATGAGGCAGGCTGTATAATAGATGGCTTTATATTCCATTTACCAAGCCATACGATGTGCTTAAAGGCGTTGAGGCACTGGACAAAAAGAGCTGGGATAAATAAGCATATAACATGGCATTGTGCACGTCATAGTTTTGCAGTAAATATACTAAACAACGGGGCAAATATTAAGACAGTTGCAAGCCTTTTGGGGCATTCAGGATTGAAACATACAGAGAAATACACCCGGGCAGTAGACAGTTTAAAAGAGGCCGCCATTAATAGTTTGCCACGATTAAAAATATCATAATATGAAAAAAGATTTACAAACACAATTTTTCAGTGCCTACATACCTGGGGGAATTGTAGGCGCTTCTATATCTCTCATAAGGGATAAATATGATTTATCCCTTATTGAAAAAAAAGAAAATGGGAACTCTCCCGATAGAATAAAGATTAATGAGTTCTATGAGATTATTGAAAAGCAGGCAAGGAAAGATGTTGAAGCATTTGACGAAACAATATTAGTTGATTCTAATAGCAGCCTACTATCAGAGATTGAAGATAATTTATTAGAGTGCAAAACTAACAATGATAAAGAAAGGTATTTGTATTCCATAATAGTAGAATTTAAAGAGTTAAGTGCACTCTTATACCCTGAGATGTACTTTAAAAAGTACAATGAGGAAATGCTTAAAAAGTCCCAAAAGAATAAATTGATTTGGGAGCAATCACAAATGATTGAGGCTAAAGAGCAATTGGAAGCAATAGCATGGATGGTGCAAGATGAGCAAAACAGGATGGATAGACTAAATAATATCTCTGAAAAATTTTGGCAAATAGCAACACAGCCTAAAGATGATGAGATATTTATAGAAAAGATATTTAGAATATTTTTTGAACTGACGAAGATGTTTGCAAACCGTTTAGATGCACTCTGTTTGAAATATGGAATAGATTTACTGAAATTACAGGATGATTGTGGCGTTTGGTTAAAAAGTACGCGTTTTATTACTGATGTGGATTATTATATAGGCTCGATGGAACTTGCAAAGAAATATATTAGTGAACTACCCAAAAGAGAGTCACAAAACCAATCTAAACCACTGTTAAGCAATTTTATAAGGCAATTTAAAGCAGGCAGTCTGAGAACTATATTTGAGGAACTAAAAAAATGGGAGTTTATCCCCATAAAACCCGATTATAATCACTTTGAATATACTTTTAATAGCATTGATAAACCAGAAGGATACAATGGCTTAAAATGGCTAAAGAATAAACAGTTATTAAGAGAGTTTTTAACATCCATTAAAAAACCAGAGATTATACTTGCTGATATGGAACGAGCTGTGCCTGATTTTTTTATTGATAAAAATGGCAAACCTATAACATTGGCAAACGCAAAAGAAGTTCCAAATACTGACAGCGACAAAATACAAAACATGTTAAAGAATCAAATGGAATAAGAAAATTAGCGACTTTGTAACCTATTGATTTTAAATAATAGCGACCTTAAGCGACTATGAAGCGACCAGCCAAATGGTCGCTTATTCTTTTGATACACTGATACATAGCGCGATTCTTTTAGTTACCTTTGTTTCATTATAACAGACACAATGGTTTTGCAAAACCCATTTTGTTAATTAAAACAATAATATCGTGGATTTAAAAGAATTAAATGAACAGCTGGACAGGATAGAGGCAGCTGCAATGGGCACAAAAGAGGTTTTAAATTTTACAGAGGCAGCAGCATATTCGGGGCTGAGTAAGTCATTTTTATATAAACTTACAAGTGGGCGGGGTATTCCCCATTACAAGCCCCACGGGAAATTGGTATATTTTCAACGGGCTGAGTTGGAAAGTTGGTTGCTCCAAAACAGAGTAAGCACAACCGATGAAATAACAGGGCAGGCATTAAATTATTGTAGTAAAAAGGGGTAAGCTATGCAGGAACATAATATTACCCCATGCAATTCTTTGCAAATAGTACAGGGCAAAGATAACAATTTTGAGGGAATAAAACCAGCGTTTGATTTTGACAAATACAGTATTGGAGTTAAAGACATTCAATCCGAAGCCGAGCAACTAATAAGGCACGGCACCGAAGCCAAAGAGAGTAAAGGACTGTTCACAGTAAAAACAGCCAACCGTTGGATTGAACAGGCGAAAACCAGACCAATTCCCAAAATGCTGTTTGGTGAATTTTGGTTTGAAGGTGAACTTTGTATATTATTTGCCGACACCAATTTAGGAAAATCAATATTAGCCGTACAAATAAGCAATAGCATAAGCAAGGGCGAACAGATACGGGGTTTTAAGCTGGAAACAACAAAGCAGCCTATTCTGTATTTTGATTTTGAACTTTCTGATAAACAGTTTGAAAATCGTTATTCAGCAAAATTTGAACATCATTACGATTTTGATAACAATTTTATAAGAGTTGAAATAAACCCTGATGCAAACATTCCGGAATACCAAACCTTTGAGGACTACCTCAACCATTCATTAGAACGCAGTATAATAGAAACAGATGCTAAGGTTTTAATCATTGATAATCTTACATACTTGAAAAATGAAACTGAAAAGGCGAAAGATGCTTTACCCTTAATGAAACACTTGAAAGCATTAAAAAGCAAATATGGGCTTTCAATTTTGGCACTTGCCCACACCCCGAAAAGAGATTTAGCAAAACCGATTACCCGAAATGATTTACAAGGCAGTAAGATGCTAATAAACTTTTGCGACAGTTCCTTTTCAATAGGAGAAAGCAATACTGATAAAAGTTTGCGATACCTCAAACAGATTAAGCAAAGAAATACTGAGCAGATTTACGATGCTGAAAATGTTTGCGTTTGTCAAATTGATAAGCCCTTTAATTTCTTACAGTTTGAGTTCTTGAAATTTGGCAAAGAATGGGAACACCTTAAACAACCCACTGAAAAAGACAAAGAGAACCTGAGCGAAAGGGTAAATGAATTAAAACAACAAGGGCGAAGCTATCGGGAAATTGGTGCTGAACTTGGTATTTCTCACATGAAAGCAAGCAGGATTTTAAAGGACTGTAACACGCTGTAACACCTGTAACACCCTGTTACAACTGTTACACTTGTTACACTAAAAGGTAAAACATGAGTGAACATAGATACATATTAGAACCATACAAAGGGATGAACACCCGCTACCATTGTCCTATTTGCCGCCAAAGGGAGAGAACTTTTGTTCGCTACATTGATACGGAAACAGGCGAATACATAGATCCCAGCGTTGGAAGGTGCAACCGTGAAAGTAATTGCGGATACCATTACACACCGAAACAGTATTTTCAGGATAACAATATATCATTTGATTCACCTCAACATAAAGCACATAACAAACCAAATGTTGTTACACCTCAACAAAAGCCAGTTTCACTTATTCCGGCTGAGGTATTTAAAGCCAGTCTGAAAAGGTATGAAACAAACCATTTTGTAATGTTCCTTATTGGACTGTTCGGGATTGAGGTTACAAACGAATTGATAAGCCGTTATTTTATTGCTTCGTCAGAGTATTGGAATGGGGCAACTGTATTCTGGCAGGTTGACGCTCATGGCAAGGTAAGAACTGGCAAGATAATGCTTTACAACCCCATTACAGGCAAGAGAGTAAAAGAACCATTCAATCATATTAACTGGGCACATAAAACCCTTAAACAGCCTGATTTTGTATTAAAACAGTGTTTATTTGGAGAACATCTGCTTAGGGATAAAAGAAAGCCAATTGCACTGGTTGAAAGCGAAAAAACGGCTGTAATAGCAAGCGTTTATTTACCCCAGTTCATTTGGCTTGCAGTTGGCAGCCTTACCAACCTGAACGTAGAAAAATGCAGCATACTAAAAGGGCGAACTGTTACACTATTTCCCGACCTCAACTGTTTTGATAAATGGAGCAACAAGGCAAAGGAACTTTCGCAACTTGCAATATTTACCGTTTCCGATTTACTGGAACGCAAAGCAAACGAAACGGAAAGGAAGCAAGGGTTTGACCTTGCCGACTATTTAATAAAGCTTGATTACAGAGAATTTGCACTACCGGAACCACTATTAACGGAACAGCCTTCAGCCGTTCAATCATTGGTTGAGAAGATAAACTTTGAACAGATTGAACCAACTTATCATTTCAACAAACCAGCAAAACTGAAGTCCGAAAGCTGGGAACAAGATATTATCGAAATAGAACGATTCTTTACCGGAATAACCATACCTATCCAGTCTATAAAACTGAACCCTTATACGATAACAAATGTTTCGTTATTCATAGAAAGCCACTTTGCCACCGTGAAGGCGAACAACGGCAAACGAACCTTTTTACCATACCTCAACCGATTACAAGAACTAAAACAATGCATAATAACAAATTATAATTAATATGAATGCAATTTCATCTGATTTCGCGGTAGGAAATCTTTGATTTTGCTGAAGCTCTGGAGAGGACTTGCCATACCTCTCCGGGGCTTTTTATATTCTCCCGATGAAAAATAATTCTTTTAAATATGTAACTCTTGTAGTTTTTTCATTATTAATGTCTAATAAAATATAATCTTACTTCAAATAAAATGGTATACTACATTAATGAATTTAACAAAAATTGTAATAATTATTCTTCAAAATCTAAAAAATCCTTTAAAGGGACTGTTAAAACCTTACTAATAATGAGCAGGGTCTTTAATGTTAGATTGGTTTTGCCTGCTTCAATTCTAGACATATTTGATTTTTCGAAATTGCATCGGTCTGCAAGTTCTTGTTGAGAAATATCTCTATCCTCTCGAATTTTTCTGATTTTCTGTCCAACTTTTACATATAACTGAAACTCGTTCATTTTTATTGTTATCATAGTTGATAACAAAGAAAAAGTTATACATTTGTATATAGGTTATCATATATGATAACCAGGCGTTTTATGTTAAAATGAATATAATATTTACGAGTTTTACTATAGTGCTATTATGACAGCAAAGACTTATTGTTTTTAAAATGCTCACTATTATGAAGGCTTTTTCTTTCTCCCATGAATTGTATAGAAATCATAAATTGAAAAATGACTTTGATCTGAATATTTTATTCCTCTACTTGTATAGCATATAACACTTAACCAAAAAATATAACTCAAAAATGAAAAAATTACTGTTACTAATCATCCTTGCAACCTTTGTTGGCTGCGCCAAAGAACCGGCCCCGATCCCCGAAAAAAACACCCTAAATGTCATTGTAGCCCAGAACCCGCAAGGTGGAACCAATGTGACATCCCTCTCCGTTTCGTTCACAGGAATAGTGCAAGGAACAATTAAACCTGTCCGCGTTATGGTCGAATGGTGGTTTGAAAACGGGCTACACCTTCTACCGGTGATTAAAAGCTCAACAGAATACACTTTTGATTCTGAACTCCCGACTACCAAAACAGCTGTTTACGCCGCCCCTGGGGGATACATTTTTTTAAATTATTATTGGGTAAAAATCTCCTGGACAGACGACAACGGACAACACTTTATCGAATCGTCTAAAGTGTACTGCCAATAACTTTATAATGGGAGAAATATTAAAGTTTTAGATAGAATTGTAAATTAATACAATAAAAAATTATGAAAACCAACAAAATGTTTACCATTATTCTTATGGCCTCATTTATTTATTTAACTGGTTGCTCAGGCAGTAGCGGACATAGTAGTAACCCTAATAATAGTAAACCCGTAACATCATCTGGGTATATGAGCGAAGATGAATATAAGCCGACTGTTAATGATAAGGGAGAGTATCACACAATTGATGGTACTAAAAACCAAATTCAATATCAAGGAAGCAAAGAACAGAAAAATGACCTCGACGCAATTGATGAATATGCAAGAACACATCCTGGTTTTTAATTATTATATACGATAATGCAAACAATTAGAAAAGACCAGTAAATGCAAGAAATTAATTATGAAAGAGTTTTATGAGATAAATGTAAGTAGTAACTTAAGATTATTTTTCCACATCTTATTAAGGCCTTTCCAATTGCGAATTTCACTTAACTCATTGCTTATGAAAAATATAATTCCTTGAAACTTATAGTTTTTTTTAAATGACTTAACTAAATATTAGATGCTATGGAAAAAGATGATGCTGCTGCTTGGGATGCTGATGCTGCTGCAATAAAATATAAAATTGCTATGGAAAAAGATGATGATTTAATTAAATGTCCTGCCTGTCGTTCAACTCAAATTACTGCAAATAAAAAAGGCTTTGGACTAGGCAAGGCAGTAGTAGGCGGTGTGCTATTGGGAGGAGTCGGGTTATTAGGCGGATTTCTTGGAAGTGGTAAAGTGAAAATAACCTGTCTCAAATGTGGCCATACTTGGAAACCATAAATAAAAATTATAATGATATGAAGAAATTATTTCTATTAAGCAGTTATTTTATACACCATAAATAAGTTAAACTACTCATACAGACTATACAGCTATACAGAGAAGGTGTTATACAGTTACTTACATATGTATGATAGAGAAATTAACTATATATTAACTATACACAAAATAAAAAATCAACTAATGTAATGTAAAACTAGTTGATAATCATAGAAATAAACAGTTTTAGAGGATGGCAGAAAAATATAAAAAAATTTATAGAGGGGGTGACATACCCAAAATCGTGCCATACTACAAAGGGGGGTGGGGGGTCTATCTACAAAGGTAACTACCTCACATTATATGTATAAAATAAAATATATGTGTTTGATTATCAATATAGTAATATATAAATGTACTACCTGAATGCCGATCAAATGTAGTCTAAATTGTATTAGTGAGAGTAAATAGGTAATGATCTAAACTGTTTAAAGCAGTCCCAATCTATGCTACTGTGCTATACAAGATAATGTGTGGTGCAAGATAATGAAAAATGTTTCTGAATGTAGAGGGTTGGTACTCCATTAACTATACCTTTAGTTATACAACTATAGCTTATAGTTTAAATTGGCAGTATCATCTCAGATATAGTTTTAATGTTTGGTATGTCAAACGGTTCTTTAAATTTCTTACCATCTTTCATAGAAATAAATTATTTAGATGTAAAATAACTAATGCTAAGCCAACAGCTACTAATGTTGTTGCTATATAAATTATTGCTGCTATATATACAATTTTGAGTGTTTTTCTTGATAATTCTCTATCTTCTCCATTCGGATTATGTGAGCTATAAATAGATTCCAATATTTTTATTTTTTGAGATTCTCTATATTGATCGATTATATTACCATATCTATCTTTATACTTCTGTAAAAAATCATTGTAATTCATATCCTTTGAATCTTCAAAGAATTGTTCAATTTCTTCAACTTCTTCTTTAGTAGAAGTACCAATGTCTTTAGATTCATACAAAACCGACATTAGCTCATATTTTTCTTTAGAATAAAATTTATCTGCTTTCATATTAGTGAGAATTTAATAATTACTCAAATTAATAATACACTATACTCTTTTCTAAAATCGTGATATTAAATATAATGTCATTCCTTTTTGAAATTTGAGTTGATACAATTGAATTACCATATTGATCAAATTTGTATTCGCAGGTCAAGATCATTCTTAAATCAATATTTGAACTATCTACAACTGTTTCGGTAATAAGTCCATTACTATCATATTTATAACTTAGCTTGTAATTTGGCATATTATACTTATCAAAGTCAATTTTCTCGATAACTCTACCGTTATAATATTTAGTACGACTATTTTCAAAAATTGATTCAAAAGAAACGTAATAACTCTCTTCTGACAACTCTCCTAGAGAATTATAATAATATATACTTTCTTCATTTTTAATACCATTAGAGCCATAAGATATTCTACTGGTTTCTTGTCTTTGATCATTGTAAGTATATATCGTTTTGTGAGATAACGATCCATATGAATCATAACTAACAGATTCAATTACTTTATTTTCAGAATTATACCTTTTTCTCTTTTCACTTCTAAGACTCCCTTTTGAATCATACAATGTTATCATAATTAAGTTATTAAAATTATCATATCTGTATTTTTCTTTATTTTCAATTTTATGAAATAAAAAATTATTAACATCAAACCTATATGTAGACTTCTCATTAAGGAATCCTTGAGAATTATAAATGTAAATTTTGTAGTCAGATAATATTCCGACAACCCCATTAAAAGGGTTCTTCATCATTACAGCATTATTCTCATCAAATAGATAAGTTCTGTTTCCCTTTATGCTCTCTTTAGCTGCAAAAAAACAATACTCTCTTATTAGTTTACCACTATTGTCATATTTCCAAATGTTTATTTCACCTATATTCCCTGTTTTACTGTATATCTTTTCTTCAATCTTATTGTTATTATCGTCATACTTATTAATATATTTCCATTCATATTTACCCGTTTTATCATAATAAATTATTTCAATTACATTATTATAATAATCATATTTATTTGAAAATTTTATAATATCATCTACATACTCTTTTAATACATTTCCCTTTGTATCATAAATTTTAGTTGAAGATGATTTCAATTTACTCTTAACAATATCTCCAAATACTTCTCTTCCTTCAAATTCAGAAACCTTTATTGATTTAATTTTTGTGTGTGAAAGTGTATCAACATTACTACTCTTTGTAATAGAAATTACTGTTGGTATAGATTGACCATATGATAGTATTGACAACAATATGGTAAATAGAAATAACATTTTTTTCATCCTAAAAAATTTAAAAAAATCAATGATAGTATTTAATCTAGACTACTGGGCTAAATATACAATTGCTCCTATTACACCTAGTATGAAAGTAATTATATAAAGAATTGCAGCAAACTTGATGGTTTTAATTGCTTTTACTTTTTGGGTTTCTCTATACTGCTTAATGATATTTCCATATTTCTCTTTGTATAATGTCAAAAAAGTATTGTAATCTACTTCCTTATTATCTTCAAAGAACTTAAATATTTTGTCTTTTTCAGGACTTAAAATACTCTCTAACGGTTCTGTTACTTTTAAGGCTGAAATTAATTCTACATAATCATTGTAGTTAAAATCATCTGCTTTCATAGTTATAAGTTTAAATGGTTAGTTATATTTTCTGTTAATTATAACATTCATTACTCCTACAATTTCATTTACAGTGTTACCATATTCTCCAATGGGAATATTAATAATTGGCTCAGATATACTATCAATATTAATAACTACAGTATAGTTGTGATATATTTTATCATCTTCTTGCGTAATAATAGTAGATTTTTTGGCAGTAGAACCCCCAATAATTGCTCCAGCTCCACCTAATAAAACATCTCCTACTACAGCTCTTTTTACCATATTACCACCTTTAGTTTTAGTTATGGAAGATATTTCTCCTTTAACAATCCGTTTATCGTCAGTAAAAGTACAACTCAAAATGCTTTTCATTGGAAGGTCTTTACCTAAAATCCAAATTCTTTTAGCTTCTTCAAAGACTATAATTTCTTTTTCTAAATTATATTGAGCAAGTACAAAAACCTTAGTGGGAGCACCATATTTATCAAAAAGTTCATTCCTAGATTCATTATATGCAGGTATTATTACATTTTGTAATTCTTCCTCTCGTTTGATACTAAGTTCTTTACTTTTTATCTTTCTTTCTTCTGCTCTATCCTTTTCATTTGAAGAAGAAATAATGATTGTAACAATAATAATTCCGGTCAGGACTAATAGTATACTTCCTAGTATATTCCAACCTACAGCAAAGCAAATCATAATGAATCCAATGAATAGTAAAATGTATCCCATAATATATAGATTAAAAAACAAATTGAAACAGTTTCGTTAGAAATTGCAGCTTGTATAGCTTCAATTAGCTCTACTAACTCTTTTATGTTGTAATCAGCAACTTTCGAATATCAAAAATTATTGGTTGTCATAAAGTTATATATAATATTCCGAACATCAAATAAAAAAGGTTCTGCACAATTAAGTACAGAACCTTCATTTTTTAACATTCTCGTTTACACAATTTATTGGATACAGCCCTCATTAAGTCAATTTAAAATAAATACTATGAAAAAGTTTTTAGAAATAAGTGCTTTTGTTGTTTAGTACACTATTAGTACACCTCTACAAAATAAAACAGCCTTAAAATCAATTGATTAAGAGGCTGTTTTTGTGCTCGGGACGGGAATCGAACCCGTACGAACATTTCTGTTCACAGGATTTTAAGTCCTGCGTGTCTACCTATTCCACCACCCGAGCCCAAAGGGCTTTCAAAAAGACCTCTCCTGGCGGAGAGGTCTGCAGAGCGGAAAACGAGACTCGAACTCGCGACCCTAACCTTGGCAAGGTTATGCTCTACCAACTGAGCTATTTCCGCATTTGGGAATGCAAAGTTAAAACAAAAAAACTGTGCTCCAAAAAAATTTAGACTACTGTCTCGAATTCTTGCAAAAACCGTATATCGTTTTCAAAATAGTGCCTTAAGTCTCTCACCTGCCACTTAAGCATGGCGATTCTCTCTATTCCCATCCCAAAAGCAAAACCTGAATATTCCTTGCTATCTATGCCTGACGCTTCCAAAACGGCAGGGTCCACCATGCCACAACCCATGATCTCTAACCAGCCCGTTCCCTTGCATATATTACACCCCTTTCCTTTACATATGTTACAGCTGACATCAACCTCGGCACTCGGCTCAGTAAATGGGAAATAGGATGGGCGAAGACGGATCTCTGTATTCTCTCCGAACATCTCTCTGGCAAAGAGAAGCACCGCCTGTTTTAAGTCTGCAAACGATACTTTTTTATCAATATAAAGGCCCTCTACCTGGTGAAAAATACAGTGAGCACGAGCAGAGATTGCCTCATTTCTGAAGACTCTTCCTGGACAGATAACCCTTATGGGCGGCTTCATTTTCTCCATTGACCTCACTTGTACAGAACTGGTGTGTGTGCGAAGCAATATAGGATTATTACCTGTTGTGATGAAAAAGGTGTCCTGCATATCTCTGGCAGGATGTTCCGGAGGAAAGTTAAGTGCGCCAAAAACATGCCAGTCATCCTCTATTTCCGGCCCCTCAGCTATGGCGTAACCCAACTTGTTAAAGATTGAAATAATCTCACTTCTTGTTATTGATATTGGATGGCGAGCTCCCAACTCCAGGTTATCACCGGGTTTTGTAAGATCGTACTGAGAATCAACCGGCTCCATGCTCTCTTCGAGGATAGTCCTAAGTTCTTCTATTTTCTCTATGGCTGCTACTTTGAGCTTATTTAAAACTTGACCCATCTCCCTTTTCTGCTCGGGAAGAACGTCTCTAAACTCTTCGAAAAGTTGGGTAATGCTACCTTTTTTACCAAGTAACTTAACCCTGATATCCGCTATCTCTTGCTCTCTTTTGGCTTTAAGCACCTCAATTTCAATGAGAAGCTTTTCTATTTTCTCTTTCATCTTAACAAAATATGGCCACAAAGGTAATAATTATTTTGGCCATTCAACTGCAGACCTGCGGAGCGGCATTGTCATACATCTTGCTCCGCCACCTCCTCTCGGAAGCTCGGAACCATCAATGGTTACAACACACTTATTAACTTTGTTTAAATCTTTTTTCCCTCCTATTACATCCCAGGCCGGAATAATTTCGAATCCACTTTTGTCAAGTTCATTAAGCGTATGAATATTTCTTGCATAGGACATGACCTTTCCCGGAGCGAAAGCAAAGAGGTTAGCCCCACTATGCCACTGCTCCCTCTCTTGGTTCCACTCATCGGTAATACCTCCGCAAATAATCGGTTCAATTTCCATTCCAAGTTTTTTTAATACAGAAGGGATGTTGTTTACCGACTTAATTTTTGAAACCCTTCCCCCTTCAATTATCATATGGACTGTCTGGTATTGGTTTTCTCCGAGTATCAATGGTTCGAATACCATTGCCTTATCTACATCCAGAAGAGTGAACACCATGTCCAGATGAATGAATGATTCCGGTGACGATGGTAACTGCTGGACAATAATGTGCCTCTTCTCAGGACCTGAAGACTTGCAAAGCCTGTTAAGCAACATATCAATCCCTTGACTGCTGGTCCTCATCCCGTTTCCAATTAAAAGAATATCCTCTCTTGCTATGAGAATATCTCCTCCCTCCATGTAAATTTCGTTGTTACCGGGTTGGAAATCATAGGCATTGATCAATTCACAGTCAAAGAATTTTTTGTTTTTAAAAATTGCCTCAGTAATAATTGACTCCCTCATTCTTACCTTACTTGCCATTCTGCAAATAAGGGCTTTATTCCCTATCGAAACAGAGGCGTCCCTTGTGAAATAAAAGTTGTACAATGGCAACAGAGCATAGTAGTCGTCCTTGAGGTATGCTGTTAATGTATTAATTTTTGCAGGAAGTCCCTCTATGAGAACCTGAGCCAGGTTTTTGGAAGACATATCCATGAGATATTCAAAATAGTCGGTAACATCCTCTGTTACGCATATTTTCCCGATTAAAGCCTCCCTCTCATAATGGTCTTCCAACAGCTTTGTTAAGAGATCTTTCACCTGAAATATTTTAGATATCTTTTCGAGAACACCCAAAACCTGTTCATACTCTTTTTGAGCTATTGAGAGATTCAGGATATCACTATAAAGAGCTCTTTGTGCGTTTCTTGGTGTCATGTTCTCCACCTCTGCTCCGGGTGAGTGTATCAGAACCGCCTCTAACTTACCTATCTCTGACTGAACATCCAGCTTAACCAGATTATGTGACATAATTTTGTATTTTATTGGTACTTATTAAAATCTGTGAGTGGCAGATCTGTTAGAATGTTTTTAAATATATTCTCCTCTCTCGGACAGATCATTAACACATCATCTGTATTGATAACCATATAATTGTCCAGCCCGTTTATAACTATCAACTTTGCTTTTTCTTCCGATACCACAATAGAATTTGAAACATTCATCAACAAATTTTCATCTGCTTGTATATGGTTGTTTTTATCATCCTTATCAACTTGAGTATAAAGTGACTCCCAAGTACCCAGATCTGACCAACCGAATGAAACAGGATAAACAATTGCTTTATCTGTCTTCTCCATTATTCCATAGTCAATTGAGATGCTTTTACACTCTTCGTATGCCTTATTTATTAATCCCTGTTCTTTTTTTGTATAGTAGTATTTGTCTATGGCCATGAAGAGGTTGGCTATATCCGGTTGAAGTATCTCCAACTCAGACTTTATTGTCTGTAAATTCCAAATAAAGATACCGGAGTTCCATAAAAATTCGCCGCTGTCTACAAATACCTTTGCTAGCTCCAAACTTGGTTTCTCAGTAAATGTTTTTACGCCATATGCCACATTTCCATCTATATCTACGGGCACATTTTTATTGACTTGTATATATCCGTAAGCAGTCTCTGCTCTTGTGGGCTTAACCCCCAAGGTCATCAAAATGTTATGTTTGTCGGCATAATTGAGCGCATCATTAATAGTGCTCAAAAAAACATCCTCATTTAAAATGAGATGATCGGAAGGGGCAACTATTACAGATGCTTTCGGATTCTTTTGCAAAAGCTTATATATTGCGTAAGAGACGCATGGTGCTGTGTTTCTTCTGCAAGGTTCCAAAAGGACATGTTCCGGAAGTATGTCCGGAATTTGTTCCATTACCAGATCTTTATATTGCAGTGCAGTGACAACTAAAATATTTTCTACGGGTATAATCCCGGCAAATCTGTCAAAAGTTTGTTGTAAAAAAGATTTGCCCATTCCCAGGATATCCAGAAATTGTTTTGGCCTTGCATTTCTACTGACAGGCCAGAATCGGCTTCCGATTCCCCCCGCCATAATTATACAGTAATGATTTTTGTTCATATTATTATTTATTATCTCCATGTTGGTGCAAACGCATCCGGAAAATACTCTAAACTGACACAATCCGATTTAAAAATGACTGAGACAATATCAAATTGAGTCTCCCAGCTTATATTGTTTTGGTAGATATAAGACCTGGCTGCAGATATAACCACTCTCTGCTTATTTATGTCTATACTCTCATATGGTAGATAGAGGTTTGGCTCTTTTAAAGACCGGACTTCCACAATATGCAACCTATCTGTCCCTTCTTGTGATGCGCTTTTCATTACCAGATCCAACTCTTTGTGACCACTCCTCCAGTTCCTGTCAAGCAGTTTTTGTCCAAGACCTGTAAGGTATTCCAATGCAACATCTTCTGCCATTTTTCCGGTTTCAATTCTCCCTCCACTATCCATATTAACAAATATATAAAACAAATTTAGTAAAAATAATTAAAAAAAGAAGCCGCCCTTTTTAGACAGCTTCTCCTTAATGATTTATAGTATCTACTAGAAAAGAAGACGAACACCAAGTTGCATACCCCAGGTGCTACCTGTTGAAACAGAGTTTAGTATTTGGTTCTTAGAGTCGAAGTTGCCTATGGAGGTTGCATTTAATTGGAAAGTTGGCTGGCCTCCTGCATTTACTCCCATATATTTAAGAGGTGCAATTGCATCGTAGCCTTTATCCAAACCGTATTTGTCATAAACACCCCAGTTTTTGTTAAGCAAGTTACCGGCATTTACTATGTCCAGACTTAGCTGTAGTGTGTAGCGACGATCTGTTCCGAAGTTTGCAAAGATGTCCTGGAGTATCTTGGCATCAAAACGGTTATACCAAGGCTTAACAACACCAAATCTCTCTGCGTACTCACCTTTATGGTTTTTAAGATATGGATCACCATCTACATATTCCATGAACTTGTTAGCCTGATCTGCTGCTGCCATTTTAACAACACCGCTTACTACAAGATTCACGAAAGCAAGGTCATCCTTAGTGCTAGGTATATAAATCAAATCGTTTGAAACACCGTCAGCGGTCATATCGTTAGAGTAAGTAACTGATGCACGGCCTTGAGCTGCTCCGCTGTAATACAGAGAAAATGTAGTTGCAAAGTGTTTGAAGTACTCGATTCTGTAACTTAATGTACCAACAACTCTATGAGGAACTGCAAAGCTTGAATAACTAAGTTGAGGATTGTTCATGTCGAATGCGTCTAGATTGCTTGACCATGCAGATGCGGCTGATGAACCTGGATTAGCAGATACATCTTTAGAATAATTATATGTATAGGCAATCATACCTGAGAAACCATACTGGAAGTTCTTTGTCAACTGTGCTGTGAAAGAAGTCTGGAAACCCTTGTTTGAATTGGTTAACACCATTGCACTACCAACTGTAGATATCACCTTGTTACCTGACCAGTAAGCTCTGTTGTCTACGCCGGAGAATACCCTGTTTGCAACAGGAAGGTTTTTGTTCTGTTGAACAACAGCGTTAATATCTTTTGTGTAAAGTCCTTCCAATGTCAAAATCATATTACCCGGAAGTTCGATATCTGTTGCCAGATTTGTTCTCCATACCTGAGGCATCTTGAAATCTTTTTTAACTTCCGCAATGTTTGCACCACTAGCAAGGGTTCCATTCATTGTTGGAGGGAAGAGAGTAGGATATTTTGCAATCTGAGCTTTGTAATCAGGGTTAAATCTGAAATCGGCAGGAAGTGATGCTGCATAAAGACCAACTTCCGGGCTTTGTACTGTACCGGCAGATGTAGGTTGGTTTGTAAACCATACGAAAGGAAGCATACCTGAGAAGATACCTGTACCTCCGCGAACCTGCAGGCTTCTGTCACCTTTAACATCCCAGTTAAAGCCAAGCCTTGGGTTTATCTGTATTTTGCTGTCCGGCCATTCTGCTACTTTAAATTTATATCCTGCAAAATCAAGTGCAGAAATTGCGGGGTTGTCTATCAGTTTGTTTAGATAAAGAGGAAGCTCGGCACGAACACCATAAGTAACTTTAAAGTCTTTGTTCACTTGCCACTCATCCTGTAAATACAAACTTGCAAGACCGAAACTCATTTCAACGCCTTTGATGTCTTGTCCTTGGTAACCATATGTAGCACCAAATGCAGAAGGTTTTGCGTCATTTATGAAATCATCCAGCGAATTATATCTGTAGTAGCTTGTTCCTTCACGAATGTATGAGTTGTTTACATAAATGTTGTCATAACCAAAACCTGCAGTTACAGTGTGTTTGTCAAAGTTAATTGTAAGGTTGTCTACAACCGAGAATGTGTTGTTGACCACCTGATTCTTGTAACTGAAAAGTTCATACCCGAATGACATATATTGGTCACCGTCTTTGAAAATGTCTACAAATGGGAATAGATCACTGTTCGAGGTTCTGCGAGGGTCCATAGTTGCAGTATATGAAACCAAAAATTTATTTGAAATTTTAGAACCAAATGTACTGTTCAACTCAGCTGCAAAAGCGTCAATTGCATTCTCGTTACCATAGAAAGAATTTGAAAAAGAAATCGCTTTTTCCGAAATACGACCGCTATACCTTAACGAAAAAGGACTTGAGTTGGAATTTGTAAGACTAGTTGAAGTATTTCTCAATGTGTTGTATCTCAAGGCAAACTTATGGTTTCTTGAAATGTTCCAGTCTATACGGGCAAGAATCTTGTAGTTGCTCGATGGAAATGAAGAGAAATTCTGGTATTCACCCGGATCGTAGTTATACTTAGAAAGAAGGTAAGCTTTTGCTCTTTCAAGATCAGTAACTGTAGTGCGGGAAATTTTATTTGTAAGGTCTGCAACTCCATTAGTACTTGGCTCCCAACCGCTGCTAGGGATAATTTCGCTTTCAAGCTCACCGCTGATAAAGAAGAACAATTTGTTTTTAATAATCGGGCCTCCTATCGTTGCTCCAAAAATTTTGGAACTTCTGGTTCTTGCATTGGGAACGATTGCATCTCCAACTTTTTCTCCTGTGAATGTTTTTGGTCTTATATATGTGTAAACAGATGCTTTAAACTGGTTGTCACCACTCTTTGTTACAGCATTTATGGAGGCGCCTGTAAATTGAGACGAACGAACATCATAAGGAGCAATGTTTATAGAAACCTCAGCAATCGCATCAAGAGATATCGGTTGAGCCGAACCTCCTGGCATAGCGCTGCTTGAAAGACCGAAGTTGTTGTTGAACGATGCACCATCAATTGTAACTGTATTAAAACGACCATCACGACCGGCAAACGAAGTTCCGTTTGCTTGTGGTGTCATTTTAGTAAAGTCTGTAAGGCTTCGGCTGATCGAAGGAAGTGAGTTTATCTCTCTAGTGTTTATGTTCATAGAGGCACCTGTTCTGTCCGCGTTCAAAATTGGGTTAACGACACCTGCTGTGACAACTACTTCGTTAAGGCTAACTGCCTGCTCTATAAGTTTTGCATTATGCACAAAGTTTTCACCTAAGCGCAGGGTTATGTTTCCGGTTTTTGTAGCTCCAAATCCCAGGTATTGTATTTCAACTGTGTACGGGCCTCCAACACGCATATTCTGGATGCGGTAATTACCCGAGTTGTCGGTAATTGCATAGTACTGAGAACCGGAAGGGGTGTGAACAGCAATAACGGTTGCTCCAATAACCGGAGTACCATTTGCTTCTGTTATTAGTCCACTCATTGTGGAGGTTGTAACCTGAGCAAAAGCAGCAAAGGCCACAAACAAGCTCATGGCCGTTAGGGCAAATTGCTTAATTGTTTGTTTCATAGATATTTTAAATAATTAGTTTGTATTATGTTACAAAAATACGAAATTCCCCTTGATAACTTACAAATATTATCAATAATTTAGCAATTCCCTAATAAAATTTATTGCATTTGACACTTTAATTTAAAAAATTGCAGATTTAAAAAATTGTTTTACATTTGCACCCAGAAAGTGGAGAGATTTGATTGCTTGCAACCACATGAAAAAATGCTAAATATTTTATATCCCCGCAGTTTTCTGTTGCAATCTTTTAACTCTCCCCACCGGATGAGTGTTTTTTTCTATTGTAATAACTTATAAAACAAAAAAGTAATGTCATATCTATTTACTTCCGAATCGGTTTCCGAAGGGCACCCAGACAAAGTGGCCGATCAGATTTCCGATGCTATTCTGGACGAGTTTCTTCGCCAGGATTCAAATTCTAAGGTTGCTTGTGAAACTTTTGTGAGCACAGGTCTTGTTGTGGTGGGTGGAGAGGTTCACTCCAAAGCATATGTTGATGTCCAACAAGTCGCAAGACGAGTTATCAACCGAATCGGCTATACAAAGGCAGAATACATGTTTGACGGCAATTCCTGCGGAATACTGTCTGCCATACACGAACAATCGGTCGATATCAATCGCGGTGTGGATAAACTGGATAAGTCCGGGAACTCAATTGCAACTGCAGACGAGCAGGGGGCCGGAGACCAAGGGATGATGTTCGGTTATGCATGTAAAGACACCAAAGAGTATATGCCTCTGCCTTTGACTCTGGCTCATATTGCATTGATGGAATTGGCAAAAATCAGAAAAGAGACCAATCTTATGCCATACCTCCGCCCAGATGGAAAGTCGCAGTTTACTGTCGAATATGACGAAAATAACAGCCCGGTGAGGGTCCACACAATTGTTATTTCTACCCAACACGACGAATTTGATTCAGATATACAGATGCAAACCAAGATTAAAAGCGATGTAAAGAATATACTCATCCCAAGAATTCTTGAGCGGTTGCCGTTGAATACGCGTAATCTTTTCGATGATAATTACATACTGCTTGTAAACCCAACCGGCAAATTTGTAATTGGAGGCCCTCATGGAGACACCGGTTTAACAGGAAGAAAAATTATTGTTGACACTTATGGTGGAAAGGGTGCTCACGGAGGTGGAGCTTTTTCCGGCAAAGACCCAAGTAAAGTGGACAGATCTGCAGCCTATGCAGCCAGATATATAGCCAAAAACCTTGTTGCAGCAGGGGTTGCAAGGGAGGTTTTGGTGCAGCTGGCTTATGCCATAGGTGTTGCCAGGCCTGTAAGTATATTTGTGAATACCTACGGAACAGTAAATCCTTTTGGTCCAAATAAAACTAAGATCAGTGACAGCGAAATTGCAGAAAAGATCAATCAAATTTTCGACTTGAGACCTGCCAAGATTATTGAGAAGTTCCAACTGAAAAATCCTATTTATGAGGTAACAGCCTCCTATGGCCATATGGGTCGTGATCCCTATATAAAAGAGGGTATTCAGTTTTTCGGATGGGAGAAACTTGATGCAGTTGAGAAAATAAAAGAGGCGTTTAACCTCTAAATATGCCAGTTCAGTTTTTTCCCAAAACCGAGCCGGTTATCTGTATATTTCACTTCTACGAGTTTGAGCAACCACAAATCTCCTCCTTTAAGGATGGCATAGGGAAAACGTTTGAGATACCTCAGTCGGTACCTGTTTAGGTATGACTCCTCGCATTTGGTTATCTGAGCTTTGAATTGCAGCCCGCGAATAAGGCCAATCGTTTCTGTCTCTAAAGCTATTGCTCCGGCAACAGTATGTAAATCCGGCGCCACTGTATCTGAACCGGACTCAAAAGCCAGTTGAATGTGCCTGGTCTTCTCTTCCGAGGTGATGATAAACAGGAGTTCTTCTTCCATAAACTCATAGAATGCATGAGAGCACCATATGTCTGAGCCATTGGCAGACGCCAATGTCAGAACATGGTGTTCTTTAATAAATTCTGTTATTCGTGGAGGGAACATCTTTAATTAGTTTGCTTTTTTGAATTTTCCTCCCAGATGTAGACCTTGTCTGAACGGCGCAAGTGAACATCTTCGGGAACCGGAATCGAACAGTACTCTCCTTTTACCGTACGCTTCACAGGATTCAGATCTACCCTTATCTCAGATAATTTATATTCCAGAACTCCTGTAGATGGCCCGATTATAAGAAGATCGTCTCCGGTTTTTAATTCGCCTGTCTCAATTAGCACCTCTGCAACAGAGAGATTGGAAAAGAAGTTAGTCACCTTCCCAACGTAAATCTTTTTTCTGGTCGCTTTATTCCCGTAGACTTCACTCCACTCTCCAAGTTTTGCCCCTTGGTAGTATCCATCCCAAAAACCTCTGTTGAACACAGAAGATAGTTGAGTCTGCAGTTGGGTTATAAGTTCCGGAGTATATGCATTTGCAAAAACAGCATCCGCAGCTTTTCTATATGAAGCAGCTACATTTTTGACATATTCCGCCGATCGTGCACGTCCCTCTATCTTAAAAACAGTGATTCCTGCATCAATGATTTTATCTATAAAGGCAATTGTGCACAGGTCCTTTGGAGACATAATATATTTATTGTCAATCTCGAGCGAACGTCCGGTTTCCATATCTGTAACCAGATACCCTCTGCGGCATAGTTGATAACACGAACCTCTGTTTGCAGAAGCATTGTATTCATGCAGACTCAGGTAGCACTTTCCCGATACAGCCATACAGAGTGCTCCGTGGCAGAAAAGCTCCAGTGCAACTAAATTTCCGGATGGACCTTTAATTTGCCCGGTTTCGATGGTATCGCTTATTGCCTTAATCTGATGCAGGTTCAATTCCCTGGACAACACAATTACATCTGCAAATCTTGAGTGGTATCTTACGCTTTCTATGTTTGAAACATTGAGCTGTGTGGAGATATGCACCTCCATTCCCACCTCTCTGGCATATAAAATTACAGCCATGTCGGAAGCAATAATTGCTGAGACACCGGCTTTTTTAGCAGCATTTACTGTCTCTCTCATTGCTGTAAGATCCTCATCGAATAGAACAATATTCAATGTAAGGTAAGATTTAACGCCACCCTCTTTGCAAATTTTAACAATTTCTTCCAGGTTCTCAACGGAAAAATTGTTTGCAGAATGGGAACGCATATTTAGATCGCCTACCCCAAAATAGACGGAATTTGCCCCTCCCTGAATAGCTGCAACCAGAGATTCAAAATTTCCTGCAGGTGCCATTATCTCAATCATTATTCTTCTCCTTTGTAATAGCTAATATGTTATCCAACACTACTCCGGGTTTAATGTTAATCATACAGGCATAATCACCTCTGAAACACTCTTTATTTCCAAATACGGAACATGGTCTACAACTCATATCAAGCTGAATTGCATCCTCTGCCCTTTGGCCCCATCCGTAAAAACCCACATAGGGATGTGTTGCTCCCCATATGGAGAGAGCCCGGGTTCCCACAAAAGAGGCAAAATGCATGTTGGCAGAATCCATCGATATCATAAGATCCAGACTTTTTATTATTTCAAGCTCCTTATTAAGAGAATGTTTCCCTGCAACAGATTCTACACCTGAGTACTTTTGTTCCCAACCCTGTAGTTGAGAGATCTCTCTCCGCCCACCTCCAAATAGTAATATTTTAAACCGAACATCTTCTGTCAGTTCTGCAATAACCTCCTCCATATACTCAATGGGCCACGCTTTACCTTTGTGTTTAGCGAATGGGGCAATCCCTATTTTTATGATCTTTCCGATTTTTTTTCTATCGCCACCAACCGATTTTGAGAAATAAAGATTCTCAAGTCCCAACTTTACAAGAACAGATTCATACCTGCTTAGCATTGTGGGAAGCTGACGAAGATCTTTGTTTTTCTTTCTCGTCAACCTTCTCTTCTGGGCTCGCCCTTTGTGTAAAAAGGCAATTTTTTTAAAAAAGAGTGCAAAGAAGCCTCTTAAAACCCATGTTCTAAGAACATTATGAAGATCTGCAATATGTGTTGGTTTTAACTCTAAAAGATTGCTGTACAGTTTTATTACACCCTTCAAACCTTTGTATCTCCCCTTAAAGTCTGCCGGAAAAAAGTAAAGGTTTTCTACATCTGTAAAGAGGGCCTCCATCATTGGTTGCGAGACCATTGTAAATTGAATATCCGGGTTTGCTTTAGCATATGCTCTCACTAACGGAGCGGCGATTGCAATATCTCCGATTGCAGAGAATCTGAATAATAATATGTGTTTTGCCTTCTTATCCACGTCTGTACAAAACAGGGTTTAAAGACGGATCGTTATACATCTTCATCTGTTTGTAAAATTTCATGTGCTTTTTCCCCGATTCGATGTCAGAAAGAAGCTGGTCAATTGCAGCGGAGAGGTCTGCTCTTTGATTCAAAAGTGTCTCCAGCTTATTTAGACAAGATGCTTTGTGCTCTTGTGAAGCATCAACTCTTACAGCCTCAGACCTCATATGGTAAATCTTTAAGGCCAAAATCGAGAGTCTGTCAATTGCCCATGCAGGAGTCTCTGTGTTTATAGTAGCCTTTTCGTTAACAGTAACTTTCGAATAGAGGTCCATAAAATAGCTGTCTATCAACTCTACAAGATCTGTCCTCTCCTGGTTTGATCTGTCAATTCGATGCTTTATCTCCAATGCCTCCGCCGGTTCAATATTAGGATTGCGGATAATATCTTCCAGATGCCACTGAACGGCATCTATCCAATTTTTCAGATATAGAAAATGCTCCAGACTCCTTTCTTTATAGGGGTTTACCATCCTGGCATCTACATTGTCCAGTTTGTGATAATCCTTTACCGATTTATCAAATATCTCATTGAATTTTTGACTGAAAGACATATAATTTTAAAAATTAATTTGCGTATATGTTCAACCTCTATCTGTCTCTGTTTATAAGGGCTTCTCCAAAGGAAAAGAGTTGTTCCTTTTGATCTGCTGTTAAATCCGCCTCTTTTATAGCCTCCAATGCTTTTTCGTGATACTCGATAACTGCCTGTTCTGCAGCATCTTTTATCCCCAATTTGCTATATATGGAGAGAATGTTTTCGATTTTGCTTTTTGGATTAATGCCTGTGTTTTTCAATAATGAAGACAACTCCTTCTGTTCATAGATGTCTGCTCTCTTTAAAGCCTCTACCAAAAGCCATGTTTTTTTGTTACAAAGTATATCCCCGCCGATTGCCTTTCCGAATGTGAGAGTATTACCAAAGCTATCCAGATAATCATCCTTTATTTGAAATGCCAACCCAAGTTGATAACCATAGTTGTAAAGGGAGTCTGCAATCTTATCATCTGCTCCGGCAATAATAGCACCTAACTTTGCCGAACAGGCAATTAAAACCGCTGTTTTTAACCCAATCATATCTGTATAATCCTGCAAAGTTATATAGGGAGACTCTTCGAAGTTCATATCAATTTGCTGGCCTTCGCATACCTGAGCTGCAGTTGTGGAGAAGATGCCCAGTACCTTTTTCAGGAATTGCGGCGGACATTGTGATATATATTGATAAGATTTTATACACATTACATCGCCAGACAAAATTGCAACATTGTTGTTCCACCTCTTATGCACTGTTATCTGATTCCTTCTGAGCGGAGCATCATCCATGATGTCGTCATGAATCAGGGTAAATCCGTGAAAAATCTCCATTGCCACAGCGGGGTATAGTATACTGTTGCCTATCTTGTCCGAAAAAAGATTGAATGTCATTAAACATATCTTTGGCCTTAGTCTCTTGCCCCCTATCGAGATGAGGTATTCAATCGGATCATACAACTCACTTGGCTCACCCTTAAGGTTAAGCGTCAATATACCCTTCTCAACGATCGAATCAATCTCTTCTAACGTAAACATATCTGAATCGACTTTATTATGGTGCAAAGCTAAACCTTTTTATACAATTTTGTATATTCGCACCCGTGGAAAAATTCAAAGGAGATATAGCAACTGTTGTAAAACATACCGGAAGCCACTATTTGGTAAGTAACTTGCCGGATTGGAATCTTGTCAGTTGTGTGGTTAAAGGTAAAATGAGGATTAAGGATCTTCACACAACAAATCCTATTGCTGTTGGAGATCATGTTGATTACGACCTACTTGAGGACGGCACAGGAATAATAACAAAAATTCACCCCAGATCTAACTATATTATCAGAAAGTCTACCAACCTTTCGCGTCGAGCCCACATTATCGCGGCAAATATTGACGTTGCCTTTCTGATTGTTACGATGGATTTTCCGGAGACCAAACGGGCATTTGTAGACAGGTTCCTGGTAACATGTGAGGCCTACAAAATTCCCGTAACAATTGTGTTAAACAAAGTTGATCTCTACACAGATGACCACAGGGAAATGACAGAACATTTCAAAGATGTTTACTCTCGGGCAGGGTACAGCATTATTGAAGTCTCCGGCAAAACAGGACACAATATCGACCAATTGAGAAATGAGTGCAAAGGGAAGCTGTCACTCTTTTCCGGTTTATCGGGTGTTGGAAAGTCTTCTTTGATAAATTCTTTGGACAGCACTCTTCGTCTGAGAACAGGTAAAATATCTGATTACCACCTACAGGGAAAGCATACAACTACATTCTATGAAGTTCACCCTCTCAGTAGCGGAGGATTTATAATTGACACACCCGGGATAAAGGGATTTGGTCTTGTAGAGATGGGCATAGAGGAGTTAAGTCACTACTTTCCCGAAATGTTTAAAATTATTGACAAATGTAAATTTGCTCCATGCACGCACACGCACGAACCGGACTGTGCAATAAAAGAGGCGGTAGAGAAGGGAGAGATATCACCAGACAGGTACTTGTCTTATTTAGGAATGTTGGAAGAGGAGAGTAAGTATAGATGAACAGAAGGATTCTAAAGTTAGCAGGCCCGAGTATTCTGGCGAACATAACGTTACCCCTTGTAGGGATGGTAGATTTGGCAATTGCCGGAAGATTGGGAGATGCGGCAAGTATTGGTGCCATTGCAATTGCCACAATGCTTTTTGATCTTTTGTACTGGAATATGGGATTCCTGAGAGTGGGTACAGGAGGTTATACAGCACAGGCTTATGGAAGAAGAGATTTCCCGGATGCAATTAAAATCTTGGTGCAAGCCGTTGGCACAGCTCTAATTGCGGCTCTGTTTATATGGTCAATCCAATACTTTTTCTTAGAGACTGCATTCCAAGTGATCGACTCCTCTCCTGAAGTTAAAAAACTTGCAAGCGATTACTTTTACATAAGAATCTGGGCAGCCCCTGCTACTCTCTCGCAGTTCGCATTCAAGGGGTGGTTCATAGGTATGCAGAATGCAATAAGTCCCATGATAGTAGATGTTACTGTAAATATAATGAATCTGGGCCTCTGTCTGTTTTTTGCCATGTATCTGGGGATGGGCATTCCGGGAATAGCTCTTGGCACCGTGGTGGCTCAGTACATAGGTCTTGCAACTGCCCTGTCATTGATGTTCATATACTATGGCAAGCTCTTTAAATACATCAACATAAGGGCAAGTCTTAAGCTTAGAGAGATGAAGAAATTCTTCGTCCTTAATGGCAATCTTTTTATTCGATCAGTCTGCTTTCTTCTTATTTACTCCGGGTTTACCGGTCTTGCGGCAAAATATGGCGACAATCTGCTTGCTGTAAGTACTATAATGATGAAACTAATGCTTCTCTATTCATACTTTATAGATGGTTTTGCATACGCCGGTGAGGCTTTAACCGGCAGGTATGTGGGAGCCAAAGACTTATCTTCTTTGAAAAAGGTTATTAAACTGCTCTTTGTGTGGTGTATAGTAATCGGAATCGTATCTACACTCGCATATTTCTTTGCCGGAGAACCGCTTTTCAGGCTGATGACAAACAACGAAACTGTGATAGGGGCTGCCCGCGAATTTTTACCTTGGCTGTTAGCTATGCCTTTGATAAGTTGTATAGCATTCACCTGGGATGGAATATTTGTTGGGGCTACTGCCTCGGCAGCTATCAGAAACACAATGATTCTTTCTGTAATCTCTTTCTTTGCCAGCTACTACATTTTTGAAGGTAAATTTGGAATCCAGGCCTTATGGATAGGTTACGCAGTGCATCTGGTAGTAAGGTCCGTTGTCATGACTATTATCGCAAAAAAAGAGGTGATCGGCAAAGTCATTCCGGTAACTGAAATTTCATAGTTTTCTACTGTACGTATAAAAAATATCGTAACTTTGACTACAATTAATTAACAAACAGTATATGTTTAATAGGCCGCTTCTTCTCTTTTCCATAAAAAATTATTCCACCGAGATTAATTTTATACTCGCGATAATTGTGCTTCTATCTCTTTCCTTAATTATTTTTGCTTTCTACCACTTAAGATATATAAGACTTTACAAGAAAAACCTAAACCTTTCTAAAGAGAATACAGCCCGTAAGGAGTTATTGGACAATACACTCTCCGTGATGAGCGAAGGTGTTGTTTCTTTTGATGCAGATTTTAAGATCATCGACATTAACGCAGCGGCCAGGCAGATGTCCGATATGAGTGAAAATCCGATAGGACTTAAATTCGAATCGGTTTTCTCGATAACACAACCGGAGGGTGAGGACTCAATTTTAAATTTGCTTTCAAAATCCCTGATAAAAAAAGAGAGGGTAACGATTGCCAACCATACAAGGATAAACTACAAGGATGCAGAATCCAGGGTAATCTCCGGAGATATCTCTCCTGTAATAGATTCAGACCACAATGTTAGTCAACTCGTTCTTGTTTTCCGAGATATAACCGAATCTCATAAACAAAAGAGATTTCTAAGTATAGCAGTTGAATCTGCAAAGTCCTATACATGGTCCTTTAGCACATACAATAATTTGTTTGTATTTGGAGAGAATTATCAGAGAATTTATGGTTCGGACACACCCAATCAGACATCCATGGACCTCTTTCTGAATAAAATTCATCCGGATGACAGAGAAAAAATTCTGCTTAGTCACGAGAATATTGTCAAGAATCGTATAAAGAACTTTTCTGTAGAGTACCGGATATCATTCAATAATGACAATAAATACGAGTGGTGGGAAAGAAGGGGCTTAATCTATACAGACAACATGTGTGAAGATGGAGTAAAGTATGTGTATGGGATGGATATTAACATAGAAGAACACAAGGAGCGTGAGATCGAATTGCTTGAGGCGAAGCTTAGGGCAGAAGAATCCGACAGATTAAAATCTGCGTTCCTTTCAAACATGAGTCATGAAATACGCACCCCGCTTAACGGAATTGTTGGGTTTGCCAATTTGTTGGCAGATTCCGAATATACTCAAAAGGAGAAAAAAGAGTTTGTGAAGGTGATAAATACCAGTTCAAAGGTACTCATGAATTTGATAAGCGACATATTGGATTTATCCAGAATCGAGTCAAACACAATGAACTTCGAGCTCAGACCTACAAACCTATCTCAGCAGATCCAGGAGATAGTAGACAGTTATAAACTATCTGTAGATGAAAATGTCAGTTTAATAATTGACTTACCGGAAAAATCGGCTCTTGTAAACACAGATCCTTATAGAAACAGACAGGTATTGACCAATTTGATCAATAATTCACTTAAGTTTACAGAAAGAGGCGAGATTCGTGTAGGCTATTCAGTTAAGCAGGATCATGCAGAGGTTTTTGTTTCAGATAACGGTAAGGGTATTAAAAAAGAGTTATTAAGCAGCATTTTTCATAGGTTTTACAAGGTAGACGAATTTGTGATGGGAACAGGCCTTGGTTTGCCTATCTGTAAAGCCATTGTGGAGAAATTTGGCGGGAAGATTTGGGCAGAATCCGAATCGGAAAAAGGTACCGTTGTGAGGTACACTATCGGCATTGCCTCTGAAGAAATCAGTGAGTCCAACTCTGGGAAGAACATTCACAAGGAGTTAAATGACAAGAGACAACAAATTCTAATTGCCGAGGATCTGGAAAGCAACTATCAGCTTCTGAACGTAATTCTCTCCAGGGACTTTGATCTGATTTGGGCTAAGAACGGAGTTGAAGCGATTGAGATGTTTGAACAATATAATCCGCTGCTGGTTCTCATGGATATTAAAATGCCCAAAATGGACGGACTTGAGGCTGCAAGAGCCATAAGGAAAATCTCTCCAAATGTCCCTATTATTGCTCTAACAGCAAATGCATTTGAGTCTGACCATCGAGCTGCTCTTGATGCAGGTTGTAATGAAATTTTGACCAAACCGATAAAAACCTCTTTGCTTCTGCTTCTCGTTGGAAAATACTTAAGTATAATTAATTACGGATGACAACTAAAGATATATCTCGGCAATCATACAACGGGCAGAGCCACCTCCGTTCTTCTCGATAGTTTTCAGTTCCGGTGCCAATATTTTGCAATAAGCAGATAGCTTGTCAAGCTGCTCAGATGTGAGTGAATTCTTTGCCGTTGCAGACATAACCAGTAAGGCCTCTCCGTTTTTATTTCTGAGTTCGAGCATGTTCCCTGCAAATTGGTTCATCTGTTCAAGAGAGATCTCTATCAACTCCTTATCGCTCTCCTCAACCAATCCGATAAAGTCTTCCCTCTCGTTGATATCTCTTATAGAGTCCAGGCAAGCCACAACAAATTTGGAAGCAACACACATCATCACATTCGTGTGGTATATCTGACCGCCATTCAGGTCAAAGGCACTAAATATAAAGTAGTCATAATCCAGCTCATCGCAGAACTCCTCCAAAACATTTTCATCTGTTCTGGGAGATCTGCAAGCATAAACCAAGCTATTATCCCTGTCCGGAATCATGCTGCCGGTACCCTCCAGAAACAGAGATTTCTCTTCCCATTTTGTTAGATTTACTACCCTTTTTATTTTATATCTGCCCTTAAGCAAATCCAGTACCCCAGGCTTTCTCTCAAGTCGTCTGTTTTTGGCAAACATCGGATAAATTGCCAAAGTACCCCCTTCGTGCGTAGAGAACCAGTTGTTCGGGAAAATTGAGTCCGGTGTATGCGGTTCCGGGGTATCCTGCACAACCAACACCTCAACTCCATTAGAATTAAGCAGTTCTGTAAATTTGTCGAACTCTTCCAGGGCCATCTCTTGTGCACTCTTCTCAAATCCCTTTTTCTGGAACGAGTTATTGGCTGCAGTCTCTTTGTTAAAACCAAAATTTATTGGCCTTACCATTAAAACAGTTGAAGTAGTTTGCATAGTATTCGTTTAGGTTAGAGGGGCTATTCCAAAGAATTTACAGATGTGATAATTATCTGAATTGCCTCTCTTAACTCCTCTTCTGTAATGACTAAAGGAGGGGCAAAACGGATTATATGCTTGTGTGTGGGTTTTGCCAAAAGACCGTTTTCGGCCATTCTTTCACAAACATCCCACGCCTCTTTACCTTTGTGAGGCTCTATAACTATAGCGTTCAGCAGGCCTTTTCCCCTTATCTGCTTAATAAAGGGCGACCGGACATTAGACATCTCTTCTCTAAAGATTTTTCCAAGGTACTCCGCCTTCTCAACCAAATGTTCCTCCTTTACGACCTGTAAAGCTGCCATGGCTACCTTGCAGGCAAGAGGGAAGCCCCCAAATGTAGATCCGTGCTCACCGGGTTTTATAGTAAGCATTATATCGTCATCTGCCAAAACTGCCGAGACAGGTAATACTCCACCGGAAATTGCCTTACCCAAAATAACCATGTCCGGACGAACTCCCTCATGATCGCAGCAAAGCATTTTGCCGGTACGAGCAATTCCAGTCTGAACCTCATCGGCAATAAAGAGAACATTGTATTTTTTACAAAGATCTAAGCAGGCTTTCAGATATCCATCGTCAGGAACGAACACACCTGCTTCTCCCTGAATGGGTTCTACCAAAAAGGCAGCTATGTTTTTACTTTGAGCTTTAAAAACTTTCTCCAGTTCGGGAACATTGTTGTAAGGTATCTTTATTAGCCCCGGTGTGAATGGACCATATTGACTATATGAGTCCGGATCTGTAGAAAGTGATACAATACTTATTGTCCTGCCATGGAAATTTCCTTCACAACCCACTATCAAAGCCTGGTTTTCTGCAATTCCTTTTTTTATATAACCCCATCTTCTGGCAAGTTTAAAGGCAGTCTCAACAGCTTCTGCTCCGGAATTCATAGGTAAGACCTTATCATAACCAAAATAGTTATGAATATACTCTTCGTACGGACCAAGACAATCGTTGTAGAAAGCTCGCGATGTCAAGCATAACAAGTTTGCCTGATCAGTTAATGCTTTTACAATTTTTGGATGACAATGCCCTTGATTTACTGCAGAATATGCAGACAAAAAATCAAAATATCTTTTTCCCTCCATATCCCATACAAATGCCCCACTCCCCTTTGAAAGTACAACATCAAGCGGATGGTAGTTATGAGCTCCGTATTTCTTCTCCTGTTCTATAAATGACAATGCTTTTTGAGATATTTTCATAGTCTGTGTTTTCAGCAAAGTTAGCCCTTTTTTTCATCAAATATGTTAATAAGGTGTTTGTAATTCCAGATAATAATCTTACCTTTGCATCCCGTTTTGTATAACGAAAATACTTAAAGCAAAGAATAACAACTATTTATGCCAACAATTCAACAGTTAGTTCGAATGGGCCGCAAAGTGATTGTAGAGAAGAGCAAATCTCGCGCACTTGATGCTTGTCCTCAAAGACGCGGAGTATGTGTAAGGGTTTACACAACAACTCCTAAGAAACCAAACTCGGCTATGCGTAAAGTAGCCCGTGTACGCTTGACCAACCAGAAAGAGGTTAACGCATACATCCCCGGAGAAGGTCACAACTTGCAAGAGCACTCTATTGTGCTTGTTCGCGGTGGTCGTGTTAAAGACCTACCCGGAGTTCGTTACCATATCCTGCGCGGTGCATTGGATACTGCAGGGGTAGATGGTCGCAAGCAAAGCCGTTCTCTTTATGGAACCAAAAGGCCTAAGAAGGGTGCTGTTGCAGCTCCGGCCAAGAAGAAATAATTTTACACAAAACACTTTATAACAAATGAGAAAAACGAAGCCTAAAAAGAGAATTCTACTTCCTGATCCAAAGTTCCACGATGTGTTAGTATCACAATTCGTGAACAATCTTATGATTCAGGGGAAGAAGAGTATCGCCTACAGCATCTTCTACGATGCAATGGAAATTATTGGCGAGAAGATGAAAGATTCTGACAAGGCTCCTCTCGAAGTTTGGAAAAAAGCACTTGAAAACATTACCCCGCAAGTTGAGGTAAAGAGCCGCAGAGTCGGTGGTGCAAACTTCCAGGTTCCTACAGAGGTGCGTCCGGAGAGGAAAATTTCGCTTTCAATCAAGAACATGATTCTGTACGCTCGTAAACGTTCTGCGCACTCAATGGCAGAAAAACTGGCAGCCGAAACTATGGCAGCCTACAATAACGAAGGTGCTGCATTCAAGAGAAAAGAGGATATGCACAAAATGGCAGAGGCTAACAAAGCGTTTGCACACTTCCGTTTTTAGTACCACAAAATTGATAAATGGCAAGAGATTTAAAATATACTAGGAACATTGGTATAATGGCTCACATAGATGCTGGTAAAACTACTACATCTGAGCGGATTCTATATTACACCGGTAAGACCTACAAAATGGGTGAGGTTCACGAAGGAGCCGCAACTATGGACTGGATGATCCAGGAGCAAGAGAGAGGTATCACCATTACCTCTGCTGCAACTACAGCTTTTTGGGATTATCAGGGCAATCTTTATCAGATTAACCTTATTGATACTCCGGGCCATGTAGACTTTACAGTTGAGGTAGAGAGATCGCTTCGTGTTTTAGATGGAACAATTGCTACATTCTGTGCAGTGGGTCGTGTTCAGCCTCAATCGGAGACTGTGTGGCGTCAGGCAGACAAATATCATGTTCCAAAGTTGGCTTATGTAAATAAAATGGACCGCGTTGGTGCAGACTTTCTGGCTGTTGTCGAAGAGATGAACAAGAAGCTGGGTGCTCACGCAATTCCAATCTCACTTCCTATTGGTGCAGAGGACAAATTCGAAGGAATAATTGACCTCATCTCCAATAAAGCATATTATTACGACCAGGAGAGCAAGGATTTAGTTAACTATCAGGTTAAAGAAGTTCCTGCTAATATGGTTGCTGAGGTTGAAGAGTGGAGAGGAAAACTTATTGAGTCTATAGCAGAATATAACGATGCTATTCTTGAGAAGTTTTTTGAAGATCCTGCTTCAATCACAGAAGATGAAATTGTTGAGGCTTTGCGTAAAGCCACAATTGATATGGCAGTAGTTCCTACCTGTTGCGGATCGTCTTTCAAAAACAAAGGTATTCAATACTTGTTGGATGCTGTAATGCGTTACCTTCCTTCTCCACTCGATGTTGGTGAAGTGCATGGCATAAATCCCGATACCGACAAGGAGGAAATTCGCAAATCAAGTCCCAAAGAACCATTCTGCGGACTTGTATTCAAGATTGCAACAGATCCTTTTGTAGGTCGTTTGGCCTTCATTCGTGCTTACTCCGGTAAACTTGATTCCGGTTCTTATGTCCTTAATACCCGTTCCGGAAAGAAGGAGCGTGTGGCAAGACTTTACCAGATGCACTCGAACAAACAAAATCCTATAGATTTTGTAGAGGCAGGTGATATTTGCGCTGCAGTAGGCTTTAAAGAGCTTCGCACCGGAGATACTGTTTGTGTCGAGAATCACCCTATCATTCTTGAGTCAATCACCTTCCCGGATCCTGTTATCGGGCTGGCTATTGAACCAAAGACCCAGAAAGATCTGGATAAACTTGGTATGGCTCTTTCAAAACTATCGGAAGAGGATCCTACATTCACTGTTCGCACAGACCATGACACAGGGCAAACCATTATCAGCGGTATGGGAGAACTCCACCTGGAGATCATTGTAGACCGTCTTAGACGCGAATTCAATGTAGAGATTAACCAAGGTGCTCCTCAGGTAAATTACAAAGAAGCAATCCGTGCTACAGTTAAACACAGAGAGGTGTTCAAGAAACAAACCGGCGGCAGAGGTAAATTTGCAGATATTATATTTGAAATGGGTCCTGCAGACGAAGGTGTTACAGGCCTACAATTTATTGACGAAGTAAAAGGCGGAAACATTCCAAAAGAGTACGTTCCGTCTATTGAGAAGGGATTCAAGGCTGCGATGGCAAATGGTGTTCTTGCCGGCTACGAGGTTCCCTCTCTTAAGGTTGTCCTTAAAGACGGATCATTCCACCCGGTAGACTCAGATGCATTGTCATTCGAAATCTGCGCAAGACAGGCATACCGCAAAGCATGTCCTAAAGCAAGTCCTGTTATACAGGAGCCTATAATGGCCTTGGAGGTTGTTACTCCGGAAGAGTATATGGGAGACATAATCGGAGACCTGAACAAGCGTCGCGGTCAGATTACCTCTATGGATTCTAAAGGAAATGCCAGAATTGTAAAAGCAAAGGTTCCACTATCTGAGCAATTTGGTTATGTAACAGTTTTACGTACCCTCTCATCCGGCAGAGCTACCAGTACAATGGAGTTTTCACACTATACAGAACTTCCTGCAGGTCTTGCCAAAGAGGTTATCGAAAAGGCAAATGGCAAGAAATTCGATAGTGATACAGATGAATAGTAATAGTAAATAAGGTATAGAAAAAAAATAATTGGTAAATTTCAAATAACATGAGCCAAAAAATTAGAATAAAGCTAAAATCTTACGATCATATGTTGGTAGACAAATCTGCAGACAAGATTGTAAAAACAGTTAAGGCAACAGGTGCTGTTGTAAGTGGTCCTATTCCGCTTCCGACAGACAAGAAGATCTTTACAGTTAACCGCGCAACATTCGTTAACAAGAAGGCGCGCGAGCAGTTCGAATTGAACTCATTCCGCCGTCTGATAGACATCTATAGCTCTACTCCAAAGACAGTAGATGCTTTGATGAAGCTTGAACTTCCAAGCGGAGTTGAAGTAGAAATAAAAGTCTGATATATAGTCAGCACAAGCTGACATTTGTTTCCCGGGCCCATAGCTCAGTTGGTTAGTAGCACCTGACTCATAATCAGGGGGTCGTTGGTTCAAGCCCAACTGGGCCCACTTCAAACTCAGAGAGTTACAGCACTTAATTGTTGTGACTCTTTTTCATTTGCATACGATTTGCATAAAACAGAACTTATTTGCTTCTTAAGACAGCAAAGTATTATAGTTTGCAATTCCATTTTAAATCAATATATTTATTGTAGATTAAGTATCTGTATTTAACTTAAAACCATTCTTAAAATATTAAACTAAATGAAAAAATTTGTCTTTATCCTTACTGCCCTTCTTTTTGGATTCCAAGTATTAGCATTTTCTCAAAGCAAAATTGCTAGAATTGAATATTTAACAGATTTTTCTAAAATAAAAAATTCTACTTCGATTACTTTTTATGGTTGGGATTTTAGACATTTAATATTTAGTGATCACAGTCTCAATAATTATCGTGACATAAATTCGTGGATAATACCAGGTTGGTTGGATTACTTTGATAAGTACAATAGTGGGACACATTTCATGAGTAAATCATTTAAAAAAAAGAAATTCATTGTAGACACGCTCTCAATTCAACCTCTAGTTTATAAAGTAGACAGAATGCACTTTGAAGACAATATGGACAAACGTAATCTTAGTATCGATTCCATTAAGTTTATTGTAAAAAAATATAATGTCACAGGTGAGGGACTTGGACTAATAATAATTGCTGACGAGGTCCGAAAGTCTGATGTAACATCAACTGCTTTTGTAACAATATTTGACATTACTTCAAAAGATGTGATATATATATATAAGATAACAGGAATCGCGGGTGGTTCCTATGGATTAATTGCTTTTTACGGAAGGGGCTGGATTGACGTTATAAGATCTTTCAGTGTCTTTTATAATGAATTATATTTGTTTCAACCTTAAACTTAGTTACTCTACGCGCGACCTTCTTCCTGTTGTACAACTGTACAAAGAATTGTAACTTATGCCACACAGCCGCTTACGAACCATCTTAAAGAGTGTCGTGCCTACACGGATATACTTTTCGTCTGCCATAGCCCTAGCGTTTACGTTTTGCACTTCGGGCGAGGGTCATGGCAACTTCGGAGCTGTTGCCCTCTGAGTGGGTTTTACTCTCTGCCCAGTTCAAAAGCTCCTTGCGGGAAAATACCAGTTTATTGCCATACTTGCGGTGTGGCATTTGGTCTGCAGAGGTTAGTTTGTAGATTTTTGCCCGTGAGGTTGGATATCCATACTCAGAAAGGAGTTCCAGGGCTGTTGTCAGAGTTATGGTGTCGGGCTGCGACTCCTTAGATTTGGTTTTTGGAAGAAGCTCGGCTATCGCTTCGCCTACTATTGCCTTCAACTCTTCGGGCGTGGTTAAGATTATACTGCTCATTTTGCATAATTATTAAAAGTGATTGAATTTTACGCAAAGTAATAACAGATATAATTGATTGTCATGTGAGTATAAACTTTACATGGCTGTGCCAAATGACGACAAATCTAAGCCAAATACTGCTATGTAAAGTCTTAAAATCAGGATTTTTTTAACATACGTATGCCAATCTGTGCCATACCTTAGACAATGGCACGATTGGATATGTAAAGTAAAGTGAATAAAAATATTTATATTTTATTTCTTGTAATCTCTAAGCTGATCTAATACCGAACCTATTTGATAGAGTTCCATATTGAATGTTTTTGACTTCCCTTTCTCAATAAATCCATTTTTAATCCATTTGTCGAGAGTCGGACGAGAAATCTTCATCATCTTAGCAAGGTCTTTCTTGAGAATTATCTGCTCTCCGTTGATTGTCTCTATCAAATCACTATTGGCTGCCGCATAGTTTTCAAGATTGGCAATCGCCTGATTCACATCATTAGTGCGAACTGGTGCTTTTTTCTTGCATAAGACCACTTGAAGAGTATTTACATCATACTCTTCAAAATAACCTGCCTTTAGTAGTTCATCAATCAAGACATGGCTTGATTTCAACTCTTTGGCAGATATTCTTAACTCTTTAATGCGTGGCATAGACTTGTGATTTTGTAACAAATAAAGTGTTTATTTGGGACACTATTGTATCTTTTTAAACCTCTCATTCAGCTCCTTAATACGTGTAATCAAAGCATCGAAAGGTAGTGGGTCGCCATAAATCATAGATTCTCGCATAGTGTCGTAATCGGATCTCCAACTATCTATTATATCCGCCGGTGGTATAAATGAGATGTTTTGAGGAATTAGACCGGAATAGTCAAACCCTTTCAGTCCGATAAACTTCTTGCGGTGTTCAATTACTGCTTTGTATAACTCTTTATCCTGCAAGGCCTCTTTTGCTATATCGGTGTCCATCATTCGCTCCAGATCATAGATGTGGCGAGTCATTCTGTGTGAGCGGACTTCTCTTGTTGATTGCGTAAACTCTTCGTGGAGCAAACATGCCTTTTCTAAGAATGTGCGTTTTGGAGATACTACTGTCAGTATAAATGGTTTATCGGAATATGATGCATTGGGCAGGTTTTCGGCAATCATTGAACAAATCTCAACCTGTTCAACAGGCTCATTCATAGAGCGGCCACTAACTTCTACTAAAACTTTGTTTTGCACATAACTCAGGTCAGACAAAACTGATTTGTAATGAACCTCGATAATTTCCGGGTCGGTAGTTGTAATGCTTGTAAGGTTTACTTTTACCTCAAAATCACTCTTTTCAATACCTAATGCCAATAACTGCTTTTCGAGCTCTTTTGTAAGAGTTTCACGCACAAAGCTACACGATGCCCGGCGGAGTCTATCGCTAACCTGAGTTTTCGACAACTCTCCACCAAACCCCAAAAACTCACGATTAACGGCAATATCCACATCTTCAGAAAATCTGTTAACCAAGTGGAAGCACTTACTCAGTGAGGTTCCTCCTTTGAATGAGAGATGTGGTGCAAATTCAGAAGTAAACAACGCTTTGAGAACCATTGTCACCCACCAGTCTTTTTCAATGGAAGCCTTATCCAACTTAATTGAGTCTGAAAGTTGCTCTAATATTTTTAGTTTGTCTTCTTGAGATAATTCTGACCAGTTCATAATTTTAGAGTATTGAAAGTATAATTTTTCTGATCCACATAGGTGCAAGGCTCAAATCTGCAAGAATATTTTCTCTCGTATCATGAGAAAGTACGGATTTTATTTTCATCAGATCATCTTCGGTAACATTGCTACTGCCTATCTCTTTTAGTGCCGAAACAACCAACATCAAAACATCGCTCCTATAAGCGAGGTTTTTAGGAGAAGTATGCTTGAAAAGAATTCTTTGTTTTGACAACTGAATTTTACGAGGTGATCCATCGGTTAAATAAACCACATTTGTTACTACTTGGGTTGATAATCCAAGAGCATTAAGAGCATAAGAACCTGTAGGAACTACCCGGGCTTTGTCACGCCTAGCTATAGCTTTTGCTATGGTGTCAGCAGATGGGATTAGCACTCCTAACCCTAATTTTTCATCAACCTCAGGATAGAGATATATCCCTCGGGCAACACGAATTAGAAGTCCCGACTTTTCGAGCCTTATAAGTGATTTGCGAACAGCATCAGGATTGCCAAGAGTGGCAAAATTTTCTGCAAAATAAATTTTACCTTTGCGTTTTCGCCTAATGAGCGTTTCTATTTTATTTGCAATACTTTCCATACCATTATACTAATATGTTTTGTCCCAAATATACATATAATTTGAGACAAAACAATACTTTACTAATTTTTATTAAAATTCGTCAGCAAGTTGGTGACGGAACTCCTATAAGGACAACTTAAGATTAAACCGTCGAATTTTGGAATATAAAATATACTGTATAAAAAACTCTGAATTATCGTCTATGAAACGTATAATAATTTCACTTATTGAATTTTCTTAACTCTCTTTTATTCCACATGAAGTATAAGATAGAGAGGAGTAGAGCTATCGCCCCGGGGATTGCCAGCACTTCTCCAAGCGGAAAACTCTCAGAATTCCAGCAAAGGACAAGAATAACTGTTTGCGAAAAACTGTGGATAATACCAATGAGAGAAGAGTAAAAGATTTTTCTTCTGTCGCCGCTATACACAGCACTTACAAAAAAGAGCCACCATGGCCATGAAAGAAAAAATAAAGATGTAGCTATATGTTTAGGAAAATCGGGGTTATTCTCCATTTTTAAATTACGAATTGCCAAGTATTCAATGGCAAAGTATATAAGGATAATAGGTAAGGCTATCATAATTTTAGTCTATCAAATCTCTCATTTATAAGTTGGGTGTATTTTTCTTTGAAATCTTCACTTAAAAAGCTTATTTGAATGAAATCCAGCCATTTACTTTTGGCTTTTCCCATTTTAGCAAATATATTAACTTGCTGTTTTGCATCTATTTTTAAGGTACTAAATGCTGTTTCAAAGTCTTTTCGCTTAATTCTTTTCTTTTTCCCATTTAAATACAGAGCTAAATCCTCATCATCTTTGGGATTTACCAAAACTGTAGACAACAGGTCATACGCAGGTGCCAACACTGGTCCATTTATTGGATCATAAATCAACGAAAAGTTCTTTAGATGCATATCGGCATTACCCGTAAGAAAAGAGAACAGCTCTATTTCAGAAAAATTGACCAGATCCAATCCCGGGTTAGCGGAGAATTTTAATATCGCCTTGCCCACTTGTTCGTACGAAGCTTGGTATTTATGTTCAGTTTGTCGTTCGGTAAGTTGACACATGTCTTCCATGTGTAGTTTTTGATTGGCATTACGATCAATACGCTTAGTAATATAGGCCAATTGCCCGGATTTTAACCTAATAAGAGAATGAGGAACTACATTAATTTTTGCAATTTGAGCCAAATGCATAGTCAAATCTTCTACTTCAGTCATATGCGGATATTTCTCCGTTGGTGGTTTCAATATGTAGCTACCCCAAAGTCCGACTATGGTAAAACGTTTATTTTCTGGCTTTTTACCTGCATCTATAAGATTTAAAGAAATTTTTGGTTGTACTCCCGTTACAGTTATTTGACTTTGTATGATCTGCAATGCCAGATTACTCATCTCTGTTTCATCATAAGGCAATTCGGGCAAAGTAGCGGAAGAAAAGAACTTTCTGCTACATGAGCCGTGAAAATCAATTTCATTTACAAATAAAGGCTGATAGCAATATAAACAACGCATGGCAAATTTGAATTATTACTCATTATTAGCTAACGGATATACACTAACAGCTCCTATACAATCTTTACAACAAGCTAATAACAAGCCCATCCTATCTCGAGGGTCAAGTTTCCAATTTGCCTCAGCAATATCCAACAGCCAACCTTCAGGTATTAGTCCGTCGAAAAAGGAGAACAGCACTAAACTATCGTAAGCAATTTTTTGTAATGGCAGCGTAAGACTCACTGATACCGGGTTTTTGCTTTCCAGGTAGGCTTTATCGTAAATAAAATGAAAGCCATTCTCATCTTGCGTGAGCCAGCCTGCAGTATTCTCATTGAATTTTATTTCTGCTCTTCTCATTTTGAATTTGTTTTTACGGGACCTACTTCGTATCCAAACATACTTAATACTTGATTAACCTTGTCCAATCTTATAGTTGGTTTCCCTTGCTCCAAATCTCTTAGAAACCGAAGACCTACTCCAGCTTTTTCTGCCAATTCCGGTTGAGTCAGCTTAGCATTGATCCTTTTACTTTTTACGAATTCGCTTAATGTCATACTCTAGTAATGAATTATTTTACACTACTCGCTATATACCCTAACGGGTGTAAATATAGTAATATTTTTGAAATTTATATCATTTCGGGTATCATAAAACAACTGGCAGTTCGTCCGAGGTGGTTATGAGAAATATCTATAACTCGTTAACAATAGGCATATAATCACAGGAATCGGAAGGAAATACCTCTCCGTAGAATTGTATACGATTGTGTTGGTTGTAGGAGCTGATCAGATTTATGACCTCAATGATTTCAACATAATTATCTCCCTTTTTCATGGTAATTTTGAAGTTGCCTGTCGTAATCCTGCCAGTAAAATCAAAAGCGACCAGAACATTCCCTTCTTTGTCTACATTGTATTTGTAATTCTTCACAGCACAGACATGCCTTGCTCCGCCCTGAGTAAAAATCCCCTGAAGGATGAGCTTTTTGTTTTCGAAACCCATAAAGTTCTTGTTGTTATAAGGAGTTCTGTTGTCGTCCGGAAGAATGCCGAATGTCTGATTATTTAAAACGACTTTGGCTATTTCATAATTAGCCATCTTCTCTTTCTCGACAGATTCCTTTTTGCTTTGCGCTTGGGCAGCAATGTAGGATTTGTTAGGTTTCTTTTTCAGTTCCTGATTACGGCTGTCGAATGTCTTTATCATTATTATGGTTGTTTCGTTGGTCTTGGCATCATAGTAGAAATCGAATACCGTCTCCGTTATTGTTTTATCAGCTTCAGTTTTGGCAAAAATACAACGATTGGGAAACATGACACCGTTTACTCTTTTGTCTATCACGGAGAAGGCATTTACTTTGTCATTTTCATAAGCTTTTCTCATAAGGTCAACAAGTTGAGGCTTCTCTTTCAAGGTAATTTTAACAATATAGCTGTCAGGTTTTTTCGTGTCAGGGAGTTTATTGTCTATTACCGTCATATCCACAAACTTGTCTTTTTCACACTCTTTTATCCAGTTCTGAAGATTCTCCTGAGCGGACATATGTCCGGAAAAGAACAAAAAACCAAATAATAAAAAGCATTTTAAAATATCTTTCTTTTTCATTGTTTTTTAATTAAATGTTTAACTTATTTATTTTTAACCATCAGGATGTCTCTAATTTCGTTTGTCTTAATTTCTGACTGTTCATAAATTTGGCGATACTCTTTTTCTTTTTCGGCCGCCATTCTTCTTATCTCTCTCTCCTGTTCTTTGATAAGTTCGGTGTTGTAAAATTTATTCCCGTTTGTAATCATATAACTGCCTTCATAGGGATCGAATCGGTTAAAACGAGGTAATATCATTAGTAAAATTAGAGCAGCTGCGACAGATGAGAGGATTATCCACGCTATTTTCATTTGCCTCTTTTTCTGATGGACATGAACTGCACAGGTAGTTGTCTCCGACTTAAGTTCTTCGATAAACTTACTGCCAAAATAGCGGAACAAATCTTTATACTCTTCCAATTCACAGGGAATATCTTCTCCGGAAAAGTATTGCCATAGCTCCTTTTCTTCCATGTTGGAGGTTTTTCCCTCGAAGAATTTATGCGCTAAACTTTCAATATATTTCAAATCATTTTTCATTCACCTTCTCTTTTAAAGAATAATTCTTTTACCTTTTTCCGTGCCCGCGACAGGTTCATCCAAATGGCTTCGCGGGTACATCCCAAAAGTTGGGCAATCTCTTCTGCATCCAGGTCATCAACATACTTCATTCTTAAAACCGTTTGTTGCAAATCTGGCAATTTGTCAACAATCCGAAACAGATGTTTAACCTCATCCTTTTGCTCTACCCTGTCTTCATTTGTTTTATTATCTGCCTCATAGGCAAATTGTTCGAATATCGAATGTTTCCTTTTCTTTTGCTTTATTTTGTTGAAACATAAGTTTTTTGTTATTTGGACGGATAGTGCCGTAAGGTTGTCATATTTGTGCAACTCCTCCCGTATTACCCACAACTTGGCAAAAACCTCCTGCAACACATCCTGAGCATCTTCCTCGCCGTCTGAATATCTACGAGCAAAAAACATCAATTTTTCTCGTAGGGGAATTACAGTTGTTATAAACCTTTCTTTATCCATTCTGCTATATTGACAATTAAATTCACAAAACCTAACATCATTTCTGAAATAATTTTCAGAAAAACCTCAACATCTTGGCAAGCTGAACAAAGTAATCATTGGACCAGATATCCAGCATCTTTTCATCCTTGACAAAGGGAGCAACATCTCTTTTAACCAACTCTATATCAGTTGAGGATAGTCTGGTTTTGAGTTTATCAATAAACTCTTCCTTACTCAGGTCAATTCCATTAAACTGTCTGGTACGCACTTGCAAATGATTAAGGTCAAGAGGAACCTGATTTCTTACATACCACTCGAAATCATACCAGTCTCTTCCCTTCACTCTTGTCTTCCAATTTCGGAATAGTAATGCGTGCATCTTCCCGGCAAACATATCGGGTAAAATAAAACAGCGAGTCATAAATGAGAATGGCTGGAGCAGAAGCTTTTGTTCTGTTTGGAATTCCGATGGTGGGTTTGTATCCACCTCGATTTTTACCTTAATTGTTCGTTCAGTTTGAAATGCAAGATCATAAATTTCAGTATCATCTTTAAGAAAAGCCGATTCAACATTACCAGAGATATTTTTTACCTTCTTTGTAATTGCCACATCTCTTCCCAAGGCCTTAAACTCAGCTACTATTGCAGGAAAATAATCTTCAAGGTTAAATACGTCTACCTTTGCCACCAAAGAGAAATCCAAATCCTCAGAAAACCTTGGCATTGAGTGAAATATTCGAAGACAAGTACCTCCGTAAAAGGCGGCTTTATCAAAAAACCCACTACGATAAAGGCCTGCTAGAGTAATTTCTTGCATAACTTCGTGAATTGCATTTCGTCTGTCGTTCTCAGACAAAATCTCATAACGAGACATCATTTGGTCAAAAACATTCATCGTTGTATAAGTTTTATAAGATTGTTTAACTCATTCTTTTTTTTCCCGACTTGTGCACATTCCTTGAATATCTCAATATCCATTTTGTAAAAAGCCTCCATATCGAGTCTTATATCCTCCTCGAGATATAATTGCAGAGCCTTTATAAATCTGGGCCTTACTTCTGGTGTATAAGCTATAAGGTCGCAAAGAGCTTTCTCAGGAGATGCAATCAAAAATGTACAGTTTTCCCCGAATTTCTGATTTATCCCAATCGGGTAATACTCATTACTACAATTGATATAATCAAATCTTGAAATTGAGTTTTCGAAAAATCTCGACCTTTTTGTTGTCATGGACCTTACAGTATAAACACTCTCGGGAATCAACCCATAAAACCTCAAGGCACTCTCCATCGATATATAGGATGGACCATATAGGTGATTCGCTATTAGCTCCGTCGATAAAAGTTTCCCGGATACATTGGGAGATACTACATATAAACCACGCTTGAGTCTGATCAACTTTCCTTCGTTTTCAAGATTGGATATCTTATTTCTTGGGAACTTGTAAATGCCAAAAA
>Ga0209540_10000358_pt1 | contig 45630 bp, 38 predicted proteins | sample BarGraIncu01121A_FD_184501 | JGI IMG/M metagenome (GOLD analysis project Ga0209540, IMG submission 184501) | Arctic peat soil microbial communities from Barrow, Alaska - Barrow Graham LP Incubations 011-21A (SPAdes) (version 2) | ecosystem: Environmental > Terrestrial > Soil > Wetlands > Peat... | reverse complement strand
GGGCGGGCGCTGCCGCGCCGCCCAAACTCCCGCAAGAACAAGCGAAGCGATGTTCTTGCCCGTCCTGCCGCCAGCATCGCTGTGCTCGCTGGCGGTGAGGTCAGGGCAAAGCGGCAGCTTTGCCCTGCCAAATTGGTGGCAAGTGCCAAGATGTGCCCAAGCGGCAAACGCGCTTGCAGCGGAGCGGTTTTATATTACAATGTCCGTCGGCTGTTGCGGAACACCAGCCGTGAACTAAAACCGCATGACAACCGAGCTTTCAAACTTCGCCGCGCGCCTGCGCGAGTTCATTCTTTCGGAGGGCCGAGTTTCACGAGGCCCTGACTCCGAACTCCGAACTCCGAACTCCGAACTCCGAAACCATAATGGGGACTCGCAGAGCTCATCCCTCCGAGAGGAGGCTGCGTTTGACGCGCTGGCCCTCGCACTCTTCGCGCTGCAATTCAAACACAACGCCGCCTACCGGAAAATCTGCGAAGCGCGGGGTCTTACGCCGGGAGTCGTCGAACATTGGACGCGAATTCCGGCCGTGCCCACGGCGGCATTCAAGGAACTGGAATTGACCTGTCTGGTGCCGGCGGAACGCACCGCGGTTTTTCATTCGAGCGGCACGACGGAACAAAAGCCCAGCCGCCATTTTCACAATGCGGAATCGCTGGCCGTTTATGAGGCGTCTCTTCTGGCATGGTTTCGACCTCATTTGCTCACGGACAAGCTGAAGCTTGAACTCCAACCGTCCGCAGCACCCGCTGGAGTTCAAGCTTCAGCTTGCGGTTGTGGTGACGGAGATTTCGGATTGGTCATTCTCACACCGCCAGCAGCTCAAGCGCCGTATTCCTCGCTGGTGCATATGTTTGAGACCGTGCGGCAAAAACTTGGTGGGGCGAGCGTCCCCGCGAGCCGGTCTGAATTTCTTGGCAAACTGGCGGCAGACGGTTCGTGGACGCTGGATTTTAATGCGGTCGTGGACGCGCTTTCGTCCAAGGGCGACGGGGCGTCGCCGCCACCCCAGACGCCAGACGCCAGACCCTTGCTGTTGCTCGGAACAGCGTTTTCCTTCGTCCATTTGCTGGATTTTCTGGCGGAACAGGATTTGCGGTTCCAATTGCCGGCGGGTTCCCGGGTGATGGAAACCGGCGGCTATAAAAACCGTTCGCGTTCGATGTCAAAGACTGAACTGCACCAGTTCATCACCGAAAGGCTTGGCATACCGCCGTCGCACATCATCTGCGAATACGGCATGAGCGAGTTGAGTTCGCAAGCTTACGATCGTGTGACGGGTGACGGGTGCCGGGTGACGGGCAAAGACAGCGCACCTCGACACTCGTCACTCGACACTCGTCACTTTATTTTCCCGCCGTGGGCGCGCGTGCAGATCATTTCACCCGAAACCGGTCGCGAAGTGGCCGATGGCGAAACGGGTTTGATTCGCGTGTTCGATCTGGCGAATGTCTTTTCCATCATGGCTATCCAAACGGAAGATTTGGGGATTCGCCGCGACGAACATTTTGAATTGATTGGCCGCGCACAACTGGCCGAACCCCGGGGCTGTTCATTGATGACGGTTTGAAAACAGATTATATGAAACGAATCTACATTCTTTTTTGCCTGCTGGCTTTGGCGGGATTGGCCTATGTTTTTAGACCCTACATTTGGGCGGCAATCTCTCCCGTGGCGATGAAGTTCACCAAAGCCAAAACGGTTGCCGAGCGGCTCGCCCAGTTTGGCGAAACGGCCCGGGGAAGGTGGAAACCGTATTTTGCCAAGGCGCAAACCGCTTATCCGCCGGCCGGTGTGAAACTCGTTGCCTTGAAAACCGAACGGGTTTTGCAGGTTTATGCTGCCGACAAGTCAGGGCGATACCATTGGATTCGTTCCTATCCCATCCTCACGGCCAGCGGCATCCCGGGACCAAAGTTACAGGAAGGTGATGGACAAGTGCCGGAAGGCGTTTACCCGATTGAATCACTAAATCCCAACAGCCGTTTTCATGTGGCATTGCGGGTTGGCTATCCGAATGCGTTTGACCGTTCGCAGGCGGAAAAGGACGGACGCACCAAATTGGGCGGTGACATCATGATTCATGGCAGTTCGGTCTCGGTTGGTTGTCTGGCCATGGGTGATGAAACCGCAGAGGATTTGTTTGTTTTGGCGTCGGACACGGGACTGCCAAACGTCACAGTGATTATTGCGCCCGTGGATTTCCGAAAGGGAAAATCGGTGCCGAAACCGGTCAAACTGCCGGATTGGACAATCATACTCTATTCACAAATCAGAGTACAACTCAACGGGCTGCCGCCGGAAGAAGCAAAGTGAACCTGCCAAACTATTTTCTCGCCGACCTGCCGCCGGAGGCGGTGCTGTCGCCGGCAATGGTCACGGAGGCGTGCCGGACGCTGAAGCGCAATCGCGCGCAGTACCTGCTGCCCCGCTCGACGGATGACATCGTGAAAATCCTCTGCGAAGTCGCGGCGGAATGGCTCCGGCCGGAAAATAAATTCCGCCAGATCGCGCTGAAGCAAACGTGGAACGCCGGCCTCCGGCACGGCGCGGATGGCGTAATGGGAAACGCCGTGCCGGAGGCCGGCGCTTCGGGCCTTGGTTTTTCGCGTGAAACTCTGGCGCGTGGCTTGGATGGATTTTTCCACCAGTTCACACCGGAAAATTTTCACGCGCTGCTGGCGCAGGAATTGGGCGACGCGCGGCGGCTCAACCGGTTTGTTGCGTGTGGCGGCGACGCCCCCGTCGCCGGAGTTTCCGGTTCTGGATCAAATCGCGCGGCACTGGCCGTCGGACCGGAATTGCTGGTGCACATCGCGGCGGGCAAACTCCCGAACCCGGCGCTGATGAGCATTGTGCTCGGCCTGCTGACCCGTTCGGCGCAGTTCGTGAAATGCGCGCACGCTGCGGCGTTTCTGCCCCGGCTGTTCGCCCATTCAATTTACGACGCGGATACCAAACTGGGCGCCTGCCTGGAAATCGCCGAATGGCGCGGTGGCAACGTTGAACTGGAGGCGGCATTGTTTGCGGAGGCGGATTGCGTGACCGCGACCGGCAGCGACGAGACGCTAGCAGCCATTCGCTTGTGTTTGCCGGTCAAAACCCGTTTTCTTAGTTACGGTCATCGCGTGAGTTTTGGTTTTGTGGCTGGTGCGGTTTTGCATGGTTCGCATACCCGGCAAATCATTTCGCGCGCGGCGGACGATGTGGTGGCTTGGAATCAACTGGGCTGTCTTTCGCCGCACGTGGTTTATGTGCAGACCGGCGGCGAAGTGTCGCCGGAGAAATTCGCGGAGCTGCTCGCGGACGAACTGGAGCGGCGCGAACAAACCGAACCGCGCGGTGAATTGCCGGCGGAACATGCGGCGGCCATCGCGTCGCGTCGCGGGATTTACGAGGTCCGCGCGGCACATTCACCGGAGACAACGCAGCATTGGTGCAGCCGGAATTCAACGGCGTGGACGGTGGTTTATGAGGCGGACGCGAGGTTTCAACTGTCGTGCCTGAACCGGTTTATTTATGTAAAGGGCGTCAGGGATTTGACGGAGGCGTTGCAAAGCGCCGAAATGGTGCGCGGCCAGGTCTCAACGGTCGGCCTCGGCGTGCCGGAACACAAACTGGAGGAACTGGCGACGCAACTGGCGCGCTGGGGTGCGACCCGGGTGTGTCCGCTTGGCCAGATGCAAAACCCGCCGCTGACCTGGCGGCACGACGGCCGGCCAGCGCTGGGGGATTTGGTGACGTGGACGGACATGGAAATGTAATTAACCACGGATCCCGCAGTGCGGGACAGATGGACACGGATTTGAGAAACATTGAAAAACCGAGCGACCGCGTTGTCTTCTCCCTCTCCTCCCCAAAAGGAGGAGAGGGTTGGGGTGAGGAGGCCGTTTTAATCAGCCGCCCCTCACCCCGGCCCTCTCCCCGCTCGTTCCTCACGGGGCGAGGGAGAATTTTTCGCCGTCATTCCGTGTTTAATTTTATCCGTGTTTATCCGTCCCGCATTGCGGGATCCGTGGTAAAAAAATTATGAAAATGGAATTGCGAAAAACGTTTCAGTTTGAAGCGGCGCATTTGCTGCCGCGTTTGCCGAAGGCGCACAAGTGCCGGCGACTGCACGGGCACAGTTTCAAGGTGGAAATCGTCGTGGCGGGCGAGTGCGACCCGAAACTCGGCTGGCTGATGGATTACGCGGACATTTCGGCGGCGTTCAAGCCCATCTGGGAAAAGGTCGATCACAATTACCTGAACGAAATCCTCGGCCTGGAGAACCCGACGAGCGAAGAAATCGCGGCATGGATTTGGAAAAAGCTGAAGCCGAAATTGCCGCTGCTCACCGAAGTCGTCGTGGCGGAGACGTGCACGGCACGAGCGGTTTACCGCGGTGAATAAGTTGGCAAAGCAAGCATTGACTAAGTCCGGTGAATTCATTTAACGAATGGCCGGCAACAAGGCATCAATTTGAGGAGATACATGAATAAAACCGGAAACGCAGCACCCTGGCAGGACAAACTCATCGAATACGTCATCAGCCACAGCGGCGCGCTCATTTCGGCGCTGGTCGTGGTGGTGATTGGTTTCATTGTCGCGCGTTGGATCGGCAAACTGATGGACCGCTGGCTAACGAACAAGGCGATGGAACCGCCGGTACGGATGCTTTTGGTGCGCATTACGAGGTTGCTTGTCTTCGGCATGGCATTGGTCGTCGCGCTGGGCACGGCTGGAGTGGATATCATGGCGCTGGTCACCGTCACCGGCGTGGTTGGTATAGGCATTGGTTTGGCGATGCAAGGCGTGCTCAGCAATATCATGGCCGGGCTGACGATTATTTTCACGAAACCCTTTCGTTTCGGCGAATATATTGAAATTGCCGGCGTGCAAGGGCAGGTGACGGGCATCGAACTTGTCTCGACCACGCTGCTGCATGCCGATCACTCACAAGTAATCATTCCCAACCGGAAAATTGTCGGTGAAATTTTGCACAACTATGGCCACATCCGGCAGCTCGATTTGTCGGTGGGTGTCGCCTACAACACAAACATTAGCGGTGCTCTGGTCATCGTGCGGGGTGTGCTGACCCGCAATGCCCGTGTGCTCAAGGAACCCGCGCCCGTCGTTGGCGTGACGATGCTGGCGGATTCATCCATCAGCGTTGCCATCAAACCGTGGACGGCGGTGGCCGATTACGGTCCGGCGCAGGCGGAAATTTACCAGGCCATCGTCGAGCAATTCCGCGCGAACAAAATCGAAATTCCCTTCCCGCAACGCGAAGTGCGGATGCTCGGCGGCGCGGCCAATTGAACCGTGGAAAATCAGGCCGGCCGATGGGTGGCGGCGTGAAATGCATCCGCCGCAAACTCCCAATTCACGACGTTCCACCAAGCGGTGATGTAATCCGCCCGCTTGTTTTGGTACTTCAGGTAGTAGGCGTGCTCCCAAACGTCGAGGCCGAGGAGCGGGGTGCGGCCTGAACTCAACGGCGTGTCTTGATTGGGGGTGGATTCGATTTTCAATTGCCCGCCACCGACGACCAGCCAGGCCCAGCCACTGCCGAATTGTCCGAGCGCGGCCCTGGTGAAGTTGTCTTTGAACGTGACGAAGCTGCCGAAACCGGAATCAATGGCTTTGGCCAGTTCCCCGGCCGGTTCGCCACCGCCGGCCGGCTTCATCATCTGCCAGAACAGCGAATGGTTGAAATGCCCGCCACCGTTGTTGCGGACGGCGGTGCGGATTTTTTCAGGAACCGAATTCAAATTTTGAAGCAAAACCCCGGCGGATTTTTTACTGAGGTCGGGAATCTCCGGCCAGTCGGCGACCGCCTTGTTTAAATTCGCCACGTAGGCAGCGTGATGTTTGTCGTGGTGAATCTCCATCGTGCGGGCGTCAATGTGCGGTTCAAGCGCGTCGTAGGCGTAAGGCAGCGGCGGCAACGTGAACGGGCCGCTGCCCGCGGTGGTGATCAGTGGCTGACTCAGCTTGATCGGTTCCTGGGCGACCGCGCCGGGCAACGTAGTCGTCGTTTGGGCGACTGCGCCGGGCAACGTAGCGAACGCAGCACTGGCAAGCGCGGTGGTTTTAATGGCTTGGCGTCGGGTCATCATAATTTGGTCTCCTGGGTTTTGGGATTTCCACATTTGACAGTCAACCGGGACAAAAAGTTCAAGCGACAGCTTGCGCTTTGGCATGATGCACCTCGGCATGGACTTTTGCCAAGACGTTGGCCAGCGCGCCCCAGTCAGCTTCCGTCGTTTCCCAACCACTGCTGAAACGCAGCACCCGGTGCGCCTCCGCGGACTTGAAATTCATTGCGGTCAGCACGTGTGACGGCTCTTCCTTGCCCGTGGTGCAGGCCGAGCCGGTGGAAACGGCAAAACCGGCCTTGTCGAGTTTTGAAAGCCAGCGCAGTTGGACGCCTTCCGGCATCAACGCCGAAACGGTGTTCCACAACCGGGGCGCATTCGCGCCCACGATGACCGCGCCCGACAGATTCTTCAAAAGCTGCCGCTCAAAATTTTCGCGCCACACGTTGCGCAGGAGGTGTTCGCTGCGGCTGATTTGTTTTTCGCGCGCTTCCAGCGCGGCCAACATGGACAGAATGATCGGGACGTTTTCCGTTCCAGCACGGCGGCCTTGTTCCTGTTTACCGCCCAGGAGCAGGGGCGTGACCTGGCTTTTGTGCGGCACTTTCAAAAAGCCGACGCCGCGCGGCCCGCCGAACTTGTGCGCCGCGCCGCTGAGATAATCGCATTCGCCGAGTCCCTTGGCGGGCATTTTGCCGAGCCGTTGCACGGCGTCGGAGAAGAAGGGCACTTTGTATTGACGGCAAATCGCCAGCGCCTCGCGCCACGGTTGGATGACGCCGGTCTCGTTGTTCGCGGCCATCACGCCAACGAGGCCGGGGCGCATGTCGGCGAGTTCCACCGTGAGCCAGTCCAGATCAATCACGCCGTCGTGCGTGACGGGTATCAATCTGGCCCGTTTGCCAAAATAATGCCTGGCCGATTCGTGGACGCAGGGATGTTCGATGGCGGAAATCCAGATCTCCTCCCGCTTGGCGGGATCAAGCGTCCGCGCGAAATGGTGCATGACCATGTTGTTGGCTTCGGTCGCGCCGCTCGTCCAAACGATGTCGGTCGGATGGCAGCCGAGAAAATGCGCGAGTTTTTCACGCGCTTCCCTGAGCGCGGCATTCGCGCGCTCGCCGATTTGATGCGGGCTGGACGGATTGCCCGTAATCTTCTCGGTGGCATCGAGCCAGGCGTCGCGCGCCTCGCGCATCACCGGCGCGGTGGCGTTGTGATCGAAGTAAATCATCGGCCGGACAGGATACAATCGGTGGCCGCGCTGGCGAGTTTTTTATGGGCGCTGGCAAAGGCAAGCGGCTGTAGTTGGGCGGGTGTCAGCCAAACACCGTTGTTTTCGGGGGGGCGAGCTTTGCGAGGCCCAAAATTTTTGGGCGTCGTGGAACTCCGCCTTCCGAGTTGAACGCGAAACGCTTCCAGCGTGATGCGATAGCGCGTAATCGAATGTTTCACGGTGCAAAGCGGCTGGAGGGTTGGTGGTTCAATGCCGAGACTTTTTGCTGCGCGGATAATTTCCAAATCAGGCTCCTGAACCGTAGCAGCCGACGTCAGTCGGCTCTGACTTTTCTTGCGGAAATAATGAGCGGACTCGTCCCGCTTTGCGGGACTGCTACGTTGGTTTGGCGCGATTTCCACATTTGGGAATTCCCACAGATGCGCGTTCACGACGCCGGCGGGCCGCTGGCGGACGAGAAATTTTCCGCCGCGCTCGACGACAAACGCAACGAATCGCCGCGCGGTGGCCGCCGTGCGCCGGCCAAGGTTTGGCAGTTCAGCCGCGCGATTTTCCTGGAAAGCGACGCAGAGTTTTCGCACGGGACATTCCGGGCATTCGGGTTGTCGGGGTGTGCAAACCAGCGCGCCGAGTTCCATGAGGGACTGGTTAAAGTGCGAGCAGGCGGATGTTTCTTCGTCCTCGTCCTTCGTTCTCGTCCTCGTCCTCGAAATTGAACGTGATGCGTGCTCAACCAGTTCTTCCGCCAGTTGCCAGAGTTGCGCATTGGTTTTCTTTTCGCGCGGGTTTTCACCGATGCCGAAAACCCGCGTCAGTACGCGGATGACATTGCCATCGAGGATTGGCTTCGGCTGGTTGAACGCGATGCTGCAAATCGCTCCGGCAGTGTAACGCCCGATGCCGGGCAGGGCGAGCACGTCGTCGAAGTCATCTGGGAATTTGCCGTCATGTTTTTCCCCGATTTGCCGCGCCGCTTTTTGCAGGTTCCGGACGCGGGTGTAATAGCCGAGGCCTTCCCAAAGTTTGTGGATTTTGTCCGGACTGGCGCTTGCCGTTGCTTCAATGGTGGGCAGTTCGCGCATCCAGCGTTTCCAATACGGAATGACCGTTTTGACCTGCGTTTGCTGAAGCATGATTTCGGACACCCAGATGGCGTAGGGATCGCGGGTGCGCCGCCACGGCAGGTCGCGCGCGTTTTGCGAAAACCAATTGAGCAGCAACACAACCAGTTTTGATTTTTTAATTTTCAGTTTTGAGTTGTTTTGCGCACGACGCATCGGCGCAGAGTTTAGTATTGCCGCGAAAGAACGCAAAGAGCACAAAAAACTTTGTGTGTCCAGCGCTGGAGGCGCGAAAGATAATAGCCCACGGTGAAACCGTGGGTTTGATCGCAAATAATTTTAAAGCCCCGGATGGGGCGGCAGAAAATCAATTGGCGGAAGTCTCTGTCGCCCCGTCCGGGGCTTTATTCGTTTTGCTTTGGAACCCACGGCTGAAGCCGTGGGCTACTCTCGATCGCCGCTCTGCGGCTTCAAATGGTTTTAAGAATGCCTTCAAAAAACTTTATGTTCTTTGTGTTCTTTGTGGTTATCATTTTTCAATGAAACCGCTGACTTCCTATACGGGCAAGCTCACCGACGAACAGGCGTCGGCGCTCGAAGCCGCCTTGAGCTCGCGCGGCTTCAAATTTCGCGCGGTGCCATACGCGCGGTTTGCCGGCGAAAAGGACAAAATCAACGTGGTGTTTTACGAGAGCGGCAAACTGGTGGTGCAAGGGAAGGGCACGCAGGAGTTCATCGAGTTCGTGCTGGAGCCGGAAGTCCTGAAGCAGGCTCGGCTCGGCTACGAGACGTTGTTGAATCCCGATTTGCTGCTGCCGCGCATCGGCGTGGACGAAAGCGGCAAGGGCGATTTCTTCGGGCCATTGTGCATTGCCGGGGTTTACATCAACGAAAATGTCGTCAAGGCGTGGCAGGATGCCGGCATCCGCGATTCCAAAAATATTTCCAGCGACAAAAAAATATCCGAGCTGGCGGAAAAAATCCGCAAAACTCCCGGGTGCGTGGTGAACACCGTTGTGATTGGCAACGAAGCTTACAACCGGCTTTATGCCAAAATGAAAAGCGTGAACACGATCCTGGCGTGGGGTCATGCGCGCGTGATTGAAAATCTAATGGCGTTGCGGCATCAGATGAACCCCGCACCGGTCAAGGCCATCAGCGACCAGTTCGCTTCGAGCAAGGAAGTCGTGGCGAAGGCGTTGATGTCGCTGGGCCGGGAAATTGAACTGGTGCAGCGTCACAAAGCGGAAGAGGACTTGGCGGTGGCGGCGGCATCCATCCTGGCGCGGGACGGATTTGTGAAAGGCCTGGCGAAGCTGGAAAAAGATTTTGCCGTGAAATTGCCGAAAGGCGCTTCGACTGCCGTGGACGAGGCGGCGAAGAAATTTGTGGTGGAGCAGGGCGCGGAAAACCTGCCGAAAATCGCCAAGGTCCATTTCCGCACGGCCTTTCGCGCGCAGGACCTGCCCGAGCCGCCGAAAAAGGAATGGCGGAAGCGTTGAGAATGGTTGGGACACTCGCCCTCATCCTGACCTTCTCCCCCGGGAGAAGGAACAGCGGCAGTCAGTTTTTTGTTTTGCGGATGACCATCCAGTAAATCCAATCACAGATGTTTCAGTGAGTCGGTGGATGATTCTCTCTCCGTGGGGTGAGGGAGGTTTTAATTTTTCTGCACTGCCGAAAAGTTTGAGCTGACTCACGTCGGCTGCTACGATGCCGCATGGCCCGACCCAATCGCATCGAACTGCCGGGCTGCGAGCCGATGCCGATTCTTTACGAGGACCGGTCGGTCATCGCCATTGACAAGCCGCGCGGCTTGCTTCGTCTGCCAAAACAACATACCTTTCCAGCATGAGCACGCAGGAAATCTTGCTTGAGGAAATCAAACATCAGCCGGAGCCGGTGTTGCGCGAGCTCCGGCATTATCTCGATTTTCTGAAACGCCAGCGCGCGACGGAAGCGCCGATGGACAGCGTTGTTGCGGACACTTGGGAAAAACTGGGTCCGGCGCCGGAAGTGGACTATGACAAGCTTTAGTCGTGGCGACGCGGTAGTTGTGGATTTGGGCATGGCGGCCAAAATGCGGCCTTGCGTGGTTGTGTCCGTTGCCAAACCCGACCGTCACCGCAATATGTCCGTGGTGGTGCCGATGACGACGGAAATCCGCGGTGGCGAATGTGAAATCCGTTTTTTAAAACCGGCCTGGCTCCGGCAGGAATCGGTCGTGAACGTGCTGGGCATCGCCGGAGTGGACAATGCAAAAATCGAACGGCGCATTTCGGCATTCCCCGCCGACAAAATGTCGGAGATTGAATCCGTGTTGAAAAGGTTGTTCGGTTTGTAAATTTCTTGTCCCGATCGAATTCCATCGAACTGCCGGATTGCAAGCCGATCCCGATTTTATACGAGGACCGGTCGGTCATCGCCATTGACAAACCGCGCGGCTGGATGCTCCTGCCGGTTTCGTGGCAGAACACCTAGCGCAATCTGCAGGCGGCCATCAATTCTTCCATCACCGCGCGCGATTTCTGGGCGCGGTCGCGCGGCATCAAATTTCTCCGCTACGTCCACCGGCTCGACGCCGACACCAGCGGCATTTTGCTGTTCGCCAGAAGTCCGGGTGCGGTTGAGACGTTTTCCGATTTGTTTGAGAGCCGGCGGATGGAGAAAACGTATCTCGCCGTCGTTGATGGCAAGCCGCGCGAAGTTGAATGGACCTGCCGGCTCAAACTTGCGCCCGATCCGCGGCGGGCCGGACGCATGAAGGTGGATTCACACGAAGGCAAGGAAGCCGAAACGCATTTCCGCGTGCTGCAAAAAAAGGAAAAACTCACGCTGGTCGAAGCCAGACCGTTCACCGGTCGCACGCATCAAATCCGCGTGCATCTGGCCGAATCAGGCTGCCCGGTGGTGGAGATGAGCTTTACGGGCGCGAATATGTCAAAATGGGCCAAAGCAGTAGCAGCCGACGCAAGGAGGCTCACTTCAAAATCGGAAATCGGGAATCGGGAATCGAAAATAAGATGGAGCCTCGTCACCTCCACCCTCCGCAGTATTGCTACGGAGGACGGGTCGGCTGCTACGAAACTTTGAAAGAGCCTCCAATGAATTTGGGTTTGCGCGCCGTGCATCTGGCTTACGCTGATCCGTTCACGAAAAGGCGCGTGGAAATACACGCGCCGACGGAGAATTTTCTGAAAGAGTACGGGTTTGCTCTGTTGAGGTAGGGCGGCGCTGCGCCGCCGGGTATGATGGCCGCGCAGCAGAGTTTGTCCCAAAAGTTTTTTTATTGGATGGGGGCGAAGGCCAAGGGGAAACCGGTTGGCCGGACTCGACTCCGCGCGGCGGCCAAGGCCAATAGCTTCTGCCCCCACCGCGCGAGGTGATTTTGGATTCCGCCAGCTGGCTTCGACTCTCGAATCGCCATTTTCAGGCTCAAGACTGCCAACGGACTTTCTTTTCCCGGCTCGCGCCCGGCTTGCCAGTGCCGGTAGAGTATGCGCAGGTTCAAGGTCGCACACACCATCGTCCATTGGGTCTTGACGCCTTCCCATCCCCATACCGTCCACCGCCGAAAGCCGTCGTGTTGTTTGATCTGCCCAAAGCGCGGTTCGATGATCCTGGCGCGTTGTTCCCAGAGGGCTCGCAAGTCCGGGTCTTGCAGTCGCCGCCGCATCGCTTGGACTTCCTCCCGGTGCGGCCAGACTTCGATCGGCCGTCCTTTGGGATCGCGCGTGCATTGCGCCCGCACCGGACAGTCCCGACAGTGACAACGATGGCGTTCAACCCGTTGCCCGCGTTTGGTGGTGTGGCCTTCGTAATCCAGGCTCCGGCCTTGCGGACAAGTGACGGTGCGGGCTGGCACAGCGTAGTGAAAGTGTTGGGCGGCGTAAGGGTTGTCGTGGGCCGGTTTACCCTCGGCGGGTGGAACCAAAACGTTCAGGCCTTTTTCGGCGGCCGCTTGCAAATCCGCCCCGGCACCATAGCCGGTGTCGGCCAGGGTGGCGGTGTTTTGCGCGGTGCCGCCGAGGTTTTCGCGGGCTTGCTCAATCATCGGCACGAGTTGGCCGTTGTCGGTTTCCTGGCGGGTCGCCTCGCAAGCGACGATGAGGCCTTCCTTTTCATCGGCCACGGCTTGGGCGTTGTAGGCGTAGCGGTTGGTGTCGCCGACTTTCATCCGCCGGGCTTCCGGTTCGACCGGATGATAGTGCGAGCGTCCGTCGGCTTGCAGTTGAGCCAGGCCTTGTTTGATTTCTTCGCGCAGGGCTTGGCGCTCGGCCAGTCCGGCGGGGAGGCGGTAGCCAGGGGATTCCACCTCCGCGTTTTCTTCCACCACTTTGAGTTCGATCTCGTCCAGGGCGGTGTCGAGTTGGATCAGCAGTTTCTCCATATACTCCTTGCGCCAGCCTTTGGGGCCGCTGCAAGCCGCTTGAATCTTGGTGCCGTCGAGGGCTTGGAGGGCCAGACCGACGGCCCCGGTGCGCACGGCCACTTGCACGGTTTGTTTGAAGATCTGGCGCAGAGCCTTTTTGTTATCCCGCCAGAAACGCCAGAGCGAGTTGTGATCGGGCTGGATCAGGCCGGTCAGCCAGAGGAGCGAGAGATGTTCGCGGCAGGCGGTCTCCAGTTTGCGGGTCGAACGAATCCGGTGGTAGTAACCGTAAAGCCAGATTTTCAAGAGCAGGCTCGGCGCGTAGGGCGGGCGGCCTTCCACGGCGGCGGGCTTGGCGAACCCCAGCGCGGGCAAATCCAGTTGGTCCACAAACTCGCGCAGGAAACGGGCCGGGTGATCGGCAGCCACCCAGTCCTCCAGCGCGGGCGGAAAGAGAAATTGCTGACCGTAATCAGGGGTGATCGGTTGAGCCATGCCTCTCAGACTCCAACCGCCGCAATTCATTCAAAAAATTGCCGGAGTTTTGGGACAGTCTCAGCAGCGCCGCCCTACCGATTAATTTGGAAAAACTTAATTGGCGTATTTGACGCCGCAACCGTAAGGCTTCGTTTGTGCGACGGGCACGGGTTTGCCGGCAATCAGGGCGTCCATGGCTTCGCGGACATAATTGCGCGCGGTGCGCGGGTCGTGCATCGGATCCGGTTTGTTATCAATCGCGCCGTCGTAAACCAACGTGCCGGTCTTGTCCACGACGAACATGTGCGGCGTGGTTTTCATGCCGTAAAGATGACCAACCGCGCCGGAGTTGTCATCAATCCAGGCTGTCGCAATGATCTTCTTGTCGGCCATTTCCTTTTTGGCCTGGTCGGGTGTGCGATGGCTGGAGTTGTTCGGGTTCACGGAATTGACGAGCAGCCAGACCACGCCCTTGGACGCCAAGTCGCTCTGCAATTCCTGCATCGCGCCGGTCTTGTATTGATTGTTACAAAACGGACAGTCGGAATTGTAAGATTCAAGCACAACGATCTTGCCCTTGTAATCGCTGAGCTTGACCGTCTTGCCGTTGATGTCTGTGGCTGTGAAATCCGGGGCGGGCTTGCCGATTTCGACGGCGAACGCCGCCGAAGCCAATGTCAGAGCCGTAAACAATGCAAATGTAGTTTTCATAAGTTTGATCATAAGACGCACAGTTCGATATTTGGTTTCAAAAATTGTTCAACGGACCGCGCGGTCGAGCGCGTCGAGCACGATGCCCGGTGTCAGAATTTCAGGCAGGACGATTGGTTGGGCTTCGGGATTTTTCGGATAAACCAAAACCAGCGGTACCCCGGCGCGACTGAACCGGTTCAGTTCGGTCGTGATGTTGTCGGGAAATCGCGTGTAATCGCCGAGCAAGGCGATGGCATTCATGGACTTGAGCTTGGCGCGCACGGAAGGGATTTCGATGCTGGTTTTTTTGTTCACCTGGCAGGTCAGGCACCAGTCGGCGGTGAAGTCCACCAAAACCGGATGTCCGTCCGCCCGGGCTTTCGCCATGGCTTCAGGACTCCAGCGCTGCCAGTCAATTCCGTCCGCCGATTCTTTCAGCGAACCGGTTGCGTCCGCTTCCGTGACTGGCTCGCGCCAGCGCAACTGGCTTTCGAGCGCGTAGGCGTAACCACCGACCAGCAAAATCAACGCAATCACGAACGCCAGGCCTTTGCGGGCACGTCCGCGTTGAACGAACTCACCAAAAATCCAGGCCGCGAAAGCGACGAGCACAAGAAAAACGCCGAGCCACAAAACCGATTTGCCATAGCTTCCGGCGGCGAGGTTGAACAACCACACGGCGGTCGCCAGCATCGGAAAGCCCATCGCGATTTTGAACTTTTCCATCCACGCGCCGGGCTTTGGCAAAAATTTCAACCACGCTGGGTTCCAGCTCAACACGACATACGGCGCGGCCAGCCCGACGCCGACAGCGAGAAACATCAGCAGAATCACCGGCGCTTTTTGCGCGAAGGCGAAGCCGAGCGCGATGCTCAAAAATGGCGCGGTGCAGGGCGTGGCCAGCACCGTAGCCAGCACGCCGTTGAAAAATGCGCCCGCCGCGCCATGCTTCGACGCCAATCCGCCTGCGGCGTCGAGCGCGCGTCCGCCGAGCGTGACTTCAAACACGCCGAATAGATTCAGCGCCACGAGCATGACCAACGTGGTGAGGCAAACCACAAAAACCGGGCTGCCGAACTGCATTCCCCAGCCGGCCCGGTGTCCGGCGGCCTTGACGCCGATGACGACAGCCGCGAGCACGAGAAACGAAACGAGCACCCCGAGCGCATAGACGAGGCCGAGTTTGCGGACATGCCGGGGGTCGCTGCGGGATTCGCCGACGAAGCCGAGGATTTTCAGCGCGATGACCGGCAGGACGCACGGCATGATGTTCAGGATCAGCCCACCGATGAAGGCGTAGAGCAGCATCCGCCAGAGCGGTTGTGAAGATAGGACCGGCGTCGCGTCTGGCGGGTTGCTAATGCTTTTCGGCCGTGGAGGAACTGTTTCACTGGCTTCGGCTTTATCCGCAACTGGTAATGTGACATGGAAAGCTGTTGGTTGCCCCTTTCCTTCGATTACAAAAACGCCTGAAATTTCTTTCGGCCAGTTGCCAGAAAACTTTTTTACTCGTTTACGCAAAGAATGCTTGAGGCTGGTGTTCGAAATTTGTTCGGTTGCCCCTTGAATCTCAAACTCGTCACTGGCATCTGGGAAAAAGTCAGACTTTTCCACCGGTGACCAAGCATCGGCCACAGTTGAAAACTCTTCAATAATCAACTGCCGTGTATCTCCGTTTGCCTGCGTTTCCCACCACGCGCGCATAAAGAATGCGTTTTTCCAGCCGTGAAATTCGGCAGGCACTTTATCGCGCCAAGAATTAATTATAGTGGCGTTGGTGGAAATCTTTGTTTCATTGCCGATGTTCAACGTAGCCTCGACGTCACCCTTGCCGGGGACACAGGCTTCCTTGCATTCGAGCCAGGAGACCTTCGCCTTCAAATTGAGCGGGCCGGGTTTCAAGTCGGTGGCGAGCTTGAGCGGCACGAGCAGGACGACTTCCTTGTCGTAGCCATAAGTGGTGACCTCGGCGGGCGGCAATTTTTCCGGGAGCGGCCATTGGATGTCGCCGGCGGTGACGCCGGGCGGCAATTGCCATTCGATTTTGGTGGCCATGCCGGCGGCCCCGGGATTTTTCCAATACGTGTGCCAGGCCGGTTCCATTTTCAAATCCACGCCGGCCAGCACGGTGTCGCCGGGACGCGCGGTGCTGGCGGACAAAACCAGCCGCACCTGCGTGTGGGCTGCGCTGGCGGTGAAGGCCGCGAGGCAAAACCAGCCCGCCAGAATGATTCCGATGCGTCGCACACGGATTAGATGCCAGATTTGACGGAACGTTTGAAGCGATTTCGGGCTGAACAATGCCCTCCCTCACCCCGGCCCTCGGACTAACATCCCGATTCGGAATCGGGACAAGGAGAAGGAGAATTATCGTCAGTCTGTCGGCAAATCGTGAGTCGTTAAAATTACTGTGTCAGACACATAGCTATTCCTTCTCCCCAAGGGAGAAGGTCAGGATGAGGGCGGGCCAAAGGACTCATTTTTCTTTTGCCTGCGGGCAAGCTGGCATTTCAAACGCGACTTGAAAGTCGCGGGCGCCTAAAATTCCTCATGCGATTGTGGACGCTGCATCCGAAGTATCTGGACGCCCGGGGGCTGGTGGCGCTCTGGCGTGAGGCGTTGCTGGCGCAAAAGGTCCTGCGCGGCGCGACGCGCAGTTACAAGCATCATCCGCAATTGCAGCGTTTTTCCGGACTCGCCAATCCTTCCGCCGCGCTGGCCGGTTATCTGATGGCGGTGCACGAGGAAGCTGTCCGGCGCAGTTACCGGTTTGACGCGTCCAAAATCGGCGCGCGACGGTCTCGCGGGAAACTGACCGAGACCCGCGGCCAACTGCTTTATGAATGGCGGCATTTGAAGCGGAAATTGAAAAGGCGGGACGTGAAAAGGTATCGCGATATTTTGCCGGTGAAGATTCCCGCGCCGCATCCGCTGTTCAGAATTGTTCCCGGCAAGGTGCGCGATTGGGAAAGGGTGCTTTAGGTTTCTGTGGGGCAACCAAACTCCGTCCCATCTGCTGTCGCGTGAGGAATCTTCTTGATTAACAGCCAACAACCCGTTGTAATGCCAATCACGGTGGCAAGACAGATGTTCATGAGTTCGGGACTGACAAAAGCCGCCCGGTACGGCGCGGTTTTGTGGGTGGCGCTTCTCCTCGGAGCAGGCTTCACGGTCAATGCCACGCCCGATGTCGAACCCACCGGTGCCGCAACCTCCCCGTCCGGACAAATCCAAACCGCCTTTCTCGAATACACCGAGGTCCCGTACAGCTTCATCAACTGGGGGTGTCGGGTTGTCGTCCGGTCCACCCCGTTCCCGAAGGAGCCGGCATTTGGTTCCGGCAAAATCATTCGCGGCGCCCTTCAGTTTGGCGACAGCACCAACAATTCCATCGCTTTTGCCTGGAACCCGGCCGCCGGAAGACTTTACCTCGATTTGAATCACAACCTGGATTTGACGGATGATACCGCCGGGGTGTTTGTGTGTCCGGAGAAGGGTAGTTTCCGATATCAGACATTCTCCGGCATTCGGCTGCCGGTCAAAACCGCCGCCGGCAATCGCGAAACGTTGATGGATCTTAACTTGAACAATTACGGGTCACGGCCCGGCGGCACCGTCGCCGTGCATTCATTCTGGCAGGGCAAGGTGACGCTACAGAGTGTGGAATGTCAGGTGGGCGTGGTGGAGCAACCTTTCAGCCACTCCGGTCTGGTCCCGGACGGTTATCTGCTGTTGCGTCGTTGGGCGGCGCGGAGTGAGCCGTTCAGCACGGACTCCGGCTCGTTTGTTGCCTTTCCATACCCGCGGAAATTGTTCTATCAAAACCAGGCCTGCTGGCTGGACTGCACCAATGAACTGTCGGGGAACAATGCCCGGCTTAAATTGCAGTTCACCGGCGAACAGCCGGCGTTGGGGGAACTGAAAATCAACGGCCATTTTATTCAGCGCGCCATCCTGCCGGGCGGGCCGTATCAGGTGGTGCTGGACCAGCCGGAAACGGTCGTGAAGGTTCCGGTGGGCAAATACAACCGGCCGGAAGTCTGGCTGAAGCAGGGCGACACCGTGGCCTATCGCCCCACCTATTCGGTGCGGCCGGACCAGGGGATTACCGTTGACGGGAACAAGCCGGGGTTGTTGACGGCGGGGGGGCCGCTGACAAACTCGGTGTCCATCAGTCGTCACGGGAAATCCCTGCGTTTCAATTACCAGTTGCTGGGCGCGGGCGGCGAGGTCTATCAACTGGCGCGGGTGGATCGCTCCCAGCCGCCGGAGTTCGCGGTGTACCGGGGCGACCGGAAAATCGCGTCGGGCAAATTCGAATTTGGGTGAGGCGGCACCTGCTCGTACTCATGGCGAGTACCTCTCACGGCAGCCGGTGACTTGAAGATCGTGGCCATTTCCGATCTCGGAGGTCTCGGCGCGAAGGAAGGCGCTCCGGTCAGTTACCGGTGGACACCCCCCAGTCTCATCCCTTCATTTCTGCCGTGGTTCGCGGTTTTGCTGCTGTTGCTGGTGAGGTCCAACCGTTGCGGCCGGGCATGGTGGATCTGGCTACCAGTCGGTTGCGTGGCGGTCACGGAACAATTGTTGCTATCAGCCACCGGGTTTCTGCCATCGGGCACGGCGGACATGTTTCTTGAAATGGCGGGCGCGCTGGCCTTTGGCATCGCCGCCGTTTGGTTGCTGGCGCCCCAACTGGCACGCCGCCATCGGTTCGTCACTTTCCTGTGCCTTGCGCCCACCCTGGGGGTCTTCAGCCTTTTCAGTTTTTTGGTCAGGCAGGATTGGACCTTGGATGGGGCCTCCTTGGTGTTGGTGATGCTGGTTCCGCTGGCCCTCAGCGTTCTTGTGGTTGCGCTGGCCATCTTTTTGGCCGGGTTGGCCTGCCGGGGCGGTTATCGTCCCTTGGGACTCTACCTCTGGATCTTCCTGTCGCTGCTGGCGCTTTGGCTGGTGATTCTCACACCGTTCTTTGCTTTCGCAATGATTGTTTCGGGTGGTCAGTTGCCGTGGCAGGAATTCTTCGTCGTGGTTTTGGTTCTGACGGCAGCCGGGTTCGTCACGCTGTTCCCGTTCTTGGTTCTGTCTTCCGCCAACTCACTCTTCCGCGAACGGCTCATGGCGCTGTTGCACATGGAACGTGAAGCTCCACCGCCGGTCTTGCCGCCGGTCGTTGTGCCGTTGCCCGGCGCCAGCCCGGGAAAAAGTGTTTGCTAATGGCCAAAGTGTTTGAAATTGTGTTATGCGAAATATGGATTCCTTAAAACCTGTCAAAGGGCCGGGAAAATGGGCCGCCTTCGCCGGATTGGTTCTGGCGACCACCGCGCTGGCGCAACCCGAGCAGTGGCTTGAATACCACACCAGCCGTGAAGGGCGGGCTTCCCGCTGGTTGGAACTCACGAACACCCCGCCGCCCAACGTCGCCCTGCCCAAACTGAACGCGAAACCCTGCTTCGTGCGCTGGACCACGCCGCTGGACCCCGCCGGTGGACGCTGGCTTTGCCTGGACCGCACGCGCAAGTCCGGCCCTTACGACCGCCTGTTTGTTGACAGCAACGGCGATGGCCGGCTCGACGACGAATCGCCAATTGACGCCGACCGGCGCGAGCAAAACTACGCCTATTTCCCCCCGGCCCGCCTCGTGTTCAAAGGCGAAGACGGGCCGGTCACCTATCATCTCGTGTCCCGTTCCTATAAACGCGAAAACGAACCTGCGGAACTGTTGATATCATCCGCCGGCTGGTATGAAGGCGTGGTGAATTTCGACGGAGCGAAAAAGCGCATCCAACTGATTGACGGCAACGTCAACGGCACGTTCAACGACGTCACGCCGAATCCGTATGACAGCGACCGCGTCCAGGTCGAGGGCGACAAGACCAGCGAACGTTTTTTGGGCAAGATGCTGGAAGTGGACGGAAAGTTTTTCCGGATCGAAGCCGCCCGCGACGGCGCGTTCGTCAAAGTGCAAAAGGCGGAGAACGTCACGCTCGGCCAAGTGCGCGTGCCGGAAAACATTTCCGAATTCGCCGCGTTCGGCGAGAACGGCCATTTCGTGCGCAAACCGGTGAACGGCGAATTCACCTTGCCGGCAGGCAATTACCGGATTTTCCACTGGACGATCAGCCGCAAGGATGAAAAAGGCGCGGCGTGGACGCTGTCAGGCTATAATTTCCCCAAAATTGCCAGCTTCGAGGTCGCCGCCGATAAAACCGCCGTGCTGGAAATCGGCGAGCCGGTGCAGGCCGTGCTCAAGGCGACCGAGAACACCAACCGCCAGGTCGCCTTCAGCCTCAGCTTCGTGGGACGACAGAAGGAATCCATCGAGATGCTGCGCGATGGCCAGCGCCCGCGCGGGCCGAAATTGATGCTGGCCAACGCCGCCGGGACGTTATGTTACACCAACACGTTCGAGTTTGGGTGAGGCGGCGTTTGTTTGCTCTCATGGCGGGAGCCCAAAAATGTTCAGCGTCCGTTGGTTGGCGGCGTCAAAATTTTCAGCCCGTTCCAGGTGCTGACGAGTACGTTGACGCTTGAAGCTAAAAAAGCAGATTGATCATCGCATGAAAACGACACGGCAATTCCTTCTGGTCTCTGCCGCTTCTGTGTTTATGGGCTTTTGCACGCCCGCCCAAACGCAGCAACGGCTACAGACCATCATTCAACGGGCACCGGCCACCGGCACCAATGCCGGCGCGCAAAAACTCAACTGTTCCGGGGTGGTCACGGACGCCGCCGGCAGCCCCCTGGCCGGCGCGACGGTGGAGTATTGGCGTTACGAGGGAGATCGGTTCCTGGCGAATCCTCTGGAATTGAAAAAGCAAATCACGACGGGAACCAACGGTGCTTTTGCAATCGAAGTTTCGCGGGCGTCGGGATACCTGCTGGCGCGAAAGCCGGGATTGGCCCCGGCATGGAAACAGTTGAACCAGGCGTTTAATTCCGCCGGCGAGACGGAAGAACGTTTGGTGCTGACTCCACCGTCGGCGCTGGCGGGCGTGGTGGTGGACGAAGCGGACAAGCCCGTCGCGAACGCCGAGGTTTCCGTGGCCATGGCTGTCGGCGAAATTTCGCGGGAAGACGGGGCGCGGGGTTTTAATTATTTCACTGGCAAACTCGCACACGACTGTTTTACCGCCCGCACGTATGCCGCCGGCCGTTTCCGCATCGAAAATTTTCCCACCAATGCCACGGCCACCCTTGCGGTTCAGGCGCCGGGGAAAGCCCTGCGCCAATCATCGCAGGAATTTGCCGGCTTGGACTCGCTGCCCTGGCGCGCGGGACAGGAAGACATCAAATTGGTCGTGGAACCCGCCGGCAGCATCGAAGGCAAAATCATCGTCGAGGGCAGTAATCAACCGCCGCCCGTTGCGCGGCTGACGTTGCTGCCCGATGGGCCGGTCTTTTTCGCGTTTGGCGAGCGCGAGCCGGCACAATCCGGCACGGACGGTGCGTTCCGCATCAGCGATGTGGCCGCCGGTTCCTATCGAGTTCGTGCCGTCTTTGGCACCAATACTGTTCCAGAATGGGTTGCTGACACGGTTCCGGTTTCGGTTGAGTCCGGCCAGACCGCGCGCGGCGTGCTGGTGACTGCGGCGCGTGGCGGTTTGCTGGAAGCGGCCGTGCTGGGAAAAAATGATCGCAAACCGCTGGCGCAAGTCATGGTCAATGCCTACAAGGAAGATTTTCAATCCGCCGCCCGTTCCGACAGCAACGGCTTTGCCCTCCTGCGGCTGCCGCCGGGTGATTATCAGGTTACGGCGTCCCGTGAATCCATGTCCGCGAACCAGGCCTCTGCAAATGTGGAAGCCGGCAAGACGAACCGCGTGGAGATTGAAATCGCCGCGCCGCGAAAAATCACCGGCATCGTCCGCCAGCCGGAGGGCCAGCCGGCGGCGGGGCTGCCGGTGAGAATTGTCGGCGGTTATGGCCCCGAGGTGGCCGATGTCAAGACCGATGCCGGCGGCAAGTTTGAGTTGGAATGGAACCAGCGACAATTCGGACAAAACGACACGACCGTCTGCCTTCTTGTCCGGGACGCGGAACATAATCTGGCCGTGGCGCAGGACATTGACGAAGAAACCGGTCCGCTCGACCTGAAACTCGCGCCGGGACTCACGCTGGCCGGCCACGCGGAATCCGATGGCAAACCGCTTACGAACGCGACCGCCAAGCTGGTTTTCTGGACCGGTCGCAGCGGTTCGTGGCTTCAAGGTCTGGCCCGCACCAACACGCCGGGACAGTATGAAATTCCCGCGCTGCCGCCCGGTAGAAAATACGGTGTTGTCGTCTCCGCGGCGGGATACGGGCAGAAGCAGATCCATGATGTTAGCGTCTCCGCCGATGCCGTCCGTCAGGAACTCGATCCTGTGGAACTCAAACTCGCCAATCTCAAGCTCGCCGGCCAGGTGCTCGACGCGGACGACAAGCCGGTCGCGGGCGCCAACGTGAATCTTAACGGTGACGGCCAGCCCAGCGGAAATGTGCGGACGGACCACGAAGGACGATTCCGTTTCGAGCATGTCTGCGAAGGCCCGGCTCAAATCTCGGCCAACAACCGGAATTCATACGGCAACATTTCGGCCGAAGGCGGCGACACGAACGTTGTTCTGCGGCTCGGTCAAACTTACAACAACTCCCCCGGTTCCACGGCGCACAAACTTAAAGGCACGGTGACGGATGCCGACGGCCAGCCCGCCGCCGGCGCGCAGGTGGCGGTGTTCCCGTCCGGCGCTTCACGCTGGACCCGGACCGGCACCAACGGCGTTTTCAGCCTCACTTGGATGCTCCAGCAATGGCAGTTGCAGTCGGGCAATGTGCAGTTGTTCGCCCGCGACCCGGCCCGCAATCTGGCGGCGACGCAGGAATTATCGGAGGACGCCACAAATCTTGACGTGCAGTTGAAACCAGCCTTGACGCTGACCGGCCGAGTTGAAGGCTCCGATGGCGTTCCGCTGGCCGGCGCGCAGGTGGCCGTGTGGCTCAGAACGGGCAACACCACTGATCGGTTGAACGATCAACTCGCCAACACCGATGCCCAGGGTCGCTACGAAATCAAGTCCCTGCCGCCGGATGCGCGTTACCTCATTTATGCCGAGGCGGGGGGCCATGGCCGGAACCAACAGCAGATTGAAAACGATTCCGAAACCAACCGCTTGGAACTGGCGCCCTTCGTCCTCAAGCTCACTGACCGGGTTGTGGCGGGCCAGATCCTGAATGAAAATGACAAGCCCGTTTCCGGCGTAAACGTGTCGTTGGACGGCGAAGGCCAGCCGGAACGCAACCTGACCACCGACAGCAAGGGCCGTTTTCATTTCCAGGTTTGCGAGGGACAAATCCGCCTGTTTGCCTATTTGCAAAACGGCAACGGCAACGCGCAGGCCACGGTCGAAGCGGGCGACACCAACGTCGTGATGACCTTGAGTTCCAATTCAGGGAATGTCCGCCAGACACCGCGTCGCGCCTTGCTCAAAGGCGGCCCGTTGCCCGATTTGGCAACGGTGAATCTCGCCAGCGACACCGCGCCCGCCGTCAAGCCGGTGTTGCTATGCCTGTTCGATGCGAGCCAGCGCCCGTCGCGACACGTCGTCCACCAGTTGGATGAACAGGCCGCCGCACTACGGCAGCAGGGCGTCACTGTGCTGGGCGTTCAAGCCGCAGTCACCAGCGATGAAACATTCAATGAATGGAAAAACGCAAGTCCGGTTTCATTTCCAGTCGGGCGCGTGACGGAGAAATCCGAAAAATCAAAATGGGCCTCGGCAGTTCCAGCATTGCCGTGGCTGATTCTGACCGACGCCAATCATCGCGTGATCGCGGAAGGTTTCGCGCTCGACGAGTTGGACGCGCAGCTCAAGAAATTGACGCAGTGAGCAGTGATGACGTCCGCCCTCACGGCGAGCGTAAACGTTCATTCCATTAAAAACGTCAAGGAACCTCTTTTATTCAGATTGAAATCATCCCGGGAATCTGCCCCAATGCGGCCATGCGGCTGTTTGGAAACGGCAACTTGGACCGTCCGTTGCATTTTGCAAGCGGCGCATGGCCCCGTCCCGGAGGTGTCAGGCGACCTGGTGGCGCTCCTGGTCTTCAAAACCAGCGTGGGGCTCAACAAAGTCCCAGGTGGGTTCGATTCCCATCCGCCTCCGCCAATTTAAAAAGGCTGAAGGCTAAAGGCCAAATGCTAAAGTTCCGGAACCAATTTTTTACAACTCTTATGTTTCAGCCTTCAGCCTTTGGCCTTTAGCCTTTTTTATGAAACGCATCCCACAACCGCCGGTGAATCCCGCCCTGCGCGACATGGAACACCACGATTTCTGGCCCGGCTTCATCGCCGTGCTGATCGGCGGCGTCCTTGCTTTTGGTGGCGCGCGGCATCTGACCGGCGTGGACACGGTCGGCGGAAGCACCGCCTCGGAAATCCAGTTGGTCAAGGCTTTCTCCTCCGGCGGCGTGCAATACGCGAGTCAAATTGCTCCCCCGCCGCCGCCGAAATTGGATGACCCGGCCGCGGAAGCCGAGGCGCTCGACCGCTGGGCCAAACAGCAGGCCAATGCGACGCCGCCCCAATGGAAGGTCCGGGTGGATACGGACGCGAAAACGTCCTGTCCCACCTGAATAAAATAATTTCCGGTCACATGGCGTGGCCAATAAAAATGCTAAAAGCTGAAGGCTGAAGGCTAAAGGCTAAAGTATATGAAAAAGATCACAATTTCTGTGTTTCAGCCTTTAGCCTTTAGCCTTTAGCCTTTATGAATCTGTCGCGCCTTCGTCCTTGGGTGCAGGCCGGGTTCCTGGGCGTCTGGCTGGCGCCGGTGGGCCGGTGGCTGCACGGCATCCCCGGCTGTGTTTTCCACTGCTATTCCTGCCCGTTGTCTTCGTTCGCCTGCCCCGTGGGCGTGGCGGCGAACTACGCCGCGCTCCTGCCCGCTGCGTTCGAAGTGCCCTACCTGCTGATCGGTCTGCTCCTGGTCGTCGGTGCGGTGAGCGGCTCACTCGTCTGCGGCTGGGCGTGCCCGTTCGGCTTTCTCCAGGATTTGCTGGGCAAAATTCCCCCCCGGAAAATTTCTTTGCCGGGCTGGGTGGGTTACACGCGTTACGTCGTGCTGGTGGGGTTGGTGCTGCTGCTGCCGATGATTCTCGGCTTCAAGGGCATTCCTTACGAAAACCAGGCCGTGTCCATCTGCCGGCTTTGCCCGGCGGGCGCGCTCGAAGCCGGCGTGCCTTATTCGGTCCAAAGTGTTTTGGCCGGCAAAGGTTGGATCATGAGCTGGTTCAAAACGGGAATCCTCCTGTCTTTCCTCGCCGCCGCTTTGTTCATTCATCGCCCGTGGTGCCGCATCTTTTGTCCGCTGGGCGGTTTTCTCTCACTCTTCAACCGGTTCAGCCTGTTTCACCTCCGATTCAATCCGAAGGAATGTGTCGAGTGCAACCTTTGCCGCAGTCGCTGTTCGATGGGAGTGAAGGTGGACCAACAAGTCAACGTGTCCGGCTGCATCCGCTGCCTCGAATGCACCACCTGCGGCGCGATCGAGCCTTGCTTTGCCCTGCCGCAGAACACGCCTAATGAGGAGCGTCAAAAGTGAGGATCCGTTAAAGTGGCTAAAACTCAAGGTGGAGGTTGAGAGTGCCCTGTGCGGAATGACTAATTCCTAAACCCTAATACCTAAAGAATGACCAAACCCGAATGACGAAATGATATCCAGCGCCCGAGCATTCAGGATTAGTAATTGGGTCATTTGGGAATTCTTTAGTCATTATGGTTTAGGGCTTAGGGTTTTGCTTGGGAGTTAGTGATTTTTGCTTCCGGCTTGTCGCAGAGGGCAACCTGTTCAGCCGTCTATTGCCCTCCCTGCGCTTGGCGCAGGCTCTCCTGGTAAAACATCTTTACCGGCGCGCCGCCCATGGCGATGGCGCACCACGCCGCCTCGTCCAATTCCGCCTGCGTGAGGCCCATCTCGCGCGCCTTGCGAAAGTGCGCGTCGAAACACGGCTGGCACCGGCTGTGCACAACCAGGCTGAACAGGATGAGTTCCTTGGTTTTTTCGCTCAAGACGCCCGCCGCCTGCACCGAGCGAATCATCGCGCCAAAAGCCTTTTGCGTTTCGCCGGCCGAACTCGCCGCGCCTTCGCCTTTGAACATGTCCGCGCAGCAACCTTGTCCCTCGCCCATCGGATGGGAGAGGGTGCCCGCAGGGCGGGTGAGGGAAGATTCTTGGTGAGCGGTGGAATCTGAAGCTGAGGAATTCATGGTTTCACTTTCAGTTGAATGAACTTCGCGTTTGGTTTTGGAAACTTGCATCGCGTCAGGAGCGCGGACAGCCTTGTCCGCGGGTTTCGACGATGAGGCAGGCGCCGGCGGACAAGGCTGTCCACCCTCCTTGTCAGGCGCACCCGGCACGAGCAGGATCTGCTTCTCCGCTCCGTGGACCACTCTGCCAATGACAAACCCGCTGACGCCGCGCCGCGCCAAAGCTTGGCGCAAAGTCTCCAGCCGCCCGCGCGGGACAGCGATCAGCAGGCCGCCGGAGGTTTGCGCGTCGAAACCCAGGTTGACCAGCGCTTCGTCCACGTTCGGCGCAACGCGGATTGCCTCGCCGACATACTCACGGTTTCGCTCAACCGCGCCCGGGATCACGCCCTGCCGGAGGGCTTCAACTGCGCCGTCAAACGCCGGCAACGCATCGGCGAAAATTTCCGCGCCCAGTTTGCTTTGGCGCATCATGCGATAGAGATGCGCGAACAGGCCGAAGCCCGTCACGTCCGTGCAGGCCGAGGCGCCGGCTTCCTTCATGGCTTCCGCCGCCGCCTTGTTCAACGTGGCCATCGAAGTTTCGGCGGCGGCCATGCCTTGCGGATGTCCGCGCCCGATTTGCTGGCCGAACGCCAGCACGCCGGTGCCCAGCGGCTTGGTCAACACCAGCACGTCGCCGGCTTCCGGCTTTTCCAGCGCGGCGGCGATTTTGGGATTAATCAGGCCGGTGATGGCAAAGCCGAGTTTGATTTCGTCATCCTTGACGCTGTGCCCGCCGACGAGCGCCACGCCCGCCTCCTCAAAAATTTCCATCGCGCCGGCAAGCAACTGGTACATGACTTCGCCCGGCAATTTTTCGGTGGGAAACGCCAGGATGCTCAACGCCGTGCGCGGCTCGCCGCCCATGGCATAAATGTCCGAAAGGCAGTTCACCGCGCAGATCCGTCCGAAAAGATGCGGGTCATCCACACACGGCGTGAACACGTCCACCGTTTGCACCAGGCAAAGGTCGTCGGAAATCCGGTAAATCGCCGCGTCGTCACCCGCCGCCAGCCCGGATATCACGGCGGGATCGTTCACGGCGGGCAACCGGCCCAGCACCGCGTCGAGGTCGGCGGGGGCGATCTTGGACGCGCAGCCGGCGTTGCGGACCAGCTCCATCAATTTCACCTTTGTCAGGTCCACCGGGTCGGGACGCTCGCCGGCGCACGGACAAATCCCGTCGTTACGAAAAACATCGCACGGACACGGACGCCGCACGTCGCAGATGCAGTGTCCCAGCAATTGGGACCGCTCCATCACGCGCCGGCGCTTGGCAAAATCAATTTTCATTTCAATCTTTTCTGTTGTAGCAGCCGACGTGAGGAGGCTCACTATGAAATCTGCGAAGGAAGTCAGAGCCTCCTCACGTCGGCTGCTACGGTTTTTAAAAGCTTCTTTGCTTCCGCCCCCGGCGTCCGGTTGTTTCCGGAACGGACGGTAAAGCGGACCTTGTCCAGGTAATCCACCAGCGGCACGGCATATTTGCGGCTCACGCCGAGCGCGTCGCGAAAATCCATGGTGGAAAACATGGGCGCGCGCGTGAAAAGTTTCAAGGCGGTTTGTTTGCCGGCCTCCACGGCGTCGCGATGCATCCAGACGCGTTCATCCAGCCGCACCACCACCCCGCGCTCGCCTAGGAGCCACATCATCGCGCCGACGCGCGGCAACGGTTCGCCGAGCGACGCGGCCAGTTCCTCCCCGCTGGGCGGCGCCCAGCCGGCCTGCTGCAACTTCGCAGCAATCTGGTCGCACAAGCGCTGGTCGCGGTCCACCACCCGCGCGCTCCAGCCCGCCCGTGCCAGCACGTTTCCGTTGTGCTCAATCTGCTTCGTCCCGAGCAGCGACGCCACGGCCAGATCCAGGAGCTTGCTGTCGGCCTTGAGGGTGGCAAGCAGTTCCTCCCGACCGATGCCCGCCCGTTGGGGGTTGGTGGAATGAAAGGCCTGGATTGCCGCGAGGATGTCGGTCGCGGTTTTCTGGATGACATCGCGGTGCAGCCACCCGCCGCCGGGCGTCGGGACCGCGCGACCCCCGGTGTGCAGGGAATCAAGCATCGCCGTCGTCTCTTCGGTGCGCATCAGGCATTTCAGTTGCAGGTCGGCGGCGGTCACCGGCAGCGCGCTCTCGCGCAACATCAGTTCGCACCAGCAGGCAGTATCGGCGATGGCTTCCCGCCGGGCCGCCAGCATATCGAGCGTCCACGCCTTCTTCCGGCGCAGCCGGACGTTGCTAATGCCGAGAAGCTGTCCGCCGCCAATCGTGGTCAGACCGGCGACATTGGCGCGGATGACAAATCGTTCGCCGGGCGCCAGTGCGAGTGGTTCCGCCAGCCGAAGCTGAACCATCTGCTTTTGGCCGCCGGTCATTTCGGTGTTTTCGAGCATCGCCAGATGGGCTGACACCGCCGCCGTTCCGACATGCAACTGCACTTCGAGGTAGTCGGCGATTTTGCTCTTGATGGAATCGAGGATTCGCAGTTCAGCTTCCGCCATGGTCACCGGGGCCACGGCATTTGATTCACACAAGACCATGCCGCGCCGCACCACTTCATGATCAATCTCGGGAAGGTTCAGCGCGACACATTCCCCGGCCCGGCCTTCCGTTGCGTCCTCGCCGTAAACTTGCATGCGGCGGACGCGTCCGGACAGGCCGGCGGGTAGCAGATGCAGGCTGTCACCCGGTCGCACGCGCCCCCGGGTGGGAATGCCGGTAATCACCGTGCCGGAGCCGCGAATCGTAAACACGTCCTCCACCCACATGCGGAACCAGCCGGAGCAGGGGCGGTTTTCACATTTGGCGACCACCTCGTTCAGCGCGTCGAAAAACCCGTCGAAGCCTTCGCCCGTGACGTTGGAAAGCGGGCAAATCGGCGCCTCCGCGAGAAACGTGTTCGAGAGCAACCGCCGCAGGTCCTGAATCACGAAGTTGCGCCGGGCCTCGTCAACGAGGTCAACTTTGGTGAGCGCCACCAGTCCGTGACGCAGTCCCATGAGCGTGAGAATGTGGAGGTGTTCATGCGTCTGCGGCATGATGCCGTCGTCCGCCGCCACAACGAAGATGACGACGTCAATGCCGTGCGCGCCAGCGGCCATGTTGCGGATGAAATCCACGTGGCCCGGCACGTCCACGACGCCGACGACGCGTTTGTCCGACAATTGGCAGGGGGCAAAGCCGAGGTCAATGGTGAGGCCGCGTTGCTTTTCCTCGGCCAGCGTGTCGGTCTCGCAGCCGGTGAGCATCTTTACCAGTGCGGTCTTGCCGTGATCCACGTGCCCGGCGGTGCCGAGCATGATGTTGCGGCGGGTGTTCATGGGGAAAATCGACAAAATAAACATTCAACATTCAACGCCCAACATTCAACGTCCAATTCCAGAACCAACTCGGCGCATGTCTTCATTCGATGTTGGGCGTTGAATGTTGAATGTTGAATGTTTCTCCCCATCGTTCTTCATCCCGCGATTCTCCCCAACGCGTCGGCAATGGCCCTCACCTGCTCATCGGTGATGGTCCGCACATCAAACCAGACCTGCTCGTCTTCGATGCGTCCAAAGACACACGCCGGGTCCAGGCGCAGCGCCCGCGCCAGTTCCGCGGCACTCAGGCCGGGCAGGGAGATGCTCACGGCAAAGCTGGGAATGGCCTCCTCCGGCAATGAACCGCTGCCCAGGTAGGCCTGGCTCGCGCGGCTGTCCGCCTTCGCACGCGGCGCTTTCTTCCGGATGGCCTGGGCCAGCGCCTGGGCGCGGGTTCTCAGCGCGTCGGGCGGCGTGGTCATCATGCGATAGGTCGGATGCTCGCGGCGGAGCAGGTCGGGATCGCGGAACAAATGCAGCGTGCGTTCCAATACCATGATGCAGGTCTTGTCCACGCGCAGCGCGCGCATCAGGGGATGCTTCCGGATTTTGGCAATCGCCTCCTTGCGCCCGACAATGATTCCGCCCTGGCCGGCGCCAATCAACTTGTCGGCGCTGAACAGGACCACGTCCGCGCCCGCCTTGATGGATTCGCGGACCGTCGGTTCGTGCGGCAATCCAAACTGGCGCAAGTCCAGCAACGCACCCGCCCCGAGATCATCAATCAACAGCAAACCCTTGGCGTGGGCCAGCTCGGCGAGTTCGGCCAGTTTCACTTCGCTGGTGAAACCGACGATGCGGTAGTTGCTCGGATGCACGCGCAGGAGCGCGGCGGTCTTCTCCGTGATGGCGTTGCGATAATCCTTGAGGTGCGTCCGGTTGGTCGTGCCGATTTCAACCAGCCGCGCCTGGCTTTGCTGCATCACGTCGGGCAGCCGGAACGAGCCGCCGATCTCGATGAGTTGTCCGCGCGAGACGATGACTTCGCGCTGCGCCGCGAGCGCGGCCAGGACCAGCAGCGTGGCGGCGGCGTTGTTGTTGACGACCGTCGCCGCTTCCGCGCCGGTGAGTTCGGTGAACAGGGGTTCGACCAGTTCATCCCGCTCGATACGTTCGCCGGAATCGCGCTCCACGGCCAGGTTCACGTAACCCTTCAATCCGGCAATCATCGAATCCACGACGCCGCCGGGGAACACCGCGCGTCCGAGGCCGGTGTGGAGAATGATGCCGGTGGCGTTGACGGCCTCGCGCACGCGCGGCTCGACGGCCTGCTGCAGCAACTCGTTGGCGCGGCTCAACACCGCGTCGGCGGTGATGTATTGCGCGCCGCACCGGCCGGCGGCGTCATCCAGGATTTGTTGTCGCAGACCGGCGACGGCGCGGCGCAAACACTCGGTCACCAGCGGCAGGGGATGTTGCCGGAGCCAGCCGGCGACCGTCTCGCTCTTCAGCAGCTCGGTGACGGAGGGAAGATTCCTGAGCAACTCCTGTTTTGGGTCCGACATAATATTGCCTGGCGCGGCGCCTGTTTCATGTGAGCGCAACCCTGACAGAATGACCTCCCCATCTTTCGAGGTCAACCTTGCTTGCAGAAGGAAACCCTTTACGCGGCCTTCCGCAGGCTTACACCAGAGACATTTACGGCCGAAAGTGTTCGCAGGTGTTCGAGCATGTTTACGAGAACTATTTCGGCGAAGGCGCGAGCATCTTCTCAACGGCGGCGTAAGTGGCATGTTGAGCGGGAAAGTCCTAGAATTGTGGCATTTCAAGCAGGAATTGAAAAAGGTGATTTGTTGGAGCATTGACATTGGTTTTTACGGATGCCAATGTAGTTGCGAAATCTAACCGGAGCAGTTTTATGATTAAAACAACGCTTCTTTGCGGAGTGGTTTTGACCGCCATTCCGTTCCTTGCGCCCGCGAAGGACTTTCCGCTGGAATTTAAGACCTTGAACGCCGAGGAAGCCATGGCCTTCCCCGGCGGCTCGGGCATATCCGGAACCTTGCGGCTCGACAACCCCGGCGACATCACCAAGGCGCCTCCGGCCATTTCCAAACATCCGCTCTACGGCCAGTTGTCCGCCCGGACCAACCGGTTGTGGTTCCGGATTGATGAATCCAATGGCGATGGCAAGGGTTACGATCGTCTGATTGTGGACCTGAATCAAAACGGCGACCTGACGGACGACGCCGCGGTCGCTCGGGTGGAGCAGCCCAAGCCAGCGTCTGTGGTGAGCCGGCCGGAGATCGCGCTCTTTGGTCCCATCCCGGTGCCGGAGGGAAAAAAGATCGGCGCGTGGCGGCCGATTTATTTTGCCCAGATGTACCTGTACACGCCGCCCGCAGATGCCGCCGCGAACAGGAACACTTCCTACCTCGGCCAGTTGCGATTCAAGGCAGGTTGGTACCTGGAAACCACGGTGGAATTGGACGGCGTGACACGGAAAGTCGGCGTCGTGGACGGGAATAGCAACTTCCGGCTGGGAGAACTCAATCAACCGACCACCTACCAGAATGGCGCCGAAACCAACTGGTATTTCCAAGGTGGTGATTATTTTCTCGTGGACAACGATGGCTCCGGCAAATTCGAAAATTCCATCGGGAGCAGCGAGTCGGCCCCGTTTGGACCGCTGCTGTATCTGGGCGCGAAACCCTATAAAGCGGTTCTGGCTGCCGACAGCAAATCGCTCGCGCTGGAACCATGGACCGGGCCGCTGGCGGAACTGGCGTTGCAGCCGCACGGCGAACAGGTGAACGGAATCCAGGTGGCGTGGGAAAGCGTGCCCGGCCAATGGCAACTGCTTCAGCCCGGGGTTGAAAACGGAAAGGCCCAGGTGCCGCCCGGCAATTACCGGCTTTACACCTGCATGCTCAAAGTCAAGACGACCACCGGCGACACTTTGAATCTGAGCGGATACAAACGCATTCCGAAAGATACCACCAAGGCCGAAGCCGGCGCCTCCACGCCGTTCAAGTGCGGCGCGCCCCTCGAAGTCAAGGTCACGTCGGCGCGTGATACCCGGAACAGTGGTTCGAGCGCACCGGAATCCGGGTCGTTTCTGGACCGGTTTTTCAGCGGGAGCGCCGGTGCCGAACCGGTTTTGCAGCAACTCATCCAGGCTTCCGTCATCGGCGCGGGCGGCGAGATATATTCGGGTTTTAATCTCCAAGGCAAAGGGAACCTACGCCAGCCATCGAAGCCAACCTTCACGGTCGTTACGACCGACGGCAAACAGGTGGCTTCCGGCAACATGGAGTTTGGCTGAGGCGGCGTTTGTTCGCACTCATGGCGAGTGCCCAAAGAATTGGTTGGCAAAACCGTCACCGTCAAAGTCCAGTTCGACCTGGCGCCTTTGGAGATGATCAGCAAACCAATTGAGGTGAAGCTGTAGAAGCGACGCCCCGTCGCTTGGACGTGGCGGCGACGCCCTCGTCGCCGGGCCAGCGAACATCAACCGTCTGGCGCGGCGTAAAAGCGCGACGTGGGCGTTGCGTTTATCCGGTGGCCACGGGGCGTCGCCGCTACTTTTGCAGCCACTCAACTGCGTCGTTCTGGCTAAGTGCTCAAGGCCCTCCCCGTCATCGGGATTGTCCAGCGAGAATGGCCGCCCCGAGCGCCCCGGTGAATTGCGGATGGGGAGCAACGCGGAGGGGGCGGGACAAGGCTTCCGCCAAGGCCCGCGTCATTCCCGGTTGCAGGGCCACGCCGCCTGTAAAATACACCGGCGGAACCGTCGAACGGCCGGCCAGCGCCAGGACCCGCGTCGCAATCGCGTTTTGCACGCCGGCAACGACATCCGGCACGGGCGTGCCTTCGGCCAGCAACCCGATGATCTCCGTTTCGGCAAACACGACGCACATGTTGCTGATGATGGCCGGCTTTTTGCTGTCGCGACCCAGTTCCGCGAGTTTCTCCCAGTCCACGCCCAGCCGCGAAGCAACCATTTCCAGGAACCGGCCTGTGCCGGCCGCACAGCGATCGTTCATGGCGAAATCCCGGACCCGTCCGCCGTCTTCCAGATGGATGACCTTGCTGTCCTGACCGCCAATCTCGATGATCGTGCGCGCGTCGGGAGCCACGTGATGCACGCCGCGCGCATGGCACGTGATTTCGGTGATCGTGGTGTCGGCGAAACGGATGGCGTTGCGGCCGTAGCCCGTGGCCACCACGGCCGACACGCGCGAACGCCCGATGCCGGCATCGTTCAGCGCCTGCTCGAAAAGCTCCCCGGCCAGGCGTTCCTGGGCCACTCCCTGGTCGCCCATGCGGGTGGAAAGGATGCGCGGCTGTTCGGTGTCGAACAGCACCACCTTGATCGAGCGCGATCCCGCATCTATGCCGCCGCAAATCATGATTTTCTCCTGGCGCGCGCGGTTTCAATCAACGCCTGCACCCGCGAGCCGAGGGTTGGCAGCATGGCATCACATACCGGCGGGATTTCAAGCTCGATTGTCGGAAGATTCAGCGTTTTTTGCACGGCTTCGCGGATGATGGCTCCCTCCCGCGCACAATGGCTCGCGCCCGGTATGCGCGACACGACCACCGCTTCGGCATGAAAACCGCGGCATTCCCGCACAATCCGCGCCGCGCGTTCCGTCGTGGAGCCGACCATCGGATCCGCCAGCGCGGTTCGCGCCAGCGCTTCGAGCGGCGGTAGATTTTCCGGAATCAGATCCAGCGCATGGGTGAACATGTAGTCCGCGCCGCAGATGCGTCCGCCCCAGTCTTCCAGCAGGTTCATGGCCCGCAAATCCGCCACCGGATTCACCCAGAATATCCGCACTGCGTCCGCGCCGATGACGAATTGTTTTTGCTGAACGCGCTTTTCGGCTTCCGCGAGCAGTTCGCCGAGCACGGCGACGGTTTCCGCGCGGTCGGAACAGAAATGGATGGCCAGCATTTCCGCGACCAGCATTTCCAGCGCGGGCAACGGCGCGCCGGGGGCGGAATAGACGGTCGTCCGCAGCGCCTGGAGCAGACGGCGGACTTCGTTCGCTTTTTGAATCCCGTCCGCCAGCGTCTGGTCATCCAAAGGTTGTCCGGCCAGTTCGCCGAGCGATTGGGCGACCCGCTGCAATTCCTCCCGCACCCAGTCCACCTGGACCTGCGGCGCAAACAGGTTTCCCGGCAACGCGCAGGAAGCCTCCTGGGGATCGGGTTGACGGCGGCGCGGAATTTCCCACCACAGAATCGAATGGCCCAGGGTTTCCAGTCGTTGCGCGATGGCGGAGAAGTCGTCGCAGACGGCACCGGTGCTGCAAATCAACAGGTCGGGCCGCGGGAAATGTTCGCCGTTTTGGAACGCGGGCAGCATCGCGCGGACGGGACAGAACGAAGCGTCAATGCCCAAGGCCTCGGCCTGCTGCAACAACCGGTCGCTGCATTCCATGAGGCAGGGCGTCCACCATGCGCCGTCAGGATAAAACGCGCGCACGCCGGGCAGGGAATAGGCCATGATGGGAACCGTGCCGAGGTCTTTCATCGTGCCGACAATCTTGTCGCCGCGGGCGCGGGCCTGATGCAGGCGTTCGTTCTCGGTCAGCAAAAAATTCCAGAGCCGGAGCGCGGCCGCCGAGTTGTCGAAGCGCAGGTGTTGAAGACGCAGATCGCGTTCCTTGGCGACATGCCGGCGCAGCGGCCCGCCATAACCCGGTTCTTTCAACCCGGCACGGGTCAGTTGATCGTAACGATCGTCCCATTCGGCCAGACTGAGTTTGCGCGGCGCGATGTTCATTTGAAAGTCTCCACAAACGCCTGAATCCGGTTCGCCTCGCGCGGAGAGCCGCCCGGCACCGCGTCCGCTTCCAGCAGCAGGACCGGCAGCCTGAAAGTCTCGCGCAAGGTTTGCACTTCCGCGCGCCAGAGATCGCAGCCGGTGTGGACCCAGAGCACAAGGCCACGGACGCCCCGGGCGGTCAGACGCTCGCCCAGCCAGGAATAAAGCCGTGTGTTGGGCCGTTGGAAAACGTCCACGCAGTTCTCGAAATACCCGCGCGCCACCGCGCCGATGGGATCGTCGCTGACATTTTCAAGCCGGAATGCCGGCAACAAACTCCGTTCGCCGGACTCGGTGGCGTTCAGCACGATCCGCGCGCCGGCGGCTTCGATCGTTTGCAGCAAACTCCATTGCGACGCCGTCAACGGCCCGCCGACAATGGCGAGCGGAATGGAGCCGGCAGCCGGCGGCGTTGGATGGTCAGGCACACTGACCGAACCGTCCCAGTGAAATCGGGCCATGGCTTCGGCAGATTGCCGGGCGGAACAGCGCGTCGCCAATTCCAGCAGACGTTTCCGGGCCTGGCTGCGTCGTTCGATAATTTGCGCCAGGTTTTTTGCCGTTGGTGCATGGCCGCCGTGCGCCTGAAGAAAACGGCCCAGCCGCTCGATCTCGGTGCGGAAAATCCTCAAGGCAACCGGGGATTGCCAGGTGGCGGGGAGGTTGAAAAGAAAAGCGTGAGCCGGTTGTGAACCGGCAAACGTGTCAAAGGTTCGGCGCATTTGATCGCAGGCGGTGGTGAAGATCACCGCCGAGTCGTGGTGCGTTTCGGCGAAGCGGAGCATCGCCTCTGAAAAAGCGCAGACTCCGGCGGAAAGCGACAGCGCGCCACAGCCCAAATCTTCCGCGAACCAGACACCGCATGGCTGCAGACCGTGGGCCTCAATCCACTCCACCGGGACCCACGGGCTGCTGTAAAAAACTTTCATGGCGGCGGGGTGGCAATGGCGTGAACCGGGCGTTTCCTACGCGCCTTTTTGCGCCACCATCAGGCCCTGAATGATTTTCCCTTTTTCCGTCAGGGATAACATGAAGCGCATTTCACCAATCAGCATTTGCGCGAGCGCCAGGTCGAAGCCGATGATTTTAAGCGCGTCATAGGTCAGTTGTTTTTCGATCATGTCGAGATAGAGCGGCATGTGTTTCGCGAACCGGCCGGTGTCCTGGGCGATGCGCACTTTGCAGCCGTTTGACTGGAGCAGCGAGGGGTATTCATCCAGGCTGAGCACGTTGGGGAATTTCATGAAGGTCAAATACCGTGTTGCCTCGTCCGCCGTCAGCCCCGCCGGGCCTTCCATCCAGTCCGTGAAGGCAATCAACCCCTTGGGTTTGACGAGACGGGCGGCTTCGGCAATCAGCTCGGCCTTGTCCTCAACATAACACCAGGCGTCCTCGCCCCAGACAAAATTGAACCGGGCGTCTGGAATCCCGCTGGAGCAAACATTGGCCTCCAGGAATGAGATGCGGTCCGCCAAACCCTCCTCCGCGCAGCGCTTGCGCCCCAAATCCAACACCGTGCGGGTGGCATCCACACCGGTCATGCGCGCCACCTTGCGGAACCGCACCAGAAAACGCATCCCCGCGCCGGTCGCGCAGCAGAGGTCAACCCCCGACCACCCTTCGCCGATGCCGGCGCGCTCCGCCAGGTCCATTGAGGATTGAAACCCGCCAATGTGAATCTGTTCACCCATGAGCAGTTCCCAGAGCCGTCCTTCCGGGCCGGAATAAACGGATTGCACGTCGGACAGATGGATTTGCGGCTGCGATTTCATGTGGGTTGGCCGGGATTGGCGGATTTTCAGAATTAATTCAATGCGACCGGGCCCGGACGGTTTCCAGCAGCGCCTCGACGCGGGCGGTGATGCGCGCCGAATCCGACGGCGAATAATCCGTCGTGATTTTCAGATACGGCAGGCGGAGTTCTTCTTCGGCCAGCTTCCGGACGTGGAATGATTCGATGTCGTAGGTGAGGCAGGCTTGCCAGACCAGTTCGATGACGCACTGCGGGCGGAATTTTGCCGCCAGCGCGCGCAGACTGTCCAGCCGCCGCGTGTTCAGCGTCATGACGGAGCAGGGGAGATGGTAATACTTCCGGGCGATGGCGCGAACCGGGTCCGGCTCCTTCAGGTCCACGTCTTCGAGAATGGGCTTGAGTCCGGTGCAATTTTCCATGCAGACCACCACCGCACCGGCATTTTCAATGATTTCCAAAACACGTTCCGCCCCGTGGACGATGGGCACGCCGGTCAGCATGACGCGAACGCGCGGCTTGCCGATGGTAGGGCGCGCAGTCCCCTGCGCGCCGTCTTCACGATGTTCCAAATCGGCGCGCACGGAGTGACGCGCCCTACCTTCTTGTTCAGATAAGACACCCGGCGCCTGGTCGCCGCCGAACAACCGGATCGCCCGCTCATACTGCTGCAGGTCCGCTTCGATGCCGGAAATGATGCTCTTGAACTCGATCAATTGCCGGCCGGTCAGCCGCGGATTGTCCGCGGTCATAAAATCCGCCAGTTGCCGCCGCAATCCGCGCTCACGGTTCATCAGCCGGATGGCGTCACGGAGTTTTTCATCGGTGATGTTCGTGTGGAAGCGCTGCTCCAGGTGTTCCTTGAGTTTCCGCACCTCGTGTGTCCAGCGTTCGAGCGCGTCGGGGTCATCGGCTTTCTGGGGCAGTTCGAGCACATACATCGGCTTCGTGGCGCCCATCAGTTCGAACATCTTTTTTTTCCCGTCGCAGGTCGTCTCGGCGACCACCAGGTCCGCCCATTCCAGAAATGGATTCGATCTCTTGACGAGATGGCCGAAGGTGGACTTGATCAACGGACAGAGATTGGCCGGCAGGAATTGTTCCGCTTCCGGAATCGTTGCCGCGGAGCCGCCGCACAGGCAGACCGGCACGGCGTCGGCGGCGAGGATGACTTCGCGTGGCGTGAACTCGCACAGGATTCCCACGATCGGCCGGCCTTCAGTCTTGGCGGCTTCGGCGTAATCGTAGCAGTGGTCCATCATGCCGGCAAACCAGGCCAGCGGTTCCGGCAAAGCTTCTGCGCGCGCGGCGGGTGATTGATAGCAAGGATCACGTGCCATAATGGCTGCTTATTACCGGAGCATGACTGCAAGCGGGCTCACAGCGGTTCGGACCACCCCGGATTGGATTCGCGTGGCGCATGGTGTGACCCAGTTAAGATTGGACAGTGGCTTTGTAGTTTTTGGGGGTGATTCTGTCAACCATTGTTGATGAAAAAGTTCCCGCGCCGCATCCGCTGTTCCGGATTGTTCCCGGCAGGGTGCAGGATTGGGAAAAGGGGCGTTGAAAGTGTCGTGAGGCGGGTTGGAGTTCACGCTTCAGCGTGCATCCGGACAAGCTAAAGCTTGGACTCCAGCACGCGGTGCGTTGATGCGGGCAAAATTATTACTGGAAAAATGCGGGGTTTTCCGCCAACTTGTCCCCCTGTTAATTATGGATGTTAAACTTCCTAAACTAGGGGAGGGCGCTGATTCAGGCGTCGTGGTCAATGTCTTCGTAAAGGAAGGCGACCATGTCGCCAAGGATCAGGCCATCCTCGAATTGGAAAATGAAAAGGCCGTGGCTTCCATCCCGTCCACGGCCGCCGGTGTCGTCACAAAAATTTACGTCAAATCGGGCGACAAAATCAGCATCGGCCAGCGCCTCATCTCATTGAGCGGTGGTGATCAACCGGCTGCCGCCGCCGCACCCGCCGCGAAACGGCCCGCACCGGAGCCGAAGCCCGAAGCGCCGGTTGAAGAACCGGCAGCCGAGGCTGGGGAGGAGATTCCGAAGCCCGTGGCCGCGCCGGTCGCCTCGCCGTCGGTCCGCCGGCTCGCGCGCGAGCTGGGCATTGATTTGTCCAAGGTGCGCGGCAGTGAGCCGGGCGGGCGCATCGTCATGGGCGACATTCGCGCCTACATTGCGCGTTTGCAGAAGGCGACGGACAAACCCAAGGTTGCTGCCACGGCACCGGCCAGACCGGCGGCGGAGCAGATTGATTTTTCCAAATGGGGGCCGGTGACGAAGAAGCCGCTGACGCAACTGCGCCAGGTGATTGCGCGGCGGATGTGGGAGAACTGGAACGCCATTCCGCATGTCACCCAGTTCGACGACGCGGATTTCACGCGGTTGAACGAGTTGCGGAGGAAATACGCGCCGGCTTACGAGCAAAAGGGCGCGAAGCTCACGCTCACACCGCTCGTGCTCAAGGCACTGATCGGGACGCTGAAGAAACATCCGATTTTCAACTCGAGCCTCGACGAGGCCGCCCAAGAAGTTGTCATCAAGGGATATTTCCACATCGGCATCGCCGTGGACACGGAGCAGGGTTTAATTGTACCGGTCCTTCGCGACGTGGACAAAAAAAACGTGCTCGAAATCGCAAAGGAACTGGAACAGCTCGCGGCCAAAGCGCGCGACCGCAAAGTGACCAGCGACGAACTCAAGGGCGGCACGTTCACCATCACCAATCAGGGCGCCATCGGCGGCGCGCATTTCACGCCCATCATCAACAAACCGGAGGTGGCCATTCTCGGCCTCGGACGCGGCGCGATGAAACCGGTGGCGCGCGACGGCAAGGTCGAGGTGCGCATGATGACGCCATTGGGATTGTCGTATGACCATCGGGTGATTGACGGCGGCGCGGCGGCGCGGTTTATGGTGGACCTTGTGAAGGCGATGGAAAACTTTGGCGAGGAAGCGGTGAAAATTTAATCGTCCTCGTCCTCGTAATCGAATGAACTCATATCAAACAGAAAAAGGTGCGGCGCCAAAGGCGCTGGTGGCCATGTTCGACCACGAGAAGTTGGATGCTTATCAATTGGAATTGCGTTTCATCGCGTGGGTGACGCCTTTGTTGGACGAGGTTTCGGCTTCGGCGAAAGGCAAAACCCGCGAGGTTTGCGACCAACTTGACCGTGCGAGCCTTTCAGCTTTATTGAACACCGCGGAAGGCAACGGCAAACGTCAGCGACAGGTACGGGCGAAATTTTTTGATGATGCACGCGGTTCCGGGACCGAGTGCGCCGGTTGTCTGGATGCGCTGGTGGCCAAGGGAGTGGCGACTGAAGAACGGATTCTTGAGGGAAAGAAGATGGTGGTACGAATTGTTTCGATGCTTTGTGGACTGGTGGATCGTTTCGACAATGGCGACGGGAAGTTGCACGAGGAACCCATGGAATACAGGGTTGAGGAAGGAAAAAAGCTTGAATCGAGGACGAGCCGTCTTCGTTACACTTCGCCGCGCCAAGGAACGAGGACGAGGAGGAAAATTTAAGTCGAGGACGAGTACGAGAACGAGGACGAGGACGAATTTAATTATGGACCCAATTAAAACTCAAATCGTGGTTGTCGGCGCGGGACCGGGCGGATACGCCGCGGCGTTTTATGCCGCCGACTTGGGCATGAAAGTCATTCTCGTCGAGCGCGAGAAGCGGCTGGGCGGCGTTTGCCTGAATCGCGGTTGCATTCCGTCGAAGGCGCTGCTTTACGCGACGCACCAGATCACCGCCGCCAAGGAATCCGAACATCGCGGCATTACGTTCACGCCGCCGACGGTGGATTTGCCGAAACTGCGCGCGTGGAAGGAATCCATTTTGGAAAAACTCGGCGGCGGCGTGGCCACGCTTGCCAAGATGCGCGGCGTGCAGGTCATCCAGGGTCGCGGCTATTTCGAGGATTCACAGACATTGCGAGTCGAGACGGAGCAAGGGCAGCAGTTCATCCGGTTTGAAACGGCCATCCTCGCCGTCGGTTCGCTGCCGGCGCTGCCCAAGGTGTTCGACCTCGGCAACCCGCGCATCATGACCTCCAACGAAGCACTCGAAATCGAGGACATCCCGGAAAATCTGCTGGTCGTCGGTGGCGGTTACATTGGCATGGAACTGGGCACCGTTTATGCCGCGCTCGGCAGCAAAACCGTGCTGGTGGAGGCGCTCGACAGCATTCTGGCCGGGGCCGACCCTGACCTCGCGCGGCCGGTCGTGGCCAACGCGAAGAAAATGTTCAAGGAAATCCGGCTCAAGGCGAAGGTCACGAAGATGGCCACCGCCGGCAAACAGATCAAGGTCGAGATGGAACACAACGGCCAGCAGGTGTCCGAACTTTACGACCGCGTGCTCGTGGCGGTGGGTCGCGTGCCGAACAGCGCCGATATTGGCCTCGAAAACACCAAGGTCGAGCGGGATGACAAAGGCTTCGTCAAGGTCAACCATCACCAGCAGACCGGCGACCCGAACATTTACGCCATCGGCGACATCGCGGGCGGGATTTTGCTGGCACACAAGGCGCACAAGGAAGCGCGCATTGCCGTCGAGAACATCAACGGCGAGGACGTCACGTTTGAAAACATCGTCATTCCGGCGGTCGTGTTCACCGACCCGGAACTGGCGTGGTGCGGGCTGACCGAAGCCGAGGCGACGGCAAAAGGCGTGAAATACGAAGTGGCGAAATTCTCGTGGGCGGCGTCGGGCCGGGCGATGTCATTCGACCGGACGGACGGCCTGACGAAAATGTTGATTGATCCGGAAAGCGACCGTGTGCTGGGCGTGGGCATCGTGGGCGCGGGCGCGGGCGAATTGATTGCCGAAGCGGTGCTGGCGCTGGAAATGGGCGCGACCGCCGAGGACATCGCGCTGACGGTGCATCCGCATCCGACGCTGTCCGAGACGTTGATGGAATGCGCCGAGGTGTTTTACGGCCACGCCACGCACACGATTTCAAAGAAAAGGGCAGGGGAGTAAGCAACGGCTGATTCAAAACTGCGTCTGCCCGCTTTCAACATCACCGTTTAGCGGACATTTGATTTAATCATAATTCACTGCCGCAACAACGTTTGAACTTCTTAGTTGAGCCACAGGGACAAGGGTCGTTTCTGCTAACATTCGGGAAGCGTGATTTGATGGAAGCCCGACGAACCCCTGTCGCATGTCGCCTTAAGCAAGTAAACAGTCAACGGAGTAACGAATGCGATTTTTCTGATTGCTGCGGTGGAATTTTAATTGGAGAATCGCGTTGCATTGCGTGAAGACATGAATCTTTCTTCCAGAGCCACGACCATGAACGAAATCAAATTCAGCAAGAATTTTGCGGATCACTCGGTTCAATCGGGCGCCAACGCCGGGTTTCAATTCGAGTTTTATTGCGAGCGCTGCAGTGATGCGTGGCGCGCGGAGTTTGTTCCGTATCGCGGCGGACAGGCTTCGAGCTGGCTTGACAAGGCGGCGGGGATGTTCGGCGGCGTGCTGGGCAACGTCGGCTCGGCTACCGACAGCCTCGCCCTGGCCGGCTACGGCAAGGCCCACGACGCGGCCTTTGCCGCCGCCATCGAACAGGCCAAGCACCATTTCCATCGCTGCGCCCGGTGCATGAAATTTGCCTGCGACACTTGTTGGAACAACAGCAAGGGTCTCTGCCGCGATTGCGCGCCGGACGCCGAAGTGGAGATTGATGCCGCCCGCGCCGAAGGCGAAGTGCAAACCGCCCGTGAAGCGGCGCTGGCCGAAGGGCAACAACGCGGACAGAAGATAGATGTGAAGCGCGACCGGCAACTCGTCTGTCCGCAGTGCAGCGCGGAGACTCACGGCGCGAAATTCTGTCCCCAATGCGGCGTCAAACTCGCGGTCCTGTCCCAGTGCCCGAAATGCGCCGCCGAGGTTGCGCCGGGCGCCAAGTTCTGTCCCGAGTGTGGAGAAAAACTGAGTTGACCCGCCGGCGTCGGCGTAAATGGCCGGGCGGCGTCCCGGTAGAGCGCCGCATTCTTCCCCTTCATTTTATTTTTTATCACCCGCGTAGATGATCTTCCAATCGTCCTTCATGCTCACCACCGTCCAGCCTTTGGCCAGGGCTTCGTCGAGGGCTTTGTCGAAGCGGCCGTCGGCCGACTTGCGGTCATAAGCCCACTCACGCTCGGCGTCGGTATGGCCGTTTTTACAGTAAATCGCCGATTTTAACTTTTATAAGAAAGCATCATCTTGGGCGGCGACTGGACTCTAAAATGCTTACTTTATTGTGATTTCTGCCGATTAGCCGGAGGTGAAAAACGAATATGAAACTTATGAAACTAAAGATTTTCCAAATCATCAGCCTGTCGCTTCCGCTATTGCTTCCGGTTTCCGGAAGCGGAGCCGAACTGGGGACGCTCCAGCGGACGGTCACGCCGGTCGCCCTGCCGACCAACACGACGCCGATTATGGCGTCGGACCTCCCCGCTTACGCGGCCTATGGCTACAGTTCCTGGCAGTGGGGTCCCGGCCAGGACGATGGTCAACTGACCACCAATATGATGCCGACCGGCTACCCGGGAGCAATCAATGCGGCCCGGCTTTTGACTTTCTTCTGCTTCAGCGACATTCATATCACCGACAAAGAATCCCCGTCCCAGTCACTCTGGCCCGGTTACCAAACGGAAACCGGTTTCACCACCAACTCGCCCCCGCCCGGCAACGGCAATTCTTCATGCTATTCCCCGGTGATCCTTCGCACGACCCAGGTGCTCGACGCTGCCGTCAAGACGGCCAACGACTTGAACCGGCTGATGTCATTCGATTTCGGCATGTCGCTCGGTGATGATTGCAACAGTTCCCAGTATAATGAACTCCGCTGGTTTATTGATGTCATGGACGGAAAGTATATCACCCCCAGTTCCGGAACCAATGCCGGCGCCGACACCATTGATTATCAGATGCCCTATCAGGCCGCCGGACTCAATCCGGCCATCCCCTGGTATGCAGTGCTCGGCAACCACGATCATTTCTGGTGCGGGTCACTCGTGGTGAACGATTACCTCCGGCAGTCCTGCACCAATAACGTGGTTCTGCTGATGGGAGATTTAAAGACCCAAGGCGAGAACAGCCGCTCGGAGTTTTTGGGCACCGTTGACGGCAGCACGCCTTACGGCACCGTCATCGACTCCGGATCGGTCACCAACTACATTGTTGACGGCGTCACCAACGCTCCGACGGTTGCCCCCGATCCCAACCGGTATTCCCTGACGCGCAGCAACTGGATGCGCGAATTTTTTACAACCAGTTCAAAGCCGGTCGGGCACGGTTTCAACCAGGCCAACATCACCAATGACTTTGCCTGTTACAGCTTCGAGCCGAAGGCGAACATGCCCATCAAGATCATTGTGCTTGACGACACCATGACGGACCAAAATTTCGATTTTATTGGGCAGGGAGGTCTGGATACCAATCAATTGGCCTGGCTGGTGCATGAACTGGACCGGGGGCAGGCTCAAGGCAAGCTCATGATCGTCGCGGCGCACATCCCGATTGAGCTGATCGGTTACCCGCCCGGAATCAGCACCAACTCTGTCATATCCAGCAGCAATCTGCTGGTCAAACTTCATACCTATCCGAATCTCATCCTGTGGGTCGCGGGACATATGCACCGAAACAATATTAAAGCCGAACCTTCACCTTATCCGGATCGGCCGGAATACGGTTTCTGGCAGGTCGAAAACCCATCCTTGAGAGACTTTCCACAGGAGTTCCGCACTTACGAAATCCTCCGCAACACCGACAATTCCATATCTATCCGGGTGACCGACATTGATCCGGAAGCCCCCACCAATTCGCAGGCCGCCATCTCGCGCGGATTTGCCGTCGGCGCCGCGCGGATATTCGCGGTGCCCTCCACCAGCCTCACCGATACGAATTCATATACGCAGAACGCGGAACTGGTCAAGCTGTTGACCCCGCCCATGCAAGCCAAGATCGCCGGTCTCGGAGAACCGTTGGGCAATAAGGTGGCCATTGATCATGCTGGAAACGGTGTGATCGTCAACTTCCTCGGTGAATTGCAATCCGCAGACACCCTGAACGGATCGTGGAACGACGTTACGAACATCAGCCCTTACTCGGTATCGGCTACGAACGCTGCGAAGTTCTACCGCGCAGCCGAGTAAGAGCGATCTTGGTCAAAAAACTAATATGAAACTTATGAAATTAAATATTGTCCAAATCATCAGCTTGCCGGTGCTGCTATTGATTCCGGTTTGCGGAAGCGGAGCCGAGCTGGGGACGCGCCAGCGGACGATCAGGCCGGTTGCCTTATCACTGGAAACGCCGCTGATTTACCCGGATGCCCTTCGCCACCGGGTATGGAACTCAACTAGCACGCACTGATCCCAAAAGCAATTGATAAACAAATAAAGAAAAACTCAAATGAAAAATACACACTGTCGGCCAATAGGGATTGATTCCGCGCCAATTTGAGGCGGATTTCTTTGAGAATCGAGTGTAAAAATGAAAAGTCGGTTTAAGAATTTAGGGTG
>Ga0209540_10000357_pt1 | contig 45820 bp, 24 predicted proteins | sample BarGraIncu01121A_FD_184501 | JGI IMG/M metagenome (GOLD analysis project Ga0209540, IMG submission 184501) | Arctic peat soil microbial communities from Barrow, Alaska - Barrow Graham LP Incubations 011-21A (SPAdes) (version 2) | ecosystem: Environmental > Terrestrial > Soil > Wetlands > Peat... | reverse complement strand
AAACAGTTTCAGGAAATTCATTTGTTAGATGAACTTGCACATATTGAGTATAAAAATGTTTTAGATTACGATAACCTCCTAAATGAAAAGCGATTAAAATCGTTATTACCTCTGATTCCGAGAGTTTACAAAGCTTATTCCGGCTCTTTTTAGAGTTGTCAAAGCGCAGTTGAGCCCCCACCAATGTTTTACTGAAATCTTTGCAAAATTCATCTGCATAGAAGAAAATAGCCACTAATTTTGAGTCTATCAACATAAGGGCTGTTTTTAAATGCATATTATTGTATTTGAGCGTCTTAACATGCAAACAACCCTTATATTTTCCAAATAATTCACCTCTTTTTTATATTGAACTCAGGTTGTTGGATGAATAGGGTGATTTGGTCAATACCCAATGGCAGCAGCGGGATTCAATCTAAGAAAAATGCTTCAGCGATTAAAAGCTGAAGCACTGAATATTTTTGCCGAATTTATCTGGAGAATTTGTGCTCCAATTTGTAATCCAAAATATGCGTTTTGAAAATTAAGGGGGTTTTCACGTTCGACTCACTATTTAAACGGATATCATTTTAAAATAGAATAAAAGAGAGAGTACAATTTTTTGTTTGTAATTTGTAAAAGTTTAGATCGAATACCTCATTTTACCTTTTTGTCGAAATATTTCTGAATCAGTACCATCAACTCACTCTTTTTTATAGGTTTCGCGATGTAATCATTGCATCCGGCCTCAATCGCTTTTCCACGGTCGCCTGCAAGGGCATAGGCTGTTTGCGCAATGATTATCACGGCAGGACAGAATTTCCGGATTTGCAGGGTTGCTTCATAACCATCCATTTTCGGCATTTGAATATCCATCAGCACCAAATCAATGTCTGGATTAATACGGCATGCTTCAACGGCTTCTTTTCCGGAACTTACTGTAATGATTTCACTGGCGAGTTTTTGTATCCCAAATGAAATAAGTTTGCATGAAGACTCATCGTCTTCAGCAATTAAAATTTTCAGTTTGATCGCAGGGATTTCTTCAATTCGGGCTGAAATTTCATTCTTGACGCTTTCTTTTTCCTTGGGTTTGGTACCAAAAGGAATTGTAAAATAAAACGTACTTCCTTTTCCAACTTCGCTTTCCACCCGGATTTTGCCATCGTGTTTTTCGACAAACTCTTTGCAGAGCAGCAATCCTAAACCTGTGCTGGGTTCGCCTTCTGTGCCTTTTCGTCCGGTTTGAACGTCCATCCGGAACAAATTTTCGAGCATTTCCTGACTCATTCCAATACCGGAATCCTGAATTGCTATTTCAACATTTTTGTCATCGGTTATTTTTGCAGAAACACTTACTTTACCACCTTTGGCCGTAAATTTCATAGCATTTGAAACAAGGTTGCGGATTACCGTTTGAAGCATATTATTATCAGCAAAAACTACTATGTTTTCCGGAATGGTGTTGATGAAGTTAATTCCTTTATTTTTTGCTGTTTCATACGCTGTGGCTAAACATTCATCAACCATTTGCTTCAATTGGATGACTTCAGAAGTAAAAGGAATTAACCCTTGCTTTATCTGTGCCCATTTCAGAAGGTTTTCGAGCAAACGGTAAAGATTTGTGGCTGAGTTTTTCATACTTATAGCAAGATCCTGAATCTCGGCCATTGTGAGACTTGGCAACTCTTCGGCCATGATTTGTGTCAGCCCTAAAAAGCTGTTGAATGGGCTGCGCAGGTCGTGGGCAATAATGGAGAAGAATTTATCTTTTTCAGCGTTGATCTTCTGAAGTTCTTTATTTTTAAGTTTGATTTGTTCTTGTCCCTGCTTACGTTCAGTGATGTCCTCTATCATACAGAGGTGTCGGGGTTTCGAATTGTTATCTACATTAACCTGAGCAATCATCATGTTTATCCAGACATGTTTGCCATCCTGATGAAGATAACGTTTTTCCATTTGAAACCCAGATATTTTCCCAGCATTCAACAGGGCCATATTATTCATATCTTCCTGTACATCATCCGGGTGTGTAATGGTCATCCAGTCGATTGCTGGCATTTCATCCACAGTTCTGCCCGCAATTTTGGCGAACATTGGATTAACCTCCCAAATATGCCCCGATAGTGAATCAATCAAAGCAATGCCTAAGGGTGCCTCTACGAACAGTTTTCTATATCGTTCCTCACTTTCACGAAGTGCTTCTTCAGTTCGTTTTCGCTCAGCGATTTCCACTCTAAGTCGCTGCGTGGCATGAGCCAGTTCACCGGCTTGCGTTTCTGCCTCTATCCGGAGTCTGGTCTGTTGCAATTGCAACGCATAATTTCGGAGCTGATTAATTTGTCTTTCAATCGCGTCATTTTTAATATCCGGTTCGGACTTTTCATCCGGAGTGACTGAAACATCAATTCCGGGGAAATTTTCAGAAAGGATTGTCCGGTAAACGTTTTCCATTGAACTTACTTTGGCAACGGCTCCCCAGCGGTGATAGCAAACATAGGCCTGCTGCCAGTAAAAATGTGCAAAATGAACATTACCGTATTCCAGCCAAAAGCGATAAGCACGTTCATTTGCCATGCCCTCCCATTGCAAAAAATTGCCTTGCCGGGCTGCTTCTATTGCCTTATCATAAAGCTTAATGGCTTCAGCCGGATGGTCATCAATCCGGGCCAGTTCAGCAGCTGACAGCAGGTATTTATGCTCAAAATTATCCGAACAATTGTCGGCCCAGATGCGAAGTTTGTTCATCATCCGGTCAATTTCAGCGTGCCATTTGATTTGTTGCTCCTGATCAGCCTTCGAATAAAGTGCAGTGAGTATCAGAAGACGTGCGAAAACATGCTCCGGCCAGGGCAAAAGCCCCTGACTTCCTACGGTGTAAATGAGCGGTTCTGTTTCGTCAGACAGCGCCAACGCTTCATGATAGTTTTCGGATAATATTAGTGAGAATGTTTTAAGTACTTTGTAAATGCATGTTACCTGTATATTCTGATGATCGCCAACCCGCTTCAAAAAATCCATTTCCGACCAGGCGTCATTTCCATGCCATACAGAACTTTCAGAGGTCAATGCAGTGAAAATATTCAGCCCTCCCTCCAACAGGTCAATGGCCCATTGATTAAGTCGTGTCTGGCTGAATTCAAGTGAGTGCTGTGTCTCCTGAATAAGACTTTCTAACGGAATACCCTGGTAGAACCGACAGTACATGTTGTGCCCAAAGGCATAAGCAGCGTATTGCAAATTGCCTGAACGCAATCCGATTTCATAAGCATCCGTATAATCCTGACTGCCATACCTGAGATGCTTGAACCAATGCCGGATCGAACTGCCGATCATCAGATAAAATACGCTTTGATCAGACGGAGACCGGAACGTGTTGGTCATGAGTTGAGTCGCCAGTTCACCAAACTCCCGTGCCGTATCGTAATCGTCATCCACCCAACCCAACAATCCTCCAAAAGCAGTGTGGCTGTACCCAACCTGTGGAATATTTCCGTATCGAAGTGTCAGGTTTACTACTTTGGGGACAATCACACTCCAAAGTCGTTGGTGCGAACGGTAGCAAGGCGGCCCCATTGTAGTCAGTATTTTCGATGCCATTAACATCTCCGGATTGGTCATCACCGGCAATTTGACCATTGTGGCGACCGGGCGGCTTCCGAGTTCCTGTCGCACCAGTTCGATCTCCTGATTACGCGACTCCTCGAAGTTTTCACCGGGCAGGTTGATCCCCAGCGCATCAAGCGCTTGCCGTCCTGAGGCAATAGCTTCAGGATACCTTGCCAGTAAAGTATATTGAACGATAAGGATATTCAGGACCTGAGCCTTCTCGAGTGCAGTTCCGCAATGGTCCACTGCTTCCTGAATACAATTTTCAGCTTCGTTGCGGTCACCTTCAAGGAATTCACATTCTGCCCGTTCTTTAAAAAGGCTTAGGATCATTTCATGGCGGTCGAGCCACAATTGTTCGGCAAATCCAGGTTTTTTGAGAAAACGGTCAGCAGCACGGTAAAACTGAAGCGCTGAGCGGTAGGCTGTGGCAGCGTAAGCTTTGCGGGCAGCGGCTATGTTCAGCTCCACCATCCTTACCTGTTCTGTGGTCTCCTGTATGAGATGATACCCGGCATTCCAAGCGTTCATCACTTCGAATAATCTTTCGTTAAGCTGTTCGGGGTGAAGGCTGGTAATCAAAAGTCGGCCGATTTTCAGCAGAATGTATGGAAGTTCTGAAGGTTCAATCAGGTTATATGCCGCTTGTTGTACGCTATCGTGCAGGAATGTAAATGTCACTGGGTCACGAAGATCTTCCGTCAGGTTGTTTCCTTTTTCGCTGTCAAAGGGCAGAAACAATGTTTTGGCCTGACCGGAAATGAGCTGTGTCTGACATTCTTTTGTTGAATGTCCGCTAATAATGCTCAGGGTTTCCAAATCAAAGCGGTTACCAAGGCAGGCTGCCAAAGAGAAAAGGTTTTGGCTTTCATTGTCAAACCGGCGAAGTTTCAGAATAAATAACTCAATAGCATTTGCAGGCAAATTCACATCTGCTGTTTTATCCATGAGCCATTTCCAACGGTTTCCTTGCTTGTCAAACCAGATTAGATTGAACTCGTAAAGGAAGCTTAGAAACGAATGCACAAAAAATGGATTTCCAAGCGTCTTTTCGTGTATGACATGTGCAAGTTTCTCCACATCTTCAACGACCGGTTTAAGTGAATCAGCCACGATTTCCTGTACATCATTTGCCGTGATATTTTTAACCTGAAGTACTTCAACTGCAACAGCATGACTTCGCAAATCGTTCACTGCAGACATGAGCGGGTGGCCTAAATCGACTTCGTTATCACGGTACGAAACGATCACTAACAAGTAGCGCAGTGTTATGCCAACCTGTAACTGCCTGAGTAGTTCACAGGAAGCGGCATCAGCCCATTGCCAGTCATCAATAAACAGTACCAATGGATGTTCGGGCCGGCAGATGACCTTGAGAAAGTTTCGAAAAACGTCGGCAAAGCGGTGCCGTGCTTCCTGTGGACTGATATCAGCCAGGGGTGGCTGTACACCAAGTAATGATTCGAATTCAGGAACCAGATCAACCAGTACCTGACCCAGGTTGCCAATGGATTCAAGGATTTCGGTTTTAAAACGAGCGTATTCCTGTGCATTTCCGGATTTCAGTTCGCGGTGCAATTCTGCCAGGGCCTGCCGAAAAGCAAAATAGGGAATATTTTGTTGGTATTGTTCGAATTTACCCGTTATAAAAAAACCATTTCTTTCCCTGACTGGTTTTTGAAGTTCGTGTACCAAAGCTGTTTTTCCGACTCCGGAAGGGCCAGGAACCAGTAAAACTTCGCCACGACCGCTACTGATACGATCAAATGATTCGAGAAGTGTTTTAATTTCCAATCCACGGCCATAAAGCCTGGTTGGTATCGTGAATTGACTCATCGTTTATTCTTAATAATTATTAGTTCCTTATTTCTTAAAATACTTCTCTACCAACGCCATTAATTGATTTTTCTGAATTGGTTTTGAAATATAATCCGTACATCCGGCTGCCAAGGCCTTTTCGTTGTCTCCAGAAAGAGCAAAAGCTGTTTGTGCAATGATTATTACATTGGTATTAAATTGCCTGATTTGCCTGGTGGCTTCGTAACCATCCATTTTCGGCATTTGAATATCCATCAGCACCAAATCAATGTCAGGATTAATACGGCATGCTTCAACTGCTTCTTTTCCGGAACTTACTATAATGATTTCACTGGCGAGTTTTTGTATCCCAAATGAAATAAGTTTGCATGAAGACTCATCGTCTTCAGCAATTAAAATTTTCAGTTTGATCGCAGGGATTTCTTCAATTCGGGCTGAAATTTCATTCTTGACGCTTTCTTTTTCCTTGGGTTTGGTACCAAAAGGAATTGTAAAATAAAACGTACTTCCTTTTCCAACTTCGCTTTCCACCCGGATTTTGCCATCGTGTTTTTCGACAAACTCTTTGCAGAGCAGCAATCCTAAACCTGTGCTGGGTTCGCCTTCTGTGCCGTTTCGTCCGGTTTGAACGTCGATCCGGAACAAATTTTCGAGCATTTCCTGACTCATTCCAATACCGGAATCCTGAATAGCTATTTCAACATTTTTGTCATCGGTTATTTTTGCAGAAACACTTACTTTACCACCTTTGGGCGTAAATTTCATGGCATTTGAAACCATATTTCGGATCACGATTTGAATGATTTGACTATCGGCAAAAATCACGATATCTTCAGGAATGTCGCAGCCGATTTCGATCTCTTTACTTTTGGCCGTTTCGCAGACCAGGGCGATCACTTCATCGACCAACGAGCGTAATTGGATTTCAGCCGGATTGAACGGCATTGATCCTTTTTGTAGCTGTGACCATTCCAACAGGTTTTCGAGTAGTCTGTAAAGATTTGTGGCCGAGTTTTTCATACTAATGGCAAGATTCTGAACCTGGGCCATCGTTAGGCTGGGTAACTCTTCGGCCATGATCTGGGTCAGCCCCAGAAATCCACTGAACGGGCTGCGAAGGTCGTGGGCGATGATTGAAAAGAATTTGTCTTTTTCAGCATTCGACCTAGTAAGTTGCAGGTTCGTTTCCCTTATTTCTTCTTCAGCTCGTTTTCGTTCGGTAATATCGCGAAAGGACCACACGCGCCCAATTGAGAAATCGTCCATGACCATTGGCGCTGAAAATCGTTCAAAAGTACGGCCATCCTTTAAATGAAGATGATCCAAATCTTCATCGGTTGAATGGTAGAGTTGCTGCACTTTGGAGATAAACTCATCGGGATTGGTCAACTGGTCGAGTACAAAACCGATTAATGTATTGTCATCTCCAGAATCGATAATGGCTTGTGGAATGCGCCATAGTTCTGCAAACCGCTTATTTGTTTTGATCACCTTACCATTACTGTCAACTGCCAAAATACCATCGACGGTTGATTGAAGGATTACGTTAAGTTTAATTTCACTTTTACGAAGTTCTTCTTCTGATCGCTTTCGTTCAATCGCCAAAGCGATCTGGCTTCCGATAGAATCCAGAAATTGAACATCATGTTCTGAATAAACGTTCTCCTTTTCATAGTGTTGAAGAACCAAAACGCCAATGGTACTATCTGATATATTTAACGGCACACCAACCCATGAAGGTGAAGGCGAACCAACTTGCTCAACTTCGTTTTGTTCTTTGAGTTGCTGGAATAACTCTGGTACTAACAGAAACGGCTTTCCTGACCGGAATACATAAGCGGTACAACTTTTCATCATTTCATCTGGTTCGGGGATTGGATCGAACTGATCTACCCAATAGGGAAAGTTAAACTGACCGGTATTTTGATCATGAAGCGCGATGAAACAATTTTCGGCGTAAACCACTTTCGCGAGCGATTGATGAATCAGTTTGAGCAATTCATCAAGATTGGGAGTGGTTGTAACGCTATGAATAATTTCGTAGATAACCTCGCGCTCAAGTTCAGACCGTTTGCGTTCGGTTACGTTGCGGTGGAAAGCCACAAAAAGATCTTCTTTTTCCAAATGAACAAGGCATCCTGAAACCTCAAGGTCAAGAATGTGTCCGTCCTTATGAAAGTGTTTCACCTCGAACCGAAGATTTTCACCATTCTGCATTTGCTTTATTCTCTTGGGAGCTAAAGTTGAAAGATCTTCAACATCCGGGTTCTGCAATGTGACATTGTTCATCTCGTCAACTGTATAGCCATGCATTTCGGCAAATGAACGATTAATTTTTACAATTTGAGTTTGTACTGAAAGATAAATAATTCCGTCGACGGCATTTTCGAAAAGTGCCCTGAATTGGGCCTCGCTCTCCCGAAGCAATACTTCCCCTTTCTGACGCCTGGTGATCTGACGCAGAATAATCACGAACGAAACTGCCAGGATTCCAAGGATAAATAGAAAAAGCGTTATGATGGCTAAAACTAAATTAATAGAATGTTTTTCAAGGATGCTGATATCGCCTGAAGTCCGGTTTTCGACCATAACAGCGAATTCGTTGATGGGTTTCATAATGCTGGCTTTGGCTTTATGATAGGCATCGCTGTTCAATAATTGGATAGCCATCTCGCGATCAGGTTTTTTCTTCACCGTGAAATTACCCTTTCGGTCATCAACCAACCCTTTGACGGCATTCATGGCAATACGTTCATCCTTAGTCAATTCATCCGAGTTGTTCACTGCTTCGGCCAGTTTATTGAATTCTTCAGGCGTAATACCTTCCCTGGACATCAAATCGTGCAACGAGATTGTTTCGCCATCAGCACACGGTTTCTGCCCTTCGTCAAGATATAAATCCCAATAATAAAGGTTATAATTTACCGGACATGGGCTTTTACCATTACGAATATCGAGCACAGTCCTGTATGCACGTTCGTACCTTTGATTACCGGTAGCGACATACGTACGAGCCATCCGAGTGAGATCGTCGGAACTCTGCCGGAGTTCATCGGCCAGTAACAAAGAATTATGCTGAACCTTAAGTCGGTCGTTCAGTTGTTCTTCGTTGCGGAATAAACGGAAAGTCAATATTCCCAGACTGGTAAGGAAGGTAAACAAGAAAAAGAAAAGTATAAAAACCAATCTCTTTGAAGGCATAAGACGCGTATTTAAAGTTAATTTACTATTGATGAGAACGCTGTTTTTCTGGGTTTATGACGTTTGGTCTAGGTTAAACATATAAATATATAAAACGATAAAGGGCATACTCCCAAAAATCTCATTCTCTTTTAGAAACCTAAGTAAAAAACATAATCCACATTGGTTTTTACTTTATTAATTCAGATGAAAATCAATAAGGTAGTAGAAAAGGAATTTTGGACTAAATGACTTAATTAGTTTTAAGATTTTGGTACCATCACTACCGACAGCAAATGTAATGTCACATATTTAAAAATCCGAATTGATCTCCAAAAATAATAACAGGAAGTTCACCCTTATAAATGAGATTTTTATCATTTCAAAAACTGGATATATATGCTCTCCTTGATCAATAACTGGATATTCACCTTTCTCAAAATAATCACTTGACTTAATAACCAACGTATATAAATCCTTTGATTGTGCGGTTTGTTCCACCTAAATTAAGTACGTAATAATAAGTTCCGCTCAGGACAGTAACCTTATCCTTTGACCCGTTGTTAAGAAATTTCCCATCCCAATCGTTCAGATAATTGTCACTTTCGTATATTTTCTCCCCGATTCGGGTAAAAATTATCAGTTTCGATCCCGGATAGTTTTTCAAATCCTTGAAAATCAGTATATCGTTTATACCATCACCATTAGGAGATATTCCTTCTGTCTTTGATAATGGTGGATTTATCACTTTCATTTTCATTATTGTAGCATCTTCTGATGTACATCCGTTCTCGTTGATATAATTAATACTCAAGGTTTGCCATCCGTAATTAATCCACTTAACAGTTGTTGAATTGGTTTCTGTCCCTGTTGAAATGATTCCCCCCGATGAAACAATCCATTTGTAGTTTGTCATGTCCGCCTCCGTTTTGTAAATATAACTTGACCCGATCCAGGTAGTATCCGAAGTAGAGATGGTGGGCACCGGCAAAGGATTCACTGTAACATTCTGTTCTGTAGCATTTATTGCGGAACAACCCTCAGCATCGAGATAATTTACAGATAATTTTTGATCACCAATAGTATTCCATACGATGGTAATTGTATTGGTTTTAATGCCTGAAATGATGGTTCCACCTGCGGAAACGACCCAGGTATACTCTGCCATTGCTGCTTCAGTGGTATATGTTATGCCCGAGTTTCCTATACAAACTGACGCTTGGCCTTTGATTGTCGGTATCGGACGAGGATTAACAGTAATTGTCTTATCCGTCGCAGTGGTAGCAGTACAACCATTTACATTTATGTAGTTAACAGTCACAGTATGAATGCCAGGAATGATCCATCTCACATTAATTGTATTGGTTGACGCACCATCCAAAATTTCGCCACCTCCAGATATAGTCCACATGTAACCACTCATGCCAGATTCCGTGGTATATTTGACATCGGTAGTTTCTGCACAAACTGTGGAGATACCAGTAATTGTTGGAACCGGTAACTGATTCACTGTGATGACCTTTTTAGTGGCATTTGTGGCGATACAACCGTTTGCATTGATATAGTTAACAGATATTGTTTGAACGCCTGCCGTTTTCCAGGTAATGTTAATGTTATTGGTAGTGGAACCGTCGGTGATGGTTCCACCTGGTGAAACAATCCAGGTGTATCCTGACATACCTGCTTCTGTGGTATAATTATAATTAATCCCCATACAGGTGTTGACCTGACCGGTGATGGTTGGTACTGGTAACGGATTCACAGTTAAATTTTTAACAGTAACAGCTTTTGCAGTGCAACCACTGGCATTGGTATAATTAACAGTTACTGTCTGAGCACCTGGCGTTTTCCAGGTTACATTAATCTCTTTTGATGTGGCTCCTGAGGTAATATCACCAGCTGACGAAACGATCCAGGTATAACCTGTCATTCCTACTTCCGTGGTATAAGTTACGTTGGCCGTTCCTTCACAAACAACGGACAAGCCTGCAATAGTCGGTGGCACTGGCGAATGATTTACAGTCACATTCTGAAAGGAGGCAGCTTTTGCGGTACAACCGTTTGCATTGATATAATTGACATTCACTTGCTGTGCACCGGCATCGTTCCAGATTACTGTAATAGTGTTTGTTGCAGATCCTTCGGTAATTGTTCCACCTTCAGAAATATTCCAGCTGTATCCGCTCATGTTAGCTTCTGTAAAATAAGTATAACTTCCACCCATACATGTGGGGATCGAACCAGTGATGGTTGGCACCGGCAAAGGATTGACAGTGATTGTTGATGAAATTGAAATGGCTGTTGCGCAACTTTTATTTTGCACAACTGCCCGGAATTGAGTGGTTTCAGCTAACACTCCAGAAGTATAGGTGGTCGCAGTGTTTGCAATATCGGTCCATACATTGAAGGGTGAAACTGAACTTTGCCATTTAACGATAGTTCCGGTTTGGCCTGTAAGTGAGAGTAAACCAAAGGTACTGCCGTTACAAATGGAAGTTCCACCTTTGACACTGCCACCAACAGAAGGAGGATCAACGGTTACAGTTGTTGAACCTGAATTGGCCGAGGCACAACTTCCGCTCTGAACGATGGCTCTGAATTGAGTAGTTTCAGTCAAAGCCCCGGAAGTATTAGTGGTTGCTGTGTTTGAAATATCTGTCCAAAAATTGAAGGGTGAAACAGAACTCTGCCATTTAATGATGGATCCCGTATGACCTGAAAGGGACAGTAATCCAGTGGTACCTCCTGAGCAAATCGTTGTCCCACCTGTAACGTTTCCACCAACAGAAGGCGAATCAACTGTTACCTCTAAAACTGCTGAATTCACTATAATACAATTTCCGCTTTGAACTACTGCTCGGAATTGGGTGGATTCAGCCAATGTTCCCGAAGTATAGGTGGTTGAAGTGTTTGCAATATCGGTCCATAAATTGAAGGGTGAAACTGAACTTTGCCACTTAACTACAGTTCCGTTTTGTCCTGTAAGTGAGAGTAAACCACTGGTACTGCCGTTACAGGTTGAAGTACCGCCTGTAACACGTCCACCAACAGAAGAAGGATTAACTGTTACTGTTGTTGAACCAGAGTTTGTCGACGCACAACTTCCGCTCTGAACGATGGCCCTGAATTGGGTAGTTTCAGACAAAGCCTCGGAAGTATAAGAAGTTGCTGTATTTGCAATATCTGTCCATGAACTGAACGGAGTAACTGAATTCTGCCATTTTATGATGGTTCCGGTTTGTCCTGTAAGGTCAAGTAACCCACTGGTACTTCCTGAGCAAACCGTTGTGCCACCTGTGGAATTTCCGCCAACAGAAGGAGGATCAACTGTTACAGTTGTTGAGCCAGAACTGGCCGAGGCACAACTTCCGCTCTGAACGATGGCCCTGAATTGGGCAGTCTCAGTCAGCGCTTCTGAAATATACGTGGTTGCCTGGTTATCAATATTTGTCCATGAACTGAATGGTGAAACTGAACTTTGCCATTTCAAAACAGTTCCCGTATGACCTGAAAGTGTAAGTAAACCGCTGGTGCTACCATTACAGGTTGAAGTACCACCCATGACACTTCCACCTACGGAAGGAGGATCAACTGTTATTGTTGTTGAACCAGAGTTGGCCGAGGTACAACTTCCGCTCTGAACGATGGCTCTGAATTGTGTAGTTTCGGCCAAAGCTTCGGAAGTATAAGAAGTTGCTGTATTTTCAATATCTGTCCATGAACTGAACAGAGTAACTGAACTCTGCCATTTAACCACGATACCGGTTTGTCCTGTAAGAACAAGCAAACCACTTATACTGGCATTATAGATAGAAGTACCACCAGCGACACTTCCACCTATAGAAAGAGGATCAACTATTACTGTTGTTACTCCTGAGTTTGCCGATGCGTAACTTCCGCTCTGAACGATGGCTCTGAACTGTGTAGTTTCGGTTAAAGCTCCTGAAGTATATGTATCTGCAGTGTTTGCTATATCTGTCCATGAACTGAAAGGTGAAACTGAATTCTGCCATTTAACGATGGATCCCGTATGACCTGAAAGGGACAGTAATCCACTGGTACTTCCTGAGCAAATCGTTGTCCCACCTGTAACGTTTCCACCAACAGAAGGCGAATCAACTGTTACCTCTAAAACTGCTGAATTCACTATTACACAATTTCCGCTTTGAACTACTGCTCGGAATTGGGTGGATTCAGCCAATGTTCCCGAAGTATAAGTGGTTGAAGTGTTTGCAATATCGGTCCATAAATTGAAGGGTGAAACTGAACTTTGCCATTTCAATACAGATCCAGTATTTCCGGAAAGGGTGATTAAACCGCAGGTGCTACCTGTGCAAACCGATGTGCCACCTGTAACATTTCCTCCAACCGAAATAGGCTCTACATTTACAGTTGTGACTTCCGAGTTGGCAATTGCGCAACTTCCGCTTTGGACTACAGCTCTGAATTTTGTTGCTTCAGTCAATGCTCCCGAAGTATAGCTTGTTGCCGTATTTACAATTTCTGTCCAATCACTAAACGGCGCAACTGAACTTTGCCATTTAACCACAGATCCGGTATTTCCGTAAAGGGTGAGTAAACCACTTATACTACCTGAGCAGATAGTTGTTCCGCCTGTAACACTTCCTCCAACCGAAATAGGATCTGCATCTACAGTTGCGACTTCCGAGTTGGCAATTGCACAACTCCCGCTTTGAACTACTGACCTGAATTGAGTGGTTTCATCCAACACCCCCGATGTATAGGTAGTTGCTGTGTTTGGAATATCTGTCCATGAATTGAATGGAGCGACTGTACTTTGCCATTTCAATACAGATCCAGTATTTCCGGAAAGGGTGAGTAAACCGCTGGTGCTACCTGTGCAAACCGATGTGCCACCTGTAACACTTCCTCCAACCGAAATAGGCTCTACATTTACAGTTGTGACTTCCGAGTTGGCAATTGCGCAACTTCCGCTTTGGACTACAGCTCTGAATTTTGTTGCTTCAGTCAATGCTCCCGAAGTATAGCTTGTTGCCGTATTTACAATTTCTGTCCAATCACTAAACGGCGCAACTGAACTTTGCCATTTCAATACAGTTCCTGTTTGCCCGGAAAGAGTAAGCATACCGTTGGTGCTGCCTTTGCAGATAGAAGCACCACCCGTGATACTTCCGCCTACCGAAGCAGGCAAAACAGTTATGGCCAAGGTGAATATTGCAACATCACCGCAGGAATTAATTCCTTTGACTTTAATGTTGCCTGAAACAGCCGCCCCATAATTAACAGAAATGCTGTTGCTTATACTTGCTCCCGTTGAACCTGTAGGCAGTGTCCATATATATGATGTTGCATGGGCAATTGGCGGAATTGTATAAATCACTGCATTTTGACCTTGACATACGGTGGTTTCGCCGGAAATCGAAGTTGGGGTTGCCACTAATTGTGGATCAGTCACAATTAAAAAACCATATTCACCTCGTGCTTCATGTCCTGGAACATCACAATGAAATCTTAATACATCACCAATTGCAACATTGCATAGCTTCCACGTTTTCATTCGAGTCTCTTGTCCGGCGACACCCAATACTGTTCCAACCATTCGGTGATCGTCAAACAAAAAAACGTGCGTGAAAAAATCCGTAGAGGTAAGTGCAAATTGTATTACACTATTTTTTTTTGCATAAATAGTTTCCGGGCTAAAACCACAACTATTGATGTTTACATGGATAGAGTTTGCAGGTATCTGCGAAATACTAATTGGTGCTGATTCCAGAGGTGCTAAAGGATCTGCTGGCATGACGGAATTATCTCCAATTTTTTGTCCATTAGGAAATTGTAGATATTCGATATTTGAATTATCCCGCAGTAAGTGGAAGTCGGCAAAATCTGAATTTGCCACTATCTGATCCTTACTAATCGTAATCGTTTGAATTCCAGTCCACATTGGGACCAACACCGTCCAATCCTCAGGTATATTTTGTGAAACCTGATAAGTACCAGCTGGAAGATTATTAAATGAATAATAACCCATATTATTAGTTGTTGTAGTTAAATTGACAGGGCCTTGCAATACAATTAACCAACCATTTGTAATTTGCTTATCACCAACATCATACATGCCGTTTGCATTGCAATCTTCAAATATTGTTCCACTTATAGAACCTGAATATGCAGGAGTAGCCGAACTTACAAACACAGTGCCACTTATACAAATTGTGGTATTACATGTACCGGTTGCACGTATGTAATAAGTTGTATTGGTTTCAGCGGGCGGATCAACAACTATGCTTGAACCCGTTCCGACTAAAGAGCCATCACAGGAACAAGTAAACCATTGCCAAGATGCCCCAGATTCTAAATTACCACCTGTTACAGTTAGTGTTTTGGGTATCCCATTATTGGTGTTATTATTGGTTATTATGACTCCTGTTGGTGCTATTGATAAGGAATTCACAGTGACAGTTGTAATGGTAGAATTAGTGGTTGGGCAACTTCCACTTTGAACTACAGCCCTGAATTGTGTGGTTTCAGTTAATGCTCCCGAAGTATAAGTGGTTGTTGTGTTTGCAATATCCGTCCATATACTAAAAGGCGAAACTGAACTTTGCCATTTAGCCACTGTCCCCGTATGACCTGAAAGTGTAAGTGTACCGCTGGTACTACCAGAGCAAATTGTAGTGCCACCTGTCACGCTTCCACCTACCGAAGGAGGATCAACGGTTACTATTGTTGAACTGGGAATAGCAGTTGTACAACTTCCATTTTGCACAACTGCCCTGAATTGAGTTGTAGCTGTCAACACTCCGGAAGTATAAGTGGTTGCTGTATTTGCAATATCTGTCCAAATATTGAACGGTGAAACTGAACTTTGCCATTTAACGACTGTTCCCGTTTGCCCCGAAAGTGTAAGTATACCACTGATGCTACCCGTGCAAATCGAAGTGCCACCCATGACACTTCCACCAACAGACGGAGGATCAACTATTACTGTTGTTGAACCAGAACTGGCAGAGGCACAACTCCCGCTTTGAACTACTGCTCTGAATTGGGTAGTCTCAGCCAACACTTCTGAAGTATAGGTGGTTGAAGAACTTGAAACGTCGATCCAGACGCTGAACGGCGAAACCGAACTTTGCCATTTTACTACAGTTCCTGTATTCCCGGAAAGAGTAAGCAAACCACTTGTGCTACCACTACAGATTGTCGTGCCGCCTATGACACTTCCGCCTACAGAAAGTGGATCAACGTTAACTGTTGAGACTTCCGAATTGACCATTCCAAAACTGGCACTTTGAACCACGGCCCTGAATTGGGTGGTTTCAGCCAATGTTCCCGAAATATAGGTGGTTGCAGTGTTTGCAATATCTGTCCATACATTGAAGGGTGAGACTGAACTTTGCCACTTAACTACGGTTCCGGTTTGTCCTGTAAGTGAGAGTAAACCACTTGTACTGCCGGAGCAGATCAAGGATCCACCAAGTATACTGCCACCCGCTGTTAATCCATCTAGCACAGTCAACAAAAGAACTGTTGAGGCACCAATACATTCGGACTGCGTTCCATTAACAGAAACCCTATAAACTCCGGGAGTCAGTCCTGATAGTTGAAGTGTAGCGTCAGAAGAAGCAATTCCTTTTGAGATGCCATCAATAAAAAACTCATATAGAGCTGCACCGGATGCTGTAGCTATGGCTGAATTACTACTACAAATAGTATTGGTACTTAATGATAATGAAACGACTGGTGCTCCCGGATCGTTTAGTATCGCGACTGCCTGGCCCGAGCATCCCCACGAGTCTGACGCCGTCACAACATAACTGCCTGCCAATAAGCCTGTAATCGCGGCTGTGGTTTTAACAGGATTGGTATTCCAGGTATAAATATAGGGAGTTGCATTTGCGAAGGGACGTCCCCCCACAACTGTTGCAGATGTTGTTCCCGTTAGTGAATTACAGGTAGTTGGGCCAGTATTTGTGAGAGTGACCTCTATCGGTGATGATACATTTACGCGAATCACATCTTGCGATGAACAACCGTTAGCCCCGATAGCTTTGAAAATGTAGTCGGTGGTTGTAATTGGTGATGCTATAGGATTGAGAATGGAAGAATTGTCGAGACCTGTTGATGGTAACCATAAATAGTCATAAGGAAGTGCGCCACCGGAAACAGTAGCAACCAATTGTACTGATTTTCCCGAACAGATCGAAGGTTCTGCGATAAGGATATCAGCAACTGGAGTAGGCTTAGTGTCAATGATGATTTCATCGGTATAAGTACAGTTGGCGGCGTAAGTCGCCTTCACCCGGTATAGGCCTGGTTTAGTGACGATATAGTAAGGTAATGTACTACCATCCTGCCAGAGATACGAGATGGCTCCATTAAAATTGGTAGTCATTAACTTATCTCCCACACAAAGACTTTTATCAGGACCAAGTCCATATATGTAGCCTGGTGAATTATTAAAGTTCCATCCATTGTTATTTCCAAGATCCGTACTGTAACTTCCGGCATTAAAAGAAGCTCCTCCTATAGCATTGATATCACGTATCTCAAGAAAATCACCGGAGACAACTCCATCAGGTTTCGAGAGTATTGCCTGCTGTCCCTGAACAGTAGATCGAATTTGTATGGGGTAGCAATTATTACCACGAATATTGAGCTGATTACCGATATTCTGTGTTAAATTACTTTCAAATAAGTAGATATTTCCTGAATGGAGTGTGATATCATCAAAAGTATTTGTCCCGTTGATACTTGCAGAGCAGTTAATATCTGCTGAAATAAAGTGAGATGATGAACCGTTAATTGTAACGTAGGAACCATTAAAAACTGCATCCCCAAAGTAATCATTTGCATCACAATTAATAATGGCCTGCGTCCCTTCATTTGCAAGAAGATGATTAATGTGGTAATCATTCGTCTGTTGAATCTCAGTTGTGCAGGTTCCATTTAACTCCAATGAATTAATACTAACTGCGACCGAAGTGCCATAGTCTAGTCTTAAAAACCTGAAGTAATCTCCGCTTAACTTTAGCTTATCAATAGTTATTGGTGCACCAAAACTAATATAACTTGCCTGATAAATACTGCATCTCCCTGCACTATTATCAATGTTAATGTTGGCAAATATTAATGAATTTGACCCTGTAATATTAAATCTTGAATTATTACCATTATTCTGAATCAAAGAGCCCGCTGCGTCCAAATGAAAATTTGTACTGTTTAATATAAAGTCTCCTGCCACTGTTAACAATACTCCGGTGATATCCAAATGCCTTGCTGTGGCTGTGACTGATGAAAAACCATTACAGCCTATGTTGTGCCCCGCACTTAATAATTCTCCATTATTAAACGTTAAAAGGCTGTTAACCGAAAAATCATCGCCTAATGTCCAGCCCCCTGTCCCCTGAAACACCACATTATTCTGAAATGCTTTTCCCCCACTCGTTACTGTATTGCCCAAATCGGTTGCCTCAAAATTCACAGTCCCAGCAAAACTATAACTCATCGAAGGAATTAAAGTCAGTGAACCATAAATTCGCAATGTCTGATTGATATTGCCGGTAATAGTGGGATTATTCAACGACCCGGTCCAGTCAATGTTGTGACAAACAGCTGCATTAATATCAACAGTAACAATTTGACCGGATGAAGTGAATGAATTCTGGTCAAAATAAATATTGTCATAGGCTGTAGGCAGACAAGCTCCTCCAGCACCTCCGCTTGCGAACGCCCAGTGTTGAACGTCACCCCAGTTTCCACCGCCACCTACCCAATAGAGATTTAACGGGGTCGCGCCATTAATTGTCCACCCGTCATTATTGCCCAAATCCACGCTGTTGTTTGCTATAAATGACGCACCTCCGGAAGCATGAATATCCTTTAGGCTTAAATATTTTCCCTCGACAAGACCAGACGATTTGCTAAAAGAACCAGGATTACCTCCCGATGATGAACTTATACTTATTACGCTACTACACGTCCCATCCAGCTCAATCTGATCATTTATTGTTTGATTAGATCCGGCTTCTATGGTATAAATATTTCCTCCCGAAAATCGCAGATGATCAAAAGTATTTGTACCGTTGATACTTGCAGAACAGTTAATATTTGCTGAAATAAAATGGGAGGATGAACCATTTATGGTAGCATAGGAGCCATTAAAAACTGCATCCCCAAAGTAATCATTTGCATCACAATTAATAATGGCCTGCGTCCCTTCATTTGCAAGAAGATGATTAATGTGGTAATCATTCGTCTGTTGAATCTCAGTTGTGCAGGTTCCATTTAACTCCAATGAATTAATACTAACTGCGACCGAAGTGCCATAGTCTAGTCTTAAAAACCTGAAGTAATCTCCGCTTAACTTTAGCTTATCAATAGTTATTGGTGCACCAAAACTAATATAACTTGCCTGATAAATACTGCATCTCCCTGCACTATTATCAATGTTAATGTTGGCAAATATTAATGAATTTGACCCTGTAATATTAAATCTTGAATTATTACCATTATTCTGAATCAAAGAGCCCGCTGCGTCCAAATGAAAATTTGTACTGTTTAATATAAAGTCTCCTGCCACTGTTAACAATACTCCGGTGATATCCAAATGCCTTGCTGTGGCTGTGACTGATGAAAAACCATTACAGCCTATGTTGTGCCCCGCACTTAATAATTCTCCATTATTAAACGTTAAAAGGCTGTTAACCGAAAAATCATCGCCTAATGTCCAGCCCCCTGTCCCCTGAAACACCACATTATTCTGAAATGCTTTTCCCCCACTCGTTACTGTATTGCCCAAATCGGTTGCCTCAAAATTCACAGTCCCAGCAAAACTATAACTCATCGAAGGAATTAAAGTCAGTGAACCATAAATTCGCAATGTCTGATTGATATTGCCGGTAATAGTGGGATTGAAGTTGGCACCTGTCCAGTCCACGTTATGGCAAACAATGTTGATTGCTCCGCCACCATCAGTAATCGTTACTGTTTGCCCAGCTCCAGTGAAGCTATTGGAATCGAAGTACACATTGTCATTTGCAGTAGGAACAATAATGTGACCAACTACACCACCACTCGTAGTAACCCAGTGGCTTAGTTCTGACCAATTACCAGTACCTCCAACCCAATAGTAATCGGCTGCCATTAACTGGACAGTGATAAAGAACAGGAAAAACGGAACAATGAGTAATTTTTTCATGCTTGAGACTAAAACGACGGGCTTCAATACCTTTCTAAACTGAAGACAAAATTCTTAAATCCATATATTAGAAAAGGCGTAATTAAAAAGTAGGTACTGCATTAATACATGCTCATTTTCAATACAATTAGTGGGCAACAATTATTTGGCGTACGATGCAAAGGGTAATAGGGAATTGCTCTTCATGGATTCTGTTTGTTAAGTAAGTTTGGTATTGGTATTCTTTATGTTAATATTTTTTTAATCCTGTAAAATTATTAATAATAATTTATTTGAAGATAAAAAAAATCAATTATTTCAAACTAATGCACAGGAAGATACGGAAGATGAATTTATGGATATATTCTTAAACTAATAGACCTTTGCAGTTATCTTAATACTTCCGACAAATGGTTCGAAGCCATAATCCATGCCGTTTCATTCGATTTTGAAAGATTCCCCAATGACCTTTTAGCACAATGACTTTGAAATAAGAAATTTGCCAATGTATTATTAATTGCAAAAAACAAATTATTTTCCCTGAATGCGGATTTCTCATTGTTCTTAAACTTCTGTAAGTGAAAATGATCTGGTCTTATTTGTAAATACATAGGGTATGGCTTATTTTGACGTTAAACAGTAGGGGCAGGGATAATTACCTGTATAATAAGATGATTTTTTTATTAAACATTAAAAAGGACAGAACCGGGCGGCTCCATCCTTTTATTAAGCTTAATTCCTTTAACCTTATTTATAAACCTGATTTAGTATTCGTAATATTTTTAAAATAGTTTCAATATTTTGATGATATTTTCTGACAAAATTCGAATAAAGGATAAACCATAACCACTTTAAATACATCAGACAAAAGGTTATTGGTATTATTCAGTCTGTTTCAATCGATTTTGAAAGCATTATCGGTATCAGTTTGATACCATGCAATGTAATAGGCGATTAGCCGTAATCGAATTAATAGCAAAGGAGTAAATGATTTTACCTGATTCCGGATTCTTTAATTGATTGTAAAGTTCCGCAAATCCAACTTACTTGTTTATTGCAATTAAAGTATGTTTCGGTGTGAAGTAGTAAGGGCAGATCTGTGAAACCGCCTTAATAAGGTCTAACTTACACTAACGACTCAATGCTAAGATTTCCTTAACACATAAAGTTTTATAAAAATGAATATCCATCAGGACAAAAACTGCTTATTCTTCTGATTTCCAAAATTTTTTTGAATTACCTCTTTTATATTTGATCTTTTAAATGGCTTTGTGATGTAGTCGTTACAACCGGCATCAAGCATCTTTTCTTTATCGCCAGCAAGCGTATAGGCTGTTTGGGCAATAATGATCACCTCTTTATTAAATTCCCGGATTTGCCGGGTAGCTTCGTAACCATTCATTACGTGCATTTTAATATCCATAAAAATCAGATCAAAATCTGGATTAGTCCGACAAGTTTCAACTGCTTCGATTCCATTTTTTACGTGGATAATTTTCCGGCCAAATTCCTGACTCAATAGGTTTAGAAAACTCGCCGTTGCAGAATCATCCTCGACAATTAAAATTTTAAGATCATCTTGATTACCTTTGTTTTTTGATCTTGATTCGGAATAACTCATTCCCTTGTATTCTAAAGATTTCATTGGCAGTGGAAAATCGAAATAAAATATGGAACCATTTCCTGGTTCACTTTCCACCCAGATATTTCCACCTAATACTTCCACAAATGCTTTAGAAATGGATAATCCGAGACCTGTTCCTTCGAATTGCCTATTTAAGGATTCGCTTCCCTGCCTGAACCGCTCAAAAATATATTGCATCTGCTCAGGATATATGCCAATGCCTGAATCTTTTACGTAAAATTTCAGATTGCGATGGTTGCTATTGTTTGATATGGCTGAAACGTTACCAAATTCAATTTCGCCCTGGCGGGTAAACTTCAGGGCATTTTTAATCAGATTGGAAAAAATGCTGTCAAATTTATCCACATCGGTTTGGATCATCGCATCCTGATCGGACAAGAAACTTTTATAGCTAATTTTAAGTCCCTTTTTATCCGCTTCAGTTTTGAAAAACTTATAAAGTTTTTCTAATCGCTTATTTACATTCAATTCAGAAAGCTTCAAATTCATCTGTCCTACCTCAATTTCAGAGAGATTGACAATGTCGGTAATGGTATTTAGCATCCGGATTCCGCTTTGTTCAATAATTTCAATGTATTCCTTTTGTTCCTCTCCGGTGAATCCAGGCTCTCTCAATATTTCAGCAAAACCTAAAATCCCGTTTAGCGGTGTTCTGATTTCGTGACTTATATTGGCTAGGAAGGCTGATTTCAAGCGTTCGCTTTCCTGTGCATGTTCTTTGGCGACAATCAGGTCGGAAATCATATTTTTGCGTTCGGTAATGTCGCGGATAACCTGATGGAGAAATTTCTGGCCATCAATATCAATAATCCGGGCACTGATTTCAACATCAAAACGCGAACCATCCTTGCGTTGATGAACGTTTTCAATAAGGTAACCTTCCGTTTTATTCAGATTTTTTAGCCGTTCTTCTGAAGCTTTTCTATACTCTGGAGCAACCAAATCAGTTTTTTTCATTTTTTGAAACTCTTCCAGACTGTACTGATAGGTTAGCTGTGCACACTCGTTCGCTTCGATGATGTTGAGTTGATCGTCTTCGAGCAAAATAATGTCGTTGGCATATTTCACCAAATACTCGTAATGCTTCCGCAAGGCTGCCAGCCGTTGTTCATCCTCAAAAAGTTGTTTGTAGTAATGTTTCCTGCGGAAATTTAAAATCAATAAAACCACGGCAGAAAATGAAAAAAACAATAATAAAATAATAATCACAACAATTTTAATGCGTTGATAAACTGGCTGAAACAGTTCTTTTTTATCAATTTTAGTGGATAAAAACCAGGCCGTTCCTTTAATGGGCTGAATGTATTCCAAAACTTTTTGATCATGGTAATCCATTCCTTCGTAAAAACCGGGACCATTTTTGATCGCCTTGACAGCTGGATTTTCATTGTTTGTTAATGGAAATTTGCGCGAAAGTGCCGCATTGGGCAAACTTTTCAAATTGGTTAGGTATAGCACAGAGTCTCCTGCTTTTTCAAATAAAAATGCTTCTTCGGTGGAGGCGTCCGATCCGGTTTTCAGAATAGGATACATTTCGATGCTTGGATCGATCCGGAATAAAATGATCGCGATAATTTCCTGCCGGTCACCATGAAGCGGGTAAGCAATATCGGCATAAACCGCTTCCTCCGGGCTGCTTTTATACCAATCGCCAAATATTTCCTTATTCGTTTTAATGACTTCACGGACTAATTTACCGGTTGACGCGGTTGAAAAGTCAGATGCGCCGATTTTTCCAGATAATAAGTTTTGGCCTTTGGTATCAATCAGGAGAATATTTACAAATTTGGGGTTGTCTTGAATAACAATTTGTAGCCTTTGCTGGATTTCATCTTTTAATCCATTTTTGCCCTGACGATTTATCCAATTGTAAACAGCATCCTGCAATAAAGGATTTTGTGCTTTTTCCCTGAAATCAGCGAGCCGCTCCTGTCTCCATGCTTCAATCAGGCTCGTTTTTAAAACAGAGGTGTTTTTTAATTGTTTGAGCGCTTGGTTACTCCATACTTTTTCTTCATTTCTTAAATAGATATAACTTCCTGCAAACAACAAGATAGCTGCAAAGATAAAAGTGCTGATTAGTCCTCTGCTTGTTTTCGTTTCCCACTTTTCGCGTTTTACTGGAGTATTATTATTTTCCATTTCACTTAGTCCAATTAGTTATAATTAAGTATGCTCATGAATGCTATTTTAAATTAAATGCTTTATTTATTTCTACCTGACCAAATAAAATCAACGATTAACCCTGCTTTGTCCGTAGTTTGTTGGCAGACAAGAAGCAGGCTTAAAACATAAACCACATTAGAAAGAACTTTGAATTGTTTTCGGCACTAATGAGTTTAATCTTGACAAATACTGGTTGTGGTAAATTGGTAGTTCACACTTCATACGACAATACGAGCTCATCGTCTGTTCCCTTTTTTATGGCATTTAGTAACTCGGCCATCGCCAGCTTCACAATATCAAAGTCTTAATTTCCCATATCTCCTGACGGGGAAATATGTAATTGGTAGTTAAATAGATATGAGATCAATGGGGAAAATAATTGTTACAAGTAAATACGACATGCGACTCCTCCGGCAAAATATTGGAGATGTTGAGCCATTGAAAACAAGTAAAGATGATTGAAAAGTAACAGACTACCACCAAGGTTTATCCCTTTGCAGTCATACTCAGCCATCAATTTAAGCGGCTTAAAAAAAGCAGGAGATATAGATAGACCCCCGAACAGTCCGACAAACTGGCTTTTTTTCAGAATTAAATCAGTTCCGTAACCCAAAGTAAGACCAAAATCTGTATGGTCGATCTGGAAGTGTTTGGTAAAAACCAGATAGTTAGCCTCAAAATGTTGATTGCGAATTGCAGTGGTGTAGAAATCATTTACGCCAATGGTTATAGCAGGTAAATAATCGCTTTCCTTTATCAATTGCAATCTAAAACTGGCACTCCGATCCTGATGGAATTCATTAGATATGTTGTTATTAAGTGTCATCTTATAGGCAACCTCAAGAAATGGCAAAAAAGTAAGATTAAAATAGTAGTTTTCAGTATTTGTATTACCATAGGTTGTATGGTTTATAGCCGGGAGATAATTGACTCCCGCAAAAAATGTTCCATCAACCTGCATATCGGCTGACGGGATATTTAACAACCCACTCATTCCAGTAAGGGTTTGTGCATTAGTATAAAACGGTAAAACCGCTAACAACAGTAAGTACTTTCGCCACATTTTAAACTGTAGATAAATTGCTCTTTAATTGTCGTATAGAACTCACATGATAGCATTCCAATCGGTGTTTGTATTTTCTGTAAACATGTTTATTTCACCAATGAATCTATCGTCTTATCTGAAAATCATTGAAACTTATACCCGATTGTCAATTGAATTTTATGACCATCAACAGGAACGTTGGCATCAACAATACTTGTAACTGTTTTCATATCCTGGATGTAATTGCCTAAAAAATAGCCATATTCCAGGCCTAAAACGATATTCTTATTAAATTCGTGGTTTATACCAACAAAAGGAGTCCAAACGAAATTGCTGCCAGATGTTTTAATGACCGTTTCGTTTGCATGATACTGATCCTGTATGTTTAAAAAGCTGCCATCGACACCAATATAAGGCTTTAAACCAAAAAATCCATTGTTATAAGTATAAAAGGCTCCGAGAGAAATACCAGCCAGGCTAACCTTTAAGCTGTTAAATGCGTCACTGCCCTGTCCGGAAACTTTTTCAGCCCAGTACCAGGCACCCACTCGTGCGCCAAGATTTAATGGTAAATTGATAGAAAGATTGGCACCATAAAGAATGTTGCCGTTAAATCTGTCGGCTGCCTTCTCCGATGGTAAAAAAGTATTGTTAAAATAGCTCATCGATGGGTTGTAATATCCTGCAGAAAGAGAAATACTATTCAGGGAAATGGTATGAGTTTTCTTTTTTATCCACAACATTCTCGATAATGGTGAATACCGTTTCTGGGCTATACTATTTAATGCTAAAAAGCTTAGGATAGACACTAATACTATGATTTTGTCTCTCATTTTTTTGTAATTTATTTAATATGTTGCATTTAAAAGCCATTCATTTAAAAGCAATATTATTTGCCACTACCTCCCTGATGTTGTTGTCCCAATACCAGTGTTGATATATGATCAACCTTATTGTGAACTACACCTGAATTTGCTGGAATAGCGAACGTATCGGAAGGTCTCCAAAGCCAAACGTAAGAAGGCATCACATACCAACTATTCACGATCTTATTGATAATAAATTTAGAACTTGGAATATCCCAGACCTTATAGCTGATCGTTCCTTTAACCATATAAGAATATTTCACAAGCTCCCAGGCTTTGTTTCCAACAGTTCCAAATTCGTTAGGATTAGAAGATGATGCCGGTGTAATCACCAAAATATTTTTTCTGTTAGTGCCAATCGGGGTAACTACTGTGCCAACTTTATAGCTTGAAAAAACAAGATTAGTTGCCCGTTCCACTATTCCGTATAAGAACGGAGCATTTAATTCTGCCGGAATACCTTCCCTAAAGTCAAGTTGAGATTGCCATACAAAACTTTGTGCGTAAGGAATTATCACCGGTTTATTAACAACATCATCCGTTTGCACAAAAGTGGTATTAATCACTGCACCCCATGTTGATAAATTGTAAATTAGAATACTTGCTGTTTTTCCATCCTTATTCACAATAGCATTTGAATATTTATCCCAATTATTTGTCGATTCATTGTAAAAAACCACTTCTACCGCATCACCAGGCTTGTGAATAAATGGAAGTGTAAAAGTTAAGGTAATACCTTTAGGGAAAGTAACGGTAGGATCGGAACAATCCAAACTGACGACAACACCAAGTTGATTCCCAGTATTTCCAGCCATTGCTGGGGCTTCATTGCCCACTAGGTTGGTTACAGAAATCTGCACGGGAGTAGATAATGTACCGGCAGGAATGTTGAGTGTCGCAGCAGTGCCACCTAAATCGTTGGTTGCGGTAACAGTCCTTCCGGAAACACTGACAGAAACATCCGGAGCCCGTTTCTTAAGGGTTATTAGTCTTGAAATTGCACCGGCTTCGGATACCGTAAGCTGGGAAATCCCTTTGGTGTAACCTTCTTTTGCTGCCGCGATAATATAACTTCCGGGCAGCAATTTACCAATGGTATATTTCCCGGTCAAATCGGTAGTTGCGACTGATTTACCATCCACAGATACTTCCGCACCGACAATTCTGGCAGACTGAGCATCCAAAACATAGCCTGAGACATCATAACTAATGATGTCGTTGAAAGGGCCCACATCTTTTTTACAGCCCGTAACCAAATAAATGCCGGCCAAAAAAGCAGCCATAAAAAAAGCAATAGCTAATACAGATTTTTTTTTCATTTTAATACGTTTTTATTTATTCAACACATACCGGTGAAGATTAAATTCCTCCAGTTAGTGCGATACAGCCTTTTGGGAGAACAACGCTTCCGAAATACTCAACCGAACAAGTTCCAATTACTTTCATTTCAATACGGCATTGTTGAATTTCGGCACCATGGCCGCTTAAATATATTTACTTTTTGAACGAGCTATTGATTATTATATTTGGGTTATAAAATTGTTCGACCCTATTCTCATTCGGTTGGGTCTTGTATATTTGATTGTATTTGAGTTCGGTTCCAGCATTGTATTCCCATGCAAAATAGTAAGGGGCACGAATTTGGAAACTACGGTTTTTATTGAAGTGTTTTTTGCCAATAGGCAGGGTAAAATGAAAGCCACCATTGAATTTGCCACTGCCGCCAACCGTGGCAAAAAATCCGATTGCCGTTTCGCCCCAATAACGGGTGCAATCGCCGCGTAATCCATAATCCTCGTTTAAATAACGGCCTGCAGAGACATCGAACTGTAAATTTTGCCGTTTGTAATAATAGCCCCCTTTTAAAAACCAGGTCAGGGTCTTTAGGTCATTACGATACCATGTTCCATCCTGAACGTTGTATTGAAAATCGCCGGTATATCCGGCATTGACTTTCAGATAGCATCGTCCACTGAAGAGATACCGTGTAAGGGATAGGTCAGTTCCGTACCGGTCATCACTGAACTTTCCGACCACAGCGCGCCCAAGAACAGTGCCGGGTATCCGAAATTCCTGTGCCAGAGAAACGAAGCCTGCACGAATTTTATCGCCATCTGCTCCAAATACGTAGTGATTGGTAACGGGGAAAATAATCTGTCCGGTAAACTTCATTCCCCTCCAAAGAGAAACTTCAAGGGCGGGTGCAACATTAAACTGCACTTCGTAAAGTTGGGAGAATAAAACATTCATCATAGAAAACTGCGGATAGAATACCAAATCGATCTTGTTTATATTCGAATTATCGGGTATTGCATTCCTTAGGTTTTTCCAGACATCATCGGTTTGGTATGACACGCGGAATTGCCGGATCATTTCGTTTGCAGAAATTTGTCCGGTTTTGAATTGTTGCCAGTTTTTAGTTTTGAGTTGGGTCACAATCATCGGTAAATCATTGAACAGTGTCACAATTTTCAGGTTATCATAGCCACATTCTGAAACGATATCTATGACAGCTTTCAGTCCTTTTACCTTGTCACGATATATGTTGTTCTCGTAACTTAACGTTAATGTTTTACCGATGGTAAGTCCCCGAACATTTTCAAATTTGGCCAGATTAAGCCTTTGAATAATTTCATTAACAGAACTTTGGCCAAAAAGTGCATGACTTTTAATCCAAATCATACAAAATAGAATTACAAAATGGGTAAATTTTTTCACATCGTTATCGTCAGGAAAATCACAACTTTAATTGTTCACTATTAAAATTCAACTTCTAATCAAGCTTCATGAGGATTCGGTTAATTAACTCTTTTGAAGTTCATTGAATAAATCGCTAAAAGAAATATTCCATATTTGTTTGGAATATTAACTTAACTCATTCCACCGCCCTAATACGGTTGACTTAACTCATACCTGGAAGTCCGGGCGATTTTCTCTCTCTTCCCGAAGAAAGGGACCATGGGTGAGTTGAGCTTATTCCAGACCTAATTACTTCGTTTCCGTTTGATCAGGATATTATTCATGGCCTTCCAGAAATAGTTCCAGTCGGTCCGGAAAGGATGTTTTTCGTAGGCAGCCAGATAGTTCATTTCGGAGGCCATAATTTCATCAAGAGTGACAGGCATATCGGCATAAAAAGGAGGTACCAGGCCTGGCGAATATTTTGTGCGTTGCTCCTGAAGCTCCGTAGAATACAAATTGAAATAATGCCGACTCAATGGCCTTACTCCAACGAGTTTCAGGTCTCCCATCAGCATGTTGAACAACATGGGCAATTCATCAATCCATAACTTCCGCATGATATGACCTGAAGTGGAAATTCGGAAATCGTTTTTAAACTTGCCTCCTTCCTGAAGTTTGTTAATAGAAAATATATATTCCTGAATATATTCTGCGTAAGGATGCATGGTTCGCAACTTGTAAACATGGATGATCTTTCCGTTCTTCCCTATACGCTTCAAGCTAATCAGAGGCCCGTAGGTTGGTTTCAAATCAAAAGTGGGTTCAGTTTTTTTACGCGCCACAAAAAATAATCGATCCGAAAACTGCTGATTTCCCAATACCTCAAAACCGCAGCAGTAGAGTCTGCCTATCGCTTCGGCTCTCGACATGGGCCGGTCGAAACCATTGGTCATGAGGAAATAGATTTTTTTAAGTAACGGCACTTTGGGAAGTAAGCGCTTAAAAATAAAATAGATGGAATAAATGATGTACTTTATTCCCCAGGGGTATTTCCTGAATATATTCACTTTCCTTATTTCATTAGTTATTATACACCCAATAAACAATCCGCCAACAGCTAGTTTGGTGTTGACCGTTTCGAAAAACTTATTGACCCGCTTGATGTCGTTGACCGGCTGGAGGCTTATGATGGTATTCGACAGGCCTGGTGTCATTTCAACTACAAACCGCGAAGTAGCTGAAAGGACCAGGGTGCGATCATTCAATTCGTTAACGTAGTTGCAGAGAAACTGATAGGCCGGTTCACTGATTTTCTCAAGTAATAATTCCTTATAATGAAGTAAGTTATAAGCAGGATAATCTTCCGGGTATTCAGCTTCGGGTAATGGAGTAACATTTGCCGAAACAGACTCCACTTCCAGCTGTTTCAGGTAAAACATTACCGATTCGAAATTATCAGTATCCCGGTTGAGCCTCCGGTAATAATAATACAATGAAAAGAGTAAGATTTCGAAGAATAACGAGGATGCAATCGTTCCGAAAACAATCAACCTCGAATAAGCAAAATGATTAAACCCGGCAATCAGTATGCATACCGTACTCAGGGTCATTATGCCGCTGAAAATGACCGGTACCATGAAATCGTTGAACAACACCTTGCCTTTGTGCGAATACTTCCGGGTGGGGATGGATGCCGCCATCCAGATAACCAGAAATAAAACAAAAGCTTCGTCATAATGCGGAAGGTAAACCCGCAGCGATGCCGGTTTGATCCATATGAAAAATAGAAAGGAAAGCGTAATCAGGCTGATATCAGCTGCAATAAATAAAGTAACTTTTCTACTCATAAGGGGTGGATTGGGTATGGGGAGGATAAAAGGTTCGGTTTGTAATTAGTTGCTTACCTGTTTTACGCATTGCAACACCTGAACGAAACTCAAGGAGAATTGAATAATGAAATATTTGATCATTTTTCTCCAAATATTTAATTCTCATCAATTATAGCTTCGGGTAAGGTTGAAAATTGATATGGAATTTGTATTTCTGACGAGCCCTTATGGGATTCATCGATAAGTTCTTGTATTAAAAACATAAAACTTGCAATACCCAATTTAATAATCAGCTATTGAATATCAGTCACTTAAATGACTTGTTTTGGGTGTTGCGCAAAACAGGAGGATGCATGGTTCGCAACTTGTAAACATGGATGATCTTTCGATCCTTTCCTATCCGTTTCAACCTAATCAGAGACCTGTAGGTTGGTTTCAAATCAAAAGTGGGTTCAGTTTTTTTACACGCCACAAAAAATAAACGATTCGAAAACTGCTGATTTCCCAATACCTCAAAACCGCAGCTGTAGAGTCTGCCTATCGCTTCAGCTCTCGACATTGGCCGGTCGAAACCATTGGCCATGAAGAAATAGATTTTTTTAAGTAATGGCACTTTGGGAAGTATGCGCTTAAAAATAAAATAGATGGAATAAATGATGTACTTTATTCCCCAGGGGTATTTCCTGAATATATTCGCTTTCCTTGTTTCATTGGTAATTACACACCCAATATACAATCTGACAACAGCGAGTTTGGTATTGACCGATTCAAAAAACTTATTCCATCGCTTGATGTCGTTGACTGGCTGAGGATTGATGATGACTTTCGACAGGCCTGGTGTCATTTCAACGACGAACCGAGAAGTGGCTGAAAGGACCAGGGTGCGATCGTTCAATTCGTTAACATGGCTGCACAGATACAGATAGGCCGGTTCACTGATTTTCTCAAGTAATAATTTCTTATAATGAAGTAAGTTATAAGCCGAATAACCTTCCGGGTATTCAGCTTCGGGTAATGGTGTAACTTCTGCCGCAACGGGCTCCGCTTTCAGCTGGTTCAGGTAAAACATCACCGATTCGAAATTATCAGTATTCCGGTTGAGCCTCTGGTAATAATAATACAACGAAAAGAGTAAAATTTCTAAGAGCAACGAGGATGCAATCGTTCCGAAAACAATCAACCTCAAATAAGCAAAATGATTAAACCCGACAATCAGCATACATACCGCACTCAAGATGATTATGTCGCTGAAAATGATCGGTACCATGAAATCGTTGAACAATACCTTGCCTTTGTGCGAATACTTTCTGATTGGGATGGATACCGCCATCCTGATAACCAAGAATAAAACAAAAGCTTCGTCATAATGAGGAAAGTAAACCCTCATCGATGCTGGTTTGATCCAGATGAAAAATAGAAAGGAAAGCGCAATCAGGCTGATACCTGCTGCAATAAATAAAGTAACTTTTCTGCTCATAAGCAGGGTGGATTGATAATGGGGATGATAAAAGGTTCAGTTTGTAATTAGCTGCTCACTTCATTGAGTGGCAGAAACTAAAATATTAAGTGAATTATTTACCGTATTTATTATGGTAAATTTTCATATTACCCACCGCATTTACTTGTTTAATACAAAGACTTGAATCCTTTTGAGAAAAAACATTGTTAAAAACTAAACATTCTATTGATGGTATTCCACGAATAACCACACCAGGTTTGCTGGTAAGATAAAAAGTGTTATCATGAATTGAAATTTTACCTCCTGCAATATCGGTGTTGTCTTTTCTATCTTTCCCTCCATGCATATCAAAAGCATGAGAACTCGAATTCTCTTTTATAATGTTATATCGAGCTTCGTATGACGTATTTGGTCTTCCGGTGCCAGCAATACTATGACGATTCCAGTCAAAAATATTTCGTTCAATTAATGCAGACGCATTGTCGAGACAAATTCCATAACCTAAGCCTGAACGTTGATTGTGATGAATGAAATTGTGATGGATATAATTACTATCGCATTTGTTATTCTTTTTAGCTTGAAGAAAAATTGCAGCATGACTCCAACCCCATAATTCGCAATTTGATATTTCGGTGCGCGAAAAAGAAGATTGAATTCCACGGGAAACAGGAATAGAGTAATAGCTCTTGTGACCTCCTTCTTTTAAAAGTTGTGCCATTTGTTTGGTACGTCGTAAGGTATCCGGACCTGAGATCCGTAATCCTGAAAAATGAACTTTTTCGCCACCGGCTATAAATAAAATTGCATCTAAACTTTTAGTATATAATAAAGCGCCTTTCGAACCGTTAACGTCTCTTCCACTCATTAACGTTACCCCACCTGGTATTACAATTTTATTAGTATCAGTAAGATCAATCTTTGCCGAATCATTAATATATATCAGGTCATTATTTTTTGCTGTTTTAATTGCATTCAATAATTCAGCTTTGTTGCTAACCAAATATTTGTTTTTAACACTTTTATCATTTATATAAATCCCATTCTCCTTTTGGTCAATACTATATATTGATTTATATGAAGTTAGACCAATAAATGAAGAGAGGAATAATAAGCTGTAAATAATTATTGATTTATTTATTTTCATTTGAAATTCTATTTTGACTTAAGCTTCTTTTTTTGTTGGAGATATTTGTGAAAATAAGATTGCAAATTCTGTCTTTACTAATTTTTTGAAAAATTATTGAAAATTATATTGAAAATCAGGATTTTCTTTCATGATTTTGGCACTCTCTGGGTAGTTTTCAATAAACCAGACCAAAAATTCTGTTGGATTTATAAAGTCTTTGATCATCTTATCCCGTTTATCTTGAGTTTCTAATTTCAGGTTGAGGTTGTGAATTTGTGAATTTATATATTCCAAAACGCCTTCTCCAGTCTTGAAATGTTTTAATATCTCATATTCCTGTTCGAGCTTTAGGTAACACATTAATGGTAAGGAATTCACATAAACAACCGGTGTTCCCAGAATTGCACTTTCTGATGCCATGGTACCGCTCTCACTTACAAATAAAGTGGCAAAGGCCAATGCATCATGCATTCTTTCAGGGGGTATCCTGATTTGATATGATGAAAATTCAGTATCTAAATTCCTTTCTGATGAGATGAACACGCGATATTTCTTTTCAAGCAAGCTGATTATCTGCCTTTTTTGCTCAATTAACAAACCATGTTGATTAACATCATGGAATGCATTCCATGAAACAAAGCGTACAATTACATATTCAATATCCCTCGCAATCCCAAGTAATTCATAAATTGAAGCATCTGGTTTATATTGTTTTGGATGCAGATAAAGCGATTCGATAACATTATTAAACCTAACTTGCTTAAAGCCCAAATCATTCTGGTAGGAGGCAGGTGTTATAATTGTCTGGCTAAAAGGATACGTAAACTTCTTGTGCGTCTTATCTGTATGTTCAGTATCATTTAAAGCAATGTGGGGAACACCCAATATAGAGGAAACCTGTGCTGCATAAGGTGAACTGAAACTTAGAAAAATATCAGGCTTAAAACGAAATGCTTGTTTTAGAATTAAACCATCTGCATACAACATATAGGCAAGTTTACCTAATGTAGTGTCTTTCCCTCTGCCTCTCGAAATAAATGGAATCTTATAATAATCCATCAAAGATTTTATAAATTCCCTTTCTCTTGCAATAAACAGGAACTCATGACCTTTGTTATGCATAATATGATAAAAATTTCTAAAAGTATGTACATCACCTGGATGACAGATATCAATAAGTATTCTCATTTTTAGTTAATCTTCAATTGTTTGTTTTATAGAATGAGTTGACCGAACTAATAAAAGGTAAAGAACAATTTTGATGTGAAAATAATTCAATCGCCAACTTTTTTCCATTAAGCCCAATCTCATTTCTAAATTGAGGCTCAATAATTAATCTATTTAAATTAGTTTTATATGATATTATATCACCAAGATTAGAAATGCATGAATTAATTTCGTTAATTAAATAATTTCCCAAATCACTAAAATTAGTTGTTATAATAGGAATACCTGATAATAAATACTCTGAAGTTTTACCTGGGAATCCTGCATTAGCAATTTCTGTTCCTTGTTCAGGAATAAATAGAATATCGGCTTTGCATAACAAAATCGGTAAATATTTTTGAGGCACAGAAGGAACAATAACGATATGGTTCTCCAATTTATATTTACAACTCAAATCTATGAGTTTATCAACATCACCTTGAATGATAGCAAATATGATCTTTATTTTAAGATCAATCCCAGATATTATTTCAGAAAATGCTTTAAAGAAAAACTCAATACCATTTAGTCTGGTAATTGTTCCGGCATAAAATATCTTTATTGTTTCGCGATCATTAAATAAATCATAGATGCTATTTCCCAGAAATTTTATTTCCAATTTGGATACTTCCTCAAATTGTTTTACATCAACCGTTGATGGAACAGATTTTGATATTTTTTTATGAGGATATAGCTTTTTATATTTCATTTCAAGGTCTGTGGAAATCACAAATACTTCATTTGAATATCTAACAATATATCTGTCATATAATTTCTTATTCCAAATTATCAAATAATCAATTATTGACTTATTGGTTTTATACATTCTACCAATTGTATCTACCATATCAACTAACAGGGGAATCTTAGCCAATCTACAATATATAGGAATTGTATAAAACTCAAAAAATCCCCCATTGGCAAGTAATACAAAGTCGGGTTTTTCTCGAATTAAGTATTTTAATAGTAAAAATGGAGAAATAAAATAAACGACTAGTTGAGGTAGTTTTATCCCTAATAAGTAATAGATGCCTTCCGTACCATTTATAAACTCAACTGGTTTATTAGGATAAGCAGATATTATTTTTGTATTAAATATATTTTCATTAAAAGATAACCTCCAATGTATTACACGCTTTGCCCATGAACTATTAAGTTCTAATCCGTTTCTTATTATGAGACCTTTCATTTCTTTACTGAATAATTATTTTAAAATAGAGGTCATCATCGTATTTTAAATATTTAAATAATAATACCATTGCTAACCTTGCAAGTTGTTATTTGTTGCATATCTAAATTTATATTTTCATATTTTGGCCCCTAACAATAATGCCATTCTAAAATCATTTCTTATATCCTTTGAATTATGTTTTTCATTTGCAGTATATATTGCTTTTGACCCCAAATTAAATCTTAGCTGCTCATTTATCATCAATTCTATTATGGCATTAAGAAGTTGCTTCGTGTCTCTTTCACAAACAACATAAGCCCATTTATTGACTTTTGCATGTTGCGTCAAAGCAATTTCTGCGGGTGCATATATTAAAGTCGGTGTTCCTGAAGCCATGTACTCTGTTGCTTTTGTTGGCATTGAGAAAAGTGAGAATTTTCTAGCCTTGTTATCAAAGTCTAATGGTAAAAATAAAAGATCTGCGTTTTCTAAGATAGAAGGTATCTCACTATGTGGTACTTGTGGACATAACTCAACTCCTTCAAAGGATTCAAAATAACCTTTTAGAGATTCCGTAAAATCAGGTGTAACTATTTTTAATTGGGCTTTTAAAGATCCTTTATTAAGGAAATCTAATGCTTTAGCAATATCATTTAATCCATTTTTTGTTGCTATTCCTATGCGACCCACATATACTATTTTAAATACTCCCAAATAAGTCCAATTCTTTTTTTGAAAATCATACCATGTTGATAACTCGACAGGATTGTGAAACGAAATAAATTCTTTATTATATCTTTTTTTGTATTCGATACACATAGCCTCGCTTATTCCCATAACCATAGGTGAACTATTAATTAGTTTAGCAAAGTAATAATTTAAACGTAATCTACTCATGAATGATAAAACACCTTGTTTGTAGATAGCTTCTATCCAATCATCCATTATATGAATAGCGACAGGCTTCTTTAATATTTTACAAAGTTTATAAACCATCACAGCAACTTTCACATCTCCTATTTGTGTGTAAATTATATCTGGATTAAAATCTATTACCCATTGTATAAAATGCTTTGTTAATTTCTCTTTATGCAAAATCGGAATAAGTCCTGTTAATTCAATTGTTTTTACCATTAACAATAACAATTTTTTTTCACTTTTGTTCCTCTCTTTTATTTTAGAGATATTAAGTTTACTTAAAGAGTAATTAGAACCTGGTCTTATTGTCTTTGATTTGATAAAATGTGATAGCGGCCATCTCCATCTTTCTAAACCATAAACATTAATACATATATCATTTGCTTTCACTCTTGCATAGTTTGTTACTACAGATGCTATCCTATCTTTGGGCCAACCTTTAAATAGATTAATAATTGTTATACCTCCCCCCCAGTCCGGATCAAATCCTTGCCCAAAGACTAGAACCCTTGGATATTGCACTTCATCTCTCATTTTTTACAACTATTTTATTAATAAAGAATAACAGTTCTTTTCCTTTTTGTTTCGTTGAATAATTATTTACAAGGAACTCCTTACCTTTTTGACCTACCTTAATAGCTTCATCATAGTTATTAAGAACAAATTCCATTTTTTTTGCAAATTCATAATAATTATCAGGTTTTGTAAAAAATACATGAATATTATCTTTTATTGCTTTAGAATTTTCACCGACATTTGTTAATATTATAGGAGTCCCAGTTGCCAAGTATTCCCCAAGCTTAGTTGGAAAGCCGCCACTTGCCCTTTTGGTATCTGGTTGTGAAGAAACCAATATTGACGCTTGTTTTAATATACTTGGTACATCATTAAAACTAACCTTCCCTTTTATTTTTATTTTATTTTGCATATTATTTTCAATTATTAACTCCTTCAGATAATTTAAAGTATTATGATCTGGTGCTCCATACAAGTGCAATTCTATGGAAGGGTATTTGCATGAAATCAAAGAAAATGCCTTTATTATCAAATCAACATTATCTTTTGCTAATTCCATATTCCCCATATAACAAATAAACTTATTATCAATTTTAACTGTGTATTTATTGTCTGTTATATTAAAGTGTTCTATATCCGTAATGGTGGTAAGTATAAATGTTTCTTTAGGACATAAATTACAATAATATTCTCTTAATTTTTCGGATATTGAAACATAAGCGCTGATGTTTTTTAAAACTAATTTATATGCAATTTCTTTATGTTTCGGAATTTTTTCTTTTAACTTATGCCGTATTGGGGTGGGGTATTCATCAAAAATAAATATGGACTTTGCCCCAATAAACATCGCAAGATGGGAAAAAATGAATAAAAATAATATCGAATCATAACTTAGAATTAAAATATCGAATTTAATATTTCTATTATCTTTATATATCTTAACTATGGTAGTAAAGTAACCCCAAAATTTTCTTATTCCAGAAACAACAGCAAATCCTCTCAAGATTTTAACATTGCTTTTGTATCTTCCTGATGTATAACAAAATTTAACTCCCCTAAAGATTCCCTCACTATTATCCTTCTTCTTCTCTGATAATTCACCAGGAAATGGCAGGTAAACTTTGACAGAACATCCATTTTCTGTCAGGCCTTTCGTGTAGGCATTTATTCTATTAGATGCCGCTAAGCCAAATGGATATGGATATGGTGAAATTACTGAAACGTTCATATTACTTCGCTTTATTAACACAATACTTCGGTTGAAACTTAGTTATTTATCTGATTTACAGCAAAATAACTGATTGTTTATTTGTATAAAACAGCAGGTATTTGTATCTTTAAAGTATTAATTACCAGTTAATTACTTTAATTATGACCACCCCTGCGATTTATGATTTGTTTTCAAAAATTGTTCTTGATGCTTTATCTGTTTCTAAAATAAAGCTCAATAAATGCAGACGAGATTTTATAATTGAAATTTTCATGCTAAACTTAAGTATTCCTTCACGGATCAACTTTCCTCAGTTTGGCCGATACAGCCGTTTTGGAGAACAACGCTTCCGTCGCCAGTTCGAGCAAGGGTTTGAACTTCTTTAGCTTCAATAAAGCCTTGTCAATGCCTTGGATTGGCAGGCGCAGTTGCCTTCGATCCAAGTTTCATCCACAATTCAGGCAAGCATACCCCCGGAATCGGATACTTTTGGTCGGGCTGCGCAGGTAGGGCACTTCTTGGTATTGAAATCCTTGGGCTTTCAGTTATCGATGCAGACACAAAGTTAAGTTTTCATCTGGAAGCAGTCCAAACACCTTCACCAAATTGCTTTCAGGATAATGAACTCTAGTTAATAGACTGGTACGCAGCCGTGATCAAAAAACAGGTCAAACTGATCTTGTCCATTACCCAGTATGTTGTTGCAGATGCGTATTTCTCCAAGAAAAACTTTGTCGAAAAGATACTGGGATGCTCCCTACATTTGGTAAGCAAACTTCGGGAGGATGCGGACTTATCTTACCTTTCAATACAACCTAAGACTGGCAAAAGAGGCCGGACAGCAAAGTATGGGAGAAAGGTTGATATCACCAACTTAAATCATGAACACTTCACTCTGGTTGAAAACGAGAAAGAAATAACGGCATACTTTGCCATTGTATATTCCAAGCCTCTTAAAAGGAATATCTTGCTGGTTGTAGAACTGTTCCAATTGAAAGGGAAAACAATTTACAGGCTATTATTTTCAACTGATACCATGCAAGCCCCAATTGATGTGATCGATATTTATCACGCCCGCTTCCAAATAGAATTTGGATTCAGGGTTGCCAAGCAATTTGCAGGACTTGAAAATTCGCAGGCAAGAAGTGGAAATAAACTTAATTTCCATTTCAATGCGGCCTTAACAACGGTAAATATTGCCAAGGTAATGCAACTTAGCAATCCGCAAACCCGGGTAAACTCATTTTCGATGGCAACTTACAAAGCGTTGTTTCATAACACTTTAATGCCATCAAGATTTTTTCGCCTGTTCGCCATTAACCCGAACTCAATCAAAAATCGTCAACATGTCAATGAACTATTGTATTTCGGCACTTTGGCCGCTTAATTATATATCTCTTTTTGAACGAACTATTGTAAACACAAAACAAGAATAAAAAAGATCTAAACATAAAGTCGTCAAAAATTAATTGTGAAAAAGCCATTGTCAAAATAATAATAATAATAAAAGAAGTTGCAACAACTGGATACATTGTTCCAATGTACTTAAAATAACTATAAAATGAAATAAACCAAATAATAACTAAAAAAGAAACATAGATAAAGCCATAACATCTAAGATAATTTGTTAAACCATTGGGTCTATGTGTCTTATAGGTAAATGCTTTATCCCCAAAAAGAACATTTTCCTTCCGGCTCCAACCAGTCAATGGTCTCTCTTTTATATTTTTCCAATCTAAATATGCGGAACCTATTCTATTTTGAGATTTATTTGCATTTTTAAATTGACCTTCGATTTTTGCACCCAAGAAATCTACATTAATAATAAAAATGTAAAAAATAGTTATGAAAACAAACGAAATAAGAATCTTTAAAAATATTGATACCTGCATAGAATACATTGGTAAAATTAAAGCAACAAACATTGCAAGAAAGCCCGCTGTGGAGAATGTTGAAACAATGGCAATAATGAGAACTAGCGAAGTTTTATCTTTTATTATCTTTCCGATAGTAATTTTATTTGTACCTATCTGGAACACTAAGGCCAAGGTTAAGTAAGTTGCAAATCCTCCTGCTTCCCAAGCAAAACCGGCATTTCTAATTAGTAGAGCCTGATTCACATAGGCACTTTTGTCAAACGTATATATTAAAAGCGTAGGGTCAATTGAATATTTAAGCGGAAAGTATTGTTCTGCGATATTATATAAAAAATAAAAATAAGGAAAAAAACTTAATACTGCATATAAAACCAAGCTAATTATAGCTAAATAATATATTACAATAATATATGTTTTAATGAATTTGTTTTTCAGGGCTTTTACAACAAAAAATGAGAACAGAAAATAACCTAATAATTTAAATATTGTAAGAGTGTTATCAATATGAAATATATATCTATGTATTATTTCAAAAGATAAGAAAAAAAGAATAATTAAATATGCATAAATGTTGTTTATAGAAAAAAAATGAGAATAAATATTATAATCCAGTAAAAACAGAAATACTAACCCGACAATTGTCATAACAACAGCATTTTCGCGAAAATATTGATTCGCCGAAAAAAGAACTAGTAAAAACATTCTTATTTTGTCTTTCAAAGTAATATTTGAACTGTTTGAATCTTGTTTCTTTAATAAATGCATTCTTGTTCCAGATTATATTGTTTAAGGTAACACTTACAATGTGTTAAAAGCTAGTAGAATACTTTTTATCAAATCAATTATATTCAATCTCACTGGTTCTTTCTCAAAAATGGTTTCTTACTTCACTTGAATGAATTTATTTATATCATGAAATAACAAATAATTGTTTTTTATCCAAAGTTCACTTTTATCCCACCATTTAAAATCCAAAAGAAATTCGATTATTTCATGTGTAAATCTGTATTTAATAACCCGTGCAGGAATACCACCAATAATCGAATAAGGATGAACATTTTTAGTTACTATTGAACCTGCACTTATAACTGCTCCATCTCCAATAATCACACCATCACAGATCAAAACTCTTGTACCTATCCATACATCATTTCCAATTGTTACATTGTCGTATTCTTTATAAATATTTTTGTCAACAAATGTTTTTATATTATTACTTTTTGTATAAAAAACTGGGTGTGTTGATACCATATTCAATGGATGTTTACCTAATCCAATTTTTACATCTGATGAAATTGAGCAAAATTTACCAATTATAGCATTTTGAATGACAGTATTAGAGTTTACATAAGAAAAGTCTCCTATTGAAGAGTTCAAAATTGAAACATGAGATCCTATAAAGTTCTTTTTTCCAAACTTACAATTATGAATGCTGACAAACAAGCTAAGATTAAGCCCATTATCTTTGTTTCGATACTCAATCATGGTTTTTTTGATGAATGAATATAGTGTTGTGGGGCTAAATAGCAATTTAAAATGTTTCATTTTATTCTTTATTTAGGTTCAATGGAATATATTATTGATGTCAATGTTATACCTAAACTCACATTCCCGTTGATGTAAAATTTTTTCATGTTTGTGAATACCTAATGAGTACAGTATGCCTTTACTGTGTCCGCTGTAGTTTTCGATACCATTTATATGCTTCTGACTTGAGGAACTCGTTATGTCCTAGCTTTATTAAACAATGCTTTTTGACCCAAAATCAGACAACCCTTCAAGGCGTTAAAGCTATTACTGAAAAGCGCTGCATTTTAATCGACATGCTCCTTGATGATAGGCGCGGTTCGAACAAGGCTCGATTTCTAATAATTTAAATGTAACCATGTCCTCTTCTCAGCAGTATCCCGTAAAATATGTATTTTTACTTTTGCTCTGTGCACACTAAAACCCCATTCTCGTTTTGAATCAAAAGAACTCTCATCAATTTCTATTTCTCCTTGTCCTAATAAGCTGACGTATTGGAATTAATTCTCAACAAATTTTCGAATTTATAGTTTTCATATATGTTTTAAACGTCTCACAAAAGTTCTCTTATCATTATATTCCTCAAGATCATTGCAAAAATGGTTCGAATTTTTCCTTAATATCTTCTGGCAAATTCCATTATCGATAATCTATTTGTTTTTCATAGATCAAAAATAATTTATACTTGTTTTTAAACTATTAAATTATTTTGACCTTTTATTTGTTCCAGATTCCAATAGCATTGCCCCCAATTATTTTCTTGTATTGTATTGGTATTACAATTGCAAACATTAAATAATCTATACACGTGGCCAATAAAACCCCTCCAATCCCTAAATTCAAATACCTAGCTAAAAATATAGCAAGCGGGATGTTTAGTAGTATTACAATAACCGCTAAATATAACTGAATAGTAATTTTTCCGAGACCAGCAATAACGCTTAAAAAGATACTGCTCCATGTTACTATAATAACATATAATGCGCAAACTAAAGATAGACTAAACTGCACCTTAATACTATTTCCAATCCAAAGACTATACATCACATTAGAAAACAATAGCATGATAACCGTTATAATACAAATGAATATCCAAATTTTTTCTAAAAGTTTTACGGTTTTCTTTATCCATTCAAATTCGTTTTTAATATATGCTTCAGTATAGGCGCTCCAAAAAGGAACTGTAACTATACTAAAAACCATAGATACAATGCCAAAATATTTAAAAGCAATATTATATGTAGTTACTTCACTTGGTCCATATAATTGTGAAATTATAATATTGTTCGTCTGGTAAAGAATAAGTGTTGCAATTTGAATAATAAAGAATTTTACACCCAAACTCATTAAATCTTTTGCATAGAGGAACTTGATGTGCTTTAACGAAGGGGAGTAGTCTTTATACTCCCGGCCATAAAACCAAAATGTTGATGCGGTAAGCACCAAAACAGGCGCTAGTCCAAGTGCCATACCCATATAAAGCAAGGAGCCTTGGGTTGTTTTTGTTATAATAAAAATTGCACTTAATGAAAAAATACTTCCTAGAAGATTGAAGTATGATGCTTTTGCGGGTTTTTGGTCTGCCGTTAGAATTGTTGTAATAAGTTTTAAAACAAACTGTATACAGAAAAACGCAAAAACAATTAATGCTAGAATACTAAGTTCCTCAGTCATTTCCTGCGGAGCATTTAATATTCTTGCCCAATTAATAAATGGATTTATCAAAAGAAATGAAACTAGAACAACTACTACAATTATCGTTAAAATTGCATAAGTTGTACTAACATACGTGCGAGCCAATTCTTTATCTCCCTTTGCAATTGCTTCTGCAAATTTATTTCGTAACCCGTTTCCAAAACCGATATCAAAAAAACCAAACCAACCAATTATAGAGCTAAGTGTAATCCAAATTCCATAACGCGTTGGGTTTACATAGTTAATTGTCATTGGGACCAAGAGTAAACTTATAAGTATGCTAAGCCCCTTAATTACAAATGATGCTGCAACATTTTTCTTGGCTCTGTTGGTGCGCTTATGACCTTGCCCAAAACCAGTAAGATTCTTTATTAATGTAAATATGTGATTCAAAATATTTTTATAATTATAGTTAGTTACTAATTATTAATTCCATGCCAAAAATTACTTAATCCTGTATTTCCCATGATTAGCTTCAATACCCGCCAAGAAGTATTGTTAATGTTATAATCTTCGGGTATTTGATTGGCAATACCCGATTGAAGCTGTGCAACAGACAAGCGAACAGCGCCCAGTACAATTTCAGGGTCGAAACCGGTAAGGATTATGCTGCCGTTATCCTGTGCTTCCGGCCTTTCCATGGATTGGCGTAACGAAATGGCCGGGAAGTTAAGAATGGAAGATTCTTCGCTGATGGTTCCGCTATCAGAAAGCGTGCAACGCGCGTTCATCTGTAAGCAGATATAATCCAGAAAACCAAAGGGTTTCAACCATTGAATCAAAGGATTGAATGTAACTCCTTCCAAGGCTTCGAGTCTTTTGCGGGTACGGGGATGCGTGGATACAATGACCGGCAGTTGGTATTCCTCAGCCAATTGATTTAAAACTTCTATTATTTTCCGGAGATTCGATGGATTGTCCACATTTTCTTCGCGATGTGTAGAGACAATAAAGTAATTGCCTGCCTCCAGTTTCAGTTCAGAAAGGACCTGTAATTGTTGTATCTTGGGTTGATAATAATCCAAAACCTCTTTCATGGGGCTGCCGGTTAAATAAATACGGCGGTGTGGCAATCCTTCTGCCAGCAGATGCCTTCTGGCATGTTCGGTATAGACTAAATTAAAGTCTGCAATATGATCGATGATCCGGCGGTTGGTTTCTTCCGGTACATTAAAATCAAAACTACGGTTTCCGGCTTCCATGTGAAAAACAGGGATATGCATACGCTTGGCAATATAGGCTGAAAGACATGAATTGGTATCACCCAGAACAAGCAAAGCATCGGGCATTTCCAGTTTCAATACTTCTTCTGTTTTTCGGATGATGTCGCCCACAGCAGCGCCAAGCGAAGAAGTATCCACATTAAGGAAATGGTCGGGTTTACGAAGTTCCAGATCTTCAAAGAAAACCTGGTTGAGTTCATAATCGTAGTTTTGACCGGTATGAACAATGACCTGGTTGACATGCTGATCGAGCAGGGCCATTACCCTTGATAAGCGGATTATTTCGGGCCGTGTACCTATGACGGTTACTATTTTTAGTTTCTTCATTTAATTTTTTATTCCACAGTGTTTCAAGGTGTTGAACACAGTGTCTCACAGTGTTTAATTTTTAATGATTTACATAAATATACTCCGTATTACTCTGGGCATAACTCTGTGTTACTCTGTGGTCTATTTTAGTTTCACAGTGTTTCACGGTGTTGAACACAGTGTTTCTCAGTTTATGTTTTTAAATTATTCACCGGGTTACACTGTGCATAACTCTGTGTTACTCTGTGACCCTAACTCTGTGGACCTAACTTTTTCGAAATAAGTGTCCAGGTCGCTGGCATCAAAATGTTCATTAATCCAGAAAATGGTATAGAGTTCTTCTTCACCAATGTTTGTAATGTTGTGTGTAAACCAAACCGGCATATCCACAAAAGAAGGATAATTTCCATCCAATTCAAAAGTTAAAACCTCATTTGTCCCGATTCGTCTGATTTCAATCCGGGCTTTTCCTTTAATGACAGCAAAGCGTTCGGCTTTCCGGGTATGAAAATGATTGCCGCGGGTAATTCCTGGAACAGTTGTCGAAAAGGAAAGCTGTCCGCCACTGTTCAGTTTTATTGTTTCCACAAAACTTCCCCGCTCATCGGTATTTAAATTCAGTGGAAAGGGAAAGAAGGTGGCGTGGTCGATGTAGCAAAGAAAAGTGTTAAACAAAGTGCGGGCGAAGGAGTCATCCAAACAAGGAAGAATGCCTTTGTCGAAATAGTTTTCTTTGTATGCTGTAAGCTTTTGAAGCAACGTTGAAACTTTGATTTGTGATGTATGTGGAATCAAAATAGTTTCACAGTGTTGCATAGTGTTTGACACAGTGTTACACTGTGTATTTCTCTGTGATACATTGTGTAACTTTATTTTTTCAATGATCGACTGAACCAGCTCACCCACATAAATTAGTTTGATCTCACCATCAATTTCAATTTTTGGTGTTTCATTATGAGTTAACTGGTGACAAAAGGTAGCAACTACCGAATTGTAATAAGGGTTTCCAAAAGGTCCGAATACATTAGGAATGACAAAGCCTGTAAATTGTGCCTGATTCTTTTCGGCCCATTGTTCCAGGATTTGACGTCCTTCTTTCTTTGATTTGCCATACTGGTTGTCACGTTCTTCCTGGGTACTCGATGAAAAGAGGATATGAGGTTTAGAGTTGGTTGCTTCGCAGGCCTCAATCAATTGTTTCACCAATCCCATATTGGTTTGATAAAGCACTTCCGGATCATTGTGCCGGTTCATAGCTGCCAGATGAACAACGACATCACAACTTTGAACAAATGTCTTTAGTTTGTTGTCATCGGCAAAGAATGCATCTTCAAACGGAATGCGTTCAAATTGATCGGGGTATAAACCAAGCGTATTGTATAAATGAGTTCCTACAAACCCGGACTGTCCGGTTATTCCTATTTTAATCATAAATTACGAATTACACAAATTTATACGAATTATACGAATTATAAAATTGCTTAGTCGTTATTATACCAGTAAGGGAAAACGCTTGCAACAATTAACCTCTCAAAAATTGATTTGCAATACCTTCTGTTTAACTTGTAAACAAACTCATTGAGGTAACGTTGCAAATTCGCAC
>Ga0209540_10000355_pt1 | contig 45940 bp, 24 predicted proteins | sample BarGraIncu01121A_FD_184501 | JGI IMG/M metagenome (GOLD analysis project Ga0209540, IMG submission 184501) | Arctic peat soil microbial communities from Barrow, Alaska - Barrow Graham LP Incubations 011-21A (SPAdes) (version 2) | ecosystem: Environmental > Terrestrial > Soil > Wetlands > Peat... | reverse complement strand
TAATGTGAACTCGAATATAGTCTCTCTAAGTGGAATTTCAGCTGGAAATTATTGTATTCGGCTGTTATCAAAAGGAAGATTATGTAAAGTGGTTCAAATATTGAAGAATTAATAATCAACTTTAAACCTAATTTTTAAAGAAAAAAAGATGAAATCGAACAATGTTTTATTAAAACTTTTATTCCTTTTCCTACTTGGAAATCAATTCAGTAATGCTCAAGCAATAGATTCTTTTCAGAAAAACAGGACAGATTATACCGGAAAATACAATCATTCAATTTTTGGTGAAAATGTTTTTGTGTTTGAACCGGAGATGAATATGAAAGAGATTCAAACTATTCTTGATACAATTTATAATCGTCAGGCGACAAAAAAAAGCGAATTCAACAAAAATCGCTATGCGATTTTCTTTAAGCCGGGCACATACACGCTGGATGTAAAAGTTGGTTATTATATGCAGGTTTACGGTTTAGGCGAATCGCCGGAGGATGTGGTTATTATAGGAGCAGTTCGATCAAAATCAACTTCAAAACAAGGTCATGTGTTATCTAATTTTTGGCGTTCGGTCGAAAATTTAACCGTAGTTCCTACTATCGATTCTGCCAATATCTGGGGAGTATCTCAAGCCGCTCCTTTACGAAGAGTGCATATAAAAGGGAATTTACAATTGCACGATGGTGGATATGCGAGTGGTGGTTTTATTGCCGATTCAAAAATTGATGGAATAGTATATTCTGGTCAGCAACAACAATGGTTTTCCAGAAATACAAATTGGGAAAAATGGGTTGGTGGAGCCTGGAACATGATGTTTATGGGAGTGCAGAATGCACCTACCGGAAACTGGCCTGAAAAACCCTACACTGTGATAAATGAAACTCCTTTTGTTCGCGAAAAACCTTATCTGATTTACGACGAACAAGGTTATGGTATAAAAATCCCCAAAATAAGACAGAATTCAGTCGGTTCAGGTTGGGTAAATAATATTAAAGATGACAAGACGTTGCGTTTGAAAGATTTTTATCTGGTAAATTCGAATATTGATAATTCCGAATCAATTAATGTTGCTTTAAAGAAAGGTAAAAATTTATTATTTACGCCTGGAATTTATTCTATTGATAAAAGTCTGAAAATCACCCGTCCGGGTACACTTATTATAGGAATTGGCATGACAACATTGCAATCTACTAATGGTAATTCGATCTTGGAAATATCGGATATTGATGGGGTTACTATTGGTGGATTAATGTTCGATGCAGGTAAAATTCCTTCTGAAACATTATTGCGGATAGGAGAATCGAATTCTAAGAAAAGTCATCAAACCAATCCAACTTTTCTCTTTGATGTTTATTCCCGGGTAGGTGGTCCTGCCGAAGGTTCAACCGCAAGTTGCATGATAATTAATAGTAATAATGTTTATGTTGATAACATTTGGCTTTGGAGAGCTGATCATGGAAATGGAGTTGGGTGGGATAAAAATAAAAGTGCTAACGGCTTAATTGTAAATGGCGACAATGTTACTATTTATGGTCTGTTTAACGAACATTTTCAGGAATATCAGACGCTTTGGAACGGAAACAACGGCAAAGTTTATTTTTATCAAAGTGAGATGCCTTATGATCCGCCAACAGTTGATGCATGGAAACACGATGGAATAAATGGATATGCTTCTTACAAAGTATCAGATACAGTAAAAAGCCATGAAGCATGGGGGGTTGGAGTCTATTGTGTTTTTTATCATGCTCCTGTAATTGTTGATAATGCTATTGAAACCCCCAAATTGTTGGAAAGAAACATTCACCATACTGTCACTTTTTGGTTGAACGGAAATAAAGAAAGTATTATTAAAAACATAATCAATGGTAAGGGTGATAGTGTAAATGTTGCTAACAGAAAAGCAACTCTGTAATAATTATATAAAAATCAATCTAACACTTATAAATTAGTATGATGTAAGTCCAATTTTTACTGTGAAATTGATGTGTAAAATATGTTGTGCAACATACATTCAAATATATAGTTGATATACAATATAGTAAATATATTTTTGTTGTGGTTGTATGAAACAAATTAATCTGTAGAGTGAGTTTTTGTGAGGTGTTTTATTCCTTTTTTAAATATAGATGTCCTATATTTGTCAAACGATATTTAATTATTTATAATATTAATTTTAAAATTTAAAAGACATGAAAAGATTTACAAAAAAAGCTACTTTGCTTTTGTTAGCAATGATTATTGCAGGAAGTATTTTTGCAGAAAAACGGTATGTATTTGCTTTGGGAGGTTTTCCTAAAACTGCAGGTGTACCTGATCCGGCATGGGGAGCAGACTGGGTTGACAATCGGTTAAATGACATTGACAGAATTTTGTACATTTGGGCTGCAGGTGAAACAATTTCAGGAACTCCAGCTGTAGGAACTGGTTCATTAGGTCAAACAGGATATCAAGCGTTTATAATTAATTCACCTGCTGCTTGGTGGGGATGCGGATATTATTTAGGACCAGACTCCGGGAATCCTGCAGCAACAATGGATTTGACGGATGTGACTTCAAGTTGGAATTTCCACTTTGCCATTCGTACTAATTGTGCAACGGACATTTCAATTAATCTTAATGGAAGTACCATAGATCCTACCGATCCATTTATCACAGCTGTAACAAACGCTAAAATAATTCTTACAACCGCTCAATTACCACTTTCAAAACGCGATGCAACACAATGGGTAGAATTTACTATTCCAATGACACAACTAATGACCGGTTCTGTGGTTGCTGCAAATAACTTAAGATACTTAGCTCCACTTAAGAAAGTTAACTATGTCACTTTCGGTGGTGGTAGCGATAAAGGTAGTTTTATTGCCTGGGATAATGTCTATATTGGAAATACAGTTACAGGTATCAGTGAAGTAAAAGCTGAAAATTTGGATATTAAAGTAATCGGTAACAAACTTACAGTTACCAACAACACAAATCCTGTTGATATTTATACTATGAGTGGTGCACGCGTTATCAGCAGCAAACAAAACGATATTGATATTTCGAATCTATCGTCAGGTATTTATGTAGTAAAAGCCGGTAGTCGCGTAAACAAATTCAATAAATAATAATTTACAATTCTATACTAACTAAGTTGCCTGTATTTCGTTAGGCAACTTAGTTTTCTTAATGTCACCGTTTATTCAAGCAGTCATTTAAAATTAAGTTCAAGCATAAGATATTACTATCACCAAACATCAAATTGAGCATTTTAAACCATCGGTCAAAGACCAAAAGGTGAAAATTGTGCATTATATAGCGCGGTTCATTACTTTTTAAAATGGAATTCACAACATTTTTCAACGCTAAAATTTATTTTTATGAAAAAAAACATTTTCATACTTTTCATTTTCTTCGCTTTCAGTCTAAGCACATGGGCACAAGAGTACAAAGTAAGTGGGACAATTGTTTCCGATGATGATAGAATGCCGATTATTGGCGCCAATGTTATCGTTAAAGGAACAACAAAGGGTACCCTATCGGATGCCAACGGACGGTTTTCCATCCAGGTACAAAAAAACCAGAGCTTGGTATTTTCATATATAGGCTATCAAAATGCAGATCAAAAAATCATCAACAACATTTCTGATCTGAAAATTATACTTAAAATAAATACCGTTGTTCTGGACGAAGTTGTAGCAATAGGATATGGTACTGTTAAAAAAAGTGACCTGACAGGTGCAGTTGCATCAGTTTCAGGCGAACAATTAAGAAAACTCCCATCTGCCAGTATCGATAAAGCCCTTCAAGGACTATCCCCCGGTGTTACGGTTGTTTCCAATAGCGGCCAACCCGGCTCAGATATGGTTGTTCGAATTCGTGGTATTGGCACTACAAATGATGCATCTCCTCTTTATGTTGTCGATGGTGTAATGACCTCGAATATCAACTTTCTTTCACCGAACGATATTAAATCGGTGGAAGTACTAAAAGATGCATCAGCTTCTGCAATTTATGGAGCACGTGGAGCCAATGGAGTAATTATCGTGACGACAAATCAGGGTTCACAAACAGGTAAAATGACTTTGTCGGTTGATGCTTACTATGGTGTACAAAACCGGGCTAAAAAATTAAGTTTAATGAATTCCGATCAGTTGTCAAAATTCTGGGGTTATACAGGAACATCTTCTACTGATTTTAATAACTGGATATATACTAACTATTCAAATAGTAAATCCTATATTCCTACCGGATTAGATTTTTCTTCAGTTGACACCGATTGGCAAGATGTAGTATTTACTGGAGATGCTCCTATTCAAAACTATCATGTCTCTGCAAACGGTGGTACCGACAAATCATCCTATTCCTTAAGTGCCGGTTATTTTGATCAAAGTGGTATCATAATGTCTTCTTATTATAAAAGATTTACATTTCGTATAAATTCATCAGCTCAAGTAAATGATTGGCTCAAAGTGGGTGAAAACATGTCCATGATGACTTCCGATTCTCGAGGTGTTAATCCTAACAGCGATCAAACTTCTTTGCTTAACAGTGCTATACGTTTTGCACCCTGGGATATGCCTTATTATCCCACAGGTACAGTACTTCCGGCAAGTGTTGTTGATCCATACAATGTAGCAGCTTCTACTATTACAAACTACTTTAATCCAATTAGTATGACTGTGTTTGATCACCCATCTACTCAATATGATCGGTTAGTTGGTGATGCTTATTTTGAAATTAAACCCATAAAAGATTTAGTTTATAAAGCTGATTTTGGAATTGATCTTTCGTACGGTAGAAACCGGGAATTTAAAGAGGTATATAAAGTATCTCCAACAGATTTTTTTCAACCTACAAACTTTATTACTGCCGGCTTCCAACGGTATCAAACCTGGTCGATAGAACAAACTTTGACATACAAAAAAGAAATAGGAAAACATAATTTCTCTGCCATGGTTGGATCATCGGTATCTGAGTATACATCTTATACGTTAGGAGGATCAAAAGTAGGTATTACTTATCCTACACAGGATAATTGGTACATTTCTATGGCTAATGGAGACCCTGCAAAAACAACTTTAAGTGATGGTGTAGGACGTTCACGTCTTGCTTCTTTTCTGGGTCGTGTAAATTATTCCTATAATAACCGCTATTTATTCACCGCCAATTTCCGTGCAGATGGTTCAACTAAATTCCCAAAAAACAATCTTTGGGGTTATTTCCCATCATTTTCTTTAGGATGGAAAGTTAACGAAGAAGAGTTCTTTGCCCCATTACGTTCAGTAGTTGGAAGTTTCAAAGTTAGAGCAGGTTGGGGACAAATAGGTAATGAAAATATTGGATCAAATAATTTCTTTCCAAAAGTAACTCAGGGAATTAATTTTGTTACTTATGTTTTTGGTACCGGCGATCAACAAATAGCTGGTGGTGGTACTATGACTTCATTGCCAACCGGAACCCTGAAATGGGAAACCACTGAGCAATCAAATTTTGGAGCAGATTTTGGCATGCTTAATAATCGTCTGACAGGAAGCATGGATTATTATATCAAGGACACCAAAGATATGTTATTAACGGTTGTATTACCGGAGCATATCGGTATGGAATTTTCTTCGCCAGCCAATGTAGGTCAGGTTCGTAATCAGGGATTTGAATTATTATTAAACTGGCGGGATAAAATAACCAAGAAAATGAATTACTCTATTGGTGGTAATCTAGCTACTGTAAATAATGAATTCACCAAAATGGGAACCAGCTCTCCAATTTATGGACAAGGTTTTGGTGGTGAAAATCTGGTAGTTTCTAAGGAGGGTTATCCATTATATTCTTTCTATGGGTATACTTCTGATGGAATTTTTCAAAACCAAACAGAACTTGATAATTATGTAGTCAGAGATGCTAATGGAAATCCGGGATTATTCCAATATGGAGCAGATAATAAACCAGTGCGTGATGCCAACGGAAATCTTGTTTCTGATCCTAGTGGAAAACAAGTTCCTATTACTATCGGTGGTATAACAAAAGCAGGTGATATACGATACAAGGATTTAAATGGCGATGGATTAATTACGGACAAGGATAAAAAAATTCTTGGAAGCTCATTCCCTACTTTTACTTATGGTTTAAATGCTTCACTGGATTATGCAGGTTTTGATATTTCCGTGTTTTTCCAGGGAGTTTCCGGCAATTTGATTTACAACTGTAACCGAGTTTTGTTGGAAGGACAAGTAGCCCAAGCTACCAATTTAAGTACCAATATGCTTAACTCATGGACGGTGACAAATCCTTCGACCACACTTCCACGTGCTTATGGTAATGCCGCTAACTACTGGGCATCTAACCGGTTTTTGGAAGATGGAAGTTACGTTAGATTGAAAAATGCTCAAATTGGTTATAATTTACCTAAGAAATTTCTTGCTCCTGCGAAAATAGAATCATGCAGGTTGTATGTTTCTGGTACTAATTTGTTGACCTTTACCAAATATACCGGTTATGACCCTGAAGCAAGTTATTCAGGCGTCGACAGAGGAAATTATCCACAAGCGGTAACCATTCTGTTCGGTGTAAAAATGGACTTGTAGTTAATTCATAATTCATAATTAAATGAGAAATTTCATTAAGTAGTTTTTATAAAATGAATTTACGAATAAAAAAAATCAAGGATTCAACAAATCAAAAATCAAATCAATGAAAACAAAAATAAATTTATTAATAGCATTTGTTACCACTGTGGTTTTAAGCAGTTGTAATGATTTTTTAACTCCAAATCCACTGGCAACTGTCAAGTTAAATGATTATTTTGTAAATGACAGTGCGGGAATTGCAGCTGTAAATGCAGCTTATGTGCCTTTGCAATGGCAATATGGCAGCAATGGACTTACTTATGGTAATGAATGGTTTATTGGAGATGTGGTTTCAGATGACGCTTTAAAAGGCGGAGGTGGAACAGTTACTTCGGATATGAATACGGTATATTTAATGGAGAATTTCCAAGCCAGCGCAAACAATAGTTACCTGGAAACTCTTTATTACATCAATTATCAGGGAATTTTCAGAAGCAATTTTGCAATGGAAAATATCAATCAAAGTATGAAAGATTCTCCACTTAAAACACGGTTGATTGGTGAAGCAAAATTTTTAAGGGCATTTTATCATTTTAGATTGATGCGTGTATTTGGAGGAGTTATCAAAGGAGATCGGACTTTCGATCAAAATGATGTACTCATGGCTAGAAGTTCAAAAGAAGATATTGACAAATTTATTCGTCAGGATCTGGAAGATGCCATAAAATCACTACCTTTTAAAAGTGGGTATCCGGCTACAGAATTAGGTCGAGTTACTAATGGAACTGCTCAGGCTATGTTGATGAAGGTTATTCTATTTGATATTAATGAACCTTTTGTTACTGATAAAGAGGGTGATTATAAACATGTGATGGAACTTGGTGACAGTATTATAACTTCAAATCAATATTCTCTCAAAGCAAAATATCAGGATTTCTTCAAAACATTCTATAATATTCCTGCAGTAGTAGCCAAATATGTAGAAGAAAACGGTTCTGAATCGGTATTTGAAATTCAATATATTTCTGAATCAACATCTGATTGGGGTGGAGGCGCAGGAGGATTAGGAATGAGTCGTGGAAATTATGATCCGCTTGTGACCCGCTCAAGAGGTGGCGGTTTGGCCGGACCTCTTTCTGCATCAAGTCAAACCGGTTATGGTTTCAATCACCCAACACAGGATTTGTACGATGAATTTGAATTGGGAGACATTCGACGCGATGAGGCTATTTTACCTTACGACTCGACCGATGTTTATGGAATCGAATCGGAACACTTTTATAATAATGGTTATCATGCGCGCAAAGCTACATTAGGATTTTGGGTTGCTTACAAAGGAAAACAAATATTTATAAATCCTACGTTTTATGCTATGCGTTCACCAAACAATACGTTTGTAATTCGTTACTCGGATGTGTTATTGATGTATGCCGAAGCTGCTTGCGAAAGAGGTGGTACTTACCTGAGTGCCGGTGTTGATAAACTTAATTTAGTTCGTAAACGCGCGAAAGATTCATCGGTTAACCCTTCAGATTTAACTACTTTGATGCCTTTCCCTTATGGATCTTATACAAATAATCAAACCGATTTACGAATTGCAATTCGTCACGAACGTCGCGTGGAATTCGCCATGGAAGGTCAACGTTGGTGGGATTTAGTGCGTTGGCGTACAGCTGAACAGGTAATGAATGCTTATCGTCTGAAATACATAACTAAAGAAGGAAAGGATATGAGTCCGTTTGAAGCGAATAAACACTATTTATTCCCAATTCCGGAAACTCAGTTAAATAATAATCCATCATTAACTCAAAATCCTGGATATTAATATCTTTGATGCAAAAATAAACGGAATGAATTTAATAAAAATAAAAATATTATTAGTGTTGTTGATTACAGTTGCCGGTTCTGCCTTTACGCAGAACTGGCAATTAGTGTGGTCGGATGAATTTGATGGAACAACATTAAATACGAGTGTTTGGGCTCCTGTAAATTTAGGAACCGGATTTGGGAATAAGGAGCTGCAATATTACAGCAGTCGTCCTCAAAACCTGACGGTTGAAAATGGTAATTTGGTGATTACAGCCCTAAAAGAAAATTACACGGTAGGCACTGCTTCCTGGAAATATACATCAGCAAAAGTCAGTACTCAAAACCTGAAGAGTTTTTTGTACGGTAAAATCGAGGCACGTATCAAGTTGCCAGGTGCCGGCAACGGTACATGGCCTGCTTTCTGGACACTGGGTTATGTTGGAGGATGGCCATCATGTGGTGAACTTGACATCTGTGAGTTTCAGGGTTCAAAACCAGATCAGTATCAAAGCAATGTACATACAAAAAATTACAATGGAACAAATGGAACGAATTTTCATTTGGTCAAACCTTATGTTAATATTTCGGATAGTTTTCACATTTGGAGTATCGAATGGACTCCGACAACTGCCTTGGCAGCAGGAAAAATTAAATTTTTCTTTGATGGAGCTCAGTATTGGACGTACAATTCTCTTTCGGTTTTACCTGTCGATTATCCGTTCACGTCACAGATATATGTGATTCTTAACCTCGCCATTGGTGGAACCATGGGTGGAACTGTTGATGACTCTATTTTCCCAAAGCAAATGCTGGTGGATTATGTGCGTTATTATCAGAATGTGGCAACCGGCGTTGAAGAAGTAATTTCTGTCGATAAGCCGAATATGAAAACGACATTTACCGAAAATATTAAAATAGATTTTCCTACAGTATTTACCGGCAAAAAGTCAATAACGCTGATTGATCTTAATGGGAAAATCGTTGTGAATAAATCAACAGAAGAATCGAATTTTGAAATAGATAGTAGCTTCTTGAATAAAGGAATGTATCTGGTGAAAATGGAAGCCGGAGGAAAAGTTTTCTCCCAAAAAGTAATTAAAAACTAAACTTTTCAAATGAAGGCTAAGGTAATTATTTTAAGCTGTTTAATCTGTATTATCAGTGGTAATACTTTCGGACAACAAACCAAAAGTTTCAAACGAGGCTTAGCTTATAATATTCCGTATGCAGAGGATTTACCAACGTTGAGTAAAGGTATTTCATGGTTTTACAACTGGGGACAAACACCCGGAATGTTTGTGGCAAACGTTTTTGATCCGTATATGGAATTTATTCCAATGTGCTGGAATGGAGTAGATACCGTAGCATTAAAAACATTTTATTCTACTCATCCCAATATCAAATATATACTTGGATTTAACGAACCGAATTTCAAACAACAAGCCAATTTAACTCCAACTCAGGCTGCAGCAAAATGGCCTCAAATTGAAAGGATTGCCAGTTTGTATAACTTAAAAATTGTCGGCCCTGCTTTAAATTATGCTCCATCAAGCGGAGCAGTTTCAGAAAATGGAGTAACTTATACTGATCCAATTAAGTATATGGACGATTTTATTAAAGTATGTCCAACCTGTAAGTTTGATTATATAGGCGTTCATAATTATATGAATGCCGAGTTGGCTGTTGAAGGAAATATTGCTCTTTATAAAAAATACAATAAACCTATTTGGCTAACTGAATTTTGTGAGTATGATGGTTCTCAAACTCTCACGCCCGACACTCAAAAAGATTATATGGTTGAACTCTTGTCGTACATGGAAAATGACACTTGTATTTACAGGTATTCATGGTTTATCGGCAGAAATGGAGGGGGAGATGCTGCTTTTCCCTATAATTCATTATTAACCAATAATGATAGAGGTGTTTTGACAGAATTAGGAGATATTTACATTCACATGTCTTCTTTCGACAAAAGTTACTATTTTAATACGCAATCAAGAATAGAAGCTGAAAAATTTTCTAATTCGCACAGTGCCAGTCTACGACGGATTGATGCTACTTCAGGAAATTTATATCTGAACAACTTCTATTTTAAAGACTGGGCAACTTATCAGATTGATATTCCTGAAAGTAAAGAATATACGATTACTTTTAGAATTGCTTGTATTGACGGCACAACATTGCAAATTTTAGATGCTGCAGGAAATCTGTTGAAAAGCCAAGATATGACAAGTACAGGTGGTCTTACCAGTTGGGGATTCAAAACGCTCAATGTTAATTTGCCGGCCGGAAAACAAACCATTCAATTGAAAAGTTTAGGTGAAGGTTGTAATCTCGATTGGTTTACATTTGCAACCGTCGACACGGCAATTCGCAATGTTGAGCCATCGCAAGTATTTAATTTATTTCCAAATCCGATGGGTGATGTTTTATATATTGATTCGCAAGAAGATACGAAAGAAATAAAAATAATTGATACGCTTGGAAAAGTTGTATTTCAAGGAAATAATGAAAAACAGGTTAACACCAAAAATTTTACAAAAGGAATATATGTTGTTCAGCTTACATTTAATAATGGAAAGACAACATCAGCCAAAATAATTAAATAAATTTCAAAAATCTCCATAAAAAACATTCAATCAGTTAGATGAAACATTGCAAATCGACAAATAACGCGAGACTTTTAATTTCTGTACTTTTAATTCTGTCATTAAAGTTAATGGCAAAGGAAAGTACAATTATAAATTCAGATTGGAAATTCACCAAATCAGTTGTTCTGAATGCTGAACAAATTGCTTTCGATGATACCTCCTGGGATAATATCAGTCTACCACATACATGGAATGCTTTAGATGGTCAGGATGGTGGCAATAATTACTACCGTGGAATTGGTTGGTACCGCAAACACGTGGTTATTCCTTCCGGTTTTGCCGGAAAAATTGTTTATCTTAAAATCGGAGCTGCAAATACTTCGGCTACCGTGTATATTAATGGCCAGTTACTTGGCACGCACACAGGTGGTTATTCTGCTTTTATGTTTGACGTAACCAATAATGTTGTTCTGGGACAAGATAATGTAATTGCCGTTCAGGTTGACAATTCGAATACAATTATGTGTCCACCGCTTTCTGCCGATTTTACATTTTTTGGAGGAATCACCCGAAATGTTGAATTTGTTACTGCTAATCAGGTTCATATTATTTCGAACGAACTTATTTCGAATAACTTAAGTATGGGTGGAATAAATGTTGCCCAACCAGGAGTAATCATTAAACAAAGCAATGTTTCAGCCACTTCTGCCGATTTGAATATTATAACCAGAATTCGTAATTTCAGTACTACTGCTCTTCCTGTTAATGCCACATTAGAAATTACGATAAAAGATGCAACCGGAGCTGTTGTTCAAACGCTTACCGATTCAAAGGGACTTAATGCCAATGATACGTTAACTTCGAATCTCGCCACCACTATTTCCAATCCGCACTTGTGGGATGGTTTGAACGATCCGTATTTGTATCGTGTGGAAGTAAATCTGAAAGCAAACGGTCAGGTGGTGGACAATGTAGTTCAACCGCTTGGTTTGCGCTTTTTCAGCGTTGATCCGAATCTTGGCTTTTTCCTGAACGGAAAATCTTATCCGCTTCGTGGAATTTGCATGCACGAAGAAAAGAAAGATAAAGGACATGCAGTGTCTGATGTCGACCGTAAGCAAGCAATTGATCTTTTGGCCGAAACCGGTATGAATTATTTTCGTCTTTCGCATTATCAACACGGTGATTTTACGTATAATTATTTAGATTCGCTGGGAATAATTTGCTGGGCAGAAATTCCGGCGGTTAACAGCGTTGGTACCACCGTTGCCGATAATACCATTTATCGGAAAAATGCTTCTTCCATGATATACGAACTACTTCGTCAGCAATACAATCATCCGAGTATTGTGTTCTGGGGATTGTGCAACGAAATTGATTATCAGCCAACAATCAGCGTGGATGGAACGGTTACTCAGTTGAACACTATTGTGAAATCGGAAGATTCATACCGGCTAACCACGCTGGCGGCTATGTATTCCGAAAGATCAGCCAACTGGATTCCGGATGTTTATTCCAACAACAGGTATGATGGTTGGTATTATGGTGCCATTGCTGACTTTGGAACCACCATGGACGGACTTCACGTGAAATATCCGACAAAAAAAATTGGTGTGAGCGAATATGGAGTAGGAGCTAATGTTACCCAGCACGAGCTTCCTGCCGGATTACATGCAAGTGGACAATTTCATCCGGAAGAATATCAGAATCTTTTTCATGAACAATATATTGCCATGATTAATGCTCGTCCTTATCTTTGGAGTACATCGGTTTGGGCAGGTTTCGATTTTTCATCCGATGGCAGAAATGAAGGTGCACAACCTGGTATTAACGACAAAGGATTAATTACGTTTGACAGAACTGTGAAAAAAGATGCTTTCTATTTATATAAAGCCAATTGGAATAAAAAAAATCCTTTTGTTTATATCTCAAGCCGACGATTTACAACCCGCACAAGTACAACTAATTCTGTAAAAGTGTATTCAAATTGTCCTTCGGTTACGTTGAGAATTAATGGAGCTACAATTGGAACTAAAACGGCAGCTGACCATATTTTTTTATGGGATAACAACGTCATGCTTGTTGGAGCAAACCAGATTATTGCAAGTGGTTTAAACAATAGCGTTCAATGCAATGATACGGTGGTTTGGACTTGCGACAATTCCGTACCTGCGCCAACTTATCCGGATGTTCCTGTGGGACAAATTCAAATTAATTTTCAGAAGACAACCACTACTACTCCAACCGGTTATTTGAAAGATGATGGTTCAGTTTATGCCGATAGAGGAAACGGTTACAGTTATGGTTGGAATGTAAACCTTACGACAAACACACGCGAACGCTCAGTTGCCACAGACAAACGTTTCGACACATTTATGCAAATGCAAACAACTGCAAATTCTTCCTGGTCCATTACGTTGCCAAATCAATGGTATAAAGTATCTATGGCAGCCGGTGATCCTAGTTACACCGACAGTTATCATAAAATTGAAGCAAATGGAGTTACGATAGTGGATTTTACCCCTACAACAACAAATAAATTTGGAGCCGGAACGGCTTATACCAAAGTGATAAATGGCAGTCTTCTGATAAAACCGGCTACCGGAGGTACAAATTGCAAAATTGATTTTATTCATATAACTCCGGTATCCGACCAGGAAGCTACTGCAACGATGAATGTTCAAAAAAAAAAGATGATCGCATACATTCAAAACGGTCAACTAAACATTAAAAATCAAGTTTCTATAAATAATCAAATTGAATTGTTCAATTCATCAGGGCAATTACTTTTATCAAAAAGAAACTTGCCGGAATTTGCCACAATACCTATTGAATCATATTCAAATGGTGTTTATATTTTGCAAATCAAAGCTGAGAATCAAAGCAGTCAAATTAAAATTGTCAAATAAACCTGCGAATGAAATAGAATTTTACTTTTGATTTTTTTCTAAAATTATAGTTCAGAATAGAAATACTAAATTTCACAAATTCTTATAATTATTCACAAATTATTTACTTTAAATTATTTATCTCATGAAAACAAATCATTTACTCAGAAAATTTGTTGTCGTCGCTATTTGCTTAGCAATGACATTTGGTGCAAAAGCGGTAACAAAGACAACTGCTTTATCATTTTCCGATTTAAAAACGCAGTTTGCGGCAGCAAGTGCGAATGGACTTAGGGATACTATCAACATTGGCGCTGCCATTATCGTGAATAACGATTTTTCTATGGTTTCTGCAGGTGACACCGTTATTTTGAATATTGTTCCTTATGGAATTACAGTGACATCAGGAACGCTAACTATTGGCAATAAAGTAAAAATTTCTTCTGCCGACGCCACTGCAGGTGCTATCCAGGCTGCTTCGGGTGGAACAGTTGTTTTAAATGCAGGTTGTTATGTTTCAGCCACAACTGGAAATACCGTTCAGGCATTACTTGGTGGAACTGTAACTGTAAATGGAGGTAAAATATCTAGCACAGCCACAGCTCCTATAGTTTCAGCAGGTGGAAATGTAACTATAAACGGTGGTTCAATTATTTCCAGTAATTATCCGGCTATTGCTACAGGTATGGCAATTAACACAGTTGCAACTGGAGGTACCTTAACTGTTAATGGTGGTGTAATTGCTACATCCGCAACAGGTATTGCAAGAGGTATTGTTGTTGATTATAACGGTATCTGTACTGTTAATGGAGGTGAAGTTCGTTCCGATATGGGAGGCGGAAGAGGAATCAGCATTAACGGCACCAATGCAGGTGGTAAATTATATGTGAATGGTGGCATTGTTTCGGCTATTGGAGCAACAGGTAGAGCTATTCAATTGGATAATAATAATTCACTTTTAATGGTTACTGGTTCACCAACAATCACCGGAGGATTGGAAGCCATTATGGTACAAAAAATTGGACTTGTAGTAATTTCTGGAACACCAACAATTACCGGTGTAATTGGAACAAATACAGCAACAGCAAAACTGTATGATGCCAGAGGTCTTAGTGCTATTGTTGCAACTCCTGCAGCAGGTTATTATCCCGCTTCTCAGTCTGTTACAGTGACAGGTGGTACTGGAACAATTAATAAATATACCGGTACTGCCACTGTTACTGCCGGAGTCTATAGCGGTGCAGGTGTTACCCCCACAACAGTAACTTCCACCTTGGTTTACACTACCGATGGTACTACTCCGGTAGCTGCAAGTACTGCTTATGCTACGGCGGTTACAGTTGCTGTTCCATCTGTATTAAATGTTTCCCCTTTAATTGACGTAACTACAATTGGAAGTCCAACAGCTTTCACATATTATCCAACAGGAGCTCCAGCAACATCTGCTCCAACTCCACCGGTTTATGCTTCTCCAAAAGTAACTTCTATTTTTAGTGATGCATATAACAGTATCGCCGGAACCAATTTCAATCCGGGTTGGGGACAAAGTGGAGCTGGTAAAGTATTTCAATCAGCTGGTGGTAACGTGTTGATGTTATCTAATTTAAATTATCAAGGAGTACAGTTTGGAAGTACGGTAAATGCTTTACCAATGAATTTTTTACATCTTGACGTATATACTACGAATGAAACTTCACTGCAAGTCTTTTGTATTAGTGCAGCAACGGGAGAAAAATTCTTCCAGTTAACGCCACTGAATTTAAATGCATGGAATAGCTATGATATTCCTCTTACTGCATTTACAAGCCAGAGTTTAGGAATTTCCGATTTGATTCAATTCAAATTTGTCGGTTCAGGTGGAAAAACTGTTTATTTGGACAATTTGTATTTCTATAATAGTGATCCAACACCGGACGCTGCGGCTCCTACAGCATTTACTGCAACTGCTGGAACTCTTGCTTCTGATGCGGTTACATTGTTGTTGAATGGAACTGATAATTCAGGTGCCGTTAATTATGAAATAACTTATGGAACTACAACTCTAAAAACAAGCGGTGTTTCCGGTGTTCAAAAATCATTTGTGGTAACTTCACTAACAGGTTCAACCGCCTATAATTTCTCAGTAGTTTGTAAAGATGCAACGGGAAATGTGGCTGCAAACAGTCCGATTGTTGTAGCAGCTACCACGCTGACCCCATTACCTGGTGCACCAGTACCAACTGTAGATGCTGCCAAAGTTATTTCTGTTTTTAGCGATACATATACCCCAATAATTAGTGGTGTGAGCTACTTCCCTAATTGGGGACAATCTACTGTTGGATCTTTGGTTCTGATGAGTGGAAATAATGCGCTAAAATATATTAATATGAATTATCAGGGAATAGATCTTAACGCCACTATTGATATGAGTGCTATGAATAAATTGCATGTTGATGTATATTCACCAGATGGAACTGTATTATCTATACAACCAATTTGCACCCCTACAGCAACGAAAGTTATGCTTCCTACGATAACATTAAATACGTGGAATAGCTTTGATATTTTACTTAGTTCATTTACAAATATTAATAAGGCCACAATTCATCAGGTCATGTTTAATGATGGTGCAGGGAAAACATTTTATATAGACAACCTATACTTCTTTAATGATATAGGTACTGGAATTTCAGATGTTGCCACTAATAATTTCAAATGTTTCCCAAGTCAGGTAATTAATAAACTGAATGTAGTTGCCGAATCTGAAATTAGTCTTGTTACTGTTCGTAATTTATTGGGGCAATCCATTAAATCATTTGTAGTGAATAGTAAAGAACAAACAATTGATTTAAGCGTCATTGCTTCAGGTAATTATTTTGTAACTGTGAAATTGGCTAACGGTCAATCTGCAACTCAAAAAATTGTAAAATTATAATTCTTTCAGGTACGCGGAGATATTTCTCCGCGTACCTTTTTTGTTTCTCAATTCTATCATTATTTCAAATAATTTATCTGCAAGTTTTTTAGAGTATTATAAATAAGTTAGAAATTATCAATCACAAGGTATTAAAATTCAATAATTTTAAAAATGAATCATTTAAAGAAACTAATTTTCTGTACTTTCATCTTTTCTTCTTTACAATCGGCGTTTGCCCAAAGTTACCTAAAGAAAATTGAAACAAACAATACCGGAAGTAACGTTACAACAGCCGGTTATCAATTAGTTTGGCAAGACACTTTTGATGGAACTCAACTTGACGAAACCAATAACTGGGCCATAGAAGTAAATGGAGATGGTGGTGGAAACGCCGAATTGCAGTATTATCGTCGTGAAAACATTTCCGTTGGGAAAGAACCGGTCAGTGGAGTTGGGTGTTTAATTATTACCGGTAAAAAAGAAAACTTTTCTGGAAAAACGTGTACTTCCGGACGACTCAAAACTTACGGAAAAATGTCTTTCAAACATGGTAAACTAGAAGCTCGAATCAAATTACCTTTAACGGCAAATGGTTTGTGGCCGGCATTTTGGATAATGGGAAGTGATTATCCAACCGTTGGATGGCCAAAATGTGGTGAAGTGGATATATTGGAAATGGGTAGTAGTTCAGGAATTTCACATGGAACGCAGGATCGCTATTTTAACGGAGCCTGCCACTGGGGAGAAAGTTGGAATGGAGGATCTTATCCAAATTATGCAAAAGCAACCACTAATTCATATAGCTTACAGGATGATTTTCATTTGTTCACGCTAATATGGGACGATAGTGCTGTGAAAATGTATCTTGATTTAGACAAATATCCTAATAATACCCCTTATTTCGAAATGGCTATCAACCAAGCGGACGTTGCACCCAATGCTGCACACTATTTTCACAAACAATTCTATGTTATTTTTAATCTTGCCATTGGAGGAAATTTTCCGGGAATTAAGGACATAAACAATATCACTGCATTAAATAACGGCGATATAAAAATGTATATAGATTATGTAAAAGTATATCAAAAAGGAGATTTGACAGAAGAATATACCGGACCAAAACTTGTAGATACAGCTGTTGATGAAATAAGCATTCAAAATCAATTTAGGATTTATCCCAATCCGGCTAATGATCATTTGAATATTGAAGCAAATAATCAACCTGTTCGAGTTGTTTTTATCAATATGGCTGGTCAGGAAATATTGAGTGTTTCAAGCTCCAATTCTATCGACATTTCAGCTTTACCGGCAGGCAACTACTTAGTGAAAATTGAAGATATGAATGGAAAGATTGAAACGCATCAACTGACAAAAAAATAACTGATATCTATATCAGTATAACTCTATTCAAGTTATCTATTTTATTGCTAAACTCCCTATCGTGGTTTTAATATCCATCTTTAGGGAGTTTTGTAAATAATGAGACTAATAATTCACTCTGCTTTTGATACTTTACTGTTTTCCGCAATGTGACACCCTAGAAATTTTTGACAATAATATGAAAAAGTTCAGTTTGTTCTTCATCCATTTTCAGTAGATTAGATTTACTGCGTTTTGATTGTGGAAGCGTACGCATTATAATTGTGTAAATATGAAAATCCAACAAAAGGTATTTATTTATTGAATTGATTTGGTACAGGTTTTCATATCAAACTCTCAGGTACAATTCCTTTTTAGTTTAAAATTCAATCAATTGAATCAGACTGTAATTCCGATGGAACAAATGCATCATTTTCAGATTATTCATATCTGATCTAAAAATTCTGAATTTATACAAAAGATTGTTTTATAGCGCTTTGTTTTATTTGAAATCCAAAAAGATATTAAATACTTTTTAAATCTTATTTTTTATTTTTAATTGATATAATATCTTTCTTTTATAAACGTTTCAATATTGGTTATCTTTGTATTTTAATTGAATTCAGAAACAAAGTGCAACAAATAAATCTAATTGTAAGCTTATTATAATCTAATTGCTAATGTAAAAAAACTACTCGGAAATGAAAAAGAAAAAACTTGAATTAAATGACGTGCTATTTCTGGCATTCTTAATTATACCCTTTATTTTGTTGATGTTATTTGAGAGTTAGAAAAAATAATGGGTTTCAACCAATTTATACCATAGTTTGTCTGTTATCCGCCCTCTGCTTTAGCAACAAATTAAAAAAGCCCTGCAATAAAGTTGCAGGGCTTTTTAATTTTCATAGAATTGAATACAGATATATGAATGTAATATCACACTCCATGTGATCAAAAAGCACGAGATATTTAAACTTTTTTTGGCATCATTTCAAATTAAAATTAGAGAGGTTTTTTTCAAATAAATCAGTTTCCTAAGCATCTTAGCATACTAACATACCGATTTATCTTGCCTTTATTGGTAATTCTTTCTAAAACAACTGAATAATTATATGCTTTATCGGGGCAGTATAGAATTTCACATGAACTGTTACGGTGCTATCCGAAACCAGTTTCGGATTACAATAAACGGTTGTTTGCACATAAAACCGGGTTTTATCCGAATCCCGTTCAAAATATCTTACAGTCACAGTTGAATAACGGAAACGATAATCTTTTGCAGATATTATTGTGTTTGATAAAAGTGTTCCTTCTACCTAAAGTCTAGATATAAATTCTTATCAATGCCGGTTATTTTTTTGTAACTGAGCAGTAGCTCTTTTAATGCAAAGCAGCTTCCATGGTTAGCGCAACTAACTCAACAGAATTCTTTACTCCGGTTTTTTTTATCAAATGAGTGCGATGCTTCTTCGATGTAACAACACTGATAAACAATTCTTTGGCTATTTGCTTATCTGTCTTGCCTTTTATTATCATTTCTAGCACTTGCTTTTCTCTTTTTGAAATGTTACTGAATTTCAATTCAAATTTCAGGCGATTTATTTCTTTCAAAGCTGAAACTAATTGGTTATCGGTGTGCATTTTATCAGTAATATCTAATGCAACTACCAGCATTTGTCTAATTGAACCGTCGTCGAAATTGTTTAATATAATGTAATGGCCATAAAGCCAACTGTAAGTACTTTGATTTTTATTTTTTATCCGGTACATGCCTACAAATACAGTTTCATCTATTAAAGCATAAACCGTATTTATACTTAATGGCAGGACTTCCACATCATCAGGATGAAGAAACTCTTTAAAAAAATCATTACCCATTGCAATAACCTCTTCCTGTGTGTAACTCACAAAATCCAGCCCTCGTTTGTTCATCCAAATAATCCGACAAGATGAAATATCTCCGGGTTTTTGCATTTCAATGATGTAAACAATTGCAGGAAGTGAATTAACAATATTTTGAAGAAAAGACAATTCATTCTCTAACTCTTTCTGATCCTTTTTAATTTTCTCCATATCCAGAGTATTTAATAAGTTAGTGCAAATATACTACTAAAGTAGTATTGTGCAATTATATTTATATAATTATTTTTGTATATAATTATATTGGTTTGTATATAATTATTTTTATAGTTGATACATTTAGTAGTTAATTCACGTAATATGGTTATATCAAATATCTATATAATCAATCGGTGTGATTTATAAAATATTAGATCAAGAAAAAAAATCAAATTATTTCTATACCTGAAATATCAAACATCTCTATTAAAAAAACCGGTTCTACTGGATTTCTTGTGAGAGACATCTATTTTGAACAAGTTATCCATTCAAAATCTGATCTTTGAATTTAGTTCTTCTTCTACTTTCGTTTCTTGCCTCAAAGAGCACAAAGAAACGCAAAGTAAAATGTTAACGTTCATTAGAAAAAAATGACCCCAAAAAATTGTGTATTAATAGAAATCGTCGCATGGAGGCAGAACTTCTATTCAGGCGCTACTGGCTACAACAACGGTAAAGAAACCAACAGTTTCAGTGTACGTGTCTTTTAGCTTAATGCTTATCGGTCGATTTTTGAAATTGACAGGAAGTAATCTGAGAACCATCAAGATTGGGGTTAATTTTTAGAGTGTGAAGAATTCAATTTGCAAATTTCATTGTTAAATAACATAACATTTAGATGTTTTTTTATTTCATAGAGAAATCAGAAGAACCAAATAACATTCACTAAACCAAAATCATTAAGAAAAAGACATTTTATCTTCTCCTTTTAGCGGTTAGTTTTATCGGATTCAATCCCCAGCTTGCCGATGTTATTACTGTTGGTAACAATACTTTGTTATCAGGTTCATCTTGACAATGTACTGATATACAAGAATCTGTAAATTAAGTTTTAAAGATTTATTGTTTTTTTATCATCTTAAAATAATCTATTAATTGTTATACTAATTTTAAAATTTCAGGAACATGAAAAAGTTATTACTTTTGGGGCTATGTAGCCTTATTGTAGCATTAAACTTAGTAAATGCTACCTCAGTTTCGGGTACAATTACGACCAATACAACATGGGATCTTGCTAATAGTCCTTATGTGGTTACAGGTAGTATAACTGTGAATTCAGGAGTGACTCTAAAAATTGATAGTGGAGTCGTAGTTAAATTAAATTCCAATTTAGGGATTTCTGTAAACGGAATTTTAAAAGCGCGAAAAGCCCTTTTTACTTCTAATGTTACTCCTTTGGCAAAAGGTGCATGGGATAAAATTCAATCAGGAAATAGTGCATGTAATGTATCATTAGATACCTGTAATATAGAATATGGAGGGTCATCAGGCTATGGTACTATTTATGCCAACTTAGGAACTGTAAATCTTAGCAGTACATCAATAAGCAATTCTTCAACAAGTGGAATCTATTTGAATACTGCAACAGTAAACGTTGTAAACTCATCAATCTCTGCTTGCGACTGGGCAATACTATATAATAGTTATGGCGCATTAAATAATAATGGAGGAAATAATTTCTCAGGGAATAATCATGATGCCGCTAATATTAGTTTTTCAACAGTTGGCGGAAATTGGAATCTTCAATGTTTACCAATTCCTTATGTAGTTTCGCAAAATTTGTATGTAAATACTTCTATGACGATGAAAGTAGATAGTGGAGCAGTTTTGAAGTTTAATTCTAATTTGGGTATTGCCGTTTATGGTACTCTGAAAGCCCGAAAAGTGCAATTCACATCAAACGTAACACCTTTGGCAAAAGGTGCATGGAGTCAAATCCAGTCTGCTTCTTCAGGAAGTATTATTACTTTGGATACTTGTAAAGTTGAATATGGTGGAAGTGGAAATACAGGATTAATTTATGCATATCAAGGCACGATCAATGTGAATAATACAATTCTGAATAATTCTTCGAATGCGGGAATTCAATTGTATACCGGTACCATAAATTTAAAAAATTCTCCAATTTCACTTTGTGACTGGCCAATTGAGTTTACAAACAACGGTGTATTGCACAACATTGGCGGTAATACTTTCACAGGAAACAAACATGATGCAGCTTATATATATTTCACGGGCCTGAGCGGCAGTTGGAATCTTGAATTACTTGCTATTCCTTATGTTTTTTACAGCAGTTTTAATATTTATAACACCGGGAGTATGACGATTGCCAGTGGAAATGCTTTGAAATGCAACAATTGGATTTATGTGGATGGAATTCTGAAAGCTATTGCGGATGTAAGTCAGAAAATAGTATTTACTACTGTGAATAATGACAATATAGGAGGTGATACCAATGCAGATGGCATAGCCACTGTTCCTGCAAGAAGCTCGTGGGGAGGTATTTACTTTAGAGATGCTTCTAACGATGCCGAATGTATATTAAGACGTTGTGATGTTACTTTTGGCGGAAGTGGAAACCGTGGAGGAATTATTATTGAAAATGCCAGCCCTACCATAGATTCCTGTATGATGGCCAATAACTACTACGGAGCAGAAATGCGTGGTGTAAGCAATCCTGTCTTCACAAACAATACTTTGGCAAGCAGTACAGTAGTTCCAATCGCTATGACATTCGACGCTGAACCGCTGTTTTTGAATAATACTTTTTCATTTTCGGATAATCAATACGATGCTATCGGGCTTTTGGGTTCAACATTGGGGGCTAACTCTCATCTTATACAAAGAGATGTTACCGGAATTCCAAATGTTACTTATCTGATGTTAGGTGAACTCACCATTCCTGAAGCTTATACATTAACTATTGACACAGGAATTGTAATTAAAAGCACTAGTTATTATATGGGATTTGTTGTTGCCGGTGCTCTTATTGCAAATGGTGGTCCGGGAAGTAAACAGATCGTCTTTACTTCATCGAAAGATGATAATCATGGAAATCCGAAAGACACCAACAAAGATGGTACCCAGACCAATCCGGTCAAAGGTGACTGGAGTGGAATTCTTTTCGAAGGCACAAGCGACGACTCGAAATGTCTACTTAACTATTGTCAGGTGAAATATGCCAGCATGAATAGCCGATGGTATACGCAATATATCAACGGAGGAGCTGTGACCACAGTCAACGCTTCACCAACCATCACAAATTGTATACTGAAAGATGATACTTACGGGCTTTTTGCATATCAGGCATCCAATCCGATTGTTCAGAATACGGAATTTACTAATGCCACCTATACTCCGATTGCACTTTCTGTGTCGGCCAATCCTTCATTCACCAACATCACTTTCGTGAATAATGGTTGGACTGCGTTAGGAATTATTGGAGAATCTGTTGGAATCAATGGTGCTCTTGCCAAAAGGGATATTGCAGGTTACAATAACATATGTTACGCATTACTAGGTGATCTGACTATTAACTCAGGAATTAATGTAACGGTTAATCCAGGTATTGTAATTAAGATGCAAAACAATATCTATGTGAATGGTGGATTCAAAGTTGATGGACTTGTCAACGATTCTATAACATTTACTTCTATCAATGATGATAATTACGGTGTCCCAAAAGATACCCGTAACGATGGTAATGCTGTTGCTCCGGCTAAAGGAAACTGGGGAACTATTTTCTTCAGGGGAACTACGGATGATGCATTCAGTTTGATTAATTATTGCAAATTTTATTACGGAGGAAGTGGAGGCGATCAAGGGATACTTACTTTTACTGATGCCGGAAATACGGTATCAAATACACTCATAAGCGATAGTTATTATTATGGAATGCGTTTCGAAGGTTCATCTTCACCTGTCTGTACAAACAATGTTACCATTAAAAATTGCAGACTCGACCCAATAGCCATGTCGCTCACTTCGAATCCGGTTTTCAACTTCTCTTCTCCGCTTTTTGCTTCATTAGGTAACGGAAGCAACGGAATTCGAATCATCGAAGGTAATCTTTCGACCGATGCTACACTTACACGACGTGATGTAGGAGGAATTTACAACGTTGCTTATATTATTGACAATTTGACTATTATGCCAAATACAACATTGACTTTAGGAGAAGGGGTTGTGCTCAAATTTACCAATTACTATAACGGCATAGCTGTGAACGGAGCATTGGTGGCAATTGGGAGCAAAACATTACCGATAGTATTTACATCCATTAAGGATGACTCGAAAGGTGGCGACACAAATGGTGATGGAAACAGCTCAGCTCCACAAAAAGGGAACTGGGATAAAATTCAATTTAATAGCTCCGGGCTGGATGCTTCCAATTTATTACGGAACTGTATTTTTAACTATGGAGGAAGCGGATATGGTTATGACTACAAGTACTATGGTAATGTGACAGTGTTTAATGCCAAAATGGTAATCGACAGTTGCAGGATTGAACATTCCGGAACTTCTGCCGTAGGAGTATTTGGCAGTGCCACCCCGGTAATCAGTAATAATGAAATCAACAATATCGATAGAACGCCTATTACAATGAGCATGTTTTCGAATCCGACTTTTAGTAACAATATGCTTTCCAACATAGGAATCACCGCCATTGGTGTGGTTCCTGAAAATTATTCGGTTGATGCCACTATTCCTAAACGTGATTTTGGAGGTTTCACAAACATTACCTATTTCCTATACGGCACAATCAGTGTTAATTCCGGGACTCATATCACCATACCCAAAGGATTAGTATTTAAATCGAACGGTTCTTCAAAACTGGATGTGTCCGGTAGACTGACCATTGACGGAACTGAAACCGAACCAGTTGTTTTCACACATGAATATGATGATTCCTATGGTAATCCGTTTGATACCAATAACAACGGTTCTGCTCAATTGCCTAGCACAGGGTCTTACGGGCTGACTTTTCAAGATATCAGCAATGATCTTAGTAGCATTAATCATGCGATATTCAAGTATAACGACAGAGGTATACAATTGCTTCAATCATCTCCATCGATACAAAACTGTATTTTCAAAAACTGCAACTGGGGTGTTGTCCTAAATGGTGTGTCTAATCCTGCCATTGACAATAATAAATTTGATAATTTAACCTATACTCCTATTTGTATATCTTTGGTTTCATATCCTTCTTCTTCATTGGGAAACACTTTGTCAGGAACCACTTACAAAGCAATAGGGGTCATCTCTGAAGAGTTAGTACAAGATGCTACGTTGGAAAAGAAAAATTTTGCTGGAATAGAAAATATACCTTACTACTTTTCGGGTAATTATACAATCGGCACCAGCGTAACACTAACCATGAAGCCGGGTATAGTATGTAAATTCGCCGATTGGGCAAAACTCGATGTTAAGCGGGGATTACTTGCTTTAGGTGGAGCAACTCCTGACAGTACGATTGTGTTCACTACTTATAAGGATGATTTTTATGCCGGAGATACTAATTCAGATAGTACAGCCACAAATCCAAAATCGGGTTATCATTGGAGCGGGATTAATTTTGAAGATGTAGCTCTTGATAATTTGTGTAAATTAGATCATTGTATCATAAAGTATACAGGGTATTACAGTACCGATGGAGCCGTTACCATGACTGCAGCGAGTCCGCTTATTACCAATTGCCTGATTTCTGAAAACCAAAATGCTGTTTTGATCAATGGAGCTTCTAATCCTAAAATCAATTATTGTGATTTTTATAACAATACTAACTATGCAGTAAATAATGTAAACAAATCATTCGATGTGGATGCAACTAATTGTTGGTGGGGCGATAACAGCGGCCCTACACATGTTTCTAATGTTGGTGGAAAAGGTGGTCTTATCTCCGATAAAGTGATCTATTCGCCATGGAAATCATCTGGCTCCGGCAATCCACTTTTGGGTGATGTCAGTCTGAATGGTAGTGTACAAGCTTATGATGCATCTCTGGTACTTCAGAATGTTGTCGGTTCGCTGACACTTTCCACTTTACAGCAGCAAGTGGCCGATGTTAGTGCAAATGGGACTATTACTTCCTACGATGCCTCACTAATTTTGCAATATGTTGCCGGTATCAATAGTGTATTCCCCGGAGAAATGAAGAGTCCTGCAATTCAAAGTGATGTAATTCTTTCATATGGTGATATAACTAAGAATGCTGATAGAACCTTTACAATACCTGTTCAGGTTGAAAATGCATCCCGCAGTATTTCACTCGACATAGCTACAGCTTTCGATGCTGCTATGATTGAACCAATATCGGTGACTGCAGGAAGTGGTATTACAAACAGGTTATTTGTTTACAACATTGACAAAGCTACCGGAAAACTACGTATTGCTATTGCAGGGACTGAAAAGCTAAACAATCTTGCAGAAGTAGCCAATATCACCTTTAAACTGGTTGGAAGGTTTGCAGATAATACAGTGACTACTTTAGGTGTCGACGAATTCCGGGCAAACGAAACTGATTATACACTATCGGCTGTTTCGAAAACCATTCAGATTAGCGAACTGGTTTCTGGTTTAAGTTCATCAGAATTTAATGAGTCTGACTTGATGTCCATTTATCCTAATCCGGTACGATCTACTTCGAGAGTTCATTATACAGTACAAAACGATGGAACTCATGTTTCTATTTCACTGTTTGATGTAACCGGAAAAGAAGTTAATGTATTGCTGGATGCAGTTCAAAGAGCAGGTAAATATTCTGTTAACCTGAACAATATGAAGCAAGGCATTTATATTCTGAAAATGATTTCAGGAAATCAAATGCAGCAACAAAAAGTAATAGTTGAGTAATCTTTTGGTCATTAAACTAAAAAAACAGGATTATGAAACGGAAAATAATAATAGCACTGCTCTCCCTTTGGTTAGGGGGGCAGTTCTCACAAGCAATTCGGGTCAGGTTTCCAAACCTGACCGGAGTTGTCGGTGATACCATTACTGTTCCTTTGTATGTGGACGATGACGTGACTGGAAACAATATAAAAGCTTTTCAGTTTGATATTGGATATAGCAACTCTAATGTAAAATTCTTGGGAGTAAACACAACCGGAACTATTTCATCAGTATTTAGTGAATTGGTTGTAAAAAACAATATCGATTATTTTACAATTGTCGGTGCAGGTTCATCATCATTGGAAGGTAGCGGTGTTCTTCTGAATGTAAAATTACTGCTGATCGGTTACGGTAGTTCTTTGAACTTTCGTAACACAAATTCAAGCAATTTTTTCAACGAAGGGACTCCAGCTTTAACTTTTACTAATGGGTACATATCAATTACAGCTAAACCTGTTATAAATGTCAGTCCTGCTAATGTTATACTCAATATTGGAGAACTTCAGCAATTTAGCTCATGGGGAGGAACAGCTCCATACACATGGTCTGTGAGTGATAATAGTATCGCATCAATTGCAGCAGATGGTAAATTAACAGTACTCACAAGTGGAATTGTAAAAGTCATTTCGACCGATTCCAAAGGTTATAGTGGAACATCGGGAAATATAGATTGCCGAAGTTTTAATGCAACTTTACGAGATACTACTTTTTATCAGAATAATTTCATTGAAATTCCCTTATATTTTAAGAATTTAGATGCGACACCTATGTATTCCGGTAAATTTGTATTCAGCTTTAGTGAGAGTGTTATTTCATTCGACTCATTCGTAACCGCAGGTACCATACTCGCCGGAGTTGCCAATTTAGAATTTTCAAAGCTAAGCGGAAAAGCTGTCGTTACTTTCGCTTTCCCAACAGGTAATACTGACAGTGGTATCCTCTTTAAACTTAGGTTTAAAATAGCTGATACAAATTATGGTGGTTCCTATATCAATATTGAAGAAGCTACAATTAATGAATCGCTTTATCCTAAATCGAGAAACGGATACTTCTCCATCAAAACTTTGCCCACTTTGTATATTTCACCTGGTTCGGCTGAAATGTTTGCAGGAGAAAATAAACAGTTCAGCGTTTCCGGTGGAACAGCACCCTATAGCTGGGAAGTGGAGAATCCCGCATTGGCTATCACAACCGGTACCGGTTATTTAACTGCAATTTCAGGAGGAAATACTAAATTACTAGTCAAAGATTTTAATGGTGCAAAAACATCTTGTACGATTAATATTTACGACACATGGGTGAATGTTCGTGATTCTGCAGCTTCTGTTGACCATAAAGTTCTGAATCTACCAATTGATCTGGGTTCAATCCCTTTGGGAAAAGGAATTTTCGCTTTTTCGGGCAAAGTAAATTCTAGTTTTTCAAAGATTGATAGCATTCAGGTAAATACATCGGGTACACTTACCGAAAGTTGGCAGATGGCAAAACTGACAGGGAAGAATCAGTCTAATTTTGCATTATCCGGATCAGGTGCTATCACTAACGGAGGCAAGATGTTAAACCTCAAAATCTATTTCAACAATTCTTTAGTAGTTGGGGATGCTTTTTATATCAATTGTACTGAACTAATGCTTAACGAAGGGACACCTAACGTCAAAGTGAAATCGGGATATATATCCATAAAAAGTATTGTTACAGATATAAAAGAAATCCAAAGCAGCCAGATGTTTGTTTATCCGGTTCCGGCTTCAGATTTTCTTATCATCAATTTGGATCCTGAATATAACACATCTGTTATTTCAGTGCTTGATTTATCCGGGAAAACAATTTTCAGCACGAAACTTCACAACTATAATGCTAAACAATTTTCACTCCCTATTCAGTCATTAAGTGAAGGATTTTATTTTCTTAAATTACAAAGTGTATGCCATAACATTGTGTTGAAATTCAGTAAACATTGAAAATTAATTATTCCAAAAAAAAATAACCGTGAGTTTGGCTTACGGTTATTTTTTCATGTAATAGGGTAGTAGCTTAAACTACAAAATGGTTTATTTGCTAAAATCCTCAATATTTCAATTTCCCTCCCGTCTTAGGATACCAACATACCTGCAAATCTCGCCTTTATTACTAACTCCCTCCAATACAATAGAATAATTATTTTCCTTATCGGCTGTATAGAATTTTACATGAACTGTACCTGTGCTGTCAGAAACAAGTTTAGGATTCCAATAAATTGTTGTTCTAAGGTCAAAATGGGTATTTAAACGAACACTATCGATATTATATTTTGGAACATAAAATTCGCTTGGTTTTTGATAACCTAAAGGAGTAATAGTTATCATACTAATTGGAGTTTCTGCCTGTCGAACGACACCTTTTTTCAGGGCAATAGCAACGACACCATTACCACCACGAGAACCAAACATAGTAGCACCAGCACCTTTAAAAACAGATATTTCTTCAATGTCGTTAGTGGTAAGGTAGGTAATATCCTCCATACTTGTTGACTCTATATCGTCTATCAGAAATAAAGGATTGCCTGCAGCTCCACGAATTGTAACCTGATCACCGTTAACCTGAATCCCAGGAATCATAGTTAAAATTTCAAATATTGAATATCCGGGATAATCTGCAAGTTTTTCTGCTGTCATCTTATTATCTTCCATTCCCGAGTAATAATGAGTTTCAGCTTTCTTTTTCAAGTTGGTGCCTGTAATAGTCACTCCTGCAAGGTTCACAACACGCATACCACCATCTGTATAATATTTTTCTTTACTTTGTTGGAAATAGTCGGTATTTGCTGTTGAGTTTTCGGGTTTTTGAACGGGAATAAAAACAGTTGATTTTGGAAATTCATCAGGGTCGGGGATGACTTCAACATCTCCAAAAGTTTTACTCTTTTTTGCTTTCAATATAAAAGAAGTGCTATCCGGGAATTCAATACCATCAATTAAATAACGACCTAGGCTATCTGTCTGGGCTAATTTAATCAACGATTTGTAAGGTGAAAACATGATTATTCCACAGTTTTTGGAAGGTTTATTAAACACGTTAATCACTTTACCCGAAAGCGCCTGACCACCTTCAAGATAATATTTGGGTTGTTTGTATATACCTTTCACTATGTCTGCCGTATTGAAACGACGCCAACCTTGAGTCAACATTAGAATATCCACTCTTTCACGAGTTAAATTCAGATTGTTGCTCAAATATGATGCCGGATCTTCAATGTATCCTTTGATATCTGAGCTGAGTAAAAGATAACTCAATATATTATCAGACAAGCTGTCTAGTTTAACGGTACGGCTATCGGTAACACTTATTGAGAAACTGCCAAGGCATGGCTTCCCCGATGCAGACTGAATGCTCAGACTCATTTCGACGGGCTTACGTTTACCGTAAACAGGTTTATCAGTTGCCATAGTAACTGTTGGCGTAACTAAACCCGGAATAAAGCAGAGTCGTTCGCAGTAGGTATTACCTATGGAATCAATAACCGATAAAGATAAAATACCCGGAGGAAGCAATACTTCGGAAATCTGGCCCACTAAATCATTGAGACGTTGAGTTATCAGCATCCTGCCACGAGAGTGAATAAGTAAAAAGAGTGCATTATTTTGTTGTGATGTGCTGTTTTTTACTTCATAAAATAACATTCCTCTGTTGAAAACCAAATGTAAGGCTATGCCTTGAGAATGAGATGCCGGAAGATTAAAACGTTTTTCTATTCCCTTTGTTGATTTTACAAGAGCATAATAGTTAACACCCGAATCGGATTCTATTGTAAATTTACCCATTCCTTTATTAATGGACGAAAATTCGGCTACTTCTTCATTCTTATCTGAAAATATCTTACCCGTAACATCAACTGACAATCCATCGGCACCAATTGCTTTAAATGCCACGATTTGCAAGTTGTTATTTAATAGTGTACCGCTTTCCGGGAAGAATTGTAAATCAAAATCGTTGCTGAATTCCGGAAGAAAATACCTGTTCTTATATTTAAAACCGGGTTCGTCAATCGATGCATCAATGATTTTCATGGAATGATCGGTAGAGTCAATAGATAGCAACCAATTGATTTTTCCTTCTTTATTGGTTATCAAGGTTATTTTCTTCTTTTGATTAATATTCCAGTTTTCAATTACATCCACACTTTTACTGGAAATAGGGTTATGTGAAGCATCGGTAAAAACAAGCGAAACGGGCGTCTTGTAATTTATTGTTTTACCATAACTTATTTGACTTGAAACATAATCATCAATGGCATTTCCTATATAAATATTCTTGCAAAAAAAGAAATCGGTACTAGCATTTTGCATCCAGTATGTATAAGCACGTAGCGCATAACTACCGGATGAAAGTTCAGGTTTTAGTTTAATAAATCCGGCAAAACCAAGGGAGTCTTTTTTAATTTTAATCCGGGAAATAACTGCATTAGATTTATCAATCAATTCTATATAGATAAATTGGCTTAATGTTTTTGGTTGATGAGTGGCGGCATTTACTACATAAGCTTTAAACCAAATGTTTTCACCTGCACTATAATAAGGTTTGTCCGTCTGTAGATAAACTTTTTCCTGTGGATCATTTACCCATTGCTTAACTAACCGTTTGGCAATAATTTGAGAGAACTCCGGAACTTGACTATTTGAAGAAAAAGATATTAATGATATTGAAAAAAAAAGCCCAAGAAAAAACATTCGATAAGTGTTTCTCATAATTATTATTTTAAAGCCATTCGCAATCTTTTTTTCTATATCTTTTTTTATTTAAGCAATTTAGCTGCTTTTCGTTCCTGCCTTTTTTTTACCACGATGGATAAAAGAATAGAAGCGGTGAGAAATGCCACAATCACCCCTAGTGAGGTGAAATTAGAAATATTAAAAGTAGAATCCAGCTCATTGGCTAATTCATTTAAACACATTTTGATCCCAATAAAGGTCAATATTCCCGACAATGCATATTTCAGGTAATGGAAATAGGCCATAATTCCATGAAGTGCAAAGTAGAGTGACCGTAACCCGAGGATGGCGAAGATATTGGAAGTATAAACGATAAAAGGATCTTTGGAAACTGAAAGTACGGCCGGAATGGAATCAACAGCAAATATCAAATCGGAAACTTCAATAAACAGCAATACCACAAAAAATGGAGTGGCATAGATTATCTTATTTTTCTTAACGAAAAAGCGTGATACAGACATATCTTCGGTAACAGGCATTATTTTTTTAAATACACGGATAACAAGGTTCTGGTTTGGGTCGAATTCCGCATCCTCTTTTTCAAATAACATTTTGATACCAGTGTAAATCAAAAATGCCCCAAAAATATACATAACCCATACAAATCGTTGGATAAGTGCTACACCTGCAAGAATAAATACACCCCGCATGACAATGGCACCGATAATACCCCAGAAAAGTATTTTGTGTTGAAATTTCGGCGCAATTTTGAAAAATCCGAAAATCATAATAAATACAAATAAATTATCGACACTTAGTGATTCTTCAATCAGATAGCCGGTAAGAAACTCCAATGCCTTTTGCTTTCCAAGTTCAATGCTGGACATATTTCCGACAACGAAGTAGACACCAATATTGAAAACCACAGCTAGTCCTATCCAGAATAAACTCCATAAAAGGGCTTCTTTCACCTTTACCGCTGTGTCTTTTTTGTGGAAAACGAATAAGTCGAGCGATAACATGATAAGAACAAAGACGATAAAACCTATCCAAAAATTAATACTTATTTCCATTTTTATTTGTCTAATTATTTTCCGACAGGAATGTCAGAAAACGTGTACAAAATTAAAAAAAAAATTGTATATACCCAACGCGGACTAAAACTTCATTCGATATACAAATTATTCTTAACCTTAAAGTTTTTAAAAGTCAAAAAAATACTATCTTTGCGGAAAATTCGTATTGTATCTTTCTGAATGTTCAATTATTGCCATGTCAAATACAAAGAATGGGTTGGAGTTTGAATTTTAAAATTATCCGACTTTTATGCTTTTATAATATTAATCTTATTGTTGTCGATAAAGTCTAAGTAAATGAGAAAATACAAGAATAGCTTATTTTATATCATAATTATTGGAGGTTTTTCTGCCATAATGTATTGGATAGTTGAGCTCGGAAGTGCGAAACTAGAACCAGGAAGAAATATTATGACTAATGTTTCTGATAAAAGTCAATGGACAGAATTAAGTAATAGTCTGATTAGTAATTTCGGACATCCGTTTGCGATACTTTTAGCGCAGATAATTACTATTCTTATAGCGGCTCGTTTTTTTAGTTTTCTATGTAAAAAAATTGGTCAGCCGGCTGTTATTGGTGAAATTTTAGCAGGTATTGTACTTGGTCCGTCATTAATAGGAATGTATTTCCCCGCATTCTCCACTCTATTATTTCCAACTCAATCTTTAGGTAATTTGCAAGTAATAAGTCAATTAGGACTTATTTTGTTCATGTTCATTATTGGAATGGAGTTAGATTTAAAAGTATTGAGAAACAAAGCTCACGATGCAGTTGTAGTAAGTCATGCAAGTGTTATTATACCATTTGCTTTAGGAATGGGATTGGCTTACTATATCTATGAATCATTTGCACCAATGGGTGTAAAGTTCTTGTCATTTGGGCTATTTCTAAGTATTGCCATGAGTATTACTGCATTCCCTGTTTTAGCCCGGATAATACAGGAAAAAGGCATTCACAAAACTCATCTTGGTACCATGGTTATAACATGTGCTGCAGTTGATGATATAACAGCCTGGTGTTTGCTGGCAGTAGTAATAGCCATTGTTAAAGCTGGTTCTTTTGTAAGTTCGCTTTATACTATATTGCTTGCTGTCTCATATATTATGCTGATGATTAAGGTAGTTCGTCCATTCTTAAAGCGAGTGGGCGATTTATATTCATCGAGAGAGAATTTGAGCAAATCCATTGTTGCTGTTTTCTTTTTAATTCTTATAGTATCGGCTTACATTACCGAAGTAATTGGTATTCATGCATTATTCGGAGCATTTATGGCCGGTACAATTATGCCCGAAAATGCCAAATTCAGAAGCAACTTTGTAGAAAAAATTGAAGATGTTGCTTTAGTTCTACTATTACCACTCTATTTTGTTTATACTGGTTTGCGAACTCAAATCGGATTGATTGATGATCCTTATCTATGGCAATTAACCGGTTTAATCATACTTGTGGCAATCAGTGGAAAATTCTTTGGTAGTGCCCTTGCAGCAAAATTTGTAGGTCAAAGTTGGAAAGACAGCTTAACCATTGGAATTTTGATGAATACACGCGGTTTGGTAGAATTAGTTGTGCTGAATATTGGGTACGATTTGGGTGTATTGGGACCACAAATATTTACAATGATGGTTATGATGGCTTTGGTTACCACTATCATGACTACACCGGTTCTGGCACTTATCAACCACTTTTTCCCGGAAAAAGATTTGGAAAAAGAATATATTCTCCAACATGCTCAGGGCATTTTTAAAGCTTTGATAGCAGTAGGAAACCCTGAAAATGGCAAAACGTTACTAAATGTGGGCAAAACAGTATTGGATGGAACGAAAAACAGTTTATCTGTAACAGTTTTACATATTACACCGGGAAGCGATACCAATCCAATTTATAGCGATCAATTTTCGGAAGAAAGTTTCAAAGATGTAAAAGACGAAGCTGCCAAGCTGAATACACCCATTGCCACCGAATATAAAATAACGGATAATATTGAAATGGGGATTGTAAAAACGGTAAATTACAATAATTTCGACTTTTTATTAGTAGGTGCAGGAATATCTTTGTCCGGAATACCATTTTTTAAAGAAAGCAAATTGTTTGGTAATGTCAAATGGCTTAACAGGTTAATTAATAAAGTTTCGCAGGAACAGGTTTTCTTTTATCCGGGGACATTGATTAAAGATAAAACTCGCTATTTTATTGAACATAGTAATTGCAGTGTCGGTGTATTTGTTAATCGTGGTTTTACAAGTATTACCACTACGTTGGTTCTACTGAATAGTGAATCAGATGAATTCCTGTTGCGCTATGCACGCCGTTTGTTGAAAAATAACCCCGAGGTTCAAATCCATATTTTGGATGTAAATAAACTGGGATCTACAAGCGAAGTAATTCGCAAAGCCATTGATGAATTAAGAGAACAATTCCCGAATGCAGTAAAAATGAACAAACATTCGCGTATAAGTTCAAGCTTTATATCTAAATACAGCTTTATGCTAATCAGCTATCAAGCATGGAACATATTTTCCGTATCCGATAAAAAAGAATTGAATAACATACCTTCAACACTCATTATCAACAAAAAAGTGAGTCGCTTTCATGCAGGTGCTCACAATAAAAATGTTCTGAATTTATCCATAGATTTCGAAGAGGAAAATTTGTAGATTTAGATATGAGTGTTGATCTTTTATCAAAAAATGAAGACTTTACTCGATTGAGTAAAGTCCTCACTATATATACGGAAAATTTGAAATTGTTAATCCAATGAGTTCCAACCCTGAGCCTGAAGTTCAATTTCCTCGCCTTCGCGTCCTACCAGTTGTAAGCCGAATTCTGATTTAGTGATATGTCCTACAACTGAAATGCCTTCCAACGCCACAATTTTGTCGTAATCTTCTAGCGATGCAGTAAAAAGAAGTTCGTAGTCTTCACCTCCGTTCAATGCTGCAGTAACTATATTCATATTCAGTTCTTCGGCCATCACAACAGCTTGATAGTTAATCGGAATTTTATCTTCATACACACGACATCCAACATTACTTTGCGAGCAAATATGCATCAATTCCGACGATAAACCATCCGAAATATCCATCATGGCGGTAGGAACAATCCCTTTTTCGCGAAGAAGTTTAATAATATCCTGACGCGCTTCGGGTTTCAATTGACGTTGCAAAATATAATCTTTTTCTTCAAAATCCGGTTGAGCTTCTTCGTTTCCCGAAAAGACCATTTTCTCTCTTTCGAGCAGTTGTAAACCCATATAAGCAGAACCCAAATCTCCCGTTACACAAATCAAATCGTTTTCTTTTGCACCGTTGCGGTATACAATGGTATCAGCATCCGCTTCGCCAATGCAGGTAATGCTTATTGCTAAACCGGTAAGCGAAGCCGAAGTATCGCCACCGACCAAATCCACTCCGTATTTTTTGCAAGCCATTTCAATTCCTGCATAAAACTGATCAAGATCTTCGACTGAAAAACGTTTTGAGACACCAATGGAAACGGTGATTTGCTTCGGATCGCCATTCATGGCGTATATATCCGAAAAATTCACCACAGCTGCTTTGTATCCCAAATGCATAAGTGGAACATAAACCAGGTCGAAGTGAATACCTTCCAGCAATAGGTCGGTGGTAACGAGAACTTTCTTGTTTTCGTAACTGAGCACTGCGGCATCATCGCCTACACCTTTCAGTGTAGAGCTATTTATGTCTTTGAATTTTTCAGTTAAGTGTTTGATTAAACCAAATTCACCGTAAGTTGATATTTCTGTTCGTTGCATTTTATAATATAAAGCCCATCAACCCCCGAAGGAGGAGTAAGAGCAGGTTTGTAAAAAATAAGTAACTAGCCAAAGTTCCCCTTGGGGTATATAGCTTTACAGTTTATTTATCTTATCAATCCGTCTTTGGTGTCTTCCACCTTCGAAATCGGTAACGAAAAAAGTATCTACCATATCTAATGCTTCCTCTTCAGTTATAAATCGTGCCGGCAGCGAAAGTACATTGGCATCGTTATGACGACGGGCTAGAGCAGCCACTTCGGGATTCCAGCATAATGCTGCACGTATTCCCAGGTGTTTATTCAGCACCATGCTGATGCCATTACCGGTTCCACAAATGGAAATTCCATAATCAAACTCACCCCGTTTAATAGCTGAAGCCATAGGGTGTGCAAAATCTGGATAATCGCTACTTTCATCAGAAAAAGCGCCAAAATCTTTTAGATCCTTTACACCTTCACCTTGAAGGTATTCCACAATTTTTGTTTTTAGTTCGAAACCAGCATGGTCGTTGCAAATTGCAATTTGAAGATTCTTGAATGGGTTCATAAGCGAGTATAATTTTAGTTTTGCAAAAGTAGAAAATAATTTCTAACAATAGGTCTATTAATATTTTCAATTAGTTTAAACTTACAATAGTGTTCTTTTAAATTTTAGTTATAGGATTTAGATATAAGTTATTTTTTACGCCAAATCGAAACTTCAGATAAACGCTGTTCATTTATACGCGACGATTTGCGGAGTGACAGAGTCAAATTTACAGGGACTTTTTCAAGAGTGAAATATTCATCGAGAATAGCATGCATTCCATCAAACGAACTGACCGGTTCACCATCTTTTTTAAATCCGCCCGGCCAGTGTTCCCGTTTTACCTGATGATTTTCCCAATCGTAAGTAGATGCAATGATCAGCGTTCCATTATCGTTTAATCGTTCGTGAATTTGTTTTAGAAAAAGTATCGGACAAATCAGTTCTTCTAATAAATTTGGTACAAGTATCAAATCGTATCCCGAATAAATTGGTTTTAAATTATTGGCATCGGCTTGCATAAAAAGTATATTATCTTTTCCGGTATCCAAATTGAAATCAGATAAAACCACATCCCTATAGAATACCAGTTCACCTTCATCTTTAACAATATAACGGATAAATCCCTTTTCCTGCAATTGAATAGGTAAGCGAATAAAACGTGCAGAAAAATCAAGTGCAGTCACTTTTTCGAAATGTTGTGCTAATTCATATGCAAGACGTCCGGTATCGGCATTTAAATCAAGAACATTTATATCCGTTCTGTTTTTAAATGCTTCAATAGCTAATACTGCCAATTGTTGTGAGAAATTAATAGATTGTGTATATGCATCACCCCAGTTTGTTTCACACGAATTTGCTATTTCAACGTCTTTTTCATACTCATCGTTGTGAAGTTCAAGAGCTGTTTCAGATTCCACGATGCGGAAACCCGCATGTTGGTAAAAATGCCTACGAAAAGCATAACGGGCATCACGGATGGCTTCATTACCTGTAGAAATCCACGAACCGCCTTTTATCAGATTATGTTTTCCATCGAAAGTTGGCGTTGTAAAGTCATCGTACATGGGATGAACTTTAAAACCTGGATAGCCCGTAATGGGTGTCTCAGTCCATTGCCATACATTACCTATTATATCGAAGAAATCTCCCGATTTAAACCGGTCTACTGGACAAGGTGACGCAAAATGCTCCAAATTTATATTGCCGGGAGAGGTTTCCCATTCCAGTTCATCCGGGACTTGACAATGTTGTGCCAAACGAATCCACTCAGCTTCTGTAGGTAAACGAAATGTTTTTCCTTCATTTACCATTTTCCAGTTACAAAAAGCTTTTGCTTCGAGGTAATTTACTTCCACCGGCCAGTTCCATGGCATGGCAATTTCCTCAGCAACTAAACGTAAATGGTAATTATCTCCGTTTTTACGCCAGAAAAGAGGCATTTCAGCTTGTTTAAAGTTCCGCCAGTTCCATCCTTCTTCCGTCCAATACTCAGGTGAATTATAAGCACGTGCTTGAACAAAAGCTAAAAACTCACCATTTGAAACAAGATATTTTGATGTTTTAAAATCAGAAACCTGTTCAGTATATTTTCCATATTCATTATCCCAACCGTAAAGCGAATTATTGAGTGATTTTCCTAAATGCATTTCTGCCCCAGAAACAGCTAAAAATTCATTTTGAGGTGCAGTGCCACTTTCGGTACAAATTTTACCGAATCTTCCTGATACAACTTCTTCTAATGGTAGCTGACGTATAAGAACCGATGAAGTTTCGAGGTGAATTCGTTCGTGTTCAATGCCCATAAGGATAATCCAAAACGGATCAGACCATGTAATAGGAAGTGAAAGCGGAGCAGTTAGAATAACATCAGTTACCACTTGTCTGGCTTTGTTCCGGTAATCCCGAACTGCATCTACTGACGGCCAGTTGTAGTTTCTTTCGTTTAAATCGTCCCAACTCATTTCATCAACTCCAATCGCAAAAATGGATTCAAATTCAGGATTGACTCGAATGTCAATAATCTTTGCAAGAAATAATTTATTGATAAAAAACGCTGCCGTATGACCAAAGTAAAACAATAGTACGTGTCGCAAAGGATCACCACGATGATAGAATACTTCATCCGACTTTAGTTGTGTGTATAGTTTTTCGTCGATAGTCCATGTTTTTTCAAAATAATCTAATATTTCACGACGCTTATCTTCCGGATTTCCGCTTCGCAAATCAATTGTTTTGGTCAATAAATCCTGCATCATTCAGTATAGTTTTTTGTGTAAATATATTTTTTGCATAACAAAAGTTCCGTTTCCATCTGCTTTCATTTTTGTTTGTTCAATAGTGGTAAATGGTTCGAATCCCATTTTACGATATAACCCAATGGCACCTATATTTTCTTCCCAAACCCGTATAAATGCATCAGAATAAAGTAATTTGTCTACTGTCGCAAAGAATTCATTCAATAATCGTTTCCCGATTCCCTTTCCACGAGCTTGTTCAGTTACCATCATTTCTGCTACATAAACACATTTTTCGAGTTGAAAGTTTTCTGCAATTTCGTTGGGTAGTGATTTGTCGTACTTCAATGGGCAAGTCAATAATGCTCCCAATACTTGTTTGTTTTCAATAACCAAAAATGTATTGCCGTTTTCAAAAATCATATCAATATATTGATTTAATTCCAGAGGGTCAATGTATTGTTGGGAAAGCCCGGTTGAAAAAGCTTCGATATACAGATTTATTATATCATTTCTGTATATAACATTTTGATTTTGGAGTATTTGCATATTGGTAAATAAATGGATAAACTCCGGTAACTGAAAAGTGTTGCAAACTTAGATAAATAACAGCTAATAATCAACTTTAATCCAATAAAAAACACCCATACGTTTTCTGATTGAAAACATATGGGTGATTTTAGATTTTTATATTATTTATTACAAGGGTAGCCATTTTATGGAAATGGAAGAAAAACTTGGAACATTAGCTGGTGTTTGCGTAGCTGCAGTGGTGCCTTTTGTAAAGGTGAATGAAGAAAAATTGCCGGTATTACTTCTATCGGTCAGTTCCATACATACTTTATAAGTTGCATCTGCTACAACTTTACCACTTACGTCAGTGCCATTCCATACGCCATAAACAGTTCCAAAACTACTTTCGGTAGCACCGGTACTTGCATCCACAATATTTCCATTTGAAGAACTTTCCCATTTAGTCAAATCGTATTTTCTCGATGCCGCTTTAACTGTTAGTGTTTTGACGAATACGCCTGCATTAGTCTCAATCCAAATGGAGAGAACATTTCTTGGTGCGTAACCTCCACCGGTAGTGCTTGTAACTGCTGAAACAATTAAACCGGTAGTTGATGTAGGAGCTGTACTTGAGTCTGATGGCGGATTAGTTGTAGTACAACTTATTGCAGTAACCAGCATTATCCCCAATACCAATGAAAGGGCGATAGTAATCTTACTTTTTTGTTTCATATAGAAATTTGTATTGTTTGTAATAATGTATTAATAACGATGTCGGATTATAAAAGTTGTAATGAACTTGTTCTATCAATCTATTTTTAACTAAGTTTATTGTCTTACAGTTACAAACAAAAATATTCTAAATGCTTTCGGGGTCTTGATGTATTTTATCATAAAAGCATCTTCTTTCTGAAGATCCTTCTTCATCTTGTAAATTGATGATTGCATATCACGCGTCATTCTGTTCAAATCCGAATTATCTGAGTTTAAAAAATTCAACAAACTCTCAGCCGATTCAACCTGCTGACGTGCTGACGATAGAAAACCCAGAATCTGTTCATCCGGCATACTTGTGTTTTTAAACTGTTTATTTTTATACATCATATAGTTATTATATTCGGCCACTCCTTTGTTGAATAAATCCACCGCTAAATTGTATTTCTCACTAATAATGAGTTGCTGATTATAATAAACCTGCTTTCGGATAAGTGTATTTGTTAATCCAAACTGTGTAATCCTACGGTTTTCGCGAATTGCCTTTTCTAATGGGTTTAAACCAGAAAGTACCTTTATAGAATCTTTAAAATTGAAGTTTGATGAGGTTTTAAGTTTTGAAAAATCGGATTTTTCAAACTCTTTGTGGGTGATGGGATTATTAGAGAATTGCCAGATGGGGTCAAAAGGAATATGTGTTTTAATAAATTCAGCAGGTGAAACAAGGAAATACTCATCATTAAACTCGTGTTTATATTTTCCATTCTCAATATGTCCTGCAGCCCAAGTAACATCAATCTCATAATATTTTGCATCAATTAAAACTGCGTTCCAGGCATGCCCGTAGTTGGCCAATTCACCTTTTTGATTGGTATATCCGCTAATTACATACGATTTAATGCCAATCGACTCACAACAGGCATGAAACAATTCTGCATAGTTCTGACATACACCTTGTCGGTTTTGTAAAGTCTCATCTACAATTTCTTTGGTATTAGTATAAACTTTAGTTGAATTCAATTTAGCCAAATTATAACGGATGTTATGGGATATCCAATAATAAATTGCGCGTGTTTTGTCGGTTGGCGATGAAAGATTTTGGGTTAAGTAATGTGCTATTTCTCCGGCAGTTTTCATACTTGATGGAACTGTTCCGGATTGTTTATCAATCTTGCTGTAGTCGGCACAATAGCCTACGTTGATATTTAAAAGTATAAGGAAGACAAGAATTAATTTTTTCATTATAAATGAGAATTTAAAATCTAAGAACGACAAAAATAGAAAAATAGCGCATTCCCCTCTGATTATTAAGAAGAAATACGCTATTTAAAGTACAATTTAAGCATTGATTGATTTTCTCTTAATCAGGAAACTCCATCAAATATGCTTTAATAAACGCATCAATATCTCCATCCATTACTGCTTGTACGTTCGAAGTCTGGTAATTTGTACGGTGATCTTTCACGCGGCGGTCGTCGAAAACATAACTGCGAATCTGCGATCCCCACTCAATTTTCTTTTTACCTGCTTCTACTTTATCAGATGCCACTCTTCGTTTTGCCAGTTCCATATCATAAAGCATCGATTTCAACAAACGCATAGCATTGTCTTTGTTGCCAAATTGCGAGCGGCTTTCTGTATTCTCAATCGCAATTTCTTTCATCTCACCGGTTTCTTCGTCACGGTATTTATAATGCACCCGAACGCCTGTTTCCACCTTATTTACATTCTGTCCACCGGCACCCGATGAACGAAAAGTATCCCAGGTAATATCGGCAGGATTGATGTTAATCTCTATGGTATCGTCCACCAAAGGAACTACATACACCGAAGTAAATGATGTCATTCGTTTACCTTGCGAATTAAAGGGTGATACCCGAACTAAACGGTGAACACCATTTTCGCTTTTCAGGTAACCGTATGCCATTTCACCTTCTATTTGCATTGTAACGGTTTTGATACCAGCTTCCTCGCCTTCCTGAAGGTTGGTAATCTCACATTTATATCCCTGTCGTTCGCACCAACGCTGGTACATCCTGAAAAGCATTTCTGCCCAATCCTGCGCTTCGGTACCACCTGCTCCGCCTACAATTTTAATTACTGCTCCAAGTCGGTCTTCCTCGTGCGAAAGCATATTCTTCAACTCAAGAGTTTCTATCAATTGGAGCGCATGTCGGTAAGCTTCGTCTACTTCTTCTTCAGTCATCGCTTCTTCGCGATAAAAGTCATAAGTCAGCTGGAGTTCGTCGGCTGCATTTTTTACTGCATTGTAACCTATCACCCAGTTTTTCAAATCTTTCACTTTGCGCATCTGTACTTCGGCCGCTTTTGCATCGTCCCAAAAATCGGGAACCTGCGTGCGCAATTCTTCTTCTTCTATCTGTATAAGCTTCGTATCGACGTCAAAGATACCTCCTCAACGCATCCTCGCGCTCCAACACATCTTTCAGTTGGTCTATCGTTATCATTATTATGTTTATTGAGTTATTAAACTTTTCCAAAGTTTGGAACTTTGGAAAAGATGTTTATTTAAAAAAATATGCAAGGTAAGAATATCATTAAAAATCCGACTACAAAGCCTGCCAAAGTCTGGCCGGGTGTATGTGCTTTGAGTTCTATACGTGATAATGCGACTAAGGCCGAAATGAATAGAATTGTGATTAATAACCAAACAGGATTTAGAGCTAATTTGTAACTGACACCAAATATAGAGCCGGCTAAACCACCAATACCTGCAAGATGTGCACTAATTTTCCATTTTAGATTTATCAGTACAATAATAAAAATGGAAGTTGCAGAACCTATTCCCATGGCAACAATAAAGATGGGAAATTGCATGGTTCTCCACATAAACATAGCCCAGAAAACATAGGCCATAAACGAAAAAAGATAGGGCATAGTCCGCTCTTCGCGTTTAGAAATAAAAAGGTCATGTACTTCTCCGCGACGCATCATTAACAGTATAGGTACAGCCGGAAGAATTCCGGTAAAAATAAATGTACCCACTATGGCTATCCAACGCCAGAGCAAAGGCAGTGCTGAAAAGACATCCATGTTCATCAACAACATGATACCGTATGTTGGCATCAAAAGCGGTTGAAATACCAGAGAAATTATTTTATAGAAAGATTTCATCTGAAAGAATTTATAATTTTATTATTTACAATTGCACTAATATATTCCTATCAACTATGAACTATCAACTGATTTATATCTCTTTCCGCATGCGTGCAACCGGTATATTTAATTGTTCCCGGTATTTAGCTATGGTTCGTCGGGCGATTATATATCCTTTTGTTTTAAGCACATCGACTAAAGCATCATCATTTACCGGTTTGCGTTTGTCCTCATTGTCTATACATTCCTGTAAAATCTGTTTAATTTCTCGTGTCGAAACTTCTTCGCCCGAGTCATTTGTCATGGATTCGGAAAAGAAATACTTTACGGGAAAAATTCCAAATTCAGTTTGTATATATTTACTATTGCTTACTCTTGAAATAGTCGAAATGTCATAACCTGTCCGGTCAGCAATATCTTTTAAGATCATAGGTTTCAAATAGGTATCATCACCTTCGATAAAAAATGCTTTCTGAAACTCCACGATTGCCATCATGGTTGTGAGCAAAGTCTGTTGCCGTTGTTTAACTGCATCTATAAACCAACGCGCAGAGTCTATTTTTTGTTTAACAAACATTACTGCGTCTTTCATTTCGCGACTCTGGTTTTGTTTGTTACCCGTATAGTCCTGAAACATTTCGTTGTAGGTTGTATTTACACGAAGTTCGGGAATATTGCTATTGTTAAGATGTACAGTCAGATGGTTTTCATCATTTTCCAATATGAAATCTGGAACAATGGTTGACATAGATTTCTCCAGTATATTACCTCCCCAGGCATTTCCGGGTTTAGGGTTCAAGTGGATGATTTCATTCATTATTTTTTTTAACATCACATCATCCATGTCCAAACCACGCAATATCTTATCGTAATGTTTTTTTGAAAATTCGTCGAAATACTCAGTTATTAATCGCTTCGCCAATATTGTTTCAGCGGTAGGTTCTTTACGTTCTAATTGGAGTTTCAGGCATTCCTGTAGATTGGAAGCCCCCACACCTGCAGGATCTAATAGCTGAACCTCTTTGATTATTCTATAAATTTCTTCGTCAGTAGTTTGTATGCCCGCCTGGAAAACAATATCATCAACCATGGCTTCAGGCGTTCGACGCAAATATCCTTCATCATCAATATTACCAATCACATATTCAGTTAGTATACGGTCTTTTTCCGATAGTTTCAACAGTCCAACCTGATCTATCAGAAACTCATGAAAAGTCATGCCAATAGAAAATGGTATGTCTTCGTGTTTATCGTCTTTGGAAGTGTTATTGGCTTTGAGTTTATAGTCCGGTATATCGTCATCCGACATATATTCTTCCAGATCAACATCATCGTTATTGCCACCATCCTCATTGCTTAAATCATCCTCAGAATCGTTATTTTCGTTATCTACTTCGGCCCCTTCTTCCAAAGCCGGGTTCTCTTCCAGTTCCTGACGAATACGTTCTTCCAACTCTAAAGTTGGTACTTCGAGCATTTTGATAACCTGGATTTGTGCAGGTGAAAGTTTTTGTTGTAACCTTTGTTGTAATTGTTGCTTTAACATAAACAGAAAACGAATGGTAGTGGCTGTTGTTCAACACCAGACCGCAAAGATACGAGTTTTTTTGAAGAAAAAGGCAGAAAGGCGTCTCGTTGGACAATTTTCATACCAACGTAATTGGTGAGTTTCAAATTAATGGCTTTCAGAAACAAATACTAATCTGTTAAGCGTGAGTGAGTGTCCAAAACCTTCGCTGATGGCAATTAATTTGAAATACCAAATAATTTCGAAAATGAAACTTATTACTACTATTCTAACAGGATAATTCATAATGTGGAAGTGTCGTCAGAATAAGTTCAGTTTAAAACCATTTAGAATCCAGAAATATAATTTCGTGCTTTGCCGCTGCACCAACCACAAAAGGAAATTGAAACATACGAAAATTACTCAACTTTTACATTATAGATAAAGTCCATTTACGATTTACGTCAAAAATTACTTTCGCTAAGAGAGAATTTTAAAGTTCTATCTCCTATAATAATTAGATTTATGATAAGAAATGTAACGAAAATGATAAGTAAATGTGATAAAATTGAATTCTCAATAGCACTTTTCTTTAAAATTGTGATTTCGATTTCAAGTTGTGCTCTCAATTAGCAATCAATCTGAATCAATTTTCTTTGCTTTTCCATTTCCTATCTTACGAAACGCATTTTTTCAGAGCATTTTCGGGTCTGTTTTAGTAAAATCATTAGCAATTTTCCTTTTGGGAAGTGCAAATACACAGTAAAAAAGAAAGATTATTCCCAATTCATAAAATTATTTTGGTTTAAAAAGATTTTACTTTCAACGATTTAGGTAGATTTTATGTTTTAGAGCATAAATAACTTTAGAATATATTTGGTTTGTAATATAAAAGCGAGTACTTTTGCACCC
>Ga0209540_10000354_pt1 | contig 46073 bp, 45 predicted proteins | sample BarGraIncu01121A_FD_184501 | JGI IMG/M metagenome (GOLD analysis project Ga0209540, IMG submission 184501) | Arctic peat soil microbial communities from Barrow, Alaska - Barrow Graham LP Incubations 011-21A (SPAdes) (version 2) | ecosystem: Environmental > Terrestrial > Soil > Wetlands > Peat... | reverse complement strand
TTTCATAAAATACTCTCTTGTGAACAGCGAAATTATCAGAGGCCCTCTTATGATGCTTCAGATCTTCATCGCGTATCCTCTTATTTTGCTGGGTCTCTCTTTTCTCGTCTATTTCTCAATTAGAAATTCCAATATTTTCTCAAAGCAATCAATTCTTATTGTGATTGGTGTGATTGTGCCGCTTGCTGTAGATATAGCATTTGTATTCAATTTGTTTAAATTCTCAATGTACTATGAACCAATTTCTTTTGCATTTACTGTCTTGTGCCTCATGCTTGCCATCTGGAAATATGATTTCCTGAACATTGTTCCCATTGCGTTACAGGCGGTTGTCGACCGGATATCCGACAGTTACATTGTTGTAAATGAGAATTTCAGGATAATCGATTACAACCAGACATTTTCAAGGAATTTTGCATGGACATCAGATATAGAAAGAAACACGAGTGTATGGACCTGGGTTGACAGGACAGAAGAAATTTCGAAAGATAATACGAAAAGCTTCCGCGATGCACTGAATCAGACTGTTCAGGACAGAATTCCTGTAAGTTTAGAAAAAACCTTTGATATAGAGGGTCTTCACAAGGTTTTTGCCGTTGAAATCACCCCGATTATTATGCACGGCATATGCAGGGGCACGATTATCCTTCTAAAAGACATTACGGAGATAAGAAAGTCATTTGAACTTGTCAGGCAGACACAGGCGCAGCTGATAGAAAAGGAACATCTTATTTCCCTTGGGCATCTGATCGGGGGGATTGCCCATAACCTCAAAACCCCTATTATGTCTATTTCCGGAGGCATAGAAGGAATTAGCGAATTGATATCTGAATACGAGGAATCAATCGATGACCCAACGGTGAACCGGGACGATCACCTGGAGATCGCGTTGGAGATGCGTGGTTGGACTGATAAAATAAAGGATTACTGCGCATATATGTCGGATGTCATTTCTGCAGTAAAAGGACAGTCGGCTCAGCTGACTTCGTTAACGACAGAAAGTTTTGAACTGAATGAATTGCTCAAGAGAATTGAGATACTGATGAATCATGAACTGAAAAGTTTCGAATGCAAGCTAAACATAGTATGCTCAGTCGAAAAAACGATACTGATAAAGGGAGAAGTCAACAGCCTTGTGCAGATAATCAACAATCTAATTACCAACAGCATTGAATCCTATGATGGGAAAGCGGGAATCATTGATCTAATAATTCTACAGGAAGGAACAACGCTCCAACTATGCACCAGAGATTTCGGAAACGGAATACCTGAGGAGGTACAGAAGAAACTTTTCAAAGAAATGATTACTACAAAGGCAAAAATGGGAACTGGATTAGGTTTATATATGTCATACTCTACAATAGTAGGCAAATTCGGAGGCAGAATGTGGTTTATTTCGAAAATCGGGGAAGAGACAAGTTTCTTCATAACAATTCCAGTTGTATAATCGTACAGGGTGCGCTCATTTTCGTAATAAATTGGCAGCGCATCGGCATGGGGGAGTATAGATGAGAAGGATTAAGACAAAGCCTCTTTCGTCGTATAAGATTATTGTCCTGGATGATGAGACGGGAATTATTGATTCGCTGTCCGTTGTGCTCAAAAGAAACGGTTATGATATTTCGGGGGTGACTTCTCCGGATCAGGCTGTCGAAATGATACGCAATGAGAAATATGATCTGCTCATTTTGGACTTCCTGATGCAGCCATATAACGGCGATAAGGTGGTTGCAAAGATACGTGAGTTTAATGCTGAGTTGTATATTCTTCTTCTCACCGGCCATACGGATATTGCTCCTCCGCTTGAGACAATCAAAGCCCTTGATATCCAGGGATATTGTGAAAAAAGCGACAAATTTGATCAGTTAATCCTACTTGTAGAATCTGCAGTCAAATCGATCAAGCAGATGCGCCTAATCAATAAATATCAGGAGGGGCTTAATAAAATTCTGGAAGTTGTTCCGAAAATTTACCGACTCCGGGCAATCGGCGGTATTCTTGATGAGATTTTGATAGAAATCATGCACTTTATTGACAGCCGCAATGCTTTCATTCTTGTCGACATGCAGGCAGAAGGTAATGAAACAGCGGAACGTGATTTCCGGGGCATTGGTCAGTACGATATGAGTATTGACGAATTCATGGCAGTGCATGATTCGGAGCAGATGGTAAAAATTGTTGAGGCCGGAACAGATAAAAAAGTTATAAAAACGAACAAGGGTCTCTATTTGCCGCTCGTCAATGTAAATGGTGAAACACTGGGCGTCATCTATGCCGAATGTACACAGTACAGGAACGAGACTAAACTGCTGGAGATTTATGCGAATCAGGCTGCATCCGCCCTGGACAATGCCTTCCTTCATGCGCTTGTGAAAACGAAGAATGATGAATTGACCAGAGCGCAGGCAGGAGATATTTATGATACCTTTTCATGAATTTAGTAATATCATAAGCGAAATCGCAGATGAGCTGCCGGAAGATTTTTTTGAAGGCTTAAATGGCGGAATCAGGCTTCTTCCTGAAGCAAAACTGCATACGGAAGCCATTAATAACGATTTATACATTTTGGGTGAGTATCACTATGACTCCATGATGGGACGCTATATTTCGATTTATTACGGGTCTTTCACGAGAACGTACGGCTACTTGAGCACGGATGCCCTTCGCGAAAGAATCGCACATACCCTCAGGCACGAGTTCCGCCACCATCTTGAATCGCAGGGCGGGCAGCGTGATCTTGAGATCATTGACGAGACCGATATACAGGAATATAAAAATAAGACCGTCGGGCGTATCCCGCCGGAAAAGAGCTGAATCGCGAAAGAGCAGTAGTTTGGCGGATATTATGAAAGTGGAGGAAATAATATGAAAGTTATAAAAATTGGAGTTATTGTAGGGAGTCTTCGCAAAGAATCATTGTCCCGAAAAGCAGCAAAGGCATTAATGCTGCTCGCACCTGCATCTTTGGAGATGGAGATCGTAGAAATCGGTGATCTTTCACTGTTCAATCAGGATTTTGAGGATGAGGGAAACATTCCTGCAGCATGGACGGCTTTTCGTGAACATATAAAGCGATTTGACGCATTTCTTTTCGTGACGCCTGAATACAACAGATCCATTCCTGCAGTGATCAAAAATGCCATAGATATTGGATCGAGACCATACGGTCAAAGCATTTGGAACGGCAAGCCGGCCGCTGTTGTCAGCGTGTCGCCGGGGGCCCTCGGCGGATTTGGTGCAAATCATCATTTGCGTCAGACACTGGTATTCCTGAATGTTCCCGCGATGCCGCAGCCTGAAGCTTATATTGGAAATGCCTCAGAACTGTTTGATGAGAAGGGTGTTCTTGTCAGTGAGAGGTCGCGCAGTTTCTTTGAGACGTTTATGAATTCATTTGCTGTCTGGGTAGACACTAACTCAGCTAAGTGATAATTTGACCGGTTGATATAAAGAAACAAACACTTCGCCCCGACTGCTATCGGTGTGAAGTGTTTGTATCTGCATTTTGGATGATGAGATTATACGCTAAAAGCAGCAGCGGGAAAAGGTCAGTTCTTGATTTCTGCCAAACGCATCTGCTCGATGATATAGGGACCTACCTGATCCTTCTTTATCCCCAGCGGGATTGCCAGCTCACCGTAGAGTAAATCCTCCGCCATGCGCAGATACCGCTGATCTTTCTCCCCCGAATTCTTCTTGTGCTGCACACGATCTTCGATCTTAAGATAGAGTGTCTTGATAATTCGCAGCCATTCGCAGCAGCTGTAGGAATGCAGCGCCTCCAGGTATTTTTCCTCCCGGACCTTCTCGTTGTCGTCCCAGATTGTGTCAATATCAGGAATCTGTGCAATAAGTTCCTGTGCCTCTTCTTTGGAGATAAGCTTGCGCATCACGACTCTGGAATTATCTACAGGAGAGAATATGGTGGAATCTTGTGTATATATAGGCTTGAGTAAATAGTATTGTTTGGTACTGTCGATGCCGCGGATATCCGGTACGCCGATACCCTCTATAATACACACACCGCTTCCCCCGTACATAACATAATCATTTGTTTTGAATTCAGTATTTAACATTTAGATTTCCTCACAAAAAATAACCACTGCACTCAACAAGAGCGTAGCGGTAGAACCCCAATATCGTATCTGCTCTTGTGAATGTATCTTTGTTGCTTCTTCGAAACTATACATTGTAAGTATAGTTTAACAGAAAATTGACAGAAATGTAAGAGAAACTTTCAAAACAGGCCGTCGCGAATTGCCGGACGGCTATATATACACGGAGATATAATATGAAATTTGACACGAACAGCTACGAAAATGAGGATTTCTCCCGCCAGGAAATTGAAATGGAAGATATTACGCAGAAAAAATTTACGAACTGCACCTTCAGGTGGACTGATTTTACCGAAGTCTCAGTGTTTTACGGATGCACTTTTGATACGTGTGATTTTTCCAATGCACGGCTTAACGGAATTGAGATGAAAAACTGTGCGTTTCTTACCTGTCGCTTATCAGGTGCGGCATTCTTTGCAGTCAGGCTTGAAAACTGCAAAATGATGGGATCGGATCTGACAAATACGGATTGTGCCCTTCTGCAGATTGAGGGCGGTGACTGGTCCTATACGAATCTGAGAGGATTATCATTTCAGAAGCAGAACTTATGCGGCATACGCTTCGTGGGAGCCGATCTTTCCGGCTGCCGTTTTAACCAATGCAAAATGAATGACTGTGAATTTGATGAGGCGATAGTCCACGAGACAAGTTTCTATAAATCGGATATTCGTAATTCATCCATAGCAAACCTGAATTTATTTGAAATCAGCTTCAGACAGGCGAAGCTCGATGGGAACCAGTGTATAACGATTGCGGAACAACTTACAGAATGTAAATACACACCGGAAACGGACGGGTAGAGGTGACGCCGAATGCTGCAGCTATTTGTGCCTAAGCCGCAGCGCATACTGAAGCGCAAAAAGAGCAATCAGAACGGACTCTGTAATGATTATATAATCAAGCCGCCACCGGAGGCCGAAGCAGTAGAAAATCGTATATAATTCACAGCTGAACAGAAGTATGAGAATTCCCACAACAAAAATGTAAGACATCTTTGGAAAAACAGCGAAGTATCTTTTGATAATAGTATCAATGGCAGGCTTCAAAATCACAGCGACAGCGATTGACAGGAGGGGTGCCAGAAAAATGGCTTCCTTGCCGGCATACCAATTCACCTGTGTGCCGCTCCACTGCATAGGTATTTGTTCAGGCAGGAAAAAATACGCGAAGGCAGCCGTAATGCCTGAGATACATATAAGTATTAATGCGAAAGCGTTTTTTTCGAAATATGAATCTTTCACAATGCTAAATCCTCCTGCTATATTGAGTATATAATAACAAGAAACGAATTCAAGTAGTGCAGTAAGCGATACATTTTTGCTGACTGACCAGGCTTAATTGAGCCCATGAAATCAGTATACCTGTATTTTCACTAATTACATTGAACGGATCACTCGTGTATGCTATATTGAACGCAAATGAATAGCTGTGTAAGTGCACGAAACGTGCTGGTACCGCAAGATACCAAGGGAACGCGGATGAGATTTCCGGACTATCCCAGTAACCGTGAAGCTGACGAAATGGCATAGAGTCACTGTCGAATGACGGGAAGACGCCAGAATAGGATGAAGCTAAGTCGGGAGACCTGTTTACATGTTTCTTTACTCCTGGGGTTGGGAATTTGTATTGTTAGGCTTTATATGCCTATCTTTATTGAGTTGCTCCTCCATCTAGGGGAGCATTTTTTATGTGCTCCTTCTCACTTTTATTCATTGGCCTATTTTGAAGGAGGAACAAACATGTCAAAATTCAAGTTCATGTCCATTACTCTCTCGTGCATTATGATGATGTCTATTATCACAGGATGCTCCAAAGTTGCAGCTGCAGCGTCTGCCGAAACAACAGCTGCGGTACAGACTGCCGCCGCAACGACAGCTTCCGAAACAACCGCTTCCGAAACAACCGCTTCCGAAGCGACCGTCGCAGAAACAACATCCGCAGAATCTGCATCTGCCATAACTGTAACCGATATGACTGGCAGGGAAATCACGCTCGATGCACCTGCTTCCAAAATTGTGGCACTTACGGCATCGGATTGTGAAATCCTTTATGCAGTCGGCGCCGGGGATACGCTTGTAGGCCGCGGCGAATATTGTGATTATCCTGCTGAAGTCAGCGATGTACCGTCTGTGCAATCCGGCCTCGAAACAAATATTGAACAGATTATCGCTCTTGAACCGCAGGTGGTAATCATGAGCACCATGGCTCAGACCGAGGAGCAGATTGCCTCCCTCGAAGCTGCGGGTATTGCCGTTGTAGTAAACGATGCTAAAGATATTGAGGGAATTTATACCTCCATCGAACTTATCGGCACGATTACCGGTAAAAACGATGAAGCCGCCGGTGCTGTAGATCAGTTGAAGACTGCTTTTGATGAAATTTCCGCTAAGGTTACAGGCACCGGTGAAAAGACTGTATATTTTGAAGTGTCGCCTCTTGAGTATGGCCTCTGGACAGCAGGGTCCGGAACATTCATGGATGAACTGGCCACTATGCTCGGGCTTACCAATGCATTTGCCGATGTGGAAGGCTGGGGCGAAATCTCCCAGGAGCAGGTAATCGAGCGCAATCCTGATTACATTGTGACCATAGCCATGTACTTCGGAGAAGGCGTTAAGCCGGTTGATGAAATTATGGGACGTGACGGCTGGCAGGACATAAAGGCAGTCAAAAACGGGGCGGTCCTGAATGCAGATTCCAATGAAATCTCAAGGCCCGGTCCGCGGCTCGCAGATGCAGCACGTACTCTATTCGCCTTTATATATGAGACAAAGGCTGATTAATCAAAACCCAAAGCGAGGGGGCGTTAACAGCGCCCCCCGCATCGATTGCAGGTGATTCCGCGTTGAAAGATAAACGAGAAGGCTTCTGGGTTATGGAATACATTTTGTTCGCTGTCATCATGCTTGTTGTTATGGTGATGTGCGTCTGTGCCGGCAGTGTCAGCATACCGGTCAGGGATACGCTTACCGCCATATGGAATACCATATGGGGTCAACCGATACCGGCCGGTGTTTCACAGTCCGTAATCGTGTTTGTCCGACTTCCCCGTGTTCTTTGTGTCGCACTCGTAGGCGCATCACTGTCACTGTGCGGCGGAGCAATGCAGGGTCTTCTGCGTAATCCCCTTGCGGATGGTTCGACCTTAGGCGTATCTTCCGGTGCATCGCTTGGAGCTGTCCTTGCGATTGCATTCGGCATTACGATACCGGGTATATCCTTTGGCGGTACGGTTGTCATGGCAATGCTTTTTGCTTTTCTGTCTCTTGTACTGATCCTGTCACTGTCTTATAAGCTGGACTTTTCATTGTCAACCAATACTATTATTCTTGTCGGTGTAATATTCACTATGTTTGCACACAGTATAATTAGTCTGATCATCACATTTTCGGGAGAAAAGCTCAAGCCGATCATGTTTTGGACGATGGGTTCACTTGCCGGGAGCAGTTATCTGAATACATTAGTTCTTCTCACTGCGATGATTGTTTTCGGTGCGGTAATTCTGCGCTTTTCAAATGAAATGAATGCTTTTGCGCTTGGTGAGGATAATGCACGGCACATCGGCGTCAATGTCAGAAAAGTAAAATTATCTGTTTTGATCGCAGTTGCAGGCCTTATCGGCGTATGTGTATCGATTGGGGGTACAATCGGATTTGTCGGTCTTGTGATTCCTCACATGACAAGGATGATAGTAGGTCCTAACCATAAGCGTCTTTTACCGGCCTCAATGTTCACAGGAGCGACGTTCCTGATGCTTGCCGATCTGCTTGGACGTGTGATATTCAATCCGCTGGAGCTTCCAATCGGCGTCGTAACATCATTTATCGGTTCCATAGCTTTTGTAATCATATTTTATCGCTCAAGAAAGGCGGGCTGAATTATGTCGAAAAGACTGGATGATTCATGCCGGAAAGATAAGGACACGATGCTCTCTGTGCGCGGTCTTACCGTGCGTTACGGTAAGCTGACTATCGTAAACGACGTCAGCTTTTCTGTAAAGCCGGGTCAGTGGCTGATGATTGTCGGGCCGAACGGGGCCGGCAAAAGTACGATTGTCAATGCCGTATCGCAAGGAGTGCCATACACGGGAACCGTACTTTTTGAAGGAATGGATATTGCAGGGTGCAAGCCTTCTGAGATTGCCAGAAATATTGGCGTACTCTCACAAAATCATAATGTCAGCTATTCCTTTTCTGTCGAAGAAGTTGTGAAGCTCGGAAGGTACGCCTATTCACCCGGTATATTTTCGTCAATAAGCGACGAGGATGAGAAAAAAATACAGTCAGCCCTTGAGCTGACCGGTATGATTCCGATCAGGCGGCAGTCGGTACTGACACTTTCAGGCGGCGAGCTGCAGAGAACCTTCCTCGCGCAGATATTTGCACAGAATCCCAAGCTGCTGATTCTTGACGAACCGACCAATCATCTGGACCTTGTATACCAGAAGCAGACATTTGGACTTATAAGGGACTGGATCAGGGACTCAGGATGTGCTGTCATCTCGGTTGTACACGACTTGAGTCTTGCAAAAGCCTATGGCACACATGCTTTGCTTTTGGACCGGGGCAGCCTGGTATCTTCGGGGACAATTGATGAAGTGCTGACTCGAAAAAGTCTTGGTGAAATCTATTCGATGGATGTATATCAGTGGATGGAAAGCCTGCTTGCTAAGTGGCAGGATTGAGGGGAATGATATGGATTTTGCAGAACTCAACAAGAGAATAGTACAGCCGGATCCGGAAATAACCGCGAAATCCCGTGAACGATGGCTGAGCCGGGCCATACCGATCGGAAGCCTTGGGCTTCTGGAGGAAGCCGTCATCAGGATTGCCGGAATAGAAGGGACGCCCGATGTCCGGATTGATAAACGGGCGGTCATTGTCATGTGTGCAGATAACGGGGTTGTATCCGAAGGTGTCACACAATGCGGCAGTGAGATTACGGCACTTGTCGCGGGAAATATAGCCAGGGGGAATTCTTCCGTTTGCCGCATGGCCCGTATTGCACATGCTGCGGTTTTCCCTATAGATATCGGCATGATAAATCCGGTTGACGCAACCGGGATTCTCGACAGAAGAATCGCTGCAGGAACCTCTAATATTGCAGTTGGTCCGGCTATGACCCGGGTACAGGCAGAGCAGGCGATCGAGGTTGGAATTGATCTGGTGAGGCAGCTCAAAGAGCAGGGCTATACCATGCTGGCCACAGGCGAGATGGGGATCGGCAACACAACGACTTCAAGTGCAGTCGCATCCGTGCTTCTCGGGCGTCCTGCCGAAGAAGTCACAGGGCGGGGGGCCGGATTATCCGATTCGGCTTTGAAGCGAAAAATAGAAGTAATCAAACAGGCGATTACTTGCAATAATCCGGATCCGGCTGATGCCCTGGATGTTCTGCATAAACTCGGCGGCTTTGACATTGCCGGGATGGCAGGCGTATTCATAGGAGGCGCGATCTACCGCATACCTGTTCTGGTTGACGGCTTTATCAGCGCTGTGAGTGCCCTGACGGCAAGAAATCTGTGCCCTGCATGTGTTCCTTACATGATGGCAAGCCACGTCTCCGCTGAACCTGCCGGGAGAATGGCCCTTGATGCCCTCGGCCTGACACCGATCATTACGGCAGGGATGCGTCTCGGGGAAGGTACCGGTGCTGTCTGTGCATGGCCGCTTCTTGATATGGCCCTTGCGGTATACAACGATATGTCTACTTTTTCAGATATCGGAATGGCAGCATATACAATGCAGGAGGGCGGGACATGCGGACTCTCGTAATTGGCGGATCAGCCTCCGGGAAAAGCACATATGCTGAGATTCTGGCAGTGGAGGGATCTGCTGCACGTTACTATATTGCGACAATGATGCCTGACGGGCAGGAGAATCTGACGCGGATAAGAAGGCATCGGGCCATGCGCGCGCAAAAGTCATTCGTTACTATCGAGTGTTCTTCGGGACTTGACCGGCTCAGACTGCCGGTCCGCGGAACGGTGCTCCTCGAAGACGTAGGCAACCTGGCGGCCAATGAGCTTTTTGCACCGGACGGCGCAGGTGAATGGACGGTCGACTCGATTTTGGCGGGTATTACAAACCTCGAAAAACAATGCGATAACCTGATTATCGTATCCATTAACGTCTCGGCGGACGGCAACACATATGATGGAAGCACAAAGCAATACATAGAGATCCTTGGCAACGTCAACAGGGAGATCGCCTTACGCTTCGACCGTGTAGTAGAAGTCGTATGCGGTATACCGATTGTGCTAAAGGGGGCGGATTCATGAGGATACTGCGAAGTATTTCCATGGCTTTTTCCATATTTTCCCGTATCCCGATGCCGAAGATCGTGTGGAGGGATGAAAACATGCGCTATATGCTTTGTGCTTTTCCCCTGATCGGTATGGTGATCGGACTGTGCCTTTTAGCCTGGACATGGATCTGTAGCATAACAGGCATCGGCATACTGCTCCGCGCAGTCGGACTCACACTCATACCGGTTGCTGTTACAGGAGGTTTCCATCTCGACGGGTTCATGGATACTTCGGATGCACTGGCCAGCAACGCTCCGCCCGAGCGTAAGAGAGAAATACTTAAAGATCCCCATACCGGGGCATTCGGGGTTATGGGACTATGCGCATATTTGCTGCTCTACGCCGCACTTTGCTCGCAGCTTATAATCGACCGTAATGCAATCCTGTCTCTGATACTGATGCACACGCTTTCACGTGTGGTAAGCGGCCTGACGATCCTGATCTTTCCGGCGAATGCCGCAAAAGGACTGCTCAGCACCTTCAGGCAAGCATCAGACAAAAGAGCTGCATCCGTTATACTTTCCATCCTTTTTGTACTGTGCGCCGCATGCTTGATTTATACGGACTGGATGACCGGATCAGCCATGCTTGCAGCTGTGTTGTTTTGTATTGTCTATCTGTTTTTTATGTCGAAAAAGCAGCTCGGCGGAATGAGCGGCGATCTGGCAGGATACTTTCTGCAGACAGCGGAGATTTCCATGCTGGCCATGATAGTAGTAATACAGCTGATCCGATAAAGAGAGGGATAGATAATGATATTAATTATTGGAGGAAATTCGTCAGGGAAAAAAGAATACGTCATGTCGGAATATGGCTTTTCCCCTGAAGACCTGGCCGATGCTGTGATCAATGACAAGCCGGTGATTTACAATCTCCAGGATCTCGTCGCACAAAATCCCGGGAAAGATAGAATGCTCCTTCCCGAACTTGTAAAAAAACAGGTTGTTATCTGTAATGAGGTAGGATGCGGCATTGTTCCTGTTTCGGCGGAGGAACGGGAAATTCGCGAATCCACAGGCAGACTCTGCATTATACTTGCACAAAAGGCAGAGAAAGTTGTCCGGATTATCTGCGGAGTACCAAGCGTAATCAAGGGGTGAAAAATATGGAAATCATTTTGCTGAGGCACGGGCAGACAGCCGCTAACCTTGCGGGACGTTATATAGGAAAGACAGATGAACCCTTATGTGAAGAGGGGATATCCTATGTGAAGAAGCAGGGTGTATTTCCTCAGGTAACCCGGGTCTGTGTCAGCGGAATGCTGCGTGCACGAGAGACTGCATCATTACTCTTTCCCAATGCGGATCAGGTGGTCTGTAAAGATTTGAGCGAGATGGATTTCGGGGGATTTGAGGGCAGGAGTGCAGGAGAAATGGAGCATGATTCAGCCTACCGGAGCTGGGTGGACAGCAATTGCCGGGATGCATGCCCTGATGGAGAAAGCATGGAAATATTTGCAAAACGTATATGTACAGCTTTTGACAGGATTATATGGGACAATATCGGAAAGGACATTATCGGCAATAACCGTCTGGTTGTTGTGGCCCATGGAGGAACTATTATGGCTGTCATGCAGAAATTTGCTCAGCCTGCGCTGGATTATTTCACCTGGCATGCAGTAAACGGTCAGGGCTGGAGAGCTTATCTCGATGAGAATAATTGGAACACCAGACCCGTTTTTACTTCATATGAAAAGTTGGAGGTACTGGATCTGTGATGCATCTTTATGCGCTTCTGATCGGTTTCGCTCTGGATTTGCTGCTGGGTGATCCTCAAAGATGGCCGCATATCGTTGTGGGAATGGGTAGACTAACCACGCTTTTTGAACGCATCCTACGAAAGTTATTTCCGAAGACATCGAAGGGAGAGCTCGGAGGAGGTGTCGTACTGGCAATATTCCTGCCGCTGATCTTTTGCGGGGCGACCATTGGACTTTTATATATATGCGGAATCATTCATCCGCTTCTGAGTCTTGTCGTGGAAAGCCTTCTTTGCTGGCAGTGCCTTGCGATGCGTTCACTTCGCGATGAAAGCATGCTCGTATACAAGCAGCTTGAAAGCGGCGATATGGAAGCGTCACGAAAAGCTGTGGGACGCATTGTCGGCCGTGATACGTCTTCCCTCGATGCAGCCGGTGTCACGCGGGCAGCAGTCGAGACAATTGCAGAAAACACCGGTGACGGCGTGATCGCACCAATGCTGTTTCTGGCACTCGGCGGTGCGCCTCTTGGCGTATGGTATAAGGCGATCAATACACTCGACAGCATGGTAGGGTATAAGAATCCCGCATACTTATATTTTGGAAGAGCCTCCGCAAGACTCGACGATGCAGTCAACTTCATTCCGGCGAGACTTGCCGGAATGCTGATGGTTCTTGCGGCATTTTTTACCCGGTTGGACATCAAAAACGCATGGCGTGTATATCTGCGTGACAGACTGAATCATAAAAGTCCCAATTCAGCACACACGGAAGCCGCATGTGCCGGTGCACTGCATGTCCGGCTGGGCGGAGATTCCTACTATTTTGGAGAGCTTGTCAGTAAACCTGCAATAGGTGACAATGACAGGGCTATCGAGATAAAGGATATCCGGAGAGCCAACCGGCTGCTTTTCGCAGCGTCCTTCCTGTGTATAATCTTGTGCGCACTTGTGAAAGGGGTGATCCTATGGTTCTGATTCACGGCGGTGATACGGTTGGATTTTATCAGGAATATGGTTTTGAACCGCTGGATTTTTCAGCCAACTGCAACCCTCTTGGCGCGCCCGCCAGTGTAAAGCGTGCAGTATGTCTTGCTGCCGAGCAGATGGACGTATATCCCGATCCGCTTTGCAGGAGGCTTTGTGCAGACCTTGCCGAACATGAAGATGTTGAGCCGGAACATATCCTGTGCGGCAATGGATCCGCTGACTTAATTGACCGGCTTGTGAATGCCGGAAAGCCCCGCCTTGCTGTCATCACCGATCCGACTTTCTCCGAATATGAAAGGGCTCTTACCACTACAGACTGCAGAATTAAACACTTTCCGCTCGAAGAGAAAAACAGGTTTGCCGTAACAGACGGTATTCTTCAGTGGCTCACTCCGGATGTGGATATGCTTTTCCTGTGCAATCCCAATAATCCAACCGGGCTGACGATCGACCAGGATCTGCTGCATAAGATTCTGGATGTCTGTGCACAGGCGGGTATCCTGCTTGTCGTAGATGAATGTTTTAATGGTTTTCTTGATGATCCCGACGCACATACATTGAAAGGGCGGATGAATGACTGCCCCAAGTTGCTGATTCTTAAGGCATTTACGAAGCTTTACGGTATGGCGGGGGTGCGCCTCGGGTATTGCCTTTGTGCGGATACCGAGTTGCTGGCATCCATGCGGAAAGCAGGGCAGCCATGGGCGGTCTCATCACCGGCTCAGGCCGCGGGGATTGCAGCGCTTAGGGAGAAGGACTATGTGAAGGAGGCGAGGGAACTTGTACGTGCGGAAAGGACTTTCCTTTCCGATGCGCTGCGGTCTCTGACCGTAAAAGTAACAGACAGTGAAGCCAACTATATTTTCTTCTATACAGATTTGCCCGAACTGACCGCCAGGATGCGCGAAAAAGGCATCCTTATCAGAAACGGCAGCAGCTATCAGGGATTATCGGAAGGATACTACCGGGTGGCTGTCCGGACACATGAAGAAAATGCACGCATGATTGATGCCATGACAGCATGTGTAACGGAGGCAGGGGTAAAATGATTGAGGCGATGGTAAATTCATACCGTCAGGGGATTGCAAAGTTATTGAGCGGCACGCAAAATGCAGATGCACAAGGAGCATGACGTAATGAGTGAAATGACAAAAAGAATATTGATGACTATCAGCGGTGTCTTAATCTGCGGATTCAGTGTAGGTATGTTCAGCTTTTCCGCCTTCGGTATGGACCCTTTCCAAGTGCTGGCCCATGGTATCTGGAAGCTGACGCCACTGGAATTCGGTATGTTATATATGATAATCAATCTGCTGATGCTGGCAGCTGTTTTTCTGGCAGACAAGCGCAAGATCGGACTCGGTACATTAATAAACATTTTTCTGTTTGGATATCTTGTCCAGTTTTCTACATGGCTATACGAAACACTGATTCCACAGCCCTCCCTTTTGGTGAAGGCACTGTTCCTGATTTTTGGAATTATTATCATGTGCATCGGATCTGCCCTCTATTTTACGGGGAATCTGGGCGTGTCTACCTATGATGCTGTGGCACTTATTCTGTCGGAGAAGAAAGTAGCGAAGTTCCAATACTGCCGTATCGTATCAGATCTGATCTGCACAGTGGTAGGCGGACTCCTTCTTTATGTCAAAATCGGCATGGGCGTTTTCACGATGCTGGGTATCGGCACCATTGTCACGGCCTTTTTCATGGGACCGCTGATTGCCTTTTTCAATCATCATATCGCAATGCCTCTTCGCTATGGGAAGGTAAAAGCCGCAGAAATGATTGCCGTGGAGACAAAAGTTGGAGACACGAAAAAAGGCCGGAAAATCGTTTGATATTATGAATCTTACCTGTCCTTAATCTCGATCACGATAAACGGGATATCCATTTCTTCTTTGGTCATTCCTGCATGATGAGAGACGAACCGGTCTGACCCGTGATGCTGAACAATCCCGACATCCGATATCGCAATGGCCAAAAAATCGCCGGTTAACTCTTGGAGTTTGGGATGCGGTATCCCATCTCCGAAGAGCTGCTGTTCCATAACTTCCTTCCATGGTAACAATGACAAGTGTATCGTGCAGATCGCGGCAAAGATCTTCGACTTTATCATTAATGGCAATAATCCAGTCTCCCGCGTCTTTACTGTAGCAGCCTTTATCATGCATGCTGCGTCCCGGCACCGAAGTGAGCCAGGACTGAACAGGCAAGACTTACAAGGCATCTGCTGTAATCGGGATATTGAATCGTCATATGCACTCCCACCTCCATATGTCATAACAGAGCCGGCTAATTGTGATAATCCGATTTTTCATGCAATTTATTGACAATGTAAGTTTTCGGGGTGTATATTTATTTGATGTTAATAAGGACAAATATTACAGGATTTGTTGACAGATTATGCAAAATATTCTAGGGGGTACTTTATGAAAAGATCAATCAGAAAGATTCTTGCTGTCACGCTTTCGCTGGCAATGGTAGCTTCCTTCGTAGCTTCCTGCGGCGCCAAATCATCATCGGCAGCAACGACGCTGAAAATCGGCGGTATCGGACCTACGACAGGCGGAGCGGCTGTATACGGACAGGCTGTTAAGAATGCGGCCGAGCTAGCTGTTAAGGAGATTAATGCTGCCGGCGGTATTAACGGAATAAAAATCGAATTCAAATTCGAAGATGACGAGCATGATGCTGAGAAATCCGTAAATGCATACAACTCCCTGAAGGACTGGGGAATGCAGGTACTGATGGGAACGGTAACAAGCACACCATGTATTGCTGTTTCCGAGTACACAAAGAAAGACAATATGTTTATGCTGACTCCGTCGGGTTCTGCAGCTAAATGCGTTCAGTATGAGAATGCTTTCCGCGTCTGCTTCTCGGATCCTAACCAGGGATCAGCATCTGCCAAATATATCGCAAATAATAAGCTTGCAACCAAGGTTGCCGTAATATACGACAGCTCAGATGTATATTCTTCCGGTATTTATGAGACTTTTGCACAGGAAGCCGCAGCACAGGGAATTGAGATTGTTGCAGCCGAAGCTTTCACAGCTGACAGCAACAAGGATTTCACTGTCCAGCTCCAGAAGGCCAAGAGCGCCGGTGCTGAGCTTGTGTTCCTCCCGATATACTACACAGAAGCTTCCCTGATTCTTTCCCAGGCCAAGAGCACAGGCTTTGAGACTAAGTTCTTCGGCTGCGACGGTCTTGACGGTATCCTTACTGTAGAGAACTTTGATACATCGCTGGCCGAGGGCGTCATGCTTCTTACCCCGTTTGTAGCGAATGCAGAAGATGCAGCGACAAAGAAATTTGTAGCTGCTTATCAGGCAGCCTACAACAATGAAGTTCCGAACCAGTTTGCTGCAGATGCTTATGATGCACTTTATATCATCAAAGCAGCGGCTGAGAAGGGCAAGATTACTGCCGGCATGTCAACTTCCGATATCTGTGATTCTTTGAAGGCAGCTATGGTTGAGATTACCGTTGCCGGCGTTACCAGTCCTTCCATGACCTGGACCAAAGACGGTGAGCCGAACAAAGAACCCAAAGCAATGAAGATTGTCAGCGGACAATACGTTGCTATGTAATTCCCGCCATTTTGATTACTTGAGGAAGGGTTATCTGAAAAGGTGACCCTTCTTCTTTTATATTATCAGCATTGAAATATATTAATGATACGACAGGTTCTTTCACGATTGTTTCATTGAATTCAGACCTTGATATGCTAGAATGAGACAAGGTTTGTGCAGTAGATAACTCATATAGGGGGGGAGTAATTTGGACTTTATAACTTATTTGGTTACCGGTATAAGTTTGGGCAGTATTTATGCAATTATTGCGCTTGGATACACCATGGTATATGGTATTGCCAAGATGCTCAATTTTGCTCATGGTGACATCATAATGGTCGGAGGCTATGTCAGCTTTGTTATGACAAGCTCAATGGGTCTTCCGCCGCTGCTTTCCATCCTCGGGTCAATGCTTATCTGCACAATTCTTGGAATGACAATAGAGCGTTTTGCTTACAGGCCCCTGCGGGAAGCAGCTCCTCTTGCCGTTCTCATCACGGCCATCGGCATCAGTTACCTTCTGCAGAATTTAGCGCTTTTAATTTTCGGAGCAAGTCCGAAGTCCTTCTCATCCGTTGTTTCCGTTCCTGCTCTCAAGCTTGCAGGCGGCAAGCTGACTATCACAGGAGAGACGATTGTTACTATCGCGGCTTCTGTCGTGATTATGGTCGGCATGACTATTTTTATTAAGAAATCCAAAGCCGGACGAGCCATGCTGGCGGTATCCGAAGACAAGGGCGCGGCACAGCTGATGGGCGTCAATGTCAACAGGACAATTGCCCTGACATTTGCGATCGGTTCCTCGCTTGCCGCAGTAGCCGGTGTTCTGCTCTGTTCGGCATTCCCGACCCTGACTCCGTATTCCGGTGCAATGCCTGGCATCAAGGCCTTTGTGGCGGCTGTTTTTGGCGGTATCGGTTCCGTTCCCGGCGCAATGCTCGGAGGAATTCTCCTGGGTGTTATTGAGAATCTCAGCAAAGCGTACATATCTTCACAGATGGCGGATGCGATCGTATTCGGAGTCCTGATCATCGTTCTTCTTGTTAAGCCGACCGGTATTCTCGGCAAGAAAATTACCGAGAAAGTTTAGGTGGACGGCATGGATAAAGAGAAAACTAAAATAGTCAGCCGGTTCGGCAGAGTTTCGCCGAAACTATCGACAAAGAATGATCTCATTACTTTTGGCCTTGTTATTGCAATTTTTGTGGTTATTCAGATACTCATCGCGACAGGAAGTTTGTCAAGCCTCTGGCAGGGCCTTCTTGTACCGCTCTGCACATATGTGATACTTGCCGTCTCCCTGAATCTTACTGTTGGAATATTAGGCGAGCTCAGCCTTGGACATGCAGGCTTTATGTGTGTCGGTGCATTCACCGGAGCTTTTTTCTCGCTCTATACGGAGAGTGCAATTCCGTCTGCCTGGATCCGGTTTCCGCTTGCGCTTATTATCGGGGGGCTGTCCGCCGCCCTGTTCGGTGCGCTGATCGGCGTTACCGTTTTACGCCTACGCGGTGACTACCTCGCGATTGTAACGCTTGCCTTTGGAGAAATTATTAAGAATATTGTTAATGTCCTCTATGTCGGAAAAGATTCTTCCGGACTTCATTTTTCGAATGTGAACATGACGGCGCTGAATATGAAGCCGGATGGTGAGATTCTGATCAACGGTCCGCAGGGAATTTCGGGGACACCGATGGACTCAAGCTTTACGATCGGAATTATTTTGATTCTCGTTACCTTATTTGTCACGATAAACCTGATTCATTCCAGGACAGGCCGCGCCATCATGGCAATACGCGACAACCGTATTGCGGCGGAATCCTTAGGTATTGATATTACAAGGTACAAGCTTATCGCTTTCATTATTTCAGCTTTTTTTGCCGGCACGGCAGGTGTTCTGTATGCGCATAACCTGTCTACGCTGACAGCGCTTCCAAAGAATTTTGGTTACAATATGTCCATTATCATCCTTGTTTTTGTAGTTCTCGGCGGAATCGGCAACATTCGCGGATCAATCATCGCCGCCGTTGTCCTTACTGCCTTACCGGAAATTCTTCGTGAGCTCAGTGATTACAGAATGCTGATTTATGCCATTGTACTGATTCTCATGATGCTGTTTACCTCAAGCCCGAAGGCCATTGCTTTGCGGGAAAGATTCTCTGTCAGGAGACTTATCGACAAAATCAAATCACGGAAGGAGACAGTCTGATATGGCTATTTTGGAAACAAAGAATTTAAGTATTTCTTTCGGCGGCCTGAAGGCTGTCGACAATTTCAACATCAGTATTGAAAAAGGACAGCTGTACGGACTGATCGGACCCAACGGTGCCGGTAAGACCACTGTCTTTAATCTTCTCACCGGCGTATACAAGCCGACGGAAGGACGCGTACTCTTGGACGGAACGGATATTACCGGGAAGAGTACTATCAGTATCAGTAAGGCCGGCGTGGCAAGAACGTTTCAGAATATCAGACTGTTCAAAAATATGTCTGTTCTTGATAATGTCAAAGTCGGTCTTCACAATCAGGAGAAATATAGTACTTTTTCCGGAATCCTTAAGCTGCCCTCGTATTTCAGAAAAGAAGCAATTATGGATAAGAAGGCCATGGAGCTGCTGGAAGTATTTGACCTGCAGAAAGAATCCGGCTATCTGGCGTCCAATCTGCCGTACGGCAAGCAGAGGAAGCTCGAAATCGCCCGTGCTCTTGCGACGAACCCCAAGCTGCTTCTGCTCGATGAACCTGCCGCCGGTATGAATCCGAATGAGACGGCCGAGCTGATGGATACCATCCGGTTCGTCTTAAAGGAGTTCGATATGACGATCCTTTTGATCGAGCATGACATGCGTCTGGTTTCCGGAATCTGTGAGAAACTGACGGTTCTTAACTTTGGACAGGTACTGGCGCAGGGGAATACGTCCGAGGTGCTGAATGACCCGCAGGTTATTACAGCATATCTTGGTGAATAAGGAAGGATCATGAATATGGCGATGCTTGAAATAAAGGATCTGGAAGTCTGCTACGGCGTCATTAAGGCGATAAAGGGCGTCTCCTTTGAAGTCAATCAGGGCGAGGTTATTGCCCTTGTCGGCGCGAACGGAGCAGGGAAGACGACGATTCTGCATGCAATTTCCGGATTGATTCCCGCAAGGAAGGGGAGCATTCTGTTTGAGGGCGAGGAATTGACCAAAACACCGGCACACAAGATTGTCTCAATGGGCATGGCGCACGTACCGGAAGGCCGCAGAATATTCCAGCAGCTCACCGTCCTTGAGAATCTGAAGCTTGGTGCTTTTACAAGAAAAGATAAAGAAGAGATTGCAAAGAGTCTTAGGACTGTGTACGACCGTTTCCCTCGACTTGAGGAACGCAAAAACCAGATAGCCGGAACCCTTTCCGGAGGCGAGCAGCAGATGCTCGCGATGGGCCGCGCCCTTATGAGTAATCCCAGGATCATTTTGCTGGATGAGCCTTCGATGGGACTTTCTCCGCTGCTGGTATCTTCGATATTTGATATAATTAAAGTAATTAGTGAGGGCGGGACGACAGTTCTTCTTGTCGAGCAGAACGCCAAAAAGGCACTGGCTATTGCCGACAGGGCGTATGTGCTTGAGACGGGAAGCATTATTCTTTCCGGCAAGGCAAGCGACTTGATTAATAATGAATCAGTCAAAAAAGCGTATCTAGGCGAATAACCGTTCACCCCAAAGGAGGTAGATTTGTGCGTAAATGTGTTATCACAATTGCAAGAGGCTATGGCAGCGGTGGAAAAACAATCGGACAAATAATTGCCAGGAACTTGGGCATCCCTTTCTATGACCGGGATCTTCTGTATATGGCATCAGAAGACAGCGGAATCAACATTGATCTTTTCGGGAAAATGGATGAGACTGTAAAAAAAGGTATATTTAACCCTCTTTCAGATAAATATGAGGGCGGGCTTATTCCTCCTGAGAGCAATGCTTTCGTCTCTGATAAGAACCTCTTCAATTACCAGGCGAAGATAATCAAGGAACTTGCCGACAAGGAATCATGTGTTATTGTCGGACGCTGTGCCGACTTCGTATTAAGCGACCGTACGGATGTCGTGAAGGTCTTCGTATGGGCGCCGTATGAAGACTGTGTCAAAAACGTAATGGATCTCACACTGGTCAGCGAAAAGGAAGCCCGCCGGAGAATTAAGGAAATAGACGCTCACAGAAGTGCATACTATCGTTATTACACCGCAAACAACTGGGATGATGTCCACAACTATGACCTCTGCATCAATAGCTCGTCGCTCGGATTCGAGAAATCCGCGGTGCTGATTGCTTCGTATGGAGATATCAAATTCGAGTAAAAAGAAGCAGCTGTCAATATGGGGAGTTTTTATCTGCCATTTCTGATCTTTGCGGGGGTTGACCCATAGGCTTGCCTGAACATGCGGATGAATACTTTATAATTAGTGATTCCATTTTTATCCATAAGATAAGTAATGCTGTCATTTGAATGTTTCAAATCATAATAGAAATGTACCAGACGGACTGTATTTACATACTCAAGGAATGTCAGATTGGTGTATTTTTTAAACAGGCGGCAGAAATATTCCGGGCTGATGGAAAGAGAACCGGCGATTTCGTCTAACGTAATCGAGGTTTGATAATGGGATTTTACATAATCCATAATCAGCTCAATGCGTGTAAGATTTTTGGTAGCCTTATTCCTGTTCTGAATGGACAATTGGACGGAATGACTCTTATACAGTTCATGCAGGAACTCATAATATAATGAAGTGAAGTGCAGCTGATAGCCATCGTCTTTTTGGTCGAATTCATTTTGCATGCTTATGAGAAGCGTTTCCATTCTATTAACAGCCTTATTTTTAGCTGCTTCAAATGGAATATGCTCCTCGAAATGAAGCATTTCGAAATTCGGCATCAATCTCTTCAAATCTTCAAGCGGAATTTGAAGAAGTATATAGCGGATACTGCCGTGAATCTGCGTTGAGTGTATTTCCCGGGGATTAATCAGTAGTATATCGTGATAGGTCAATTCGTATTTCCGGTCATTTACATACGCGGCCATGGTACCGTCAAGAATCAGCAGTATCTCAAGATGGTTATGCCAGTGGGCAGGAAAGTAATCATTAATTGATTTAATGACAGCAAAATGCAGCTGAAGCTGAAAATCATCCTGAACCAGTTCGTGTTCATAAATCAAAAGACTGCCTCTTTTCATTTTTTGCGTGCGGAAATCAAAATAAGTATATTATCTTACTATCCATTTTAAAATTTAATTGAAAAATGTCAATATCGACCTATATATGGGATAATATATAATCTTTAGAAAATTGAAATTTGCTGATAAAATGGATTTATGAGAAATTCACCTGTTGGAGAAATTTACCTGTTGGAGGAATTGCAAATGGTACTAGACTGGAATGACTATTGTGAATTGGCAAGAAAGGCAGTATCGGAAGGAATCGTGCTGCTGAAAAATGATAATAATGTTCTTCCCTTCCGGAAGAGCAGTAATATAGCGGTATTCGGCAGAATTCAGAGCCACTATTATAAAAGCGGAACAGGATCCGGCGGAATGGTGAACGTATCGAAGGTGACAGGAATTCTCGATGCCCTGCTTGCGTGTTCTGAAATTACTGTTAACCGGAAATTGCTGGATATCTATAAGGAATGGGAGAAGGAACACCCGTTTAATGATGGTATTGGCTGGGGCAATGAGCCGTGGTCTCAGGAAGAGATGCCTGTATCAGAAGAAATTGCTCAGGATGTGGCCGGTGAGACGGATACCGCTCTGGTAATTATTGGAAGAACCGCCGGCGAGGAACAGGATTATCAGAATCGACCCGGCTCATACCAATTATCTGATGCCGAGAAAGATATGATGTCGAAAGTACGGAATTCTTTTGGGAAAATGGTTGTTGTGCTTAACGTAGGCAGCATTATTGATATGAGCTTTGTGGAACAGTATCAGCCGGATGCCGTAGTATACGGTTGGCAGGGCGGTATGGTCGGCGGATCAGGTACGGTTGATGTACTGACGGGTAAGGTCTCTCCGTCAGGCAAACTCTCGGATACCATTGCCCGTCAGATCAGTGATTATCCGTCTGACCCGACCTTCGGAGACAGCATACGCAACTATTATACTGAAGATATCTATGTCGGATATCGTTATTTTGAGACGGCAGCGGCGGACAAAGTGCTGTTTCCGTTTGGATTCGGTCTTTCCTATACGGATTTCAAAATACAGACAGTTACGTGTGAGAATGTTGACAACTCTTCAATATATATCAGAGTGTCGGTTCAGAATACCGGAGCTGCAGCTGGAAAAGAAGTGGTCCAGATTTACGCGCAGGCACCTCAGGGTCTTTTGGGAAAACCGCTGAGAAGTCTGGCGGCCTTTCAGAAAACGAAAGAATTGAAGCCGGGTGAAATGCAGTATCTTGATTTTACTCTGATGCACTCTGCGCTGGCTTCCTATGATGACTCGGGAATAACGGGACACAAATCCTGCTATGTGCTGGAAGCCGGCACGTATCAACTGTATGCCGGCAATAGTGTACGATGTCTGCACAAAGCCGGTGAATTTGTGCTGGATCAGACCATTATTGCAGAGAAGCTTGCAGAGGTACTGGCACCTGTCCGGGAATATCAAAGAATGAAGCCTGCTTTGGCATCGGATAACCGCTATATAATGGACCGCGAAGCGGCTCCGCTGGGCACGGAGAGTGAGACAGTACATAGAAGGCAGAGTATGCCTTCGGAAATTCCCTATACGGGTGATATGGGCTATAAGCTGTTCGATGTCAGGACCGGCCGGATCTCCATGGATGAATTCGTCGGTCAGATTTCAGATTATGATCTGGCCTGCATCATACGCGGAGAAGGCATGGGAAGCCCCAAGGTTACGCCGGGTACGGCTGCAGCTTTTGGCGGCGTATCGGATAATTTGAAGAACATGGGTATTCCGTGCGGCTGCTGTTCGGACGGTCCGTCCGGAATGCGGCTTGACTGCGGCACCAAAGCATTCAGCCTGCCCAACGGGACCTTACTTGCATGTACATTCAACACGCAGCTGGTTGAAGAATTGTTTGTATTGACCGGCTGGGAAATGGTAAAAAATAAGGTGGATGCGCTTCTGGGGCCTGGCATGAACATTCACAGGCATCCCTTAAACGGAAGAAATTTTGAATATTTTTCGGAAGACCCTTTGCTTACAGGTAAAATGGCGGCTGCGCAGCTGATTGGGCTCGGGAAAGCCGGCGTAACAGGAACAATAAAGCATTTCTGCGGCAATAATCAGGAGACGCACAGACATGAAATTGATTCCGTGATCTCTGAACGTGCTTTGCGGGAAATCTATCTGAAAGGATTTGAAATCGCCGTCAAAGAGGGCCGCGCAACATCCATTATGACTACCTACGGGGCATTGAACGGAACCTGGACTTCAGCCAAATACGATCTGAACACACAGGTGCTTAGAAAGGAATGGGGCTTCCGTGGAATTGTGATGACGGACTGGTGGGCCAACATCAGTGAAGAAGGCGGTGTTCCCGACAAGACTAATTTTGCTGCTATGGTACGTTCCCAGAATGACGTCTATATGGTATCTCCTGACGGATCGGTTAACAGTTCCGGCGACAATACACTTGAAGCATTACGTAACGGTACATTAACCCGCGCAGAGCTGCAGCGGTGTGCGGCGAACATCTGTGGATTCCTGACTGATACCCACGCGATCATGAGAATGAATGGGCAGGAGAGTCAGGTAAGTGTAATCAATTGCCCGGACGTACAGGAAGATTTTGTACCGCAGGATGTGGTGTATTATCCGGTTGAAGACGGCACAGAGATATCCCTTGAGGATGTGGATACATCAAAAGGATCAAGCTATGTGTTTGCTTTGGATGTGCTGCGGCAGGGCGGATATTATGTTGAATTGACGGCTAAATCTGATTTGGCTGAACTATCCCAGATACCGGTTACTATATATTGTCAAAGTACGCCTGTCGGAGTATTTACATGGAATGGAACAGGCGGAAAATGGACAGTACAGCAGAAGAAAATTCTTTTGAAATCAAAATATGAGATAATCCGCATGTATTTCGGTCAGAGCGGCGTAAAACTGAAGAAACTAACATTCAAGATGGAAAAAGAAATAAAAGATATCGAAAACATAGATGAATATATGCGGGGCTGACGGAATCCGCCAAGTTAAATCCGAATAGACAGTTGATTTTGCAGCGGTGGATTTCTTCGTATACAAAGGAAAACCGGGTATGTTCTTTGTTGTTCAGATTGGTGTAGTTCTATCGGCGATAGTCCTTTTTGTGCTGTTCCGAAAAGAGAAACAAACAATCGGAATCCAGGAACGCGCCGTTGTTACGGATTATTTCCCATCCTTCCTTCTGCTCTCTATTTGGCACATTCAGGCGATTTAGACAACTTTGTCTTGCAAGATAACTACTTCTCATAAATAATACAACTTTTGTTCGAATCTTGCTTTTTATTGTGAAAATGTACCACGAATCAAATAATAGTCCTATATCTTTTATGCGTTGTGTATATTAGGATTGTTGTGAAAAACGAATAATTTATAGGAGGTGTCTTACTTGGAATATATAGAGTTGAAAAATATCACAAAGACTTTTGTGAATGTGCAGGCTCTGTCTGATGTAAGCATGAGTGTTAGAGAGGGAGAGGTTCACGCAGTCGTTGGAGAAAACGGGGCAGGCAAGTCAACGATTATGAAGATCCTTGGGGGGATGTATTTTGCTGACAGTGGCGAGATTTGGATTGATGGTATAAAAAGAGATATAAAAAATGTTCAGGATGCATTGGAGTGCGGCATAAGCGTCGTCTACCAGGAATTGAATCTTATGCCCGATCTTACGATTGCAGAGAATATATATCTACATAACCTACCTCAAAAGGGCGGCATTGTTGACAAAAAGACCATGAATTTAAATGCACAGACGCTGCTTGATTCAATGGATCTCAAATTGAAGTCCACGGAACTCACAAGCATGCTCAGTGTGTCTGAACAGCAAATGGTAGAAATAGCGAAAGCGCTGTCACACGATTCCGACATTATTATTATGGATGAGCCTACAGCCTCTCTAAACAATAATGAAGTTGATACACTTTACCGTCTGATAAAAAACCTGAAAAAAAGAGGCAAGACCGTCATATACATTTCACATCGACTTCAGGAAATTTTCGATTTAAGTGACCAGGTTACCATTTTGCGCGATGGCACATATATTGGATCCTATAAAACCAATGAGATCACGACCGACAAGCTTGTGGAGTTAATGGTTGGCCGTGAAATCTCGCGTTTTTACAAAACAGCTGATCACGTACCTGGAGAAATAGTCCTTGAGGTCAAAAATATCAGCAAGGAAGGTCTTTACAGTGATGTGTCATTCTCTCTTCGCAAGGGCGAGATTCTAGGGTTTGCAGGCCTTATGGGATGCAATCGTGAGGAAATTGTAAAAACCATCTACGGTCTTGTTCAGGCGGATTCCGGTGAAATCCTTTTGAATGGCGTACGAACGATGCCCAGGAATCCTGCCGAGGCCATCAGATCTCATATCGGCTTTGTTACAGAGGACCGAAAAGGCTCCGGAGTTTTTGCCCTTATGTCGGTCAGAGAAAATATCAGCATGAATATATTGAAACTGATTTCGGAATTTGGCCTTATCAAAGCGGACAAAGAGCAGGACCTGCTCAAAAACTACACAAACAAAATGAACATGAGATACAGCGGATATTATCAAAGAATTAACAACCTTTCCGGCGGTAACCAGCAGAAATTTCTGCTTGCGCGCGCACTTGCTGCGGATTGCAAAGTACTTATCATGCTTGAGCCAACCAGGGGCATTGATGTCGGTGCAAAAGTTGAAATCTATTCACTGCTTGGGGATCTTGCCAAACAGGGTGTCGCCATCATCATGGTATCATCTGAACTGCCCGAAATCATTGGCAATTGCCATCGGACACTGGTTGTTTTTCAGGGAAAGATCACGGGCGATATTTCTAAGAAGGATATGGATGCGGACATCGATGTCCATGGAGCTAACAGAAGAGAGCAACTCAGAGTTTCATCGCAAAAATATGAAAACATAATCATGCAGTGTGCAACTGGCAATATTACATATTTTAGAGGTGAAGATAAATGAGTAAAGCAGCAAAGAAATTCTGGCTCCTTTGGGATAAAATCGGAGGCCTTCTCATTCTGGTTGTGGTTGTAATCATATATGCTGTTTTGTATCCCAAAATTATTGCGCCGGAGCAGCTTACTACAACGCTCATGCGTTCTGCAATCACCGGAATTGCAGCTGCTGGTATGACCTTCGCAATTTGTTCGGGAGGATTTGATCTTTCGATCGGATCGATCGTATCCCTTGTGAGCTGCATTATCGCATCATTAATCACCAAAGGAATGAATACCTGGCTGGCACTTCTGGTGGCTCTTGTTGTTGCAGCAGGCTGCGGCCTTATCAATGGTCTGCTGATCACCATTCTTAAAATACCGGCATTTGTAGCAACGCTTGCGACACAGCTTTCTTTTGCCGGTGCCGCCTATGTGTACAGCGGATCCAAAGCTGTTCAGATCACCTCCAAGTATAATAAGGATCTGAAAATACTATCCACAGGAAAGATCTTCGGGGTATTTCCCACGCCGATCATAGCTTTACTTTTGGTTTTTGTACTCGCGTATATTCTGTATAAATATACTTCGTTTGGAACGAAGGTTCGTGCCATCGGGTCAAATGAACTTGCGGCCCGTACTACCGGCATCAAAGTCAATAAAATCGTGGTACTGGTCTATGTTGCGACGGCGGTATCTGCAGGTCTGGCAGGCATTTTGAATACGGCCAGACTATCGACAGGTGATAACACTCTCGGAAATGGATTCGAACTGGACGCAATTACGGCTGTTATTCTTGGAGGAACCTCACTTTCCGGCGGAAAAGGCAACATCTGGGGTACGCTCATTGGAGCCGTACTTGTTACCTTTGTAAAGATGGGACTCAATATGCTGGGTGTCGGTGAAGCGTTTCAAAAGCTTGCCGTGTCGGCCGTGCTTATCTTTGCACTTTCCATCAACGGAATCAAGCTGATCATGCAGAAGGAGGGTAAATAAGTGAATAACAAAAACCGATTCCATATTGATTACAGTGATCACGGCATTGTTTATGCCCTCATCATTTTTCTACTGATTCTTGCTATGACAAATGAAAATTTCCGCGCGATGCCCTTTTACCAGAATATCTTCCGTCAATCCTCTTTTAATGCCATATGCGGCATTGGAATGACGTTTGCCATTATTAGCGGCAATTTTGATCTTTCTGTTGCGGCTCAGGTCGCGTTAGTATCGGTAACACTGACCAAGCTTATGCCCGTAGTTGGCGTGCTGCCGGCAATACTCATTGTTCTTGGTCTTGGCGTAGTACTGGGCGCGTTCAACGGAATACTGATAGCAAAAATACGGATTCCAGCCTTTATAGCAACGCTCGCAACGCAGCTCGGATATCGGGCACTCGCGCAGCTTATTGAAAATACTCCCATCGTTGTAAAAGATGTCGGTTTCAAACATTTTTCACTTGCTAAAGTTGGCATCGTTCCGGTACCGTTCATTATAATGACAGGAATTGCCATTATTGGAACGATTATTCTGCGCAAAACGCGACTCGGACGCAGTATTATTGCGATCGGCAATTCACATGAAGCTGCTAAAATCTCCGGTATTAGCATCAGCTGGACGCTGATCAGGATCTATATGATTGTCGGTCTTTTTACCGCCTGTTCCGCAATCATGCTAACCAGTTACCTCGGATCATCAAATTTCGGCATGCAGATTGGTCTTGAATTTACGGTTATATCTGCTGTAGTCCTTGGAGGAACAGCGCTTGCCGGAGGAAAGGGAAGTATCTTCAATACAATTGTCGCGGCCATCTTCCTTGTTACTTTAAAAAGTGCGATGGACACATGGGGGCTTGACAGCTCCTGGCAAAGAGTTCTGTCGGGAGTCATTCTTGTTGTCGCCTTCTCGATTACGACGATACGAACAACATTCAATATAGGCATAATTAAATACAGGTCACGAAAAAACCTTCGAAAGAGGCTTCGCAATCAACCCGGGTCGTAGTATATAAAAATGGTCAGAAGCCTTGGAATCATCTGGTTCCAGGGCTTTTGGCATACAAGAGAACGTATAATGATACATAATACATAAAGATAAATGGATATATAACATTGGATCCGGAAGGAGTACGGATATGAAACTTTTGATTGTTGACGACGAAATCTGCACCCGCAAGGGCATGCTTCAAATTATCAATTGGGAAGCACTGGGTATACATACGGTTGTTTCCGCAGAAAATGGTGAGGCTGGATTAAGTATGGCCAGACGTATCAGGCCGGATATTGTCATCACAGATATCCGAATGCCGAAAACAGACGGGATATCAATGGCAGAAATGATATGTGAGATAGTGCCGCACTGCCGCATTATTTTCATCAGTGCCTATTCCGACAAAATGTACTATATGGGAGCCATCAAACTTAAGGCTGTCAGATATCTGGAGAAACCAATCGATGTTGCAGACCTTGAGCAGGCTGTCCGTCAGGCTGTCATCGAACGCAGGGAATTCAAGAAAGTTGAATCCTCAAATGAGATTACGATGGGGACGCAGCTTAGAAAAGTTGCCGCAGCAATGATGCGTCCGGAGACTGGTTCAGAAACAGAGACAAATCTGATTAAAATTGACGCTGGTTGGAGCAGTATTTTGAAAGCATATTCCTATATAACAACGGCTATTGTCAAGCTGTGCCTTACGGTAGAGGGCGACGAAGAAGCCGCCTGGCAGGAGATAATTATACAGCTTGGAGCCGTATCAGGTTCGATGAAAATAAAGTATATATGTACTCCTTGGGGCCGTGACAAAATGGTTATTTATCTCTTTACAGCAGGGCTGCCCAGGTATGCCGTATTAAGTTATTTTTGCGGCAAAATCTCGGAGAGCATCCAGGCTAATTACAAATTCAATATTTCTGTAGGCAAGACTGTGATGGGAATATCCCGTGCTCACGAATCCTATTTCTCTGCGTCGCAAGTTATGAGGAAAGCGTTTTTTTGCCCATACGGACATGTTTTGCTTTATGATGCGAACATGGCGGAGCAGCCGAAAGTTGAGAACCTGAGAGAACTTAAGAAAATCATTTCAAAAGAGCTCTATACAATGAACGCCGAAGGTGCGCTTCAGTCTTCTGACAAGCTGTTTGAACTTTTGAAAAATAACACGGATATCAATATAGGAAAGATCAAAGAAGTATATTATGAGCTGCTGGCGGAGGTCTTCCGGCTTGCTGACGAAGCTCCTGTAAACATCAGTTCAACCATAGAGCCGAACGAAGCCAACTGGGTACTTCTTACCGAAGCCTATAATCTTATTGAGCTTCATCAATTTTTTGTCATGCATATCGAACGTCTGTTTGAAAAAATTGAAAATAGGAAAAGTGAAAAAACACAGATTTCGATTATTAAAGACTTCATCGGCAAAAATTATTTGGATGAATCACTTTCCGTAAATGACATCAGCATTCATCTGCATATTTCAGTATCACATATCTGTACGATTTTTAAGCGGGAAACGGGGTTTACAATAAATCAATATCTCACTGATTTCCGTATTGAACGCGCCAAACGGTATCTTAAAGACACCAGACTATGCGTATCCGAGATCAGCACGAAAGTCGGATATCGTGACAATAGTTATTTTGGCCGGTTATTCCGCAAAATGGAGGGAGTGACTCCTTTGGAGTACCGGGAAGGCATGAACGTATGAAAAGATTTACAAGCTATTTTTTGCGCGACATCTCGCTAAAAAAAAGGCTTATCATATCGAATCTTTTCCTGATACTAGTCCCAATGGCCATTGTATGGGCTTTGTTTTTCGGGCGATTCTTCTCGATTATAGAAAGAAATGTTCTGGATTCACAACAGACAACCTCGCTGCAGGTGAGCAGCCGTGTTGAAAATGTTATTGCAACGATGCTTCTTGTGAGTGATACAGCGGCGAGTAATGTAAAACTGGATGCATTTCTGACAACAAATAAAGATGATTTCACAGGGAACGGTCTTCGGGATGCAGGTATGCAGACATCTCTAAATACTTTTCAAGCCGTTCTTGAATCACATATTGACGAGGAAAACATAACGGATATTGTCATTTATTCAGACGCGCCGTCGGATAAGCTCAATGCCGCCTTTGTGGATTCGGATTCCACTATATTTGCCGACCTGTCAGAAGTAGACAACACGTACTGGATGGGGATTTTTAAAAGTTCCAAACAAACTAAGCTGGTCTCACCCGGCTACCTTCTTGGAACTTCGGAGAAGAAAGAACATGGAGATTTCGCGGTCATCCGCAAATTCACCTATTATGACGACGCCGTACGGAAGCAGGCATACATTGCTGTCTACCATTCTCTTTCTACCCTTGGAATTTCTCTTCTCGACTCACAGACAATTCAGGGCGGCGCAGCATATATTATAAATACACGCGACTATCTTGTAGCCAGTACAGATGAGGTAAATACGGGAACGTATATGACCAGCTATCGCGATCTCACTGAAAAATTTAAAGGAGACGGCGCCTTTACTTTTACGGAGATCGTGTCAAAGGACATATTCATTTCTTACCGTGATATTGATAAGACAGACTGGCGTCTCGTCTGGGTTGTACCTTATGCGAGCCTGCTTTCGGAAAGTAAATCCATGATTTTCGATTTTAGTATTGTGTATATTTCACTGGCCGCTGTTGTATTCCTGATTGGCCTGCTTCTGTCTAACACGATAGTTAAAAGAATTAATCTTCTGCGGAACCAGATGGAATTGGTGAAATCCGAAAGGCCTGAGCCATTCGTGCAGGATCCGGGAAAAGATGAAATAGGAGAACTTATTAAGTCATATAATTATATGGCGGGCCGGATTGCGGAACTTGTTGACGACAAGCTAAGTGCCGCCGATGAACTCAACACAGTAAAGATTAAAGCGCTCAGGGCACAGATTGATCCGCATTTTTTATATAATACGCTTGATATGATTAACTGGTTCTCCAAATCCGGCAAAAACCAGGAGGCGTCTGCCGCCATTCTGGCACTATCCAAATTCTACAGGCTTACACTTAACAAGGGCAATCTTACTACGAATGTTGAAGATGAACTTTCTCATGTCACTTTATATGTCAAATTAATGAATATGCGTTTTGACAATAAAATTCAATTTCTTATCGATATTCCGGAAGAAATGCTGGATTATAAGATTCCAATGATCATCTTTCAGCCCATTGTTGAAAATGCAATCCAGCACGGCATTCACGAGGCAGATAATAATGAGAGTCACATTATAATTACCGGCTGGATGGAAAAGGAATCACTTTGTTTTCTTGTGTCAGATAATGGCGTCGGTATGTCGCAAGAGCAGGTCGACAAAATATTAAGTAATTCCGGCGTTGGTGATGAGGACAGAGGGATAGGGGCATACAACACGCATCGTCGTCTCCAGCTTTCTGAAGAAAGCGGAAAGTTCGGTCTTAGTTACGTCAGCAGCATAGGAATTGGAACAGAGGTTCTGATCCGTATTCCAAAGATGATCGAGGAGGTTATAAATGCAAACGCAGAACAGCCGGGCTAACAGAATTTTACGCGTCATCCTCATTTTTTTCATGCTTTTGATAACTTGTTCATGCTCGCCTGAAGTTGTTACGATCAACCAGTCATCCGTACTTGCAGGAAAAGAATTTGCTGTCGTGGTAAAGAGCAAAAATAATCTGTATAACGACAGACTTATTGAGGGCTTCATTGAAATAATCGAATCCAATGGCGGAACAGTCATCATCCGCACACCCACCACTGCAACGGCTGAGGCTCAGATTAATATAATAAACGATCTGATTGCTGATAACGTTGAATGTATTGCAATCTCTGCAAACAGTGAAGACGCCCTTCAATCCGTACTATCTGAGGCAATGGAAAAGGGAATCAAAGTTCTGTCTTTTGACTCCGCCGTTAATGCACAGAGCAGGTTGATTCATGTTGAGCAGGCTGAGAGTGCAAATATTGGAAGATCCATGATTGATGCAGCGGCTGAAATAGCCGGAGAAGATGGGCAGATAGCGATTCTTTCCACGACGAATCAGGCAAAGAACCAGAACTCCTGGATCGAAGTGATACGGTCAGAACTTGAAAGCGGAGCGTATCCGGGACTTCTGCTGGTGGATATCGTATTTGGCGAAGATGATTATGATCTTTCTTACCAGAAGGCGGTATATCTGATCGAGACATATCCCCTCCTGGACGTAATTATTGTTCCGACAGCTGCGGCGATGCCTGCAGTTGCAGCGGCTATCTGTGACGCCGGTCTTTCTGACAAAATCCATATTACAGGCCTTGGCCTCCCGAGTGATATGTATGAATATATCGGAAAGGATAAGGTCAGTCCGTGCATGTTTCTCTGGAATCCTATCAATTTAGGTAAACTTGCTGCATATACGGCACTGGGACTGGTTAGCGAAACGAATACCGGAGGAGAAGGCGAAGTTATTGAGGCAGGAGAGATGGGTAATTTTACTGTGATCAAAGACGAAAATGGAGGCACGAAAATCGTCCTGCAGAGTGATCCGATCTGCTTCGATGAACAAAATATCAATGACTGGAGGAGTCTGTTTTGACGCCCGCAGTGATTCGATTAATAATTGTGTTTTATAGTCAGATAGTGCCATAAATCAAACAAAAGTCCGATAGCCCTGGCATAAAAAACTCCTTAGAATGGAGATAAAGAAGCTCAACTATCTTCAATTCTGAATGGAGGATCTAACATGAAAAAATTCTTTAGTCTTGTTCTTGCCCTGACGATTCTTACTTCTCTTGCCGGCTGCAGCGGTAACGCTACGGCAACAACCGCCGCAGCAACAACCGCCGCAGCAACAACCGCCGCAGCAACAACAAAGGCAGAAACGGCTGCTGCAGTTGATGCAACGGCAGCAGAAACAACGACGGCCGTCACAACCGCAGCGGCAGAAGATTACACGATTGGCTGGTCCGTTTACAATGCTGCCTATGAGTTTTTTATCTCGATGGAAGGCGGTGTAGTTGACAGGGCGGCCGAACTTGGAATAACCGTAATTACGCATGATGAAAAAGAAGATGAAGCAGAAATGGTTACCGGATGCACCAACCTTATTGCGCAAGGCATTGATGCTCTTGTTATTTCTCCCTGCAAACCGGAAGCAATGAACACTATCGTGGAGCTTGCACATGAAGCAGGTATCCCGGTTATCATCGTTGATATCGGAACAGGTGATTCAGATTATGATGCTTTCATTATCTCTGACGTTTTCGGTGGCGGCCAGATGGCAGCTGATTATGCCCTTAAATTGATTGCAGAAAAAAGCATAACCAGCAAGAATGCAGCTATTATCAAGTGTGAAGAGTCTGCCATCTATGCTAGACAACGCGGTGAAGGATTCAAAGCAAATATTGTCGCCGCAGGTTACACAATTACTGATGAATTGACAGGAAACTCCAGCCAGGATGAAGGCTATAATGTCATGCAGGATATGCTTGCCAAGAGCACAGACCTAGCTGTTGTCTTCTGTGAGAACGACAATATGGCGCTTGGAGCATCAGCAGCGATTGCTGAAGCAGGACTTACCGGCAAAATTATGGTTATCGGATTTAATGCCGACGCCGCCGCCATCGAAGCAATTAAAGATGGAACGATGCAGGGAACGATCGCACAGCAGCCTTATGAGATGGGCGCACTTGGTGTAGATCTTGCCTATACTCTTATTAAGGGTGAAAAGATCACATATGACGAACCCGACACAAAGATGTGCTATGCCGCAGTCTATCTTGTAGACCAGACGGGAGAAAAAGCCTCCTGAAAACTTACATATACCTCTGATTCTCCTTAGAGCGGGGCTGTTGCAAAAGTGACTTAAAATCACGGAGCAACAGCCCCTGTTTCGGTTTGAATGCCCCGGACTTGTTATTGTCGACGCTCACTATGATGCGTATGCGTACTATTCACAGAAGGCCTTCGAAATGTACTGCCAGTACACTGACCGCGTAGAGCCCTTCGGGATGGATGAGTGCTGGCTTGACCTGACTGATATCTATGGCATAGATGACATCAGTACTACTGCCGATGACATCAGTACTACTGCCGATGAGATCCGGAAAAGAGTCAGGGATGAGTTGGGACTGACTTGCTCCGTTGGTGTGAGCTTCAACAAATCCTTTGCCAAACTAGGCTCGGATTACAAGAAACCGGATGCTGCCACACTCATCACGAAGGAGAATTTCCGTGATCTTGTCTGGCCGCTTCCGGTCGGTGATCTGTTGTATGTAGGATATTCCACGCAAAAGAGACTTGCCCGTATCAACATCAACACAATCGGCCAGCTCGCGCAGCTTCCCTTTGATTATCTTAGGTCCTATCTCGGCAAAAATGGGGAGGGACTGTACGTAGAAATCGCGCGCATTGCCATGGAGCTGTTCCGGCGCAGCTATACCTGGGAAAAGAGCGTGAGAAGTATCGGAGTAAGAGTCATGCAGGTAAGTTCAGCGGATGCCTGCCGACAGATTTCCATCTTCGATCCGGACTATCAGACCGATGAAAAAGCAGCCGTTGCCAAAGTAATTGATAATCTCCTTACAGGATCTCGCCGGGTAATCAGATACTTACCAGGGTCTGCGTGCCACGACGAAATTACTTTCCCAGAAAGAGGTAAAGCATGAACGCTGGACGACTTTAGCGTTGGAGGAAGATGCGTCGATCATTTCACCGTTGCCGATATATATGCCGGTATGTCCGACTGTTTTTCCGTTTGTATGGAAGAACAGGATATCTCCGATCTGCAGATCATCCATAGATGCAATCTTCTCCCAATCATCAACCTGGGAATATCCGGCGGCATTATAGCGGCCGCGCGAAGAACCTGCCTGCTGTAAGCAGTAATAGACAAGTCCGGAGCAATCAAATGAGTTGGGCCCGACATTTCCTGCAATGTAGGGATCGCCGAGTTGATTTGCTGCGACTTCCAGGAATGTCTGTATGTTGGCGTACCTGACCGCTTCTTTCTCCTTTGTAGCGCTTTCTACGGCGTCTGGGGAATAGAGAAGGGAAAGAGTCTGCGCTCCGGTCTTGCCGTCGACCGAAAGGCCGTTGCGTTCCTGGAAAGCTGTTACCGCTGCGACCGTCTCCGTACCATAATATCCTGTCGCATTATCCAGGTAACCGAGATCAATCAGCTGCCTTTGAAGGCTGTCGACATCAGAGCCGACCGTACCTTTGAGGAGTGTATATTTTTTGGCTGCGTCCGAATAGAGAAGATCCAGTGTCGCAGGACCGGCAATGCCATCCTGCGACAGCTCATGCTGCCGTTGGAACAATTCCACAGCATATTCGGTTGCAGGACCATAACGTTGGGTAGACTCATCAAGATCCAGGTAATTCAGTTCCATCAATCTCTGCTGAAGCTGCTGGACTCTCTCGTTTTCATCACCTTGCTTTAAAGTCGGGTCAGGTGTGGGTGTGGGCGTAGGTATAGCGGTCGGCGAAGGGTTTGGAGTTGCCGGAGCGGCCGTAACAGCGACAATACTTTGAACGGCGGCTGCCTTCAGAGCTTTTTCACTTGACTGCTGCGCTGCCGCCGCAATCATTTTGGGTACGGCAACCGCGATCACGACTGCAACCAGCAGTACAGCGATGGACCCTGATATAATCAGATGGTTTTTCGTATTTTGATGCAAAAATGATTTGACAATACGACGCAACCATTTATAAGGATGTGCATTTTTAATTTTCCGTAATAGCTTATTCATTAAAACCTTCCTGTACTCACTCATTTTTCAAATTCAACTTATTGTATGCGTTTGTTTATTATAAATGCAATACATAAGGATATTTCGTTACAATTTGAAAACATATTCTCTTCAAAACAGCAGTTTTCTGCAGGAAAGAGTTAATTATGTACAGTAAATACTATTGGAACCAACCGGTTTTTGCATTGCTGTCACAATATACGGGACCCTGATTTCAAGTCTGAAACAATATGTTAGGATTTTTAGGATTTTGAAAATTAGTCTTGTGGTTGAAAAAATTAAACAAAAAAGATAAAAAATTAAACTAATACTTTAAATATCTGTTGACGAACCGGGGAAGATGTGGCATTATTGGATTAACAAATAGATATGGAGGAGAAAAAATGGAACAGAAAACAGAACAGAAAATAGAACAGAAAATGGAAAAAATCAGGAAGGGCATCAAAGCAGACAGTATTTTTGTCCTTATCGTAATTCTTATAATGACAGTACTTACTGTTGTATCTGTTGCAGACATTATCCGTTACTCACAGAAAGATTCCAGTGCATTTGAGATGAAATTGGACCAGGTAATGAACAAAGAGAATTACTGCCTGTTTATTGACGGAGAAAATTATATCACGGTAGATTATAACGAATATGCCCATACAGATGGAAGCGGGAATACAAATGAGAAGATGTGCCTGATTATTGATTCGGCCGGCAATGCAGTCAGTTCAATTATGTTGGGGGCACTTTTTTTGATCGCATACTTCATGATGCGGAATATTGTGAAGGAAAGCAAGCCGTTTTCGCGGGAGAACATCAATCGACTCAGGGTAATGGCCGTTACAACAATGCTGGCAGCCATTATTCCCGGCATTGTAAAAATGCTTATGACTTTTGCCGTATTTTTGAATGCAACTGTGCAATTTTCGCAAATCTCTTTTCTTGTGCTGGTTCTTGGCGTATTGCTTGGTGTTATTTCGGAAGTGTTCCGATACGGTTATGAACTTCAGGAAGACATGGATCAGATTGCGTAGGAGGCAGACGGATGGCTATTATAGTTCGACTCGACCGCGTAATGGCGGATCGTAAAATGTCATTAAATGAATTAGCAGCTGCGATTAGTATGACCAATGTTAATTTGTCAAATTTGAAGACGGGCAAAATGAAAGGTATTCGATTTGAAACCATGAATGCAATATGTAAAGTCTTAAAATGCCAGCCGGGAGATGTATTTGAATTTACAGATGACAAATAATGAACCGGTCCGGTCTGTACTATTTGACATGCTTCCCGGCAACTGATAGATTCAAATATATACATGTTTTTGGTCTTTTGCCTGGCCGGTCAGAGTAAAGGTAATATATTACCAAAGGAGCTGGAAATATGCACACAGGGGCAAGTCACGCGGATAATCATGATCTAAGTCACGCAGATAATCCAGAACATAATCCAGAACATAATCCAGAACATAATCCAGTACATAATCACGCGCATCACCATGCTCATACGCATGACCCCAAAGAAGAGAAGGCTATCATTAACCGTTTGGCCAAAGCAATCGGACATCTGGAGTCGGTTAAACATATGGTAGAAGACGGCAGGGACTGCAGTGAGGTATTGGTTCAGCTTGCTGCGGTAAGGGCGGCTCTTAACAATACCGGTAAAGAAATATTGAAGCAGCACATCAGCCACTGCATCGTGGAAGCTGTTGATGAAGGCGATACAGGTGCTATTGATGAACTGAATCTGGCAATAGACAAATTTATGAAATAGAGAAAATGTATCCCCCCGACGGGCTTATAAACTTTTACCGGATATGGTATTACATTCTGAGAAAATAGTCGGAGGGTTCATATATATGCATATTCCGGATAATTATCTGAGTCCGTCAACCTGTGCGGTCATGTTTACTGCAATGATTCCGGTATGGACGATTGCAGTCAGAAAAGTCAAAGAAGAACTTACCAAAGAAAAGATACCTATGCTTGGCATATGTGCGGCCTTTTCCTTTCTTTTGATGATGTTCAATATACCTCTGCCGGGCGGTTCGACCGGTCATGCTGTCGGAGGGACACTTATCGCTATTCTGATAGGTCCTTTTTCAGCATGCATTTCTGTCACGGTAGCCCTTCTGATTCAAGCCCTGCTGTTCGGGGACGGAGGGGTGCTGGCATTTGGAGCGAACTGCTTCAACATGGCTTTTGTGCTTCCGTTCCTGGGATATTTTGTCTACAAATTTATCAAGGACAGGGTGCATACACAAAAAGGCGAGTATATAGGAATAGCGATAGGTTCCTATGCAGGAATTAACGTTGCGGCTCTCTTTACGGCCATTGAATTCGGCATCCAGCCGCTGCTCTTTACGACATCTGCGGGGCAGCCGGTCTACAGTCCGTATCCGCTTTCAGTATCCATACCGGCCATGACAATACCTCATCTTCTTGTTGCCGGAGTAATTGAAGCGATATTTACAGTTGCTATCTTTGCCTTCATCAAAAAGGTCTCGCCCGGTACTATTTATGAAGGTGCAAAGCAAAAAACCAAAGCTGTCTTTGGCCTCATCGCCGCGTTGGTCTGCTTAACTCCGCTCGGACTTCTGGCAGTCGGAACCGCCTGGGGAGAATGGGGAACAGATGAGATCAAGGACATTGTAACCGGTGGCAATGCACTTGGATTCGTACCCGAAGGCATGAGGAATGGATTCAGTTTTGAGGCTCTAATACCGGACTATGCCGTGACGGGGCTGCCGGATATAGCCGGCTATATTTTGTCTGCAGCTGCAGGAACGGCAATCCTTATTATTCTTTTTAAAATCATAAGCAGCCTGAAGAAAGACAAAGCAGGAAGTAATCTTGGATAATAACAAATTGAAGATGACGCAGATGCCGGACATGCCCAAGATGCAGGAAATGCCCAAGATGCCGGAAATGCCGGGCATGCCGCACTGGCTTTTAGAGGATGAAAAATACAGTCCCCAATCGGACAGGGATGCTTTTATCAGTAAAAGCATCGTGGGCATTTTGAGCATTCTTTCGAGGATAAGGACACAGGATTCGCGCAGTACACCCAAGTACAGCGTAAATGCCGCTTTTAAGGTTGCGTTTACTTTACTGCTGCTGATAATGGTCTCCATTTCGCAAAGCACCGCATTTGTTACAGTAATTATTGTGTATCTTCTAGTGGTACTTTGCACGATGCAGGCAATCCAGATCGTCAAAATCCTTAAAGTGAGCTTTATCATGTCGTTTTTCACATTTGTGATTCTTCTGCCTGCGGCCCTTTTGGGCAATACTTACAGTATCGTGATGATAACCGCCAAAGTATTTACATCAATTACAGCTGTCAATATTCTTTCTCATTCGACAAGATGGAACGCTATAACTAGTGCACTCAAAAGATTTTTTGTTCCGGATATTTTTATTCTCGTACTGGATATTACGATAAAATATATCGTAATGCTCGGGGATTTTGCACTGAATATGCTGCGCGCCCTAAAGCTTCGCTCTGTTGGCAGGAACACCAGTAAATACACTTCTCTTTCCGGCATAGCGGGCACAATGTTTATTGAGTCCAAAGAAATGGCTGAAGGGATGTATGATGCGATGCAGTGCAGGGGATTTGACGGGGAATATCATGTAAACAGCCACTTTCAGTTCACAGCGGCCGATGGCGCATATATTCTGATTCAAATCGCAATAATTATACTGTTTGTGTATCTGGGAAGGACGTAAAGATGATTGAAATAAATAATGTCAGCTATTCCTATTCGGGCGTGACCGCTTTGCAGAATATCAGTCTGCATATAGAAAAAGGGGAAGCAATCGCACTTTTGGGGCCTAACGGAAGCGGTAAATCTACGCTGCTCAAATTAATTAACGGTATCATTTCGCCTGATCAGGGAACGTATACATTCGACAGCGAGGAAGTTACCGGGAAAAAACTCAGTTCAGCTCAATTTACCAAACGTCTTCACCAAAGAATCGGATTTGTATTTCAAAACTCGGATACGCAGCTATTCTGCGCCGATGTCTATGATGAAGTGGCATTTGGTCCGAGGCAGATGGGCCTAAGTGAAGCGGAAGTTGATACACGGGTGAACGACTGCCTGTCTTTACTTGGTATTCAGAGCTTTAAGAGCCGGACGCCGTATCATCTGAGCGGCGGTGAGAAGCGCAAAGTAGCTATTGCCTGTGTGCTTTCCCTTAATCCGGACATCCTTGTGCTCGACGAACCGATGAGCGGCCTTGACCCGAGAACACAGAGGTGGCTTGTGGAGTTTCTGGTGCATCTGAATAAATCCGGCAAAACGATAATTACATCAACGCACAATCTTGAGCTTGTTCCCGAAATTTCCAGCAGGGCGATTCTTTTCGATGAGAACCACGAAATAGTAGGAGATATGCCTTCCGGGCAATTACTGGAGGATGTTGATTTGCTCAAAAGAGTCAACCTGGTCGATCAATATTATCACTGTCACCAGGGCAGCGACCATAAGCACTTTCACGACCACAGTTTTTAGTCAGTTGAAAAAGTAAAATCTCCTGTAGTTCCCTGCTTGTATATATTTGCTATAATGATTGAACAATCAAAAATATGGCAATATATCAGCGAGGTAAAACGGGATGGATCTTCAGACATTTTTCAAAGAGAATCCTGTTGCTGCACTGGGCTTTTCCGGAGGCGTGGATTCCTCTTATCTCCTCTACGCGGGGATGCATTATGGCGCGAAAATCAAGGCATACTATGTAAATGCCGCGTTTCAGCCGGCTTTTGAGCTTGAAGATGCAAAGCGTCTCGCGGCCGAGCTTGGCGCTGATTTGACAGTGCTTGAGACAGATATTCTTTCGGTTCCGCATGTGGCGGAAAATCCTTCCAACAGATGCTACTACTGTAAAACAGCTATTTTTTCCCTCATCAAAGAGACTGCCATAAAGGATGGATATTCGATTTTACTTGACGGTACCAATGCCTCCGACGATTCCGGAGACCGTCCGGGCATGCGCGCGATCAAGGAACTTTCGGTCCGCTCGCCGCTCAAAGACTGCGGTATCACAAAAAATGATGTCAGGCGACTCTCCAAAGAGGCGGGGCTTTTCACATGGGACAAACCGGCCTATGCCTGCCTCGCGACACGCGTACCCACCGGGACCGCCATCACCGAGGAAGCACTCGTCCGGATAGAGCGTGCGGAGAACGCCTTGTTTGCGATGGGGTTTACCGATTTTCGCGTCCGCCTGACGGGCGGTCTGACGGGCAGAGATGCGAAATTACAGTTTCCGGCAGCGCAGTTTCCGGCGGTGCTTGAGAGACGAGAAGAGATAATCACACACCTGCAGGCGGATTTTGATACGATCCTTCTTGATCTTGCAGGACGAAGGACTGAGAAGGGCTGAGGAGGCACTGATATGAGCAAGGAACAGATTCAGCATATTTTAGAGGACGTGGAAGCGGGGCTGCTTTCTTCAAAAGAAGCGCTTCTCAAGCTGAAACTCGAGCCTTTTGAGGATATTGGCTTTGCAAAAGTTGACAATCACCGTGCACTTCGACAGGGAATTGCCGAGGTTATCTACGGCGCCTCAAAAACACCGGAACAAATCATCAAAATTGTTGATGCCATGCAAAAGAACGGGCAGAAAATGATTCTTATCACCAGGCTGTCAGCCGAAGCGGCTCAGTCTGTAATGGAGTGCCATCCGATGAGTTACCATAAAAGCAGCGGTATCGGCATTATTGGAGAGATCCCTGCGCCTGACGGTCTGGGTACTATTGTTATTGCAACGGGAGGAACCAGCGATATTCCTGTTGCCGAGGAAGCCGCTCTTACGGCCGAGGCTCTGGGAAATATAGTAATCAGGCTGTATGACGTAGGCGTTGCAGGTCTGCACAGACTGATGTCACATAAGGATGAAATCATGAGTGCCCGGGTGATCATTGCCATTGCCGGTATGGAGGGCGCGTTGGCCAGTGTGATCGGAGGACTTGTTGACTGTCCGGTCATCGGCGTACCGACGAGTGTCGGATACGGCGCTTCTTTTCAGGGCCTGTCCGCACTTTTGTCCATGCTGAACTCCTGCGCCAGCGGCGTAAGCGTGGTCAATATTGATAACGGATTCGGTGCCGGATATCTTGCAAGCATGATCAATCACATGGAGGGAAAATAATGAAAACACTATACCTGGAGTGTAATATGGGAGCTGCGGGCGATATGCTGACGGCGGCTCTTATGGAGCTTCTTCCCGAGAATAATGATTTCATTACAAGGCTGAACAGCCTTGGTATTCCGGGCGTAAAGGCTGCCAGTACTCCGAGTGAAAAATGCGGAATTACCGGCACACACATATCGATCACGGTGAATGAAGAGACGGAAGAAAGTATTGATGTCCATTATGATCACGCGCACGGGCACGATCACGATCACCCGCATGACGCGCACGGCGGCCACGGCCACGACCACGACCACGAGCACCACGAGCACGGCCACGACCACGGCCACGACCACGGCAACGACCACGGCAACGGCCACGCGCACGATGCCGGGCATCATGCACACGAGCATGCAAACGATCACGACCACGACCACGCCGACGGTCATCACCACAGTGATATCGGGATGCATGAGATCAGGCATATCATCGCAGACCTTAAGGGCCTGTCTGACAAAGTGCAAAAAGATGTGCTGGAAGTATATCAGCTGATTGCGGAGGCGGAAAGCCATGCTCATAACCAGTCGGTCGATCAGCTTCATTTCAGTGAGGTTGGCTCCATGGATGCCGTTGCTGATATTGCGGCTGTGTGCATGCTGATGGAAGAGTTGGCCCCGGAACAGGTGATTGTATCCCCCGTTCATGTAGGCAGCGGACAAGTGCGCTGCGCCCATGGGATACTTCCGGTTCCTGCCCCTGCGACCGCGCATATCCTTCGCGGCGTACCGATTTACGGCGGAAATATCCGGGGTGAACTATGCACCCCGACAGGTGCCGCCCTGCTGAAACACTTTGCCGGCCGATTTGGCAGCATGCCCGTTATGACCGTATCAAAAATCGGATACGGCATGGGGACCAAAGATTTTGAAGCAGCGAACTGCGTGAGGGCATTTGTTGGAAATACAGAGGAGAACACCGACACAGTATGCGAAATCAGCTGCAACTTAGATGATATGACGCCCGAAGCCATCGGCTTTGTACAGGAGGTCTTATTCAGAAGCGGAGCATTGGATGTATATACTATTCCTATCGGCATGAAAAAGAACCGGCCCGGAATTCTTCTGTGCTGCCTCTGCAAAAGAGAAGACAGGGACGGCATTGCCAATATAATTCTGCGCCACACTACAACGCTTGGGGTAAGAATATCGGAGTCCGAACGTATTGTGCTTAGCCGTTCGGAAAGCACTAAGGAAACTCCCTACGGTCCGGTCCGTATAAAAACCGTGACCGGCAACGGCATCGAGAAGTCGAAACCTGAATATGAAGATATGGCAAAGATCGCACGCGATAATGATTTGACGATATCCGATGTGATTGAACTGCTCGATTAGTAAACATAGCTTGTTATATCACTTCGCCGGATGCCCGATTTTTAGGTGATTTGCGTATAGCGAAGTTATGTCTTATTGTACAAAATGCCCATAACGCAAAATGAAATGAATTGATTTGCATATTGTAAATCAATATTTGGCATGTCAATTACTGACATGCCAAATTCAGCCTCTTCTGGATTAAACTACAAATTGACAAATTAATATGGCCACAAGGGCCTTATCGCATAATATTTTCGGCGTAAAATAATAAACATTATAATAGTTAAAAAGTATTTATATGTGAATTTTAAAGTATATACTGTAGAGAGCATTATCTTATTAATTAATCATAATAGTTATATATTTAATTTTGTCGGTTTGAATGGAGACAATATGATCCTTCGGATTCTGAAATTCAAATTTGATCAAAAGCCCCTTGCCTCATGGCTACTGATCATTTTGCTGGTTTTTGCCCAATGCGCCGGTACGATTATAGTTCCACTTTCGCTTGGTGCAAGTACAACCACATCTTTCTATGAAGAATTTTTGTCTGGAATGACTTCGCCTCTTAACCTTGGCTTTATCTTTGGCGTAATACTGATTTTTCTGACATCAGATGTATATCAGAACAGGTATGCATGGAACCGCAATCTTCTGATTCGCACGGGGACAAGGAGAAGATGGCTGCTTGCCCATATCTTCTACCTTGTTATTGTTGTACTGTTATTGATATTTGCCATTCTAGCTTCTTACTACATTACAAGTGTGTTCTTATTGGATCCGAATACCGTGCTTCAGAATTCCTGGACGGATCCGGAATATGCAAAACAGTCTCTTGTGGATAATACAGCGTGGAAGGGTTCCCCGGCAGGGGCGGTTTGTGTGTTTTCAATATTGATGTTTTGTCGGTTTATGTTTATCTCTTTGGTAATTTTTGGAATCAATCTTTCACAAAAGAAGGCGCAGTTTGGATTTTGTTTCCCATTGCTTCTCGGATTACTTGAGTGGAAGTTTAACGACCTCGTTCCGTCATTATCCAAGTATCCCATCCTCCCATATACGCATACGTTTCTCGTTGCGAGAACACAAGCTGGTCTGCCAGCCCAAAGAGTACCAATCTGGGTATCTTTTATATACTGGGGAATCCTTGTGGGTATAACGTTCACGTGGGTGTATGTTGTTACCATGAAAAAAGACTTTGCAACACTTGAGGATAATCAATAATGGGAAAGAGAAATACGATGATAAGAAATAGAAGGGGTGTATTTTTAACACTGGTCAGGGGGACCATGATTGAGTCCCTGCGAATAGACGTGCTTCTGCTGTTTGCAGGCGCTGTCTTTCTTAGTTCTCTTGCAAGCAGGGAACTTCTGATGACTCCAATCACCGGAATACTTTATGCCTTAGGAGGAACTGTTCCCGGCAGCAAGGATTATTTTCTGGTTTCGCAGCAAATGATCCCCATACTCATCGTGCTTCTGGCATACGGAAGAATTCTAAGTAATGAGCTTAACTTCCGCTGTCAGATTGTTTTGCCGAAATGTCAAAGCCGGTCCATCTGGTTTTTTTCTTTGCTGACCGGGTCTATGGGGATTTCATTTGTTTTTTCACTCATTGGAACGGGAATGGCAAGTCTGGGCGGACTTCTTTTTCAAAAATCATTTTATGGACTTGGATGGATCAATCCAGTTTTCTGTATATCGCTGACTGAATTCGTGAAATCTGCGACGACACTCGAGACGGTTTCCAATGCGCTTCTTGTATTCATTCTTTTTTTTATAAGGCTGTTCATGCTTTTGACGATTCAACTTGTTGTATGGATTGTTTCGGCTAAAGCAAGCGTGCCCCTTTTTACTGCTGTTTTCATGCTTGGAGCATCGCTGATATATCCGCAATTTTTATTTTTACCGGTTGGCGGAACTATGTTTTTTGTGACTGCTGAGTATGGTTCTTTTCATGGAGCAGGCATATTGATTTCACTTGTTTTTT
>Ga0209540_10000353_pt1 | contig 46074 bp, 35 predicted proteins | sample BarGraIncu01121A_FD_184501 | JGI IMG/M metagenome (GOLD analysis project Ga0209540, IMG submission 184501) | Arctic peat soil microbial communities from Barrow, Alaska - Barrow Graham LP Incubations 011-21A (SPAdes) (version 2) | ecosystem: Environmental > Terrestrial > Soil > Wetlands > Peat... | reverse complement strand
AAATTTGATTGAATCTATCGTTAAAGAACTGCAAATTCGTAAAGATTATCTACAAAACGAGACAATTCATACCATTTATTTTGGTGGTGGAACGCCAAGTATTTTGAATAAAAGTCAATTCGAACTGATTTTTAATACAATTTACTCGACTTACAACGTGGCTAATGATGCTGAAATAACATTCGAAGCTAATCCAGATGATCTGACAACGGATTTTCTTGCATCCATACGCCCACTTCCGTTCAACCGAATGAGCATCGGTATCCAATCGTTTGATGATACGGATTTGAAACGAATAAATCGCAGGCATTCGGGCAAAGAAGCCATCGATGCCGTAAAAAATGCTCAAAATGCAGGATTCAGTAACATTAGTATCGATTTGATCTATGGCTTGCCCAATCAAACCTTGGCTGCCTGGGAAAAACAGATTGACACAGCCTTCACCCTGAATGTTCAACATATCTCGGCGTATGGTTTAACCTACGAGGAAGGAACTGCTTTATGGAAACAGCGTGAAAAAGGACTTGTAAAAACGGTTGAAGATGATATTATGAATGAAATGTATTTACTTTTAATCGAAAAAGTAAAACAAAACGGTTTTGAGGCTTACGAAATCTCAAATTTTGCCATTCCAAACCATCGGTCACGACACAATACCTCCTACTGGAAGCAGCAACCGTATATCGGCATTGGTCCGTCAGCTCACTCTTACAATCTCACTTCACGCCAATGGAATGTATCGTCCATCACAGCTTATGTAAAAGCAATAGCTGAAAACAAAATATTTTTCGAAAGTGAGATCTTAAGTATCAACGATAGATACAATGATTTTGTAATGGTTTCGTTACGTACATCTGATGGTATAGATGTAACATTGCTTGAAAAAGAATTCGGTACTGATTTTAAGGAATATTGCCTGCAAAATGCACAAAAATTCATAAAAACGAATAAAGTAGATTATTCAAATGACAGACTGTGTTTAAGCTCGCAAGGAGTACAGATTTCGAACCTCATTATTATGGATTTAATGAGGGTATAATTATCAAAAAAAGTAGTACTTTTGTGGTCTTATTACGTAACTCAAATTATGGAAAAAACAACTAAAAAAAGAAGCATTCGCTCTAAATTTTTACGCATATTTTGGCAATTATTTGCATTCGGAATTCTTTGTGTCGTTTTAATATTCGTTTTTATAAATATAGGATGGATTGGCTATTTACCTCCAATCGATGAGTTACAAAACCCCAAAAGCAAGTATGCCACAGAAATATACTCATCTGATTTACAATTAATTGGCAGTTATTTTAGAAAAGAGAACCGTGTAGGTGTTCAATACAACGAAATATCCGAAAACGTTGTAAATGCACTTGTGGCCACTGAGGACGTACGATTTTATGACCATTCGGGCATTGACGGTATGGCATTAACCCGTGCCTTTGTACTTACAGGGTTGTTTCGCCATAAAAGTTCAGGTGGAGGTAGTACCATCACACAGCAATTGGCAAAGCAACTTTATTCTCCACAAGCCGAAAATTTTATCGAGCGTGCATTGCAGAAGCCCATTGAGTGGGTCATCTCGGTAAAACTTGAAAAATTGTATACCAAAGAGGAAATACTTACCATGTACCTCAACCAGTTTGGATTTCTGAATAATGCAGTTGGGATTAAATCGGCAGCATATATCTATTTCAGCACTACTCCTGCTAAATTAAAAATTGAAGAAGCTGCTACACTGATTGGAATGTGTAAAAATCCATCTTACTTTAATCCGGTAAGATTCAATGAACGCACACGCGATCGTAGAAACGTGGTTATGAATCAGATGCGAAAGGCTGATTTCATCACCGAACAACAATATGACTCACTAAAAGCACTCCCTTTAACTCTTAAGTACAACAAAGTCGATCATAAACTAGGTCTGGCTGCCTATTTCAGAGAATATCTTCGAATATTGCTCACAGCTAAAGAACCAAGCAGAAGTGATTATGCCAGTTGGCAACAAGAAAAATTTGATGAAGACCGTTGGTCATGGGATAATAATCCACTTTATGGATTTTGCAACAAAAATAAAAAAGCAGATGGTTCGCCCTATAATATTTACAGCGATGGTCTTAAAATTTACACTACCATCGACTCGAGAATGCAAACTTACGCTGAAGCCGCTGTGAGTGAACATATTCATTCATTACAAAAAACATTCTTCAAGGAAAAGAAGAATCGCAGTTATGCTCCATTTTCACGAAAAATGACTCCGGATCAAATAGAAAGTAGTATGAGAACTGCTATGAAACAATCCGAGCGTTACCTGAGAATGAAGGCTGCCGGTGAAAGTGAATCTGAAATTGAAAATGCATTTAAAACTAAAATTGAAATGCAGGTTTTCTCATACAATGGAGATATTGATACCTTAATGTCGCCAATGGACTCAATTCGCTACCACAAGCACTTCCTTCGTTGTGGATTTATGTCGATGGATCCGCACAATGGAAATGTAAAAGCATACGTTGGCGGACCAGATTTTAGTCAATTTCAATATGATATGGTAAATGTAGGCAAACGCCAAGTCGGTTCCACTATAAAACCATATTTATATACTTTGGCAATGGAAGAAGGAATGTCGCCATGTGATATGACTGCTTGGCAACCACCTACTACATTGTACGATGGAAATGGAAAGCTTTGGCAACCCAAAACCACTACAAAAGGTAAAAATATAGGTGATATGGTATCGTTACGTTGGGGTCTTTCTAACTCCGACAACTGGATTTCCGCTTATTTAATGAGTAATTTTACTCCAGATGCTTTAACAAAACTGATGCGTTCATTTGGGATTAAAGGTTTTTTGCCAAATGTTGTTTCATTATGTTTAGGACCATGTGAAATATCCGTGGCCGAAATGGTTGATGCCTACACAGCATTTGCCAACAAAGGTATTCGTGTAGAGCCGGTTTATGTTACCCGCATTGAAGATGCTAATGGAAATGTGATTGGTACATTTACTCCTCAAATGCATGAGATTTTTAGCGAAACCACTGCTTACAAAATGATTTATATGATGCGTGCTGTAGTTGATGGAGGAACCGGAAGCAGAATTCGTAACAGATTCGGGTTAAACATGCCAATGGGTGGTAAAACAGGTACAACTCAGAACAACTCCGATGGTTGGTTTATGGGTTACACACCTTCGCTTGTTTCGGGTGTATGGGTAGGTGGAGAAGATCGCTCTATTCACTTCGACAATATCGGCGAGGGACAAGGTGCCAGCATGGCTCTACCCATTTGGGCATTGTACATGAAAAAGGTACTGGCCGATCCGGATTTAGGATATTCATCCTCCGAACAATTCGACGTTCCAAGTTCATTTAATGCCAACGAAGGTTGTGATGTAGTTGTTGAAGAATAATAATTTTGACCTCAATATCTTTCTATATAAACAAAAAACCTATAAAGGCTGTAAATATAATTAAATAGAATATTGAGTAGTAAAAAGTTAACTATCTTTGTTGTGTCATTTTAAATTCAATCAAAATTTTAAATACTTGAAAAGATTTTATCTCATAGCCTTTTATCTGTTGAGCCAGCTTACAGCCATGGCTCAATGGAACACCGACCGTATTATGGATATGGGGCAAAACGCCATGTATTTCAGCGATTATGTCATCTCAATACAGTATTTCAATCAGGTTATTGCCATAAAGCCATACTTAGCAGAGCCCTATCTTTTGCGTGCACATGCGAAGTATTTTCTTGGTGATTTTGAAGGTGCCGAACAAGATTGCACCGAAGCAATAAACCGCAATCCTTTTGTTCCCCGAGCGTATTACATTCGTGGTTTTTTGAGAAATCAATTAAAGTTTCACAAGGAAGCTGCCATTGACTTTTCTAAAGCATTAGAATTCAGCCCTAACGACACTACTTTTATAAGAGGAAGAGCTGAAGCTTACGAAAGAGACGGAAACTATACTGCCGCGCTAAATGATGTAAACCAACTCTTACACATTAACCCTAAATCATACGGTTTGCTGTATGAAAAAGGGCGATACTACTTAGAATTAAAAGATACGGTTGAAGCTGAAAAAGCTTTTGATAAGTTTATTGATGCCGACAAAAAGAGCAGTTTAGGTTGGAGTGCCCGCGCCTTACTTAAAATGCAAAAAAAGGACAAAGATGGGGCTCTCAAGGATTATAATGAGGCTATAAAACGTAATTCTACTTTTGCAGGCGATTATATTAACAGAGGAATACTTAACAACGATAAGAAGAACTATAAACAGGCATTGAGCGACTATGACCATGCCATTAAGCTTGATAGTACCGAAAGTCTGGGATACTACAACAGAGGATTTTTACGCGGATTTCTGGGAGATAGCAACAACGCTTTAGCTGATTTCACAAGGGTACTTGATATGGATTCTGCCAATACCGAGGCAAGACTAAAAAAGGCAATTCTTGAATATACAACCGGAAAATATAAAAGTGCAATTGCCGATTATAAAATCATTATCAGCAAGTATTCCTTTTATATTCCCGCATATCAAGGTTTAGCTGAATGTGAGGACAAACTCGGAAATGCGAAGAGTGCTTTCAGGTACAGGCAAATGGCTCAAAATATTGAAGCGAATAAAGATTACTACAAACGAAAAGCAAAAGAAATACTTCTTGCTGAAAATAAAATAGCTACCGAGAAACAAAATGTAGGTTCAGGAGGAAACAAACGAAACCTATTCAATCAGAACAAAGCCCAAAACACAACTGATAATGAACCTAAGTCGCAATATGGAAACGCGCTCTGGGGAAATATTCAAAACAAATATGCCGATGTAACTACAGAGGGCAACTTTGTGATAAGTCACATCACTCTTATTGATAAAATCCGTAGGACAAACCTTTTCCATCCTTTGATTGAAAAGTATAATAAAGAAAATTACCCATCGTCGCTAAGGATTTCAAACCGGGAAATACCACTCACTTCCGAATTACTTGGAGCATATTTCGATGCAATAAAAAAGACAACCGATTCTATTTCGAAAATCAAACCTAGTGCTGATATCTATTATGCCAGAGCTTTACAATTTGCCTCTGTCCAAGATTATATTGGTGCTATTGATGATCTGGACAAAGCCATTGAACTTAGTCCGGATTTTACGATTGCTTATTTCACGCGTGCTAATGTACGATTCAGATTATTAGATGCTAAAAAGAATGAGCATAAAATGGTAATTGATGAGGAACCTGGATTATATAAAAATAATTTACCTGTAATTGAAAACAGTAATTACAAAATTGATTTGGCAATGATTATGCAAGATTTGGATAAAGCTGCTGAATTAACTCCTGATTTTTCGTTTACCTACTTCAATAAAGCCAATATTTTAAGTGCCAATAAAGATTTTAAAACTGCCATTGCGCTATATACTAAATCTATTGAAGTTGATAAAGAGTTCGCTGAAGCTTACTTCAACCGTGGACTCATCTATCTATTTATCGGCGAAGACAATAAAGGGTTATCCGATTTAAGTAAAGCCGGCGAATTAGGTATCATCAAATCCTACAATTTAATTCAACGTTTTAAAAATTGATTACATTTTAAAAATGTGTAAGCTACATTCGTTATTTCTTGTTTACTTTGCAGTTCATTATTTTTGAAACAAGCATCCATTTTTCTGCACATTAAATATCCGTATATGATACAAATTAAAAACTACTTTCGAATAACTTTACTCTGCCTCATTGTCTCTTCCCAATTATTTGCTCAAAAAAAGACCGTACCAAACACACAACTAGAACGACCAAAACTGGTGGTAGGTATAGTTGTCGACCAGATGCGTTGGGATTACCTGTACCGTTATTACAATAAATATGAAAGTGGAGGTTTTAAACGATTGCTTAAAGATGGGTTTTCGTGCGAGAACACCATGATTAATTATATTCCAACTGTAACTGCTATTGGTCACACTTCAATCTTCACGGGATCGGTTCCTTCACTTCATGGTATAGCCGGAAACAACTGGATAGATAAAACCGGAAAATCCATTTACTGTACAGATGACTCCACTGTAGTAACAATCGGTGCAAAGGGCGATGCGGGTAAAATGTCGCCACGCAAGTTATTGGCTACAACCATTACCGATGAACTTCGATTGGCTACAAACTTTCAATCGAAAGTAGTAGGCGTTTCGCTGAAAGACAGAGCATCCATTCTGCCGGCAGGACATAATCCAACTGCAGCATTTTGGATAGATGATGCTTCGGGTAAATTTATCACCAGTTCGTACTACATGTCGCTTTTACCTCAATGGGTAAACGATTTCAACGATGGAAAACCTATCGAGAAACTGATTGATAATGGCTGGAATACTTTATTGCCCATCGACCAATATACCGAAAGTACTGCAGATAATGTAAGCTGGGAAGGCACACTGAAAGGTGCAACACAACCCGTTTTTCCTTACGACACAAAAAAAGCATACGCGTTGGATCATGGATCGTTACGTCAAATGCCTTTTGGAAATACGCTTACACTTCAGTTTGCTCAGGCTGCAGTAGATGGATATAAATTGGGACAGGATAAAAACTGTGATTTTCTAACTATCAACTGTGCTTCCACTGATTATTCAGGACATTTAGTAGGTCCAAACGCTATAGAGGTAGAAGATGTGTATTTAAGACTGGATAAAGATCTTGCTAACTTCTTTTCATATCTCGATCAAAAATTAGGCAAAGGTAATTATCTGGTTTTCCTTACCGCCGATCATGGAGCTGCCCATTCCGAAGGGTTTATGAAAGAGAACAAAATGCCAACCGGACTACTTGGTGAAGACTTATATACCAATTTGGATAAAAAGCTTACGAAAGAATTTGGTTATAGTAAGTTAGCTTATGAAATTGAAAACTTTCAGGTATTTTTTAATAAACAAAAAATAGATAGTCTTAACTTAGATTTTGAGAAAATAAAAGCGTCTACTATTAATTATTTGAAAGAAGTAAAAGGTATAGAATATGCCGTTGATCAAGACAAAATTGTGGAAGCATCAATTCCTTCGCCACTTAAAGAAATGATGATAAACGGATATAACCACCAACGAAGTGGAAATGTAGTGCTGGCAACTATGCCCGGTTGGTTACCTAATAATTGCAAGAAAGGTTGCACACATAGTGTTTGGAATCCTTATGATTCGCATATTCCACTTATTTTTATGGGCTGGAAGATAGATCATGGCACAACCAACCGAACAACTGCAATGACAGATATTTCAGCCACTCTGGCTGCTCTGTTGCATATTCAAATGCCAAGTGGATGTATTGGAACTCCAATTGTAGAGGTGATTAAGAAATAGAAACTAGTTAATAGTTACGAGTTACAAGTGTATTTTTATTAATGCTCTTCAAAAACATCAATTATAAACGTATTGGCATAAAAAAAGGAAAGCAAACGCTTTCCTTTTTTTACATGGGTTAAGTTAGTTTACAATCGTATTGCAAACTTCTTTAGACGGGCATCGAGCATATGTGCGGGTATAATTTGCTTCACACACTCAGCCACGGCATTCAGCATTCCTTCACGCACAAAATCGTGACGAATGATAACAGATATTTCACGAGTTGCTTCGGGTTTTACTATTTCGCGAAGATTCTTTTTTTGATTGTCGGAAAGCAATTCGATATGAAGTTCGGGAATAACCGTGTAACCGCCATTAACATCAACAATCTTCACTAAGGTATCTATGCTTCCGGCTTCATACGTGTGATTATGTTCCGGTTTTTCGTTACAAAAATTAAACACCTGATTGCGCAGGCAGTGACCTTCTTCCAATACCCAAAGTTTATCCAAAGGCATGTCGTTTGCCGAAAGCTCAGTTCGTTCAAAAATCGGTTCAGTGGGAGAAATATACGCTGCAAATTTTTCGTAGTAGAGTGGTACTTCCAGTATTTTAGGATCGTCGAGCGGCGTAGAAAGAATGGCCATATCAATCTCGGCAATACGCAGTTTTTCTACGATAGTACTGGTGTGCATCTCGGTCACTTTCAACGAGATTTGAGGATATGCTTTTTTGAATGCCGCAATAAACTGTGGCAATAAATAAGGCGCAATGGTTGGAATAATGGCGAGGTTCAACGTACCGGAAAGTGTATCCTTTTCATTCTGAACACTTTCTCTCAACTGATTGGCCTGATAAATAATAACTTGTGCCTGACGGATGATTTTTTCACCAATCTCTGTTGGTTCTATCGGTTGACGTGAACGGTCAAATATTTTACAATCTAACTCATCTTCCAGTTTTTGAATCATGGCACTGAGGGTCGGTTGTGTTACGTTGCATAATTCGGCAGCACGAACAAAATGACGTGTCTTTTCCAAAGCTAATACATATTCAAGTTGTTGTAAAGTCATGGCAATTATTTATAGATAAAACCTATGCAAAGGTAATAATTATAGCATTAACAATAATACATTTTCAGAGATTAATTTCAATGAATTTGATTAATTAAGCTTTGAAATTCATAAAATGTACTTTAATCAAAGCCATGATTTAGCTGATAGGAATGATTTTAGCTATCTTTGCACAGAAAAAAAATGAATGCATGAAAAAGAATATCCTTTTCGTTTGCCTGTTATTAAGCTTTTCTGCTACTCAAGCACAGCTCTTGTGGAAAGTGAGTGGAAACGGCCTCAAGCATCCCTCCTATTTGTTTGGTACTCATCATTTAATTCCGATACAGTTTTTGGACAGCGTACCCGGCTTATACAAAGCATTTAATGCTTCGAACGTAGTAGTTGGCGAAATGCTCACCAGCAACGTGGATGCAACTGCTAAAATACAACAAGCAGCCATGATGCCCGACCATATTAAAATGAGAGATTTGTTATCCGAAAAAGAATATGAACTGGTAGACAAAGAATTAAAATCGACCTTAAAAATCGGATTGAAGGAATTTAGTATGATGAATCCAACGCTAATAAATACCTTGTACGAAATGGAGATCTACAAGAAACTTACCGGATTTACAGAAGATGTACAAACCGACTCTTATTTTCAGTTAGTGGCTGCCGAGCAAGATAAGAAAGTAATAGGTCTTGAAACCGTTGAACAACAGATAAGCATATTATTTGGCAATACAAGTTTGCAGCGGCAAGCAGAAGTGCTGGTAGAAACAATAAAACAGAAAGACAGTGCATTGGTTGAATTGGTCCAAATGAACAAATTATACAAAGCCGGCAAAATTGATGAACTAGTGCAGTTGTCGAAAGGAAAAAATAAAAAGTCGGATATGACGCTTGAGGAATATGCCAAACTGGTGGACAATAGAAATACGGACTGGCTTACAAAGCTACCTCCATTATTTCAGGAGTCTTCTTGTTTTGTAGCTGTTGGCGCATTGCATTTAGGTGGGCAAAACGGGTTAGTAAAATTACTTCAGAAAAAGGGATATAAAGTGACTGCAGTTACCGATTAGTTCAAATAGGATTATTATCCCACAAACTTTCTATAAATGAAAAGAGACGCAAGTATTTATACACTTTGCGTCTCTTCTGTTTTATTTATCGACCTATTCATGTAAATCAAATTCGTCGCCCGATGCTGGAATTTCGATATTGCTGAATCCAACCTTTTCCAATTCATTTTTGTAGAAAAGTTGAGTTTCATACTCGCCATGTACCAAAAAAGTCTTTTTAATCTGACTGGTATCCTGACAGCTCAAGAAAGTCATCATTTCATTATAATCACCATGACCAGAGAATGCTTCTATTTTAGCAATACGGGCATTTATTGGGTGAATAGTTCCAAAAATAGAGATTTCTCGCAAACCCGGTTCCTGTATACGAGCTCCCAATGTTGCCGGAGCACAATAACCAACAATAAGAATGGTATTATGTCGGTTCGAAATATTGTTGGCTAAATGATGTTTTATACGTCCGGCTTCCATCATTCCTGAAGAAGATATGATAATACACGGTTTGTCATAACTGTTCAAGTCCTTCGATTCTTCTAACTTTTTGACATAATGTAAAGAGTTGAATCCGAAAGGATCTGAATCGTATTTCAATAATGCTTTTACCTCATTGTTCATTCCATCTACATGCATTCTGAAAATATCAGTAGCATTTACCGACAATGGACTATCTACAAATACGTCTACTTTAGGCAGTTTACCTTTATTATATAAATTGTTGAGCACATACACTATTTCTTGCGTACGACCAATGGCAAATGATGGAATTATCAGTTTACCCTTATTTTTCACACAGGTATCCACCACTATTTGCAATAAATCATCCTCAATTTCTTTGTCAGCCGGGTGCAAACGGTTACCGTAGGTAGATTCCGTAATCAGATAATCACACTGCGGGAAAGCGGTAGGCGGATGAAGAATACGGTTGTGTTGACGACCGATATCACCTGTATAGGCCAGGTGCACTTTCTTGCCATTTTCCAGCAACTCAAGATTGACAACTGCACCTCCCAACATGTGACCGGTATTCGTAAATTTCACATTTATCTGGTCGTTGATATAAAAACGTCGATCGAAAGCCAACGAAATAAATAGTTTCATGCTGGCTTCGGCATCCACCTGACTATACAATGGCTCAACAGTTGGTAAGCCTTGTTTTACGCGTCGCTCGTTAAAGTGTTGCACGTCCACTTCCTGAATGTGAGCACTATCGGCCAACATGATAGAACACAGGTCTCGGGTAGCATTAGTACTGATAATAGAACCACGGAAACCGCCTTTGTACAAGTACGGAATCAAACCTGAATGATCAATATGTGCATGAGAAAGAATAAGATAATCGATGGTTGCAGGATCAAAACCGAGGTTACGGTTCATTCCGTCTGTTTGCAACCCTTTACCCTGAAACATGCCGCAATCGAGCAAAATGCGTTTACCTTCGTTGGTCGTAATAATGTGCTTACTGCCGGTTACTTCGCGGGCAGCTCCAATAAATTTAATTTTCATGGTATTGATTTATTAGTTATTATGTTTTCAATAGTTATCCAATAGAAACAAAAGCACTACTCCGCCAATTCAATTCTCACCTTCATATTCTTTATCTTTTCATCTGCAACCAATCGAAGTACATCTTTTACTTTCGACACTTTAATAGCTACAAATGAATAGTATTCTTTTACTTCCACCATGCCCAGTTCATCTTTGGCTAGCTGTCCTTTTTTGAACATAAAGCCCACAATATCCATTTTACTCAGCTTATCTTTTTTGCCTTTACCAATATAAAGCGTTGCCCAATCGGGTTTCGGAGGCATAGAAGCCAGCGCCGGCAAGGCCATAACAACAGGCTGTGGAGTAATAAATTCCGGCAATTCTTCCTTCTCTGTCAATAACAAGAAAGCAGAACCTTCTGCTTCCATACGAGCTGTACGACCGTTACGATGCACATATTCGTCTACCCGAACAGGAGCATCAAAATGGATAATATTTTTTATTTCCGGAATGTCCAGTCCACGCGAAGCCAGATCGGTAGAAATAAAAACAGTACAACTACCGTTCCTAAACTTTGAAAGTGCACGTTCGCGATCGGGTTGTTCCAGTTTTCCATGGAAAAACTCATTCGCCACACGTCGCTCGCCCAGATAAGCACTCACTTTCTCCACCGTTTCGCGTTGATTACAAAAAATCAAGGTAGAGTCATTGCCCAAATAGCAAAGCAACTGATAGACCAAGTCCATCTTATCGTTATTTTTACCTTTTACCTGAAAGGTTTTGAGTCCTTTCAGTTTATTGTCTTTTTCGGAATAATCCAGTTTGATAGGGTTTTGAATACCTGTAAAAGCAGGAATCGAAACCGCATCGGTAGCCGAAGTGAGTATCCGTTTTTTTAGGTTGGGGATACGACTGATAATAGCTTCCATTTGTTCTGTGAAACCCATTTCGAGCGATTTATCGAACTCGTCGAGCACCAATACCTTAATGTCTGTTACATCAAAATTACCACGCTCCACGTGATCTTGCAAACGTCCCGGAGTACCTATAAGTACAGCCGGAGGAACGGCCAGGTCGCGTTTCTCGCCATTGCTGGGACGACCGCCAAAGCAAGTATTCACCTTAAAACCGGTACTCATACTGCGCCAAACCTGTTCTATTTGTTGCGCCAACTCGCGCGACGGAGCCAAAATTAAAGCCTGTACTTTTGCACATTCGGGGTTCAAACTCATAAGTACTGGCAACAGATAAGCTAATGTTTTGCCCGAACCTGTGGGCGACAAAAGAATCATATCTTTTTCTTTCTCGTTAGCATCAAGCGTGGCCAGTTGCATAGCATTCAAGGTTTCAATCCCCATGCTTTGCAAAGTATTTTCTATTTGTGTGGAATTATTCTTCATGTTGTAAAGATAGTAGAAATTTTGATGACAATGTACAACTGTATTGAGGCAATGCACCGTGTTTTTTATTCAACAACTATCCGAAAGCATAATTCAGCTAGTCTCACTAGAATCTCACAAAACTATATAAGCATCTGATTTACATCAATATATAATTCACACGACAAGAGATTTTGACAGTTAAATCCATTTTCTGTGTGTAAAATCATAATTCAGAGCAGCATTAATCTCTAAAATTAAGATTTGATTATAATTATTTATATTAAAATGCAGACTGTTGTGAGACTGTTGTGAGATAAAGTTAATGATATTTTTAATAATATTGCACCATTAAATTTATGCATAGCTATTGGGAATGAAAGTAAACCGAACTTGATAATCGTCGGAGAACCAATACTAACCGTGTACGGATTAAAACTTGTCATCCACCAATTGAAACCAGTCATGTACCAATCGATGCTAATCATGTACCAATCGATGCTAATCATGTACGGATCAAAACCAGTCGTGTACTGATTGATACTAACCGTGTGTGAACGCAGGCTAATTATGTACCGATAGATGCTGATTATGCACTGAATGAAACTAATCATGTACGGATGAATAGGAATTATTTATTTCAATTATTATATTAACCTCAAAAAAAAATGAAAATGCTTATGAATGAAAAAAGAAAATTGAATTGTAAAATTGAAGAAGTACCTGCCATTGCAGGTTATCTTGCTCAACGATTACGTGCCGATTTGGTTGATTTTATAGAGTTCTCGGACATTTACTCCGAAGATTACATCACGCAATTGGTTGCACAAATAAATGTATGCAATCAACTGATAGCCCCGGATGCTTTTACAAAAGAAATCAAAACAATTACCAATCAGATTGACGAGAAAGCAAAAACACTCCGCATATCGCTCAACAAAGTGGAGGTTTACTTCGGAATGGCCGATGGAAAAATGACTATTACTGCCGACTCTATGGGTGCAAAGCAACTGAGAGACAGCATAAACAACGGTAATTCCGAAGGCATTGTAAAACACAGTCATAACTTACTCAGCAACATCAACAACAACCTTGCTGTGCTACAAACCAAGGGACTTAAACCTACCTTAGTTGAGGAAATGACACAATTGGTTAACGATATTGAGACCTTTGGTAATGATCAAAACTTCAGAATCACCGAGCGCAACCGACACACCGATGAAAACATTGGTAAGTACAACGAACTTTGGGATATGAATACCTTATACTCGATACCGGACGAGCCTTGTATCGCGGTATAAATGCAACTAAGTTGGACGACTACACACTTGCCACCATTCTTAAGCGACTAAATGCCAAAGGAACAAGCAAAAAGGACGAAGCCCCAAAAGCTTAATTAAAATAATCTAACAGAAAATAACCGAACTTTACAAAACAGGATAAAGTTCGGTTATTTTTAATTATTAACACACCATTACTCTCCTCTTCTGATTTAAGCCTCCTTCCCAGCAATCTTTAGCTAAAAAAACTCCATCCCTATTTTCGGTTTCAGAAAAAAGCATTACTTTTGCATCGCTTTGGTTCACTACTCCGCCGTTCCGCGGAAAGTGATTAAAAGGGAAACAGGTGTAATTCCTGTACAGTCCCGCTGCTGTAAGCTCCTTTAATAATTAACAGTTGATAATTCACAGTTGACAGTTATTAAATTAAACGTTTTGAACAACACTTTTGCCACTGGTTTTTTCAGTGAACAGTGAACAGTAAACAGTAAACAGTCCTAAAAAACTGATAACTGATAACTGATAACTGTCAACTGATTTCGGGAAGGCGTTCAGAAACGGGAGTAAGTCAGAAGACCTGCCGAGCATAGTTAATTTCAGAAGCTTTCGAGGAAAAAGCGACGAACACATCAGCAAAAGTCAGTATCTTTTTGCCTTTGTCAGGTCATTTTCGGGAGCTATTTGAGCGGTTTATTCATCGTCAAATAGTTACAACTGTGTTTAAAAATTTCTATTCTTTATTCTTTATAAACTTATTCATTTGTGGAAGTTCGGCTTTTGCCGAAGCTCCGGCAAAAGACTCTATACGCACGCATGAGCTAAGCGAATTAAAAGTAAATGGTGTTAGCTCAAAACTTACCCGTGTAGCCATGCCTACACAAGAAATCAGTTCTAAAGATTTCATAAAAATCAATGCTACAAGCGTATCTGATGCAGTGAAACATTTTACTGGTGTAACCGTCAAAGATTATGGTGGTGTAGGCGGATTGAAAACCGTATCTGTGCGAAGTCTTGGCGCTCAACATACAGCCGTAGCATACGATGGAGTTACATTGAATGATACTCAAACAGGACAAATCGATTTAAGCAGATTTTCGCTCGACAATGTTGAGACTATCTCATTAAGCAACGGTCAACCCGACGATATTTTTCAATCTGCCCGAATGTTTGCTTCTGCAGGTGTGATAAGTATTGTAACTAAAGCTCCTAATTTTTCTAACGGAAAAAGTATTGGAGGACAAGCTACCCTAAAGTTTGGTTCATTTGGACTTCTCAACCCTTCTCTATCCATCAACAAAAGAATAAGTAAACATCTTGCATTTAATTTTAACAGTGAATATTTGACAGCACTGGGAAATTACCCCTACACTATGTTTTATGGTGGGATAAATGATAGCACAGCCCGAAAAAAACGCTCACACAGCGATGTTCGCTCATTTAAAAATGAATTCAACGCTTATATTGAGTTTCATGAACGTGAAAAATTGAGTGTAAAACTTTACAACTTCGATGGTGAAAGAGGTTTACCCGGTGCCACCATTCAATATAGAGAGGATGATAACAATGCACGTCTTTGGGATCAAAATTTCTTTACCCAGATACATTATGAAAACAAGCAGACTCAAAAACTGCAAACTCAATTTTCGGGCAAATATAGTCAGTACGCTAATCAATACACAAATATCAGCATCAATTTACCGAATGGTAAGCAAGAAGATAGTTACTCGCAAAAAGAATACTATGTTTCAGGGTCTGTTTTTTTTCGTCCGAAAGAGCATTTCTCAGCTTCATTCTCAACTGATGGCTCGTACAATACTATGAATAATAATTTTGCAGATTTTGCTATTCCAAAAAGAATAACCGTTTTAAGCGTTTTAACTTCTAAATATATCACAGAAAGACTAGATGTTACTGCCAGTATATTATATACCTATACACACGAAACTGTAGAGCGTGGTATTGCTTCATCTGACAGAAATCGATTCTCTCCAACCATCTCGGCATCATGGAAACCATTTGAAAACAGAGACTTAAGATTCAGGGCTTTTTACAAGGACGTATTTAGAGTACCTACATTTAATGATTTATATTACCAACGCATGGGGAATCCTGATTTAAAACCTGAAAAAGCAAAGCAATTTAGTATTGGGATAATCACATCTAACAAACCCTTATCCTTCCTGAAAAATACAACTATTAGTGCAGATCTATATTACAACACTATTTCAGATAAAATTGTAGCCTTACCGAAAGAAAATCTTTTTGTATGGTCTATGACAAACTTGGATAAAGTTAACATATACGGTACGGATATGAATTTTAAAAGTGCAGCTCAAATAAACAGTAACACAGAAATTCGATTTAGCATTGGATATACTTTCCAAATTGCACGAGATGCGACTCCCGGGAGTAAAACTAATGGCAACCAACTTCCTTACACACCCTTTCATTCTGGAACTTCAACCATATCAATTAACACAAAATGGTTTGAATTCGGATATTCGGGTTGCTATTCAGGGAAAAGATGGAGTGCTATCGAGAATAATGTTCAAGATAACTTAATGAGAGGATATGCAGATCACTCCGTTTTTATTTCAAAAAATATGAATACCAAGCTTTGTCAACTAAGCCTAACAGGTGAGTTGTTAAACGTACTGGATACACAATACAAAATAGTCAAATCTTATCCAATGCCTGGTAGAAGTTTTAGACTTAGTCTTTCTACTCATTTTTAAGCAAATAATTTAAACATTTACAAATCAATTAATTTTTAAAATATGAAATCAATTTCTTTCTTCAAAAAAGCAACATATTTACTGCTTTTAGTTCCATTTTTTTCAGCTTGTATCAACGATAACAAGGAGATTCAAACTCCTACAATTAGTACAGGTCTTTTGGTACTTAATCAAGGTGCATATGCCGGCAACAATGCTGAATTAACCTATTATGATTTTGCAACAAGTACAGCCACAAATGAATTTTTCTATAGTAAAAATAGAATTGGCCTAGGAGATACCGGTCAAGACATTTTGAAATACGGATCTAAAATCTACATTGCAGTTTATGGTTCAAACCTTATCGATGTCGTAGACTTAACAGGTTTATCAAAAAAACAAATTGTGCTTAAAGATGCAAAGGGCAATGCTCAATCTCCACGTTCGTTGACCTCATATAATGGTAAAATATATGCCACACTTTTTGATGGTTTTGTAGCTCGTATTGACACGACTACTTATGAAGCATCTGAAGTGGCTGTTGGTGCAAATCCTGAAGGAATTGCGATTACAAATGGTAAGATTTATGTTGCTAACTCTGGAGGAATGAATTTCCCTAATTACGCCAAAACCGTATCAGTGATTAGCCTCTCAACTTTTACTGAAATAAAAAAAATCGATGTAGTTGTAAATCCTGGTAAAATACAAGCAGATGCTTACGGTGATGTGTATTTAATTTCTGTAGGAAATTACGGAGATATACCGTACACATTACAGCGCATTAACAGTTCAACCGACCAAGTGACAACTATTCCAGATGTTGTACCTTATAACTTTACCATTTTTGGAGACAAGGCATATTGCTACTATTACAATTATACAACAAAGGAGAAAAAATTCATGGTTTACGATGTAAAAAATGAAGCTGTATTAACTCAAAACTTTATCACAGATAATACAACAATTGCAACAATTCCATATAGCATCAATGTTAACCCTGCAAATGGAGATGTTTATATTGGAGAATCCGATGGAAAAACAACTGGAAAAGTGAGTTGTTATTCGTCTGATGGAAAGTTTAAGTTTAGTTTCAATGCAGGATATCAACCTACAGGAATAGCATTCATTACCAATAAATAAAATAAACACAGGCATTAATTTCTAAGCAAAACGACATGCATGTATGGAATAATTGAAGATAAGATGCTGCCATATTTTATTTTCAGTTATTCCTGTTTTAAGTTACAAGGATTAAATTACAAGTTACAAGCCTATTCATCTGAAGATTACACTCAGATATCATATTTTTAATTATGCATTTTGCATTATGAATTATAAATTATCTCCCATCATGTTTGCCGGCACAGGCAGCGATGTAGGCAAAAGCGTTATTGCAGCTGCCTTTTGTCGTATCTTCAAGCAAGACGGCTACTCTCCCGCCCCATTCAAAGCCCAAAACATGGCACTGAATTCATTTGCCACCCCCGAAGGATTGGAAATTGGTCGTGCTCAAGCCGTACAGGCCGAAGCTGCAGGCATCCCCTGCCATACCGACATGAATCCACTCTTATTAAAACCCTCAGCCGACACCATTTGCCAGGTAGTACTGAATGGAAAATCAATCGGAAACCAACATGCTATCGATTATTTTACGTCGAATAACAAGGCTGTACTACGCAAAGAGGTCTGTTCGGCATTCGACAGATTGGAAAAGCGCTACAATCCCATTGTGCTCGAAGGAGCAGGAAGCATATCAGAGATCAATCTGCGCGAAGTGGATCTGGTCAATATGCCCATGGCAGCACATGCTAACGCATCAGTTATTTTAGTTGCTGACATTGATCGTGGAGGGGTTTTTGCATCTGTATATGGCTCCATATTACTCCTCAACGAAAATGAACGCAAACTGGTAAAAGGGATATTAATCAATAAGTTTCGTGGCGACTTACGCCTATTCGAATCGGGCATTAAAATGCTCGAAGATTTGTGCAAGATACCGGTTATAGGCGTAGTACCTTATTACAAAGATATTCATATCGAGGAAGAAGACTCGGTTATGCTGCACACCAAAAACCGTGGATCACAGCTAGAAAAAGTGAACATTGCTGTAGTTTTATTGCAACATATGTCCAACTTCACCGATTTCAACCCATTAGAACACGATGAGCGTGTTCATCTTTATTACACGAATGAACCGTCGGAGATGGGCGATGCTGATATCATTATTATTCCCGGCACCAAAAATACACTTCACGACCTTCAGATGCTGCGCAAAAATGGAACTGCTCAAGCCATTCTGCAAGCACATGCAAGTGGCAAAACAATACTGGGCATCTGTGGTGGTTACCAAATGTTAGGCAAAGAATTACTAGATCCAACCGGTATTGAAAGTGATTTGAAACAACTACCCGGTTTAAATTTATTGCCCATCAGAACCGAAATGGAAGGTGAGAAAATTACCAAACAAGTAAATTTTTCCATTGTTGGCGGAAAAACAAGTTGTACCGGTTACGAGATTCACAACGGTAGAACGGAAATCTTGTCGAGAATAAAATCGTTGAATAAAATGGAAAATGGCTTCACTGACGGCTGTTTTACCGAGAATTGCTATGGTACCTATATTCATGGCATATTGGACAATGCGGAATTTGTGAATATGATTATTGCACCGTTTCTTATCGAGAAAGCCCAGCAGCCGTCGTTCGACTATTTCAGATTTAAAGAAGAACAATTCGACAAACTGGCCGATCATGTTCGAAAACATGTGGATATGGATTTAGTTTACAAGATAATGAATGAACCCCAAACCCCTAAAGGGGCTATAAGATGATAAACGGACACGGCGATGAATATATGGGTGAGCTGGAAGCCAATTTCAGTTCGAATGTGTGGTATGGCGCTGATAATTCGGCATTGTACAAGCATTTGCATTCCCAAATGCACACCATCGAGCGATATCCTGACACTGAAGCCGGTTCACTAAAACAAGTATTGGCTGATATAAACAAGATAGCTGCTAGCCAAATAGTAATTTGTAACGGTTCCACTGAAGCTTTTTACCTGATCGCGAATGCATTTTCAGGCTCACAATCTTTAATTGTGTCGCCTACTTTTTCTGAATATGCCGATGCGTGCCGAATGTATAATCATAGCGTTCGACTTACAAACAGAACTGATTTAAATACTGACATTAAAATAGTAAAGCCCGATCTGGTTTGGATTTGCAACCCCAATAACCCAGATGGAAATTGTTTCGAGGCAACCGAAATAAAACATTTACTCGCCAACTATCCCGATTCAATCTTTGTGATTGATCAGGCTTATATTCATTTTACACAACGTGAGATTTGCGTCGTGAATGAAATCCAGAACTACCCGAATCTAATTATAGTTCAATCACTTACTAAACGGTATGCTATTCCGGGACTAAGGCTTGGATACGTAATGGCTTCCGAAACAATAATTACCCTAATGAGTCAATTCAGAATGCCCTGGACTGTCAACTGTTTAGCCATTGAGGCTGGGAAATATATTTTGGAAAATGATAACGATGGATTCCAGTTGCATAACTGGCTTTGCGAATGCGAGATATTAAGAAACAAAATTGATTCATTCGAATGTTTTAAAATTGTTCCAAGTCAAACTCCCTATTTTCTTGTAAAACTAAACGTAGGAAAAGCGAGCGATTTGAAAACATTTTTATTGAGTCATAAAATATTAGTTCGTCAAGCCACCAACTTTGAAGGTTTAGAAGGCGAACACATCCGCATTTGCACTTTATCAAGAGAAAAAAACGATTTATTAATCAACAAATTGAACGAATGGAACCAGTCTGTTACTCAATTATAGGACTACTAATTGGCTTTGGCTTAGACCAACTGTTTGGCGATCCGGAGAAACTGCCGCATCCCATTGTTGGCTTTGGTCATCTCATTTCGTTTGGAGAGAAATACCTAAATAATGGCAAATTCTTGTTTGCCAAGGGCGCTTTAATGACCATATTCCTGACTGTATCTATTTATTTTATACCATATTTATTTATCAATATAACAACAAATTACAACTATATATTTAATCTACTGCTTACGGCAATTATTGTTTTCTATTGTTTATCGGCACGAACGCTTCGAGACGAAGTACGGCAGGTGTTTGAAGCGTTGGAGCAATCGACCGATGCTGGAAGAAAACAACTTTCGCGTATTGTAGGCCGCGATACGGCAACACTCGAAACACAACAAATCCGCTCGGCAGCATTAGAAACGCTAGCAGAAAATTTGAGCGATGGCGTTATAGCCCCCTTGTTTTGGTTCGCCTTATTGGGGGCACCGGGTATGTTAGCTTACAAAATGATCAATACGCTCGATTCGATGATCGGATATAAAAACGATAGATATTTTTATTTTGGAAAGTTTGCCGCCCGACTGGACGATGTAGCCAACTACGTCCCAGCTCGGATCACTGCTTTTATTATGTTGCTGTCTGCAAACAAATTATCAAAAACAGATTTTGTTTTTAAAAATGGTAGTCAGCATTCCAGCCCCAACTCCGGTTATCCCGAAGCAGCTTTGGCGTCCATTCTCAACTGTCGCTTTGGTGGGCCTAACAGTTATTTTGGTTCAATAGTCGAAAAACCATTTATTGGAAGCAACAACAGATTACTCGTTTTAGACGACATGCAAAGCGCTGTAAAAATAAATCGATACTGCGAAGTAATTATGATTCAGCTTGTTTCAATATTAATGCTTTTTTTATCATAACAAAATTAGAAACCTATATGAAAATTAGTACAATTGCTTTTACGCTTTGTCTTGTTACTTTACTTGGTTCGTGCCGAAATACAAAACAATCAAACGATAAAGGCGCATTAAAAGAAAAATCAGAAATTAAATACGCCAAAGGCTTTACTATTCAGCATTTTGATAATTACACACAAATAACGGTTCGTAATCCATGGGATACTACCCAAACTATGGAGAAATACATTTTAGTGGATAGAAACAAAAAATTGCCATCTAATCTGCCTAATGGGACTATTGTTAGAATTCCGGTTCAAAGAGTGGCGACTTGCTCATCTATTTTTGCAGGGGAGTACAAGCAATTTGGTGATATAGATAAAATTATAGCTGTTAGCGAACCTGAGTATTACAATATTCCTGAAATTAAAAAGGGATTAGATACAGGCAGAATTGCCAATTTAGGAATAACAACATCACTAAATACTGAAAAATTAATTGCGTCTAAACCTGATCTCTTAATTATCTCTCCTTTTGAGGTATCTATGCACGACAAATATAAAAAAATGGGAATCAGTGTCGTAAAAGACGCATCGTATATGGAAGAATCTCCATTGGGAAGAACCGAGTGGTTGAGGTTTGAAGCAGCATTTTTGGGCAAAGATTCATTGGCTAATACAATATTTTCAAAAATAGAGAAACATTACTTAGACCTTTGTAAGGAAGTAAATAAAACGAAAAACAGACCAACCGTTTTTGGTGAGAAGAAATACGGTGATGCCTGGTACGTAGCTGGTGGTAATAGCTATATGGGTAATTTTATGAAAGACGCAGGAGCAAATTATCTTTGGAGTGATTTGAAAATTAATGGATCAAAACCATTTCCTTTTGAAACCGTATTCTCTAAAGCCCTTAATGCAGATTTTTGGCTTATTAAGTATAATAATTCAGAATCGAATCTAACATACAAGCAATTAGGTGAAGAATATGATTTATACAGAAACTTCGCTGCCTTCAAAAACAAGCATGTGTTTGCGGTGAATTCAGGGAATACACCTTATTACGAACAAGGACCACTAGAGCCCGATGTCGTTTTGTCGGATTTTATCAAAATTTTCCATCCGGAAATTTTGCCCGATTATCAACCTAAATATTATTTTGGACTAAAAGAATGAAAAGAATTACACTCGTTACGGGCGGACAACGTTCAGGAAAAAGCAGTTATGCACAGAAACTTGCACTAACACTTTCATCCAATCCGATATATTTAGCTACTTCGGCTGTTTGGGACGATGAGCATCGTCAGCGTATTGAACGCCACAAAACTGATCGCGGCAATGAATGGACGAATGTTGAGGAGCTAAAAGAGTTGCAAAACATAACCGTAGAAGGTCGTGTGGTGGTAATAGACTGTGTTACACTTTGGAGCACTAATTTTTTCACCGAATACGAGGGTGACACATTGCAATCGCTCGAAGCCATTACTTCCCGTTTCGACCAATTCGTGCGGCAAAATGCGCATTTTATCTTTGTCACCAATGAAATCGGGCTGGGTGGCATATCAGCCAACGATTTACAACGCCGCTTTACCGACCTTATCGGTTGGGTAAACCAGTATATCGCTTCAAAATCGGATGAAGTCATCTTAATGGTATCATCTATTCCAATGAAAATCAAATAATTGATAAATATATAAAACCAAAAGACTATGCTTAACTACAAATTCAAGATCGAAAAACCTAAACAAGGCATTGTGCCACATCTGATTGACAAAATAGACAACCTCACCAAACCGAAAGGATCACTCGGACGATTGGAAGAGTTGGCACTACAGATTGGTACTATCCAACAAACACTTACGCCTGAACTAAAAAAGCCTTACCATATTATTTTTGGTGGTGATCATGGCATCGTGGCCGAAGGAGTGAGTTATTCTCCCGCTGAAGTTACCCCGCAAATGGTTTTCAATTTTATGGAAGGCGGTGCAGGGATCAACTTCCTGGCCCGGCAACACAATTTCGACATGAAAGTGGTGGATGCGGGTATTAATTACGACTTTGAGGGTCTTGACAAACTGATTGACCTTAAAGTGCGTAAAGGCACGCGCAATTACCTTCACGAACGTGCTATCACGCAAGACGAATTTGATCTTTGCATTGAGCGTGGCGCAAAGGTAGTGGAAGATTGTTTCAACGAAGGTTGTAATATCATTAGCTTTGGCGAAATGGGAATAGGGAACACCTCTTCTTCATCGTTGTGGATGAATTGCTTAACCGGAATACCACTCGAAATTTGTGTTGGAGCCGGTAGCGGATTCGATAACGAAGGTGTAAAACGCAAATATAATGTACTCAAGAAATCATTAGACAACTATAATTATAAACGTGCAACGAACAACCACGACGGTAATGGTTCAATTGTAGATATGCTCGGCTATTTTGGTGGATACGAAATGGTTATGACTATTGGCGGCATGCTCAAAGCAGCAGAATTAAAAATGGTGATTCTTGTCGACGGATTTATTATGACCAATTGTGTTTTAGCCGCTTCAAAGCTTGACAGCAATATGCTTGATTATTGTATTTTTGCTCATCAGGGCGATGAGGCAGGACATAAATTTGTACTGACACACTTAAACGCAAAACCATTGTTGAACTTCGGGATGCGACTTGGCGAAGGAACAGGTGCATTATGTGCTTATCCATTAATTGACTCAGCGGTGCGCATGATCAATGAAATGAATTCCTTTAAAAAGGCCAGCGTTACAAAGTATTTCGAATAATTACCGGAATTGTATTACAAATATCTCATTTTGTCCATCATCTGACAGACAAAATAATAAGTAAAGATATGAAAAAAATCCTATTGCAATTGGCTGCAGCCATCACCTTTTTCACTCGCTTACCACTGTGGAAAGTGCTGGAAATTCCATCCGAAAGTTTCAAAAAAATCATCTGTTTCTGGCCACTTACCGGCTGGATAACAGCTGGTTTTACAGCTTTAGCATGGTTGGCATTTTCAATGGTCTTCCCTCCTATCCTTGCTGTTATTCTGGCTTTTGGGTGTAAAGTATTACTCACAGGTGGGCTGCACGAAGATGGGTTGGGCGATTTTTTCGATGGTTTTGGAGGCGGACGAACCAAAAAAGATGTGCTGCGCATCATGAAAGACTCACATGTGGGTAGCTATGCACTTATCGGAATGATTTTCTATTATCTACTATTAATCAATACAGTAGTTAGTATTCCAAAGGAAATGACTGCAATAGTCATCTTTGCTGCCGATCCTTTCTCTAAAATGCTCACAGCACTGATGATGAACCGACTACCCTACGCACGCACGGAACAGGAAAGCAAAAGCAAAACCATTTTCGAAAAATTGAGTCCCGGCAGACTCATCACCATCCTTATTTTTGGATTATTGCCCATTATTTCATTATTGGAAGTTAAACTTTGGTTGACGATTATACTGCCCATCGCCACTGTTAGCTTTGTATTCTTTCTTGCAAAAAAACGTATTGGTGGTTATACCGGCGATATTTGCGGAGCAACAGCTCTTCTTTGTGAACTAAGCTTTTACCTGTCATTTTATGTAGTCTTACATCTGTAAATTAACTGTAACTTTGGCTTTCTTATAATCTGGCATAAACAAAAATACCTATACTTTTTATTCGAAACCGCCTATAGTAAAGGATTTGAAAGATTCTTAATCTTCCTGTTTTCGATAAATTTACAAGTTGATAGTTTCAATAATCTGATCCTATTTTGTACTTTTGCAGGAAAGACAACAAAAAACGAGCACAATTAATATGACTATCACTTTAATAAGACACACTTCAGTAAATATACCATCTGGAATATGTTATGGACAAAGTGATGTAGATGTTTCGGGCAATTTTGAATTTGAAGCACCAATCGTAAAAGATAAACTGACATCAAATAGTTTCGATGCGGTTTACTCCAGCCCTTTGCAACGTTGTGAGAAATTAGCCCGTTATTGCGGTTTCGAGAACCCCACCATCGACAACAGATTGATGGAGATTAACTTCGGCAACTGGGAAATGAAAGCCTGGGAAGACATTACCGATCCGCAACTGAATCGTTGGTATCAGAATTGGGTGACCGAAACTCCTACCAATGGAGAATCACTGATGGATCTGATTTGCAGGGTCGATTCATTTATTGTAGAGCTAAAAAAACAGAATCACGAGCATGTCGCTATTTTTACCCATGCAGGAGTTATTCGCTCTTTTGGAGTGATTATCGAAAAATTTTCGGCTGAAAAGTATTTTGATTTAAATGTCAATTATGGCGACAGTGTACAATTTATAATGAAATAAGCTTCTTTTTATATTTTCCCCTCCCAATTCAGCTCTTTCAATTTGACACATCTACTCCTCACAATGTTGAAGACAAATTACATTTAAGTAAATACCTATTTCAAATCGTCCGATTATCGTGTATTTCGGTCTCACTTGGCGCATCCATTTACCTCTCCAACTTACATTTTATTTCAGAGCTGCTCATTTTAGCCTATTTTGCGCAACTTTTTGCATATTAATGCTATCTTTCTGATAATCAAAACGAAAAAAAAATATGAAAAATTATTGTGTATTTCGTTGATAATGAAGAATTATTGATGTAAATTTGCACGAAATTTGAAATACGGAAAAATTTCTGTAATTGAAATTATTCAAAATCGTAATTGTATTGTAATTTCAAGCATACATCTTTGTTTATCAAAGCATTATAATTTAAATCAATCTTTTTAATATATATATTTATGAAACCGACTCATATTGAGCACTTAGGCATTGCAGTGAAAAGCCTCGAAACTGCCATCCCCTACTACGAAAATGTATTGGGATTAACTTGTTATGCTGTGGAAGAAGTTCCGGAACAAAAAGTAAAAACCGCTTTTTTCAAAGTAGGACAAACCAAAATTGAACTATTAGAATCGACCGATCCTGAAGGACCTGTTGGAAAATTTCTTGAAAAGAAAGGCGAAGGTGTTCACCACATCGCATTTGCTGTTGAAGGTTTACAAGCAAAATTAGACTTAGCTGCAGAACGTGGCGTAACATTAATTGACAAAACACCTCGTAAAGGTGCTGAAGGCTTAAACATCGCTTTCCTTCACCCAAAATCTACTTTTGGAGTGTTGACAGAATTGTGTGAAGATCCAAACAAATAAATAGTTACTTGGCTGATTGACACTTACACGTGATTTTGTGTCAATAAAACAACAACCAAAACTTCATATATAAAAAAATGGAAAATCAACAAAAAGTAAAAAACCTTATCGATTTGCGCGTTCAAGCCAAATTGGGAGGTGGTGCTAAAAGAATTGCATCACAACATGCCAAAGGAAAATTCACAGCTCGTGAACGTTTGGAAATGTTGTTGGATGAAGGTAGCTTCGAAGAACTGGACATGTTTGTTACTCACCGTTGCAACAACTTCGGTCTTGAAAAAGAAAAATACCTTGGCGACGGTGTAATTACCGGTCATGGTACTATCGACGGACGTACTGTGTATGTCTTTGCACAAGATTTTACAGTTTTCGGAGGTTCATTGTCAGAAACAATGGCACTTAAAATTTGTAAGGTAATGGATATGGCCATGAAAATGGGTTGTCCGATGATTGGTATCAACGATTCGGGTGGTGCCCGTATTCAGGAAGGTGTTACTTCATTGGCCGGTTACGCTGAAATTTTCCAACGTAACATTATGGCTTCGGGAGTTATTCCTCAAATCTCAGCTATCTTCGGACCTTGTGCCGGTGGTGCTGTGTATTCTCCTGCTCTTACTGACTTTGTATTGATGACCGAAGAAAATAGCTATATGTTCGTAACTGGACCTAAAGTTGTAAAATCAGTTACCGGTGAAGATATTTCGACAGAAGATCTTGGTGGTGCTGATGTTCACTCTCGTAAATCGGGTGTTTCGCACTTCAAAGCTGAAAACGAAGAAGAAGGTATGATGCTTATCCGCAAATTGCTTTCTTATTTACCTTCTAATAATCTTGAAGAAGCTCCATTGTTCGAAAATACCGATCCGATTATTCGTTTGGACGATAAATTAAACTCTATTGTTCCTGATAATCCGAACATGCCTTACGACATGAAAGATGTCATCCACGGAATTGTGGATAACGATGAATTCCTTGAAGTTCACCGTCACTATGCCCGTAACATTATTGTTGGTTTTGCTCGTTTCAACGGTGCTCCAACCGGAATTGTGGCTAATCAGCCTAATTTCCTTGCAGGTGTACTTGACTGCGATGCTTCTCGTAAAGCAGCCCGTTTCGTTCGTTTCTGCGATGCGTTCAACATTCCTGTATTGACGTTGGTTGATGTACCCGGATTCTTACCAGGTTCAGGACAAGAATATGCAGGTATCATTTCACATGGTGCTAAATTAATGTTTGCTTATGGCGAAGCTACTGTTCCTAAAGTAACGGTAACCATTCGTAAATCGTACGGTGGTGCACACGACGTAATGAGTTGTAAACAACTTCGTGGTGATTTCAACTACGCATGGCCTACAGCTGAGATTGCCGTAATGGGTGCAGCAGGTGCTATTGAAGTATTGGAAGGACGCGCTATTTCTAAATTTACCGATGCAGAAGAAAAAGCAGCTTTCATAAGCGAAAAAGTGAATGAGTATAAAGAAAAATTCGCTAATCCTTATCAGGCAGCTTCTTATGGTTATATCGATGATATTATTGAACCTCGTAATACACGTTTCCGTGTGATTCGTGCATTCCAAGCTCTTGAAACCAAGAAAGTGGTTAATCCGCCTAAGAAACACTCTAACATACCTTTATAATTAATCCTATGATATTTGAAAAACTATTTGGAAAAAAATCCAAATCTCCTTCAACTGAAAAGGATGAAATTGAAGTGCCAAAAAATGATATAGTGGCAATAGCTATGGCTTTGCACCTTTATTATGATGAGGTTCACGATGATGAAAGTAATGTTATTACGATCAAGCGTATCGAAAGACGTTATTCGCCTTGGAGTTCAAAAATTTATGGTGTAAACAATAATATCAGATAAAGAATATGAAGAAATTCAAATTTACAATAGATGGGGCTTCATACAGCGTGAATGTCAAATCGGTAGAAGGTAATAAAGCAGAGATTGAAGTAAACGGTAAATCGTATGCAGTAGGATTGGAACAAGAGGTAAACACCTTAAAAACTCCTATTATTGTTCGTAAGGATGTACAATCTAAGCCGGGCGAAAATAAAATTACAGCTACTCCTGCACCTAAATCGTCGGGTAAAGCAGGTGCAAATGTTCTTAAAGCTCCACTTCCCGGAAGCATTATCCGCCTGGAAGCCAAAGTTGGCGATACAGTTAAACAAGGTGATTTGCTTTTGGTAATGGAATCTATGAAAATGGAAAACAATATCCTTTCTGAAAAGAATGGTGTAGTGAAATTCATTGCTGTAGAACCAGGACAAGCTGTTATGCAAGATGATATCTTACTTGAGTTCGAATAAGAATTAATCTTTTGAGATAAATATAGAAAAAGCCCGACAATTTCCATTGTCGGGCTTTTTCATATCCTTTTAGCACAATAGTTGAGATATTTACAAACCGGAAACGATTTGTTTTAGCTTGGTTTCTGCCAGCTTGAGGGCATAGCGGAAGTTGATAAGGCGTGTAGATGACTGAACATAGTCGTCTTGAGCGCGTCGTACTTCGAGCGAAGTGGTTTGCCCATGTTTCAACCGGTCGACGCTAATTTGAAGGTTCTCTTTGGCTAATGCATTGTTCTCAGCCTCTATTTTCAACAATTCCTGTTGATTTTCAAATTCTGTCAAGGTGTTTTGTAATTGAGTATTTACCTGCAACTTTATATTTTGTAAATCATATTCGGCAGTCTGTGCCTGAATTCTGGCTACATTTTCTTTTCGCTTGTTTTCACCGGCACTGTAAATAGGTACTACAAGCGTCCCTCCTATTTGAGGTCCTATTGAACTGCTGCGCAAAGTACTTCCGGCAGAATTGACGGTTTGCGAAGCGTAATATCCGGCTTTGAGACTGAAGGTCGGCAGATAAGCACTACGGCTTTCTTTCAGAGCCAGTTGTGCAATATCTATCTGTTTCTGAAAACTAAGAATACTTGTGTTGGAACTGTTGAGTTTTTGAAATAGGTCGGCCTTATCAGGTGTGTAGTTCAAAGGAATAGAATCGGCAATGGACAGTTGATCTTCGGCATTCTTTCCCAGTAGCTGGTTGAGGTATTTCAAGCCTGCTTCAATAGCGTACTGCTGGCTGATACGACTCTCGGTAGTGAGATTCAAATCCATCCTGGCTTGTAGCAAATCCGACTTCATCATTGAACCTGCATTAAATCCTGCCTGCGCAATAGTTACCCTGTCGCGATTATAATTCAGTGCTTCATTAATGGAACTGAGCTGTTGCTTTTGTTTTACAACATCGTAATAGGCAGCAATAACTTCGAAAAGTGTTTGCATTACTTTGTCCTTATACTGAATCTCACCCAGCGCTTGTATCTCGTTCAACTTATTTTTAGTAACAAACATCTTACCACCATCAAACAGGTTCCAGTTAAGCTGTGCACCGGCACTCAGTGCTGTGGTAGAGGCAGAATTATAATTAGTCTCAACACCTGTAGAAAGCTTTTGAGTGGTATTATTCAAGCCGTAGTTGCCTGTACCGGTAATGGCTACTGTTGGTAACATTCCTGCATTTCCTGCAGTATTATTGACTTTGGCAATATCCGCATCATTGCGGGATACAAGGATATCAAAGTTATTTTTCAGGGCAATGCTTATGGCATCATCTACCGTGATGGCTTTTTGAGCATTGGCGGTAGTGCATAGGAAGGCTAAGAGTATAATTGGAAGTCGCTTCATAATCATTTTTATTATTGGTTCAACCCCTTCGGGGTTGTGTACATCTGGTTATTATCATCCCCCGGTTTCGCTTTGCTTACCGGGGGTTATTTACATTTAGCCCCTTTGGGGCAAAAGACGGATTTGAGTTTTCTAAATCTAATAGTCCTAAATCTTGCCTTTTCCTTTATTATTTATACAAATATGGTGTTTAAAATAGTCCGTAGGACTTATATATCAATAGGATAAATATGTCTTTATGTTTATTGTCCGTAGGACATTCACGTATCTTCTCAGTTTATCCCCTACGGGGAATTGAATTTGATTGGTTTATTTTCTATTGATATATATTCCCTACGGGAAATAAATTATTAAGTATAAAATATTTATTTTCAACTACTTATTCGCACAATCAAACTACTTTCTTTGTTTTTTTAGATAACACCATATACGTTACCGGAATGATAAACAAAGTAAGCAGTAAGGAGAAGAGCAAGCCTCCTACCACTACTATCCCTAGTGATACACGACTGGTGGCTCCTGCACCTAAGGCTAAAGCGATAGGTAATGCACCAAAGATGGTAGCCAACGAAGTCATCAAAATGGGACGGAAACGGGCAGCCGCAGCTTCGAAAGCAGCTACTCTCCTATTCATGCCCAGTTTACGTTTCTGATTGGCAAATTCGACAATCAGGATACCGTTTTTGGTTACGATACCAATCAACAGAATCATCCCGATTTCGGAAAAGATATTCAATGTTTGTCCACATATCCACAACGAAAGCATAGCACCCGCTATGGCCATTGGCACGGTAAGCATGATGATAAACGGATCGCGGAAGCTCTCGAACTGCGCTGCCAGGATTAAATAAATAAGTAACAAAGCCAGAATCAACGCAAAGGATATATTGGAATTACTTTCGGCAAAATCGCGCGATGGTCCGGCCAGTGCTGAAGCGAACGAAGTATCCAATAACTTAGTAGATATACGCTGCATTTCTTCAATACCTTCACCCAGTGTTTTTCCTTCGGCAAGATTGGCCGATACGGTAGCCGATTTATACCGATTGAAGTGATACAACATGGGCGGATTACTGTTTTCTTTGATCTGTACAAGGTTATCCAGTTGTATCATATTGCCGGTGCCTGAACGAACATACAAAGATGAGATGTCGCCGGGCGCACTTCTGTCGGTGCGGGCTACCTGACCAATAATATAGTACTGCATATTGTTTTGCAGAAAATATCCATAACGGCTACCGCTATACGCCAGATTCAGGGCATCGGATACATCCTTTTCGTTTATCCCCAGACTGGTGGCTTTTTGACGGTCGACGGATATATTTAGCTCCGGTTTGTTGAATTTCAAATCCACATCCACATTACTGAACACCGGACTGTTTCTGGCTTCATCCAAAAATTTAGGAAGAACGGTTTTTAGTTTCTCGAAATCGAGGTTTTGCAGTACAAATTGCACCGGTAAGCCTCTAGAGCTTGAGGTAGTAATGGTTGGCTCCTCACTGGCAATAATTCGCGCATCAGGGATAGAGTCGTACGACTTTGTCAGCTTTTGATAAATAGCCTTTTGCGACTTCTTCCGTTGATCGGGTTCGGAAAGAAAGGTAATAACAGAACCAGCATTGGCACCTGAGTTTGAATTACCACCACCAAAACGGGCAAGTGTGTACTTCGCCTCCGGCAGTTTCATGTTCATATTGGCTACACGAGTCACTACTTTATTGGTAGTAGTGTATTCTACCCCTTCTGGTGCTGTGATAGAAGTACGGATATAGCTGTGATCTTCGAGTGGTGCAAGTTCCGATTTCAGGGTAGTAACCAAACTCCCAATAACAACAATACACAAACCAAGGATGGAGAATGAAATCCAGCGATTGAGGATAAAGAAGCTAAGAAAGCGTTTGTACTTTTTCTCCATTCCCAAAAAGAAAGGTTCGGAAGCAACATAAAACTTAGAATGGTGTGTTGCCGAACCGCCAAGAATTACGTTGAGTACGGGAGTAAGCGTAAGCGATACAAGTGCAGAGATTAATACGGCGCTGGCTACCACGATACCAAACTCGCGAAATAAACGTCCTGTGAATCCTTCTAAAAAGACAACGGGAATAAACACAATGGCCAGTGTAAGCGAAGTAGAGATAACAGCAAAGAATATCTCGCGGGTGCCTTCTACGGCAGCCTGCATCTTGTCCATGCCGCGTTCGATACGTTTGAAGATATTCTCGGTAACCACAATTCCATCGTCCACCACCAAGCCCGTGGCCAGTACAATACCCAGTAGCGTAAGTACATTGATGGAATATCCGAAGATATACATGACAAAGAAGGTACCTATCAGCGAAACAGGAATATCGATCAGCGGACGTAAAGCAATGATCCAGTTACGGAAAAACAAAAAGATAATCATTACCACCAAGAAAATGGAAATCAATAAGGTTTCCAACACATCGGTAACAGATTGACGAACAAAGATAGATTTATCACGCGCAATGTTCAGCTCCATGCCTTTTGGTGCATTGACTTTTATCTGATCAAGTCGTTTGTAAAACTCATCGGCAATCTGAATATCGTTGGCACCCGGCAGTGGCACTATGGCTAACATTACACCTGTAGTACCGTTCACCAGCGCTCCCGACTCTTCGTTTTGCGAACCAAGCACTGCTTCACCAATATCGCTGAACCGAATGATCTGATTGTTGTCCTGACGGATGATCAGACTGTTGAAATCGTCTTCGGTAATAAGTCGACCACGCGTTTTCACGGTCAATTCGGTGGTATTGCCTCTGATCTTTCCGCCGGGCATTTCTACGTTTTCTTTATTCAAAGCCGTTTGAACATCAGAAGCTGTGATCTTATAGGCCGACATCTTGGTGGGATTGAGCCACAAACGCATGGCCGGTTTTTGCTGACCGTAAATACCTATGGAGCTAACACCGGGGATGGTCTGCAATTTTTCGAGCAATACATTCTCAGCATAATCACTAATCTGTATAGCATTCATGGCGCTACTCTGCACAGCCAACATGATAATGGGTTCTCCACTTGCATCTGCTTTGGTTACGGTGGGTGGCGCATCGATATCCTGTGGTAAACTACGCATGGCTTGCGAAGTCTTATCGCGGACGTCATTGGCTGCTTTCTCCAGATCGGCACCGAGTTCGAACTCTACTGTAATATTACTCGAGCCAATGGCCGAACGCGAAGAAAGTGATTTCACACCTTCAATACCGTTGAGCGATTTCTCGAGCGGTTCGGTTATCTGCGATTCTATGATTTCGGCATTGGCACCAGTGTAGTTGGTCTGAACCGTAATAACGGGTGGGTCAATGGCCGGAAACAAGCGAATACCTAGGAAATTAAAACCTACCACGCCCATTAGTATGATAATCAAACTAAGTACTATGGAACCTATGGGACGTTTGAGGGCAATATCGGATATACTCATGATTTAAATATATTTTAAGTAGACAAGTTAACGTGTAAACTAGTACACAATTAGTTTTTAAATAAGAAATGGAGTTTACTTGTTTACTAGTTAACTTGTCTACTTCCTTATCGTTGCATATTGTAGTTTTCCACCTTCTTTGAGGAATAACAGGCCGGAAGTGATAATGGTATCGCCGGGTTGCAGGCCGTTGGTGATTTCAATGTCCGAAGCTTTACGAATGCCGGTTTGTACGGTTATAAAATGTGCTTTGCCATTGCGGGCTACAATCACACTTTTACTTTCTTCCTCGGGTATAATGGTTTGAGTAGGAATCATCAAGGCGTTGTGGTTTTCGCTCAGGCGAAGCGTTACATTAGCAAAGGCTCCCGACACCAATTCGCGGGCAGAACTGTTGACCAGCGCTCTTACTTTCAGGTTACGGGTGCCGACGTCGATACCTTGCTCGGTAGCAATTACAGTGGCATTATATACTTTATCGGTGTTGGACATTTTGAATTTTACTTTCATACCTGTGCTAATCACCGAACTGTATTTTTCGGGAACGCTAAAGTCGAGTTTAATCTTATTGGCAGTGCGTATAGTAGACAGCAACGTGGCCGGTGTAACAATGGCACCAATGCTTATATTGCGCAACCCAATAACCCCATCGAAGGGTGCAAGTACTTCGGTTTTGCGAATCAGGGTTTTCTCTACTTCAATATCGGCTTTCAGCGAGTTAACCAGCAAACCTGTTTGGTCGTAATCGTTTTGACTTATACCATTGACTTTCAATAATTCGGACTGACGGTTGTAAATCTTTTGTTGAATGGCTAGTTGAGTGGTCAGTTTGTGTAGAGATGATTGCAAATCATCGTCGAAAAGCTTCACCAACAGAGTGCCTTTCTTTACAAATTTACCTTCGGGCAAATTGATCTTTACCACGCGGCCGGCCACTTCGTTCTTCAGTTCCACTTCTTCGAAAGCCAGCAACGATCCCGAAACAGAGATTTCATTGATCAGCAAGGTTGGTTTTACAATAATGGCATCTACTTTCTTTTGCACTTTTTCTTTGTCGCCCCTTTTGTCTTTTTCATCAGACTTTGTAAAGGCGAGTTTCAGAAAGAAGGCAACTAATGCTACCATCACTATGGCAATCCATAGGGTCGATTTCTTTTTCATTGAGCTATTTTTGAATATGTATGTGTAATATGTGTTGTTAGTCTGCTACATCAAATGACCTCCCCAACCCCTCCAAAGGAGGGGCTAAAGAAGAAGTTAGTTCTGTCTCGTAAGACTACCCTAATCCGTCAGCTGGAGCTTAATAAGTTAGTTTTGTCTCCTAAGACCACCCCTAAATCCCCTGAAGGGAACTTATAGTTAGTACCGTCTCCTATAATAACCTATGCTATGAATAGATGACCACTCTTAAGCCCCTTTAGAGCTTGTCCGACTATTGGCGGAGGTTTGGTGTGGTTTAAGCTTGGAGTCACTGATTACTGTAATAGATAGTTTTTAGAGCAAAAGGTTTAATGCGAATGGCAAATTTAGCTATAATATTTAAAGATGTGGTTTTAAACATGTTTTTTAGCAGAAAATTAATATGCTTCGACTGCCGGTAAAGTTCAAGACAGTTTTTCAGCTTTAACCAAAAGTTAAGATCTATTTGGCTAAAGCCCAATTCTAGAATTACTTCAACCGTCCCATAAATGGGACGGCAATTGAAAGAATGATTCGACTGCACTCAGTACTAGTTAGATACATTCAGCACAGGTACTTCGACTTTGCTCAGCACAGGTATATTGCAATTAGTTGATCCATCCGATTGCTTTGGCAACCCGGGCAGAAAGATCAATAGCCTCTAGCTTCATTTTATCATTTATATTTGAATAATGCGTATTTACTGTCTTTACTGAGATTCCAAACGTTGCAGCAATCTGACTTGCTGATTGTTTCAGTATTTTCAGTTTTAAAATTCCCAATTGTTGTGAGGTGAGTTTGAGGTTTTGTAAAAACAGAGTATGCTCATGCGTTTCGGTATAATCATCAGGGGCAGCAAAGAAAATTCTGAATGTGGGAAAATTTTCATCGGGTTGCCGTTCCGCTTCTATCTTGATTATCCATGACTTTCCGTTGGCAGCCTCTTTCTTTACACATTCATGACAGAGATAGGTTTTATAGTTTCCGTCCTTCTCCAACAGTTTTATGGTAAATACTGCCATAAAAGACTTTGTTTTGAAAGGAGGTAATTGCTCTAACAAATTCAGGACAATGATTTGTGTTTCGAAAAAGAATTCAATATCATCGGGGTGAACAACATAACGAGCATTAAACAGATTATCCCGAACATCAATATTAGTGGTCTTCGTTATCAGGTAGTGAGTATAGGCCGAACGATAAAAAACATGTCGTCGCTGCTTTAAATCCAATAATATGGTAGTAAAGACTACAATCCCATTTTCGCTTTCATACTCACTTACGCTGTTATCTTGAATTGCCTGATCGACATTAGAAACAGAGAAGATTAATTGCTCCAGCATCGCAAGGATCGTTTTCATCTGCTCTTGAGTGGAATTGTTCGTTGTCATAGTTAGTAGTTGGTAGTTAGTTGTTAGTAGTTAGTAGTTCGTAGTTACGAGGTATGAATTATGAATTAAATTAATTACAGGTTGCAAAATAAATGGTTTTTCATTAAGAAATGACGCCCGTTAATATTAATTAACTATATAGTGCTAAAATTACTACTACTGCCCTATTACCTATCTTCAAAAAGCTCCTTTAATTTGCAGCGTTAACCGCAATAAGATTCTTTATACTCAATTTTGAGTACTCGTAAGCAGCAGATAAGTGCCTAAGGTCTTTAATTATCTACTAAAATAAGAATATTACGAGCCATAACAATAAAATACAAGGCCGGATAGAAACGAAAGTTTACTAACAGTATATGACAATGAACTGACAGCACAATTGAGGTTGCTGACAAGAGATGGAACAAAACCGGTAAAAAAAGATACGCCGCTGACACGAAAAGATGCGCTACTGACAAGAGATGATACGCCACTAACGAGACCATACACAGTGCTAACGAAAGAAGATATGTTGCTAACAAGAAAAGATATACTGTTGACCAGAGAAGATACTCCACTAACGAGAAAAGATATACCGCTGACCAGAGGAAATATGCTGCTAACAAGAAAAGATACAGTACTAACGAGAAAAGATATACCGCTGACCAGAGGAAATATGCTGCTAACAAGAAAAGATACAGTACTAACGAGAAAAGATATATTGCTGACCAGAGATGATACGCCGCTAACGAGAAAAGATATGCTGCTAACGAGAGATGCGAAGCTAATAACACAAAAATATAATTAATTGATATATAAATATTTACAAACCATTTAAACAAAGAAAATTATGACAGGCAGACAAATTAGTTTTATTTCGATGTACAGACGTGTATTGAATCTATTACGTAAAAAAACAGATGCTATCCAAAACTTACCTGCAATTGCAGAAGTATTGGATAGCTACGAGTCCAACTTAAATGCCATAGTTAGTCTGGGCAATGAGCAGGGAACGGATATTCGCGGGTTACGAACTCAGAAAGTAGAAATGAAAACTTCTACCGGCAAAAAAGTGCTGGATATGAGCCACCGTGTAGAAGCATTTGCCAAAATAACCGGCAATGTGGTATTGGCAAAAAAGATTCATTATACCGATAGCGATGTGTTTCGCACATCCGACTATGAGTTTCTGACTGCCTGCACCATTATTCTGGAAACCAGTCAGGCAAACAGAGATGCACTTGTTGAGTATGGAGTTACTCCCGAGAGTCTGATCGATTTAAAATCGTCGATAGATGCATGGAAAGAAGTGATGGACTCGCCCAAAGAGGGCTATACGGGAAAAAAACAAGCCACCACACAGTTGACCGACCTGTTTAACACCCAAACCAGTTATGCCGAAAAAGTAGATGCATTGGTGGAGTTACTAAAATACAGCAATGTTCTGTTTTACAACGAATATCAGGATACCCGCAAGGTGGTATATCGTCGGGGCTCTATTACCGTAAAGTGCGAAGTAACCGATGTGGCTACAGGTACTCCATTGACCGGTGCCACCGTGAACTTTAGCGTAGAGGGTGTGCTGATTGTAGAGAAAACAACTTCGATCAATGGCGGACTTACCATAAAATCGATGAACGATGGTGCTTACACGGTTACTGTTTCGCGCCTTGGGTACGTAACGCAGGTACAAACTGTAAATGTAATGAACGTGGAACTAACTACTGTAAAAGTAGCACTGAACGCTTCGACTACGCTCAGTGTAAGTAGTAGGTAGTTGATACTTCGGCTATGCTCAGTATAAATAGTTGGTAGACGGTAGTTTCTAGTAGATAGTAGTTAGTAATTGATAGGGGTCTAGTAGATAGTTTATAGTAATTTCTAATAAGTACTTACTTTTTACTAATAACTACCGACTTCTTACCAATAACTGTTTACTGATAACTGTTTACTGATAACTGTTTACTGATAACTGAAAAAAGGGGGATGTGGGAGAAGACGCAAGGTACTCTCCCACTCTTTTTGTTTTTAGGGTAGAGCGAAGTAGTTTAGTGCGGATAAAAAATGAATAAGCATATTGATTTATCAAAATGATTTAGAGCAAAAAAGAAGCGGTTAGATAAATTAAAATTAATCAATAAACATATCGTTAATGTAAAATAATATTTTTACCTTTGGGGCGGAAATTAAGAATCAGTTATGAAAGCATCCAAAATTGTCCATCGTTCGGAAATACGCATACGCGTCGACTTCGGGTATAACGCGGAGTTGGTGTCAAAATTAAGGCAGATAGCGGATGCCCGCTGGAGTAAAACAATGGGTGCATGGCATATACCATATACTAGCGAAGCGTTTGGACAATTGAAAGAGTTGTTTCCTGAGGTGGAAATAATACAAAGTCCACTAAATTCAGATCTCACCCCAACCAGATCCAAAGAAGAGGGAGTAAAAGGGGAGTTTAAGAAGAGAAATGAAATAAAGGCTGAGGCAAATCACTATATTGGGACAAGTAACGACCTGTCCCTACAGCAACCATCAATAAAACGGAATGGGGTTTCAATTGAAATTACTGATAAACAGATTTTCATTAAATTACCTAAAAATGAGGTGGATATTCAATATATTCGGTCTTTTAAATATTCGAAGTGGGATATGCGAAATTATTGCTGGATAGTCCCAAACCAGCGGAATAATGCAGATAAAATACGAGCCTATTTCCAACAGCGGAATCCAGAAATAAAAGAATATCATTCAAGTATTGAAAAAGCAAATGATGGCAATGCTACTACTATCACTAAAGATCAATTACTGGTTATAAATAACTTCAGGATATTGAAAGTATATTTTAGCTACGGTAGAAATGTGCTTGCAGAAATTCAGAAAATGCCTTACCGCAGTTGGAATGGTGAAGAACAATGCTGGTCAGTACCTTCATCGGAGAAATTTAAAACAGAGCTTAAAGGAATTGCCGAACGAAACTCACTGGCTTTTATTTACAGGGAAGAAACTAAATCTACGGTTAAACCCCGTACCTCCAGGCATGATATTGAAAACTATCGCGAATGTCCCACTGAATATATTGAGAAGTTAAAAGAGTTGCGTTACAGTAAAAATACACTCGACACATATAAACATATGTTTGAAGAGTTTATCAATCATTTTTCGGAAACAAAGATTGACGAAATTACGGATGAGATGATCATTGAATTTCTGCGTTATCTGGTCAATGAGCGAAATATATCGGGCTCGTACCAGAATCAATCCATCAACTCCATCAAGTTTTATTATGAGCGAGTAAAAGGTGGACAACGTAAGATTTATACCATAGATCGGCCCCGCAAAGAAAAGATGTTACCAGAAGTGCTGGGCGAAGAAGAAGTGGTGCAAATACTCAATGCTACCGAAAATCTGAAACATAAGGCTATACTAATGACCATCTACTCGGCCGGACTACGCATAAGCGAACTGATAAACCTACGAATTAAAGATATTGACAGTAAGCGTATGCAAATACGAGTTGAACAGGGAAAGGGAAAGAAAGACCGCTATACCCTATTAGGTCAAAAAACATTGGAGATACTTCGTAAATATGTAACTGAATACAAACCCAAAGAATGGTTGTTTGAGGGAGTTTATGGTAATAAATACTCCCAAAAAGGTATACAAGCTATATTGAGAAAGTCTGTAGAGAAAGTTGGATTAAAAAAAAGGATTTCAGTTCATACATTACGTCATAGTTTTGCTACTCATTTATTGGAAGCCGGCACAGATATTCGCTATATTCAGAGCCTATTAGGTCACTCAAGTGGAAAAACAACAGAGATATATACGCATATCACTACCAAAGGGTTTGACCAAATAAAGAGTCCGTTAGATAAATTGGAAATTAATTAAAAAAACAGTTGTTAATGTAACAGATTGTTATTATCTTTGACACTTTAATTCATCAAAAACAAGAATTACATCACTCAACGACACTAATTAACATGTTGGATATGCGAACTTATATGAAAGTTGTTGTTTTTTATATATTGCAGAATATCTGCAATATAACTACAGAACATCAACCACATATAGTAAATATATGCGAACTAGTAGTTCGCATACACAACTTAAAGATCGTATAGCATATTGTTATAAGCAATTTTAAAAAAAATAAAATGAGAGTAATTTTAGCAACATTTCTGCTTTTCATATCAGTTCAAACATTCGCACAATTTGACTATGAATTATATATTAGTATGACGACTTCTAACAGTTTGTTCCAAAACAAGAGATTTACTAGTGTGACTGAATTTCGGTCTGAGAAGAAAGGAAGTCGAACTAAACTTTCAGAACAACATTTTCTTAAAGAGGGCTTTCCTTCTTCAATTATTGGCTTTGACGAGCAAGGACAAATTACGGACAAGAAAGATTTTTTGTATGAATCTACAAATAGAATTAAAAGCATTGAAACATATAAGAATACTAAACTTTATAGTTCTACAGAATTTGAAACGAACCAATTAGGTCAAATTCTTAGTTGTACTGAATATGTTTACAGCTCATTTGACAACGAAAAGTTATTTTTATGGAAGACATTTATAGATTACAATTCCAATGGAACATTAAAAAAAACAATTAAACTCGAAAGTGACAAAAAAGATACGACTGAAGTTGTCTTTTATGACAAATATGGAATTAAAACCAAAGAAATCTGGAATAAGAGTGGCTTAAGAACACGAAAAATTGAATATGTATATAGTAACGACAGCACTGAAATGCTACAGAAAGAATATGAAAATGACACTACAATTTACAACACAGTCAGACACAAATATAAAAACAAAAAGGAGATTGAAAGAATAGATCCGACAACTTCTAGTAAACCATTTTATTGGAAGTATGACAAATCTGGGAGAGTGATAAAAACTAACGAATCCCTTTATTTCATACTTTACAACGACTATAACACAGATGGTTCATTGAAAAACAAAACTATAAAAGTCCTTTTTACTGACTCTGGAGCAGATAATTTGCCGAAAAATATTGTATTTACTTACGAATATGAAAATAGGAAAAATTTAAAAAACTGCTTATAACACACGCCTATGTTCATTGGCTGGCTGACGTGCATTCCGGCGGTTTTGCTCCCGCATTCACCTTGTCGTTCCACGACAGCGAATGCTCCCGCAAACCGCCAAATGCCCATAGCCTCGGTCGTTATGGCCAATAGTAAAAATGAAAAAAAAGACGTATCTGTTATAAGAAATCGTAAAAAAAACGACTAATGAAAAAGATAATTTTATTGTTACTTATATTCTTGCCAACTGCCGGTTTCCCTCTGGTAATTCCAACTCCAGAAGTTAAAGTAGAAATAAATGAAAATGCAATTACTGAGATTGATAGTATTATAGTTGAGAAATATGATTCAGAATACAATGAAACATTAAAAGTATGTCAGAAAATAATACCAGAAGTAAAAACATATTATTTTGGAAGATGGACAAATGAAGGAACTTTTTTACTTATACTAAAAGACAAGACTGAGATAAAAACAAAAAAGATCAGACTTAATAATGCAGACAAGTTGGTTTTATCAAAAAAGAATGGAACATATAATTTTGAAGAAAAAAATGATTTCATAACTTTTGGATTATTAAGAGAATGTTGCATTGTTTTACTCGTTTTATTTTTAATAAAATTACCGAGCTCACGTTTCATAAAATCAACGTCAAAAAAGGAACTTAAAATTAAATACAGCCTTTATTATTTAGTTCTTGTGCTAATTTCGACTTTATTATTTGGTATATGCAACTATTTTGGTTTGAAAATAGGTATAGTTATTATTATGATTATTTTAATTGTACCTAATTTAATCGACTTATATTTCTTATTCAAATACTCTAAAGAGGAAAACGAAGGATTGCAGGTTCTTATGATTATTTTAGGAAATACTTTACTTTCATTCCTTTTGCTTATAATAAATACGTTGACTTTTTTATGGATTTCGTAAATGGTGAGTTGTATAAATAGTCAATTACATCTGGATTTTAAAATTAGTGTATTCACAAATAAAAAACTAATACTGGAATCAGAAGCTTAAAATAATCTCTTAAATTTGTGACATTTTTACGCCACCAGACAACAAGGAAAAATAAGAAAAAATCGACTCGACTTTGTGACTGACGGACTTTTTGCATTCAGACAGTTTTGTGCTGACTGACAAAAAACAAAAACGAACAGATTTTCAGCATTTAATCAGCCGACAATTGAACGACTGAAGAAAAACTAAACTACTGGCCATAACACACGCCTATGCTCACCTGCTGGTTGATATGCACTTAGCAGTATTTGCTCCCGCATTCACTTTGTCGCTTTGCGAAAGTGAAGCTCCCGCAAACCGCAGGTGCGCATAGCCTCGGTCGTTAGGGGGCATGGTAAAAAATAAAAAAACGACCGTGTAGTTGCAATAAAATCTTTGACGAAATGTCCATTAGTTTGGTAAATTAAATATGAAAAAAAAATATATCTTATATAGTCTTGCAATTATAATAGTAATTTATTTGGGTTTTAAAGTTGGTTATATTGTTTCTAACAGCCATAATACCGAGAGCAAAGCCAAAACTTATCTATGGCTTTTTAAAGACTCTGCTAAAAACAATATTGACACCATGTTTTGTGTAGGTCATGTTAGAAAAAATGATATGTTTTATCATTATATGTACAAAGAAAAATATGATGTATTAATATTCGAATATAATAAACTATGCTTTATAAACCTAAACAATATCCCTTTTTTAAACAATGTAAATTTAAATAACTTTTTAGATAGTTTTTCTGGTGAAGCTTATAATATGACTTTATACCCTTCACCGGAAACATCTATTATGTATGAATTACCATTTAATAATGTCTTTCAGGTAAACTTAGATGCATCATCAACTATCGAAAAACGAATTGAAGGAAAAAACTATCGTGGATTCTTCGGTAAAGTACTGAGAATGTCGTTTAGTAATTCGGAGGGAAAACATTTAGTTTTGTTCGATTATAAACGTGAAGCAACCCCTACCTTGTTTTTACTTTATAAATACCACGGAAGATTTTTGGTGATAATGATTAATTCAGAAGAGAAATTTGATGAAAGTATCATTAACATATTAAAGTTAGAATAAACAAGTGAAGCTTCCCTATAATACTTAAAAAACTTTGAAATTAAAACAAATAACTAGGATCTAAGCAGAATTATTTAAGCAGGTTGTTACAAACTTTACTGGTACATTGTAGTTCGACTTTGAAGAAAAAAATGACACGAATTGAAAAGCATTTTTGCGGTTAGAATGAAAAGTGCGGTTCACAAACGGACGAGTCAAAACGCAGTTTGACGAGAGATTTTTACAATTGAACGGTTATGATTTGAACGACTAATAAAAACCACGACCCCCTAACACCCGCCTATGTGCATTGGCTGGCTGACGTGCATTTCGGCGGTTTTGCGCCCGCATTCACTTTGTCGTTTCACGACAGCGAATGCTCCCGCAAACCGCCAAATGCCCATAGCCTCGGTCGTTATGCGTTATTCTAGAAAAAAAAGACAGTCCAAAATAAAGGACAATCAACTTTGAAAAGACAAAAGAAATATAAAGAATCTCCGTCAAGACGGAGATTCTAATTTGATTAAAGAATTTCGTACTATGATTAAGACGATTAAAGATATAGATTTTGAAATTGACACAGAAAACTTCACTTTCAAATACCAAGAAAAATTAACAAAGAAACTTGATACTACAATATCAGACTTTGACCAAAATACTATCAATGAAATAGTGCTTTGGAAAGTAAATCGATATGCTGAATTGACAGAAAAGTCTTTAAAGTTGGTAAACTCAATATCATTGACTTCTGAAAAAATAGATGAAGAATTAACTGCTGAGGTATTGAGATGTTTGATTAATGAGCCAGGAATACAATTGCCTATGGCTTCGACAATTTTGAGGTTTAGAAATCCAAAAATATACCAGATAATTGACCAAAGAGTATATCGAATACTTTACAAGGACACATTGAAACTTCCACTTTATAATTCAGAAAAAAATATAGAATTTCAAATTGACAAGTATTTTAAGTATTTGTATAAATTGAGAATTGTTTCGGAAAACTTAAATATCCCATTTGAAATGGCTGATAGAATACTTTATGAATTAGATAAAGATGAAAGAATGAATAAGAATATAAAACTTAAGAATTATGGAAAAGAATAGATATTTGTATAATGAGTTTTTGAGCAGACTTCAGAGATTGTTTGTTACCAATATTCTTGTGAGTGGTTTATTCATTTTGTTATTCATAATCTGTTCTACAACAATTGTTGGACAGACAGTTATAATTGGGAAATATCCTCAAAAAGTACCACAAGGTAAAAAGTGGACTTTAACGTCTAAAATGCAACCTTTAATCGAAATAAATGAAGGAACACTAAATTCAGGTACATTATGCAATGCGAGAATTTTGTCAAATCCAAAGAGTGTAGAAGCAATTCTTGAAGGCGATTATGGGCGACCGAACAAATCTTATGAAATTAGATTTAATGAATTAAGTAAAGTTGCCTACACTAATGCCTTAACTTATAAAATATCTTCAATATCTTTATTCCAATGTTCTGATTATAAAGAAAATCAAGAAGAAAAGCGTTCTTCTGATTTAAACGCTATAACATTTTATCAAGGGCAAAGTATTTATGTTATGGGCTGTTTAGAAAGTATTCAATTATTTGAATCAACATTAACTCAAAAAGAAATAATCGAATTAGACAGAAAAGACAAACTAAAAAAGAAACAAGAAATCGAAGAAAAAGAAAGAATAGAACTTGTAAACAATAATAGCAGAGAAAAAGAAATAAGAGATAAGTTAAATACTGGTTATGAGTTTTTTGAATACGAACTTACAAACATTTTCAACACACCAAGTCCATTGCTCATTTGTAAAAGAAAAGACGGTTTAAAATCATTCTTTTTTAATTGTCTTCTTGGAAATGAGAACAATCCGAAGATTAATATCACTTACGACACCAATTCAAACCCAATCAAAGTGTCAAAAACAGTTTCTGATGGTACTCAAAATGGAACAAAAACAATTTCAGATTTTAATTGTAGCGAGAAAGAAATCATAGATAGTCTAAAAATATACTTTCAACTAAGTCAGCCTGCAAAAATCTCATACAAAGAAATATCAAAAACAGTTCCAGTAGTTAAATGTATTTGGGTAGAATCGAGAAGTAAGTTTTCTATAACAGTACAGAATGTAACTATCAAAAAGAAAAGAGGTAATATAGAATTAGAAATGCATACTGAAACTGGTTCAGACAGATATGAACAAAGGAGTCTTGACCAAAATCAATTTTCTGACACTTCTTATACTGAAAAGATTAAAGAATATATAATAAATAATCCACCAAACACAACTGGACGTAATTTTGGTATAAATTATTATGCAATTAGAATTGACGAAACTGTACAGATTGAATACAACGACAATGATAAACAAACTTTTAGTCGGACAATTTGGAAAGTTTTCGACAATAGAAAAGACTTCATAAAAAACATATAATTTAAAGCTTCCATACACGTAATTGACAATGAACTGACACATTAATTGACAAACACGAATATGAAAGAACAAACGCATAACACACGCCTATTGGCATTGGCTGGCTGACGTGCAATTTGGAGGTTTTGCTCCCGCATTCACCTTGTCGTTCCACGACAGCGAATTCTCCCGCAAACCGCCAAATGCCCATAGCCTCGGTCGTCAGACTGCGCAAAAACATCAGCGGATGTTTTTGATTGATAATAAGAAATAAGTAGAAGTATTTACAATAAAACGTAGCTAAATTATTGTGTATAAGTAGGGAATTTTGTATCTTTATGGTGTAAACCAATACATTACAGATTTATGCAACACATACAAGGCGAAGAACGAAATCAGTTAAAAATATACTGTTTGGAGCAAATGATAGCTTCCGATAGTTTTGTTCGGGCTATTGATTTCTTTGTAGATGCTATCGATTTAGCCAGTTTCGGGTTTAAGAACATTACGCTTAAGGAAGAAGGCCGACCACCCTATCATCCATCGGCGCTTTTGAAACTCTATTTTTACGGTTATCGTT
>Ga0209540_10000352_pt1 | contig 46359 bp, 37 predicted proteins | sample BarGraIncu01121A_FD_184501 | JGI IMG/M metagenome (GOLD analysis project Ga0209540, IMG submission 184501) | Arctic peat soil microbial communities from Barrow, Alaska - Barrow Graham LP Incubations 011-21A (SPAdes) (version 2) | ecosystem: Environmental > Terrestrial > Soil > Wetlands > Peat... | reverse complement strand
ATCGTCCGGTTCAACCTGTTACACAAATTGCTTCGGGTGGTGAGGTGTCGCGTTTAATGCTCTCGATAAAATCGTTGGTGGCGCATAAAGCAGATTTACCCACCATTATTTTCGATGAAATTGATACGGGTGTCTCGGGCGAAATAGCGCACAGAATGGGCGATATTATGCAATCAATGAGTGCGGATATGCAGGTAATAACCATCACTCACCTGCCACAAATTGCTGCCAAAGGTGCACAGCATTACCGGGTGTATAAAGACGATAGCGGTGCACAAACGCAAACGCATATCGAGCGTCTTAGTGATAATGAACGCGTGAACGAATTGGCACAAATGCTTAGTGGGAAAAATATTACCGATGCGGCTTTGAAAAATGCGCAGGAACTGCTCGGGATTTTGTAGTTGAAGTTTGTCTATTCGGGCGAATTGACCATCCAGTTGGAGAAAATATTCAGATAATTCCAAAACGAAACAATCAGGTGGTGTGGTATGGTAAGTTCTGCCAATGCCTGTTTATAGCAATTGAGCCATACCAATCGACCTTCGGGGGTGATATGCGAGCCGCCGTGCCGATTGGCCAACATGGGTCGTCCGCGATGTTGATTGTAATAATCGGGACCTCCACAAATCTGCACCATAAAGTCCGCCGAATTGTTTTTGGCAATTTCAAAAATCTCATCATTTGCTGGAAATAAATGGCTAATCTCACTTACTCGTAATAACTCATAGTGACGGTTCACTAATTTTCTAATTCCTTCTTCGCCCATTACCTTATAAAATTCCCTGTCTGGGATGGTTACATCTGGGCGCTCGCCAAATTTATAGTTAGTTATTGGTAGGTCTAGTGTGTATTTTTTAAAATTCATATTGTCTTTCAGTTTGCTATGTCTTCTCAGCTTTTGTTAGTGTGAAAACGCTTTGCAACTTGGGTTTGTTCAATAGGCAAGGGGATATTGCAATCATTGTCATCGTATTTACTGCAACTGCTGTTTTCAGTTTTTAGTACTTGCTTTGGTAACCTCCAGATTATAGCCTGATTTGTCGGAATTTAGAGCGTAAGTTATTACTCGTGTAGCGCCAGTTGGGTTTGAGTCGCCATCTTTTTCTTTATAAATGGGAAATTCAAGTACAATGGCATCTTTTTCGAACTTATAGATTTCGTGTCCTAAACAGCCTTCGAATATTCCTCCTTTCTCACTATCTTTTCTGTTGTTTTGTAAATTGATTTGAGTCAATCCGTTGTCTTTATCGGAGGCAAATCCAAATAATTCACTGAACGAGTTCGTGTCAATGCTTCGGGTGGTTATGTAAATTTCGTCGTAGCCGTCTTTGTTGAGGTCGTAAACGATAACTTTTTCTATCGGATTAATGTCTTTAAGCACTATGGGCGTTTCGATATGTAAACACTCTGAGCTGATTTTTACAGTGCTTAGATTTTCTCCGATTGGGTGTGTTTCGGTAACGCAGATTATTTTTCCACTTTTTGTTCTATACTCTTTATAGCCGGTAGAATTTGTGGGTGGTTTCATTTCTCTCGAAATACAGTCGCAGCGTTGAGAGTTGCTATTCCAAACTCCACCTGCGGCGCGGCAATCATCTATTTTTCGAGTTTCTGTAAACGAAATAGCAAAATAGACCAGTAACATAGTTGATACTACAATTAAAACAATAAGAATGGGTCTTTTGGTGATAGGTTTTTGAGGTTGCATATAGTGTCTTTTTAGATTTATAAGGTAAACAGATAGTATATAAGGAAGTAAGCAACGGACAAATTGTAATATTCTTCAAGTCTTTAAAAGTATATTGGTCTGATTTAGAATGTATTTTCTTAACCCAAAATTACCATTGCTTTTGTTAATTGGATGCAAAGATTATAAAAAAAGTTTAGATTAACAAATATTTTCTGATTTATTTTAAATAAATGTAATAAAAAAAGCCATAGACTATTCATCTATGGCTTAATTAAGGGAAAGTTGATATTTTATAATCGAAGAAAAATTCTGAAAATAATTTAGATTAGATTCCGTATACTCGCTGCTATTCCTTCAGCGTCCAATCCTAACATGTTGTATAGTTCCTCGGGTGTGCCATGTTCCACAAAAGTGTCGGGAATGCCCAGGCGTTTTACCTGAATTTCGTACCCGTTGTCCGACATGAATTCCAATACTGCCGAACCAAATCCTCCCTGAATTACACCGTCTTCGATAGTTACTATTTGCTTGAACTTCTTAGCAATTTCGTGCAGCATTGTTTCATCTAACGGTTTCAAGAAACGCAAATCGTAGTGTGCAATAGTGATATTATTTTCTTTTTCAACCTTTTCTATTGCTTGCTGTGCGCTGTGTGCCATTGATCCGATAGTGAGGACTGCTAAATCGTTTCCATCTTTCAGTTGTTCACCTTTTCCTATTGGTAGTACTTTCATTGGCACTTTCCAGTCAATAACAAATCCTTTGCCCCGCGGATAGCGAATCACAAACGGACCCATGTTGGGTTGTTGAGCCGTATACATTAAATTGCGTAGTTCCACTTCGTTGCGGGGAGCGGATATGGTCATATTCGGAATACATCTCATATACGACAAATCGAAGATACCATGATGTGTAGCTCCATCGGCACCAACAATGCCGGCTCTATCCAGACATAATACTACATTCAGTTCCTGTAAAGCCACATCATGAATAACATTGTCGTATGCCCGTTGCATAAACGACGAGTAAATATTGCAAAACGGCATCATGCCTTCAATAGCCAATCCGGCCGAGAACGTCACTGCGTGTCCTTCGGCTATTCCTACGTCGAAAACACGATTCGGAATTTCGCGTTGCATAATGTTCATGCAGCAACCCGATGGCATTGCCGGGGTAATCGCAACTATTTTATCATTTGCTTTAGCCAGTTCCAAGAGGGTTTCGCCAAATACATCCTGAAAAAGTGGAGGAGTAGGAACCGTAATCTTGGCTGTTTTTCGCTCACCGGTTTCTACATTAAACTTTCCGGGTGCGTGCCACTCGGTTACCGAGTTCTCAGCAGGTTCGTATCCTTTGCCTTTTTGGGTGATGCAATGCAATACTTTAGGGCCTTTGAAATCTTTTATGTCGCAAAGTATTCTCACTAATCCGTCCACATCATGTCCGTCCACAGGTCCAAAATAGCGAATGTTGAGACCTTCGAATATATTGTTTTGATTTGTGAGTGTAGCCTTAACGCTGTTGTTAAATTGAATGATTCGCTTCTTGTTGTTGTCGGTAATGATATTCATTTTCCGCAAAATCCGATAGGCATTGAAACGTAATTTGTTGTAAGCGTGTGAAGTCGTGATGTCAACCAAATACTGTGTAAATCCACCTTGAATCGGATCGATAGCCATTTGATTATCGTTGAGAATAATCAACAGATTGTTTTCGTCCATCGAAGCATTGTTCAGCCCTTCAAAGGCCAAACCACCGGTCATAGCGCCATCGCCAATTATGGCCACTACGTTGCGGTTTTTTTCATCCTTTAATAATGAAGCTACCGACATGCCCAGTGCTGCCGAGATAGCCGTTGATGAGTGACCTACTCCAAAAGCATCGTATTCACTTTCTTTTGGAGTTGGAAAACCGCATAAGCCTTTAAATAATCTGTTGGTGTGGAATTTCTCGCGTCTGCCTGTAAGAATTTTATGGCCATAAGCCTGATGACCTACATCCCAAACCAATCGGTCATAGGGTGCATTAAATACATAATGAAGTGCTACGGTAAGTTCAACAACTCCAAGGTTAGAACCTAAATGTCCGGGATTTTGCGAAACTTCATCGATGATAAATTGCCTCAATTCAGCACAAACGCTGGTAAGATCATTCTTGTTAATGGCTTTTAAATCAATGGGTGAATCTATATTATTAAGGTACTTATATGTTCTTTCTGTCATGGTTTGAATCTAATTGCATGCAAAAATAATACAAATTCTGTCTCTTTACCTATTTTGGCTCGCATATCTTTCAATGAAATATACTTTATTTAATAAAGTGACAAACTCATATTCGTGTTTAATTTCTTTTTTGACATATTTCTTTAATCAAGTTGTAATCTGAAACATGTTTCCTTATAACGCTTTCTAGTAGAAATTGCTCATTTCTGATTCAAATCTATTTTTTCTCTATTTTTTATGCCTTAAATCTATCAAATCGAATAAATATCACATTTTTTTCTTCCAAACTATTTGTCGATTCAATTTCTTGCCTTATCTTTGCAGCCGAAATAAGAAATAATATGACTTTTCAACGCATTTATACTATTCTCGTGCTCGTCGTGGTGCTTTTGGTGCAAAATCAGAGGTGAGGAGGACTGTGTTATTATAAATGTATGTGAATATACAGAAAACCTTTCTCACCATAACGGAGAAAGGTTTTTTATTTAAACAGATATTGAGTAATTATTCATAGAATAACTAAGCTAATAAACAATAAAATGAAAATAGATTTACGTAGTTTAACCAGCACTGGTGGGCGTAGAATGGCTGGTGCCCGCTCACTTTGGCGTGCCAACGGAATGACGGATACGCAAATGGGAAAACCAATCATTGCTATTGTCAATTCATTTACTCAATTTGTTCCGGGTCACGTTCATTTACATGAAATTGGTCAGAAAGTAAAAGCCGAAATTGAGAAATTAGGTTGCTTTGCAGCAGAGTTTAACACTATAGCCATTGATGACGGAATCGCCATGGGTCATGATGGAATGCTTTATTCATTGCCATCGCGTGATTTGATTGCCGACAGTGTGGAGTATATGGTGAATGCTCACAAAGCAGATGCCATGATTTGTATCAGCAATTGCGATAAAATTACGCCTGGCATGCTTATGGCTGCCATGCGACTGAATATCCCGACTGTTTTTGTTTCGGGTGGTCCAATGGAGGCTGGCGAATTAGACGGAAAACATCTAGATTTAGTAGATGCGATGGTTCAATCGGCTGACGAAAGTGTGTCGGACGAACAGGTAAAAAAAATTGAGAATGCCGCTTGTCCTACTTGTGGTTCATGTTCAGGAATGTTTACTGCCAATTCGATGAACTGTTTGAACGAAGCCTTAGGTTTGGCTTTGCCGGGCAATGGAACTATCGTTGCTACTCATGCTAACCGCACGCAACTTTTTATTGACGCAGCCAAACTGATTGTTGATAATGCTCATAAATACTACTTCGAAGGCGATGATACCGTTTTGCCACGCAGTATCGCTACCCGCGAAGCATTCCTTAATGCCATGACCCTGGATATTGCCATGGGTGGATCAACAAATACTGTTTTACACATTTTGGCCATTGCTCACGAAGCTGAAGTTGAATTGACAATGGACGACATGGATAAACTTTCTCGTGTAACTCCGTGTTTATGCAAAGTGGCTCCTAATTCTCAGAAATACCATATTCAGGACGTGAATTGTGCCGGTGGAATTTTAGGTATTCTTACTGAATTGAGTAAAGGTGGTTTGGTAAATACGTCTGTATATCGCGTTGATGGATTGACATTGGGCGAAGCCATTCAACAATTTGATATTACAGCTTCAACAGTTACTGAAGAGGCTATCAATAAATATAAAAGTGCTCCGGCACATCGTTTTAATTTGGTGATGGGTTCACAAAATGAGCAATACCCGGAATTAGATGGCGACCGAGTCAATGGCTGTATTCGTAGTGTGGAACATGCTTACACAAAAGATGGTGGACTTGGAATTCTTAAAGGGAACATTGCACAGGACGGATGCGTTATTAAAACCGCTGGTGTTGATGAAAGTATTTGGAAATTTACCGGACCTGCTAAAGTGTTTACTTCGCAAGATAGTGCATGCACCGGAATTCTAAGTGGAAAAGTGGTTTCGGGCGATGTAGTGGTGATTACGCACGAAGGACCAAAAGGTGGCCCGGGAATGCAGGAAATGCTTTATCCTACCTCTTATATTAAATCTAAGCATCTTGGAAAAGAATGTGCTTTGATTACTGATGGTCGCTTTTCAGGTGGAACTTCAGGACTATCTATAGGTCACGTTTCTCCAGAGGCTGCATCTGGTGGTAATATCGGATTGATTGAAGACGGTGATATTATTGAAATAGATATTCCAAACCGTTCGATAAATGTAAACGTGAGTGAAGAAGTTTTATTGCAACGTCGTCAGGCCGAAGAAGCACGTGGCAAAGATGCATTTAAACCAAAAGATAGAATCCGAATTGTGTCCAAAGCATTACGAGCATATGCAAGTATGGTTAGTTCGGCAGATAAGGGAGCGGTAAGAATGATAGATTGACCCCCAACCCCTAAAGGGGCTTATTGTTTGGGGGTTGTATTTTGAGAATTTTGTGATTTGTGAATAACTTTATTAATTCACTTTTTAAGTCCCCTTCAGGGGATTTAGGGGTTATTATATTATGGAAAACAAAAAAATAACAGGAGCTCATGCATTTATGCAGGCGCTCGTACAAGAAGGCGTTGATACCATATTTGGTTATCCGGGCGGTGCAATTATGCCTGTTTTCGATGCGCTTTACGATTACGATAAAAATATAAATCATATTCTTACCCGTCACGAACAAGGTGCAACACATGCTGCACAAGGCTATGCGCGTGTTTCAGGTAAAGTGGGTGTTTGTTTGGTTACTTCGGGACCAGCCGCTACTAACGCCATTACCGGAATTGGTGATGCCATGTTGGACAGTACACCGTTAGTGGTTATCACCGGACAAGTTGGTGCTGCTCTGTTAGGAACTGATGCTTTTCAGGAAATTGACGTGGTTGGAATTACGCAACCTATTACCAAGTGGGCGTACCAGATTCGTCGTGCCGAAGATATTGCATGGGCGGTGGCTCGTGCATTTTATATCGCCCGCAGTGGTCGTCCGGGACCGGTCGTCCTCGATTTTGCAAAAAATGCACAGATTCAGGAAGTTGAATTTGATTATAAACCGTGTACTTTTATTCGTAGTTATATCCCAATCCCAGAGGTTCAACCTTCTCAGATTGAAGCGGCAATTGCATTAATAAATGGAGCTAAGAAACCATTTGCATTGGTTGGTCAGGGCGTGGTGTTAGCAAATGCTGAAGATGAATTGAAAGCGTTTTTGGAAAAAGGAAATATTCCTGCTGCTTGGACCTTGCTTGGTGCCTCGGCTATGTCAACTGATTTTCCATTGAACAAAGGCTTTTTGGGAATGCACGGAAACGTGGCTCCCAACATGAAAACCAACGAATGCGATGTGTTGATTGCTATCGGTATGCGTTTTGATGACCGCGTAACCGGCGACTTGAAAACCTATGCAAAGCAAGCAAAAATCATACATTTAGATATTGACCCAGCGGAAATTGGAAAGAATGTTATTCCCGATGCACCAGTATTAGGTTCGGCTAAAGATACTTTGCCTGCGTTAACAGCTAAGCTGAATGATGCGAAACATCCCGAATGGATTGCTTCGTTTGAAGAATACGATAAACTCGAATACGATAAAGTAATTCTACGCGAAGTTTATCCGGAATCGGGTGAAATGACAATGGGTGAAGTAATACATAAGATTTCGGAAGCAACTGACAACAAAGCCGTTTTGGTAACCGACGTAGGTCAGAACCAAATGATGGCTGCCCGCTATTTTAAATACTCTAAAACTCGCAGCTTGGTAACTTCTGGTGGTTTAGGTACTATGGGGTTTGGTATTCCGGCTGCAATGGGTGCTAAAATGGGTGCTCCAGACCGCACAGTTTGTATGTTTAGCGGTGATGGCGGTTTCCAAATGACTATACAGGAATTGGGTACTATCATGCAGGAACAAATCGGCGTAAAAATGATTATTCTGAACAATCATTTTCTGGGAATGGTACGCCAATGGCAGGAAATGTTTTTCGAAGAGAGATATTCATTTACAGAAATGCTAAATCCTGACTTTATTGCTATTGCAAAAGCATATCGGATTGACGGGACTGAAGTTCACAAACGTGAGGAGCTCGATGCGGCTATTGCAGATATGCTGAAAGACGATAAGCCTTATTTGTTGGTTGTGAATGTTGAGAAGAAAGGCATGGTATTTCCTATGATTCCTGCCGGCGCATGTGTTACTAACATTTTATTGGGAGATTAAATCATGGAAACTAAATTATATACGATCACCGTTTTTTCGGAAAACACCGTGGGTTTATTGGGGCAGATAACTATTATCTTTACTCGACGAGCTATCAATATAGAAACACTTTCTGTTTCTCCTTCTGCCTTAAAAGGTATTCATAAGTTTACCATTACGATTTTTGCCACAGAAGATGTCGTTTCTAAAGTGGTGAAACAGATTGATAAACGAATTGATATTTTGAAAGCATATTACAATACCGATGAAGATTTGGTATTCCAGGAAATTGCTTTGTATAAAGTGGCAACTGACAAGTTGTTGGAAAAAGGCTCTATGGAAGATTTAATTCGTAGATATCATATCCGGATTTTAGAGATGAATAGCGATTTTGTGGTTTTACAAAAGACAGGACATTATGATGAGACTCAACATTTATTCGATGAGCTAAGCGAAACAGTTGGTGTATTGCAGTTTATCCGTTCGGGTAGAGTGGCTATAACTAAGTCTAAAGTGGAACGATTGAGCGATATGCTTGAAGGTATCCAGGCAAAATACGGAAACTTATAATCGATAAAATCGGTAGACATGTCATTAAAAAAAACTTATTCATTTAAAATTCAACCTCAATTCGTCGATTTTCAGTTTCGGGTTACAATGGCTGCTTTGGGTGATATTTTACTTACCACGGCCGGATTAAATGCCGATGATAACGGTTTCGGATTGCGCAGATTGCATGAAATGAATAGTGCTTGGGTACTTTCGCGCATGGCCATCGAGATGACTCGTTTTCCGGAGCAGTACGAAACTATTCAGGTGGAAACCTGGGTGGAAGAAGTAGGGCGAGCCAATACCACACGTAATTTTTGTATTCGTGATGAAAAAAACGAAATAATCGGGAATGCATGTTCTGTCTGGGTGTTTTTTGATATGACTACCCGTCGTGCAAAAGACTTACAAACTCTGGATGGCATTCACGATTTTGCTTCTGGTGAATCAGGTCAGATAGAAAAACCCATCAAACTTCATGCTGTTGATGGCGATGAATATGACGGATTTAAAGTGAAATACAGCGATATTGATATAAATGGTCATGTGAATAGTATTCGTTATATTCAATGGATTAGCGATTGTTTTACGTTGAATTGTTACCGTAAATGTCAGGTGAAACGTTTCGAGATAAATTATATGACCGAAATGCTGTTCGACGATTTTGTAGAGATTATCCGGTCTGAAGTAGAACCCGGCGATTTCCATTTCGAGATTCGTAAAGATGATAAAACAGCTTGCAGAGCAAGAGTTGTGTTCTGAATATAAAAAATAAATAAAACAAATATAAACCAAATTGGTAATGCTTAAACATAAGCGTAAGCTTATATAGAGCTTTAAAATTAGAAAAAATGGCAAATTATTTTAACTCACTTCCTCACCGTCTGAAAGTTCAGGAACTAGGAAAATGTGATTTTATGCAAAACAGCGAATTCGCTGATGGTGTCAAAAAATTGATTGGCAAGAAAATCGTGATCATCGGTTGTGGTGCACAAGGATTGGCTCAAGGTCAAAACATGCGCGACAGTGGTTTGGACGTTTCTTACGCCTTGCGTCAGGAAGCTATTGATAACAAAAGAGCATCTTTTGTAAATGCTACTGAGAATGGTTTTGTTGTGGGTACTTTCGAAGAATTGATTCCTATAGCTGATTTAGTTTCAAACTTGGCTCCGGACAAACAACATACTTCTGTTGTTAACGCTGTGGTTCCATTGATGAAAAAAGGTGCTACTTTGTCTTATTCTCACGGTTTCAATATCGTGGAAGAAGGTACGCAAATCCGCAAAGACCTTACAGTGGTAATGATTGCTCCAAAATCACCGGCTTCTGAAGTTCGTGCTGAATACCTTCGTGGCTTTGGTGTTCCTACACTTATTGCTGTACATGCTGACAACAATCCTAATGGTGATGGACTGGAAATTGCCAAAGCTTATTGCGTAGGAACAGGCGGTCACAAAGCAGGTGTATTGCTTTCTTCATTTGTAGCTGAGGTAAAATCAGATTTGATGGGTGAGCAAACTATTCTTTGCGGTTTATTGCAAACTGGTTCTATTCTTTCTTTCAACAAAATGGTTGAAAAAGGAATTGATAAAGGTTATGCTTCTAAATTGGTTCAATACGGTTGGGAAGTAGTCACTGAAGCATTGAAAATCGGTGGTATCACTCACATGATGGATCGTTTGTCAAACCCTGCTAAAGTTGAAGCTTTCAAATTGGCTGAGGAGTTGAAAGACATTATGCGTCCTTTGTTCCTGAAACACATGGATGATATTTTGTCGGGCGAATTTTCACGCATCATGATGGAAGACTGGGCTGCCGGCGACAAAAACCTATTAGCTTGGCGTGCTGCTACAGGCGAAACTGAATTCGAAAAAACTCCGGCTGGAGCAGTTGAGATTTCAGAACAAGAATACTTCGACAATGCTACTTTGATGGTTGCTTTTGTAAAAGCAGGTGTTGAGTCGGCTTACGAATCGATGACTTGCTCGGGTATCAAAAACGAATCGGCTTACTACGAGTCATTGCACGAAACTCCACTTATTGCAAATACTATTGCCCGCAAGAAATTGTATGAAATGAACCGCGTAATTTCTGATACTGCAGAGTACGGTTGTTATTTGTTCGATCACGCATGTAAACCGCTGTTGGCTGACTTTATGAAGAAAGTGGATACTAGCATTATTGGTAAAAACTTCAATGCCACCAGCAACGGTCGAGTTGATAACTTCGAATTGGTAAAAGTAAATGCTGCTATTCGTAATCACTCAGTAGAAATTTGTGGCGCTGAACTTCGTGCTGCTATGACTGCAATGAAGAAAATTGTAGAATAATATAGTAAAATAATATTGTAGAGGCGCAAAGCCTTGCGCCTCTACGTAACAATAAAAACAACAAGAGCTGTTTCCCAAAAGGAGATAGCTCTTGTTGTTTTTAAGCGAAAAATCGTATCTTCGTTGCAAATCGTTTACATCGTCGTAATCAAAATGAAGGTTGGAGTTCATTAAACCATTTCTGTTTGGTGAAGTCTAAGCACTGCAATCGTTTTTACAAAACGATTCTAGGATAATCTATATTCATGAAAAACATCATTGTTATGAAGAAAATAAATCGGTATTTAATCGTTATCACAGCTTTTATTTTTATTTCTGTAGCAGCATTTGCTCAAGCACTTTTACAGACAGGAGGGAAGAAGATGCCCCTGAGCTGGATTGATAAAGATACTCATCACAAAGTCGTTCGACTTACTCAGCGCGATGGCAACAGTGCCAGCTTTTATTTTCACAACAATCCTTTTATTACCGGACTGGGCAAGGAAGGTGATCGGATGGTGTTTTACGGAAATGATGTGTATAAAAGCGATGGAGTAGGGATGCAGTTATTTACAGTAAACTTGTCGAATTATAAAATTACACAGTTGACGGACGGTAAGTTTCAGAAAAAAGGCGAAATTGTAGCCAAAAAGGAACATAAGGTTTATTATCAGGTTAATGATTCAGTTTTCGGTACGAATATCGATACAAAGAAAACCAGTTTGGTGTATGTGTTTCCTGCCAATTTCAAAGCAAATATCACTACTCTGAATGCTGATGAATCTTTGTTGGGTGGAGCATGGTCGACGGATGCAGAAAAAGAAATCTCACGTGCAAATCCCGCCAAACATGATTATTTCAATAAAATCTACGACTCCAGGTTACCACGAACTTTGTTTACTGTTAATGTAAAAACAAAGGAATTAACCAAAATATTTACCGACTCGGCATGGTTGAACCATGTACAGTTTTCTCCAACCGACCCCAAATTGCTAATGTTTTGTCATGAAGGGCCATGGCATAAAGTAGACCGGATCTGGACTATCAATATCGATTCGAAAGAAATAAAGTTGATGCACAAGCGCACCATGGATATGGAGATTGCCGGACATGAATGGTTTAGTCCAGATGGAAAGATTATCTGGTATGATCTTCAACAACCACGTGGACAACGTTTTTTTGTTTGTGGAACGGATGTGAAAACGGGAGTAGAAACAAAATATGAATTCCCCAGAGATCAATGGAGTGTGCATTATACCATTTCGCCTGATCAAAAGCGGTTCGCCGGCGATGGAGGAGATTCAACTGCGGTGGCTAAAGCTCCTAATGGAAAATGGATTAATTTATTCATCCCCGAAGGAAATCGCTTTAAATACGAGCATTTGGTAAACATGAAGCATCACCAATATAAACTGGAACCTAATGTGCACTTTTCGCCCGACGAGAAATGGATTATATTCAGAGCAAATTTTGAAGGATTCGAGAGCGTTTATGCAGTGGAAATTGCCAAAACTATTTTGAAGAAATAACTGTAACTATTGATAAATAAGAGCTGCTTCCGCAATGGAGGCAGCTCTTGTTTGTATGCGTACTTTTCGCAAAGGCTAAAAATGAAGAGTGCTTGCGGTACGTGCGATTTGGTAAATCATTTCACATTTGACCTTGCGCTGTTTACGCAAGGTTAAATGACTTAACATTCGACCTTGCGTAACAAACGCTTTGGCGAATCATTTAATAATCGACTTTGCGTAAAGAACGCTTTGGCGAATTGTTTGACAAACAGGCTTGCGGTACGTGCAATTGTCCAAAATGATTTATAATTGAGCTTGCGTAAAAAGCGCAAGGAAGAAAAAGCTAAGATGTAATCATCTATAGCGCCAAATCAATTATTGTTTTGAATTTTCTACATCCGCTCTTATTTCATTTATAATTTGAATTAGGGGGATGTTCGTTTTCTCTGCAATTAAGCGACAGTCCTCATATTCGGGTGTAAACTTAAGGAGCTTACCATTTCTAAAAGCATATTTTACAGTAATCACACCATAGCTAGTCGTTACTTTTTTAAATTCACGCTGCAATTCTTCGCGTTCTACTTTATACTTTCTAATGCCTAGAGTACTTGTTTCCGTAAAAAGGATTTCTTCTAATTGCTCTACCACTTCTTCGTTGCACAATACGCTCAGTATATTGGCCGGCCGATTTTTCTTCATTATTATCGGCGTAACGAACACATCCAAAGCCTTATTGTCGAGTAATTTTGGAAATAAATACGAGTAAATCTCCGGATTCATATTGTCGATATTCGTTTCCAGCATGGTCAGTGTACTAGGACTTTTTTTTTCACCTACTATCACTCGCAGCACATTGGGTGTTTCCATGTCTCGTTTGCCCAGACCGTATCCTATTTTTTCGATAATAAACTCGGGCAGGCTTCCAAATTCACTACAAAGTGCTTTTAGGATTGCTGCACCGGTAGGAGTTGTTAGTTCTTTTTTAGCGTTTTTGCTATAAACAGGCACTCCCTTTAGTATCTCAAGTGTAGCGGGAGCGGGGACGGGGAAAACTCCATGCTCACAATGTACGAATCCGCTGCCCAGGTTAATCTCCGAACATTGAATTTCATCAATTTGCAACATTTCCACACAAATAGCCGCACCGATAATATCCACAATGGAATCCACTGCACCCACTTCGTGAAAATGGACTTCATCTATCGTTTTTGCATGGATTTTAGCTTCAGCCTCTGCCACAATGTAAAAAATCTTTTTACTGGCTGTTTTTACGTATTCACTTAAATCGCTGCTATCAATTATTTTGTAAATGTCCGACAAGTTGCGGGTGTGCGCATGATCATGAGGTTTTTCGGCGTGATGATGCTCATGCGTATGTTCATGTTCATGCGAATGCTCGTGATGGTGCTCATGCGTGTGTTCATGTTGGTGATTGTGATCATCTTCGTGTTCATGAGTATGTTCTTCGTGACTGTGTTCTTGATGTGTGAGATGCACCGTGAAATCAGTTCCCGAGATGCCTTTTTTCAACCCTTTTTTTATCTCTATTTCGAATTCGTCGAGATGTATTTTGTTTAGTTCAGCTAAGAATAGATCCTGGTCAATGCCCAGATCCAATAATGCCCCGATGGTCATATCGCCGCTTATGCCCGAGAAACAGTCGAAATATAGAATGCGCTTTTCCATTTGTTTATTTTTTACTACCTACTACTACCAATTACTTATTATTTAACTCTATTTGTCTGATAATGGTCGAAGCCATAAATCCTGCACCAAATCCATTATCGATGTTTACCACTGCTACACCACTTGCACAGCTATTGAGCATGGCCAGTAAAGCAGCCAATCCGCCAAAGTTAGCACCGTAACCAATGCTGGTGGGAACTGCAATTACAGGTTTATCGGTCAGGCCACCCAATACACTCGGTAAAGCACCTTCCATGCCCGCTACCGCAATAATGACCTGTACGTTGTCCAATCGGTGCAGATTGGCAAGCAAACGGTGAATACCTGCTACGCCTACATCATAGAGTCGCTCCACTGTGCAACCTAACTTTTCGGCAGTGACCACCGCCTCTTCAGCCACCGGAATATCCGATGTGCCACCGGTTACTACCAATATGCGCGATTTACTTTTAGCGATTTCTTTTTGTTGAATAAAAATGGTGCGCGCTTCGGGATAGTACTCCATGTTAGGATGCAAATCTTTGATAGCTTCATAAACTGATTTCTCAACTCTGCTGGCCATGATATTAGTACCCTTTGCCAGCAATCGTTCCACTATGCCGCGTATTTGTTCGATGGTTTTTCCCGGGCAAAAAATAACCTCCGGGTAACCGGTTCGTATCTCGCGATGATGATCTACTTTGGCGTATCCCAAATCTTCGAACGGAAGCTGTTTGAGCTGATCCATAGCTTGTCCAAGTTCCAGATTTCCGTCTTTTACATTTTTGAGTAATTCAAGGATTTGATTTTCGGTCATAATTTTACTTCTTTTCAATTACACGGTTTAAACTTCCGGTTATATATCCCTCCATCTCAAGACAAACATATTGATAACCGTACGATTTTAATTGTTTGGAAATAGTATCGAGCATTTTTTCATCAAATAGTTTAGTGCGTTCTTCGGGACTCACCTCGATACGCGCCATATCTCCATGACTTCGCACTCGGAACTGAATAAATCCCAACGTGCGCATATAGTCTTCCGATTTGTCAATTCGGGTCAATTTTTCGATGGTAATACGTTCGCCGTAAGGAATGCGGGAACCCAAGCAGGCCAGTGCCGGTTTGTTCCAGGTACGCAATCCAAGCTCGTGCGACAGTTCGCGAATATCACTTTTTGTCAAACCGGCCAATCGCAAAGGACTAATTACTTTTAATTCCGATAAGGCCTGTAATCCTGGACGGTAGTCGGACATATCATCCACATTTGATCCATCAAAAACAATATTTATCTTTTCTTCATGCGCTTTTTCGAGTATGCGAGTAAACTCCACTTTTTTGCAATAGTAGCATCGATTAACCGGATTAGCCAACACTTCATCTTCAATCTCGTCGTCATTAATCATATAGTGACTGATGCCAATTTCTTTGGCCAAGTCTTCGGCATCTTTCATTTCCGATTGTGCGTTCATAGGCGAAACCAGTGTAATGGCTATCGAATTTTTCTTTAGTACGTCGAAAGCCACTTTAGAAAGCAAGGTACTGTCCACGCCCCCCGAGTACGCCACCGCGGCTTTGCCGGTTTCAGCTATAATTGTTTTTAGTTTTTCGTATTTATCTAGTAATTCCATGATGTATTTATTTAAAAACTTATTGTTTAGAGAATGATTGTTGGACCCTGAGGTTGATTTATAAACCCATGAACTGTATGGCTATTCCACTAAAAAAGATAGCGCTTCCAGCCAATGCATGAGTGTATTTTTCTAATTTTTCGAGTTTCACAAAACTTATTCCGGTAGTGGTCAATAACACAATGGTAGTCATGGTGGCAATGGTTACAAGACTAAAAACAGTTGTAACACTTACTACGCCCAGCACGCTGTGTTGTAAAGCCGGGAACATGAGTAATGGAATGAGTGGTTCGCAGGGACCAAAGACAAAAATGACAAATAGTATCCAGGGTGTTAGATTTTTATATTCAATTTTTTCGATGCTCTCCGTTCTTTCTACGGTGTGAAGATGTGTATGATCAACAAAATGAGTATGTTCGTGAACGTGTTTTTTGCCGTTGAGATGAAAGTGTGCGTGTGTATGAGGCTTATTATTGAAAGCCCTTCTCAATCCCCAAACTGCATACGCCAATCCGAAACCAATAAAAAGCCAGCCGGCAATGTTCCCTCTGAAAGACTCAAAGGCTCCCAATTTAGAAAGTGCTACGCCGGCAGCTATTCCTATAAACCCAATAATTACCGAACTCCCTACATGCCCAATACCACAAAGAATCGTAATCCAGATGGTTTTGATTTTGCTCCATTTTCGAGCTTTGGAAAGCACTACAAATGGTAAGTAATGATCGGGACCTAAAAGAGTATGCATAAACCCCAACGATGCAGCAGTGAGGCTTAAAATGGCAATTTCTGAATTCATATTTTTTAAGTTGACAGTTGATAGTTGAAAAACGGATAAAGAATTCTCTTTTGTGTCATTCAGCTTTGCTCATAATTAGCTTTCCATGCTCAATGCCTTTGATGCCTATCAAGCTATCCGACAGTTCGGTCAATTGGTACGAAGCACCTTTTACAGCTATAATTTCGAGAATTTTATCTGTGGTGATATAAAAATACTGAACAGAAAGAATGACATCAATATAGTTTTTCTGAATTTCAGAAAGTTTGTTCCTGACATCGTTCTTGTTAGAATCGTATCTGAGAATGATGGCACCTGCTACAATATGGTTGCATTTCCATTTACTCTCTACAATGTTTTTTTCAATCAAGTGTCTGATGGCCTGCGATCTGTTGGGGAATTTATTTTCCTGAACATACTCATCCAGCGCATCTAATAAATCGCTTTCAAGCGAAACTCCAAAACGTGTTACCGACATCGTGTTACTATTTTACAAATTAGTGGCACAAATATACATAAATACTTGGGTGTTTAGATGGCTTGAATAGAAATATTTGGGATATCGCATTATAAACAAAGAGCTGCTCCTAATTTTAGAAGCAGCTCTTTGTTGTAATTATATTGTGTGTTTAATCAATCTCCAGATTTAGTCCATCGCGCAGTTTGGCTAAAGCGGGATTTTGTTCGGTCATCATCCTAAACCGGTCTTCGGGCGAAGTGCCGCGCGTTCTTTCGGTTTCCTCCACCATTTTTATATTCATGGAGATAGAGGAGTTCTGAAGCTGATTTCGCAAGAAAACCACTATGTCTGGTTTCAGGCGATTAAATTCTTTTTCTTGTGAGTTATTATTGACAGTTATCTCGAAGGTTTTTTCCGACAATAAGTTGGGTTTATTGCTTAAAATAAAGCTTGTAAGTCGGGTTTGTTCGGGGATGCTATCTGCAAATCTACGCCATGCTATTTCCAATTCGTCTTCTGTAAACGGTTTGTTTTGGATAACTCTGGCTTCTACTTTTACTTCGCTGGTTTCGGAAGTTTGAGTTGTGTTCACTACGATTGGTGCAGTGATGGAGATACTTCCCGGACGCTGAAATGCCGGACGAGGTTCTGCAGCTGCAGTTGTTTTTACCGGCTGAATAATTGTAATAGCAGGAGAGGGGGTGGGAGCAGTTGCTACCGGAGTTGAGATGTTGTCAGCCGGCACGTCAACCGATATTTTTTGTATCGGTGACGGACGTTCATCGTCATTTATAGATTTTTTTTTTTCATCCGTCAGTTGGCACAGACGAATTAAAGCAAGCTCCACAAGAAGCCGTTTATTTTTACTTAGTCGATAATCAATATCGCAGTCGTTGGCAATTTTCAGTGCCTGAAACAGAAATTCGGGTGTACACCCTTGCGCCTGCGTTTTATAACGTTCGCCAATTCCGGCACCCACTTCGAGCAACTCTATTGTTTGCGGATCTTTGCTTACCAGCACGTCGCGCAAATGCGAGCTGAGCCCGGTAATAAAATGATGAGCATCGAAACCTTTGTTCAATACTTCGTTGAAAATAAGTAGCGATTGACTTACTTCACCTTTCAAAAAGCCCTCCACCAAACGGAAATAATACTCGTAATCGAGTACGTTCAGATTGTCTATTACGCCCTGATAGGTAATGTTATTTCCACAAAAACTGACTAACTGGTCAAAAATGGACAAAGCATCACGCATTCCTCCATCACTTTTTTGCGCTACCACACTTAAACCGTTTGTATCTACGGTTACGCCTTCTTTTTCAGCTACCATTTGCAAATGTTTCACCGTGTCGGCCACGGTGATGCGGTTGAAGTCGTAAATCTGACAACGTGAAAGTATGGTGGGGATGATTTTATGTTTTTCGGTAGTAGCCAAAATAAAAATGGCATGTGCCGGTGGTTCTTCAAGTGTTTTGAGGAAGGCATTAAAAGCACCTTGCGACAGCATGTGAACCTCATCAATGATGTACACACTGTATTTCCCGATTTGCGGCGGGATGCGCACCTGGTCGATGAGCGAACGAATATCGTCCACACCATTGTTCGAAGCCGCATCTAACTCGTGAATATTATACGAGCGTTGATCGTTGAACGAAACGCACGATTCACACTCATTACAAGCTTCGTATTCGGAAGTTAAGTTTTGACAGTTTATTGTTTTGGCAAAAATACGGGCGCAAGTAGTTTTACCTACTCCACGCGGTCCGCAAAACAAATAGGCATGTGCCAAATGATTGCTCTTTATCGCATTTTTGAGGGTTATAGTCAATGCAGATTGCCCTACCACCGAATTGAATGTGGAGGGGCGATATTTGCGTGCCGAAACAATGAAATTATCCATAAGGAAGTATTACTAGAAATTAGTTTGAAGTTACAAAAAAGATAAAATGAGCAGTGTTAGATAATTAAAACACACCGCTCTCAATCTCCACTTTTTGTGCTTTAGTGTGCAAATATACTGAAAAAAAACAAGACAACATCAATAAAAAAGATTTCTCAAAAAAAGAAGGTTCATGAAAAAATGCGTACCTTTGTCACTCATTTTTATTCTCTGTTTACAGTATTTGCCATTAATTTCTTGCCAGTTATGTCTATTTTCGAAACAAAACTCAGTAAATTTAAATCGCTACTTTTAAATAAGTACCTGATTGTATTTCTGTCGTTTGCTGTTTTTGTGACTTTTTTCGACGAGCATAATTTGATTCAACGCTGGAAGATGAGTCGGAAAATAAATCAGTTGCATGAGGAATTGAAATTTTATCAGGAAGAAATAAAAACGACAAGGCAGAAAAAGAATGAATTGCAGTCGAGTGACCAGAATTTGGAAAAATTTGCTCGCGAGCAATATTTTATGAAAAAAGAAAATGAGGATATTTTTATAATAAAGGAATAATGCAAAAACAAATCTCTCAATATATTTACCTTGCAGGTAGCGCTATTACTTTTATGGGTGCTGTGGCTCAACTTTTAGAACTTAGTTATGCACCCTATGTTTTTTCGGTTGGTGCTGCGCTTCTGATTTATATACAGATAAAAAATTTCATTGATAAAGGAAAAGCAGACTCTCGCACCATGCGTTTTGCACGAATTGGATTGTTTACAAGTCTTTTGTTGGCACTTGCCGCCTATTTTATGTTTACGGCCTCCAATTTGTGGGTGATTGCTGTTCTTATTTATGCACTTTCATCCCTTTATCATTCGTTTAGGGGAAACTACTAAACAAAGTATATTCCTCAATTCTCTTATAAAACAAAGGTCGCGATATGAATTCATATCGCGACCTTCGTTTATTCTCCATTTTTGACAAGGAAAGATTATTTAAAAATCTTTCTGTTGTTAAGCTCTTGTTGGTATTTTTTTGCATTTTTGCTATGTTCTTCCCAGGTCGAAGCAAATTTATGTTCGCCATTCAAAGTTTCAGAAGCGCACATGTAAATATAATTGTGGTGCGTATAGTTCAGTACCGCATCAATACCATTTGGCGTGGCAACACGTATTGGACCTGGAGGTAAACCAATGTTTTTATAGGTGTTGTAAGGCGAATTGATACGTAAATGCCCAAAAAGTATACGTTTCAGACCAAAATCGCGAAGGGCAAATTTTACTGTAGGATCGGCTTGTAATGGCATACCCGTTTTGTAACGGTTAATGTAAAGACCTGCTACCATTGGGCGGTCTTTTTTGTTGTTTGTTTCTTCTTCCACGATGGATGCCAGTGTGCTGACTTCGCTTTGTGTAAATGGAATGGCAGCAGCTTTCGCTTTACGCTCATCGGTCCAGAAAGCATTATATTCTCTGTCCATGCGTTCAAACAGCGCTTTAGCATTCGTGTTCCAAAAAACCTCGTAAGTGTTTGGTATGAAGAGTGAAATGGACGTGTTTGGATTTAAATTGTAAGTAGCCAAAAATGAACTATCGTTCAACAGTTTCAAAATGCTGGTTGAATCGGCCATTAATTGGTCACTTAGACGTCCTGCCAATTGCTCTTTAGTTCGAATGTTGTTGAAGCTAAGCTGAACGGGCGTTTGGCGACCACTGCGCAAGATACGCACCAATTGAAAGTTATTCATACCCGACTTCAACTCATAGCGTCCCGGACGAATTTTGTCGCCGTAGTGTAATAAACTTGCTACCTGACGAAATGCAGAAGTATTGGTCACTGTTGCTTTCTTTTTCAAGAGTGATACCACGTCTTCAAATTTGCTACTGTCCGGTAAACACAGGTACGCTTTTTTGTCTGATTTAGGGAAAATGTTAGGTACAAACAATATGTACGCAAAGTAAAGCACAACCGCAATTACTGCGTAGCCAAGCCATTTTATTGGCTTATTGAATGCTTTCGATTTTTTTTTCTTAGTTTTCTTTGGTTTTGTAGTCATGATCTTGAATTTTGAGTCATTTCGGGAGTACAAAAATAAGCAAATGTTTCGATATAAGTAAAAATGGAACTAGAATTCAAATTATTTTTAATCATTTTTCTAATCTAAAATACAGAAATTCAAGAAGAAGAAAATTATGAATTATGAATTATGAATCACGAATTATGAAATGGGTTGTATAATTGGAAAGTCTTTTCTATCTTTGCACTCGCTAAAGCAAAAAAGTCAGGAAGTTTGGGTGAGTGGCTGAAACCACCAGTTTGCTAAACTGACGTACGGGCAACCGTACCACGAGTTCGAATCTCGTAGCTTCCGCTAAAAGTGAAAAAGAGACCTAAACGGGTCTCTTTTTTTTTGCCCAAAAGCCAAACGATTGCCCGTCCATAACTTTGGCAAACAACAGATAATCAAACAATTTACATTTAATTTACTGACCAGAATAATGTTGTCGACTATAATGTTGGCAAAATAATTTGGCGATAAATTATGGCAAAATTTGCTTCATAATATGCTACCACTTTTTTTTCAAATGCTACCACATGAAAGTGCTGAGAATTAATTAGTTATTCATTTAAAAAATTAATCATCATGTATCAAACAATTTCATTACGTTTTATGGTCGCATCTTCAAGAGCTGGTAGAGATGGTTCTGCTCCTTTATTAATGAGTATTATTGTCAATAGCAAAAGAGTCTGCATTCAACTACAAAAGAAGTTGAAACCAACCGAGTTTAATAATAAAACTCAACTTTCAACTATTGGAGATGTAAACAATTACATTAATGTTGTACGTTCAAGGATAATGGAAATCCAAACAGACCTTTTTGCTCAAAAAATCACAATCACTGCTCAAAAAATCAAAAATGTTTTCAATGGGATACAAACAAATAAACAATGGGGACTTATAGAATTATATGAGCAACACAATTCGGATTTAAAAAAGATGATTGGAGTAACGATTGGGAAAAATACTCATGATAAACATGAATTTCTAATAAATTACCTCAAAAATTACATGAAAAATATTGACAGACCTATTGAAGATCTTAATACGTCCTTCATTAATGGATTTTATGCCTATTTAAGGCATGATATAAAGCAACAACACAATACTGCCATCGGTTATATGAAAAAGCTAAGAATAATATTTAATATGGCTTTAAATGACAATCTAAGTAATAAGAATAATATAATGTCGTATTTATTTGGCAATTTCACAAAATAATAGTGTATATATCTCATAATGAGATATATAATACTGAAAACAGAAGAAATAGAAGCATTAGAACTGCTCTTAAAAACGAGTATTAATAATACTATACGAAAACGTAGTCAATGCCTTCTCTTATCACACCAAAAACGAACGATAATAGATCTTTCGGCGGTTTTTGGTGTAAGTCGCAGAACTATTGAACGGTGGTTTGATAGTTGGGTTTTAAAAGGTGTCGAATCACTGTCCATCGAGTCTGGCAGAGGAGTAAAAACTCGTCTAAAAGGTTATGAGAAAGATGTTTCCGAACAAGTCGAGCTTCACAGCCGAAATCTAAAGAACGTGATTTTCTATTTCAAAGAACAACATAATATAACCATTTGCAAAAAGATTTTGCAGAATTTTTTAAAAGATGCTCAGTTATAGTTGGAAAAGGGCTCGACTATCTTTAAAACGCAAACGGAATAAGGTTGAATTTGAACTTAAAAAAGAACAAATAGAAAGCCTTAAGAGATTGGAAGATAGCGGATATCTTGATCTTTATTTTGGAGACGAAAGTCATTTTGGGCTCACACCCAATGTACCTTACGCCTGGAAACAAAAGAAAATCCGATATTATTACCTGCTGCAAAAGGAAAGTTTCTAAATGTTATAGGGTTAATTACCCGCAAAAATAAACTTTACTTTGAAGTACTTGAAACTACCTACAACACTGATAAAGTTATCAGTTATATGGATCGTTTTGTGACACAAACGGTAAAAAAGACAGTGGTAATACTTGATAATTCTCCAATCCATAAATCAAAAAAAATCATGGCTAAAATAGAAGAATGGAAAGAAAAAGATGTATTGATTTTCTTTTTACCTCCATATTCACCGGAGCTGAATTTAATTGAAATTCTTTGGCGTAGAGTCAAGTATCAATGGATACCTTTTGATGCATATATCTGTTTTCAGAATCTCAAAGAACGCTTGTCATATGTGTTGTCCAATTTTGGAGAAAAATACGACATTATATTTTAGACACTACTTAGACACTACTTAAATGGTGCTTTGTGGTTGCGGAATTTATCTAACCTCTGTACTTACCTTAGGATTATTCCTCAAAATTGAGTTTTAATATTTAAGCAGACATTTTGTTTAATGTTAAAACTCATTTTTATTTTGCTATTTAAAGTAATTAATTCTAAATCTGGAATAGTGTATTTACCGAAAAAACAAAAATATATATAAATATACCTTAAATATGGTATTAAGATGCCTAATAAATGGTATTTACTATGCTCGTACGATGCTGTACTTTTGCATAATCAATCGGGACCATATTTTAAAAGTCCTTATATTTAAGTTGAATACAAAATACATATAGCATGAAACGAAACGTCAATATTATTCGGAAGTTGTTAGCTAACATTTTAAGCGGAGGCAACGATACTCCGTTGGTAAGTAATTATCAATTAGGTTTGGATCAAATTTCTGTCTCTACAACATCATTCTCTCCAGCCTCCTCCATGCGAATGTGTTGCTGCACTTTACGCTAGTTTTACACTCTGTTCACCTCTCAGATAATTGATTGAATCAGTTCTGATTTCAATTATACAACCATTTTATTTCAATCCTTATTTTAAAATATTATTGCTTTGTTGGATTTATAATCCAACAAAGCGACTTTTATATTCATTATTAAAACGAACAAAAAATGAAAACAAATTTATACTCAAAGAAACGACTTGCATTCACAGTACTGTTTTTTACATTGATAGGATACGTGCAGGCTCAGCAAGTGATAATTAAAGGAAAAGTGAGTGACTCGAAAGAAGCTTTAATTGGCAGTAATGTTCGGGTTAAAGGAACTAATATTGGTGCTTCTGCGAAAGCAGATGGTATTTACGAGCTAAAGTTAGCTCCGGGAACATATACCTTAGTAGCAAGTTTTGTCGGTTACACCACACAGGAAAAAGAAGTCAAGATTCAGGATGGTAGTGTACAAACTCTTGATTTTGTTTTGTCTGAGTCACAATTATCAGAAGTAGTTGTGCTTGGTTCACGTGCATTGCCACGTTCACGATTGGAGACTCCGGTTCCCGTTGATATTATTGATGGCAAAGTACTGAGAGATGTTCCACAGTTAAGCATTAATCAGATTTTGAACTATGTAGCTCCATCGTTTAATTCAAATACACAGGTTATTAGTGATGGTACAGATCATATCGACCCAGCTTCATTACGCGGTTTAGGACCGGACCAGGTTCTTGTTTTAATAAATGGTAAACGTCGTCATACTACTTCGTTAGTAAATATCAATGGTACCTTTGGTAAAGGTTCGGTAGGAACCGATTTGAATGCTATTCCTACATCGGCCATAAAAAAAATTGAAATACTACGCGATGGTGCTGCGGCTCAATATGGATCGGATGCAATCGCAGGAGTGATTAATATTGTTTTAGAAGACAATGTTGATCAGGTGCGTGCTGGTTTGACCACTGGTGGTTACCTTTCGAAAAACTCTGAAGGTACGGTTGATGGTGTTACTACTCAAGCCAATATAAATCTCGGATTTCCGCTCGGGAACAAAGGTGGTTTTGTAAATATAGCAGGCTCGTACGATTATCGTAACCCTACTAATCGTCAAAAAGAATTTACCGGAACTATTTTTCTAGATTATAATAATCCAACACTTTATCCAACTCCAACGGGAGTTGATGTGACGAATGCTGAATTACTAAGACTCGGTAAAACCCGCGCAGATTATGTTTCGCGTATTGGTCAATCTAAAAACAGTGGTGGATCGTTATTCTTCAACAGTGTTCTTCCGTTAGAAAACGGAGCTCAGTTTTATGCTTTTGGAGGTTTGAATTATCGCAATGGTGAATCGGCAGCTTTTAGACGTCAGCCTGCTCAGATAACACAAAATATCGCTTCTATTTACCCAGATGGATTTCTACCATTGATAAATACAGACAATCAGGATAAATCATTTGCTACAGGGTTAAGAGGTAAAGTTTCTGATTGGGATGTGGATTTATCAAATACTTATGGACTTAATAAGATTGATTTTGTGACTTCTAACAGCTTAAATGCTTCTCTTTTGGCTAAATCGCCTACAAGATTTGAAGCTGGTGGTTACCGTTTTATCCAAAATACAACGAATCTTGATTTTAATCGTAAATTTGATTTTTTGAGTGGATTAAATGCTGCATTTGGATTTGAACACAGATATGAAAAATACCAAATTGTTCCTGGACAGGAATCATCCTATCGCGATTATGGTAAAGCGGTAAAGATTGGTGTTGATGGTTTAGGTAACAATATTCTATTGTCCGATCTTAATGGAAATCTCCAGACATTATTTGCTGCAAATGGTAAAGCATACGCCGGTGGGGCACAGGCATTCCCCGGTTTTCGTCCGGAAAATGCTGTTAATGCAACACGTTCTGCAGCCGCTGCTTATACCGATTTGGAATTAAACTTTACGCCAGCCTGGTTAGTTACCGGTGCTTTACGTTATGAAAACTACTCCGACTTTGGTTCTACGTTGAATTGGAAAATCGCGTCCCGCTATAAACTTACCGACAAATGGGTGGTACGTGCAGCTGCGAATACCGGATTTAGAGCTCCATCATTGCAACAACGTTATTTTAGTGCAACTTCAAGTTTGTTTACCGATGGTGTAATTGTACAATCGGGAACATTTACAAATGAAAGTCGTATAGCAGAACTTTTAGGTATTCCTAAGCTGAAAGAAGAAACTTCAACGAACTACAGCGCCGGTGTAACCGGACAATTTGGGAAATTTAAACTGACTGTGGATGGCTATTATATTCATATCAACAACAGGATTATTTACACCGGACAATTTACGGGAAGCAATGCAACTACAGCCACAGCTCAGGACAAAGAGATTTATTCTATCTTAAATCAAGCCGGAGCTTCAAGTGCACGTTTCTTTGCCAACGCAATTGATACCGACACCAAAGGAATTGACGCAGTACTTGCATACACCGATAAAGTAGGACCAGGCGTATTACGCGCCGATTTGTCAGGCACTTTTGTAAAAACATCGCTTGTAGGAAGTGTTCATACCTCAGCAAAATTGGCAGGCAAGGAATCTATTTACTTTGACAATGCAAGCCGTACTTATTTGGAATCGGCAGTACCACGCGTAAAAGCTAATTTGTCATTAAACTATGGCATAAAGAAATGGGATATTTTTCTACGTAATGTATATTTTGGTGAAGTTGATGCCGCAACTAATGTGGCTGCCGATGCACAAACTTTCGGAGCAAAAATTGTTACCGATTTGAGTCTGAGCTATGCCATTTCAAAAAGTTTGAAAGCAACTATCGGAGCCAATAATTTGTTTGATATTTATCCGGATAAAACAACGGGTGGAAATACCAGTGCAGGATATTTTCTTTATTCTCGCACCAGCCAGCAGTTTGGATTTAACGGACGTTTTGTATTTGGTCGTTTAGCTTTGACATTGTAATCTTTCTTGTTATATTTGTTGGGGTTGATTGGTTAGTGAGCCGATATCGCTTCATAGAATTTTTTTCTATGCCCGATGTTGGTTCCAACCCCACAATTACTATTGCTTAAATAAACAGTAGCACTTAAAAGGTTACTGTTTTTTCTCGTTTATTATAAATAATTGATGCAATGAAGTTACCGGTTTTAAATAAAAGAAATATTCTGTTCAGTAAGTCTCATGTACTGTTTAGCCTCTTTGTTCTGAATCTGTTCTCTGCTGCTTTTGCGGTTGATTATAAAAATGGAATGGTAGTCTCGGCGCATCCCGAGGCTTCGAAGGTGGGAGTTGCTATTCTTAAACAAGGAGGAAATGCGATTGATGCGGCTGTAGCTGTTGAGTTTGCTTTGGCAGTTGTATATCCCAATGCCGGTAATATCGGTGGAGGTGGATTTATGGTTTATCGGGCTTCTTCGGGTGCAGTTTCAGCACTCGATTTTAGAGAAACAGCTCCTTCTAAGGCATCGCGTGATATGTATCTTGATAAAGAAGGAGATCCGGTATCTGATCTGAGTCAGTATGGTTCATTAGCAGCGGGAGTACCTGGTTCTGTGGCAGGTATGGTAGAGGCTCATACTAAATATGGAAAATTAGCTTGGCGAAAACTGATTGAACCTGCTATACAACTTGCCAGTCAGGGATTTCATATAACAGCAATGCAGGCTTCTGAACTGAATAAACATCATAGCGATTTTATTAAGTATAATTCAAAACAAACAGCCTTTACTTCGAAAGACGAATGGCAACCGGGTGATGTGCTGAAGCAACCGGAATTGGCCCGAACATTGATTTTGATTCGGGATAAAGGGCGTAGTGGATTTTACGAAGGAATTACAGCTAAACGCATTGTGGCTGAAATAGGCAAAGGAAACGGAATTATACAGTTGGCTGATTTAAAAAAATACAGAGCAATTTGGCGTGAGCCAATTGTGGCTAAATATAAAAACTACAATATAATTACTATGCCACCTTCTTCAAGCGGTGGAATTGCACTAGTTAGTTTACTGAAATCGGTAGAACCGTTTCCCATCTCAAAATGGGGATTTCAACAGGATTCAACTGTTCGGTTAATGGTAGAGGCTGAACGTCGGATTTATGCCGACAGGTCTACCCATTTGGGTGACCCTGATTTTAATCTCATTTATCAGAAAGAACTTCTGAGTGATGAATATATTAAAAGTCGTATGACTTCATTCTCTTTTCGAAATGCCACTCCAAGTTCAGAAGTAAAACCGGGTAATCCGCAAGGGCATGAAAGTGAACAAACCACTCATTTCTCTATTGTTGATAAAGACGGCAATGCAGTTTCAATAACGACTACTCTTAATGGTTCGTACGGTTCTCACGTAGTGGTGGGCGGTGCAGGATTTTTATTGAATAATGAGATGGATGACTTCTCGATAAAAGCCGGATTTCCCAATCAATATGGATTGGTTGGAGGTAAGATGAATGCTATTGAGCCGAATAAACGAATGCTTAGCTCAATGACACCTACTATTCTCGAAAAAGATGGAAAGCTATTTTTTGTAGTAGGCTCACCGGGTGGTTCAACGATTATTACCTCTGTTTTTCAAACGATTCTCAATGTTATTGAATTTGGGATGTCGGTTCAGGATGCTGTCTCTGCTTCCCGTTTTCATCACCAATGGCTTCCCGATAAAGTATATGTTGAAGATAATGCAATACAACCCAATGTGCGCAAAGGCCTTAGTTTATCTGGGTATGATATTGTGGTGAGAGAGAAAATCGGTAGGGTAGATGCAGTGCAAGTTACTCCAGAGGGTTGGCTACAGGGTGGGGCAGATGTGCGTGGTGATGATACGGTTGCTGCATATTAAAAAAAATATTATCAGTGTAATGAATTATAACCGAAAAAACTATGAGTATTGAAATAGCTATAAGAACAAATTCCATGGCCTATGCTGAGGATTTTAAACGAATTAATGAAGATTGGATTTCTGCCAACTTTTGGTTGGAGGAGTCGGACATTCAGGTGTTGAGTGATCCGTAAAAATACATTTTAGACAAAGGTGGAAATGTGTTTATCGCTTTGCTGAATGGGAGACCGGTAGGAACATGCGCACTACAGGTGCATGATGCCTTAACTTGCGAACTAGCCAAAATGGCTGTGGACAGTCTTTGGCTTATAACTTGTAAATGTAATAAAAGGTCAATGAAATATACCCAATAATTGGTACTTAAAATGCCTTAAAAAAGGTATTTCATATTTGGGTTGTACCGTCTATCTTTGTAATGTCAAATAACACAAACACAAGGCATTTATAACTTTTTTTATGTCGTTTTTTATGAACTCATTATTTATATACAAATGTATATGTTGCTGTCGCTGCCATTCCAATGACCGGTTAAGTCGCTTGTACATATTCGTAAATTAGATTTACAAAAAAACAAAACGCAGCCGGTCAAATAAATTTGATTGGCTGCTTTTTTAATAATAATTCTCAATTTTGAAATCTATATGTTTTTTGTCGTTTAATTGGGCTTATTGAATTGTTTCTTTTCGATGTAAATCGCGAAAAACAATTGATAAGCAATTTCGAAATTTATTCTTTATTGGATGATTTTTTGATTATATACTGAAAATATTGTACGTAAAATGCCTATTAATAGGTATTTTGGATGTGATTCTTATCCTCTAATTTTGCAAAGTGATTAAGAATATAATTTCATAATATAACTTAATATGAAGAAAACTATTTATTACACTATTCAACAAGCGTTGTCGCGAACACAACAACCGAAAGAACGATTAAAGGAAAATGGAGAAATCCGCTCTTTATTTCAACTTGTTTTCTCTAAAGAGCCAATTCCTGATTCATCCTCTTTCATGCGAATGCGTTGCTGACAGATATAGTATACTACTCATTTATAATTATTTGAGTAGAGTCAATTTTCTAATATAATATTGTTTCCAATCAAAATCAGATTTAATATGTCTGATTATCTCAATAAAACATTCATTTAATAGTTTAAAGGTATGAAAACAACTTATTTTTATCAATTGCTTTTCTCTTTATTGATTTCTTCTTCCGTTTTTGCTGCTGAAAGTACTTCAGTAAAAGAACCAATCGTTATCAGTGGAACTAAATTTACGTATCCATTGATTGAAAAATGGGTTACTGAATATAAAAAAGTAAATCCGAATGCAGATATACAACTGGCTCCCAAATCCAATGCCGGTCAGCCAGCAGATTTAAATGTTATAGCTCACCAACCAACACAGCTAGAGTTAAAATCGAATCAGGAAATTATTTATACCGGACGATATGCGCTACTTCCAGTGCTAAACAACAATAATCCTATTTTGCCGATAATCAGTAAAAAAGGATTGAACAAAAAAGAAATAGATAAGCTTTTCTTTGAAGTGGTTGATTATGAAAATGATGGATCTGCTGAAAAGCCAAAGTTCAGAGCAATAATTTATTCTAGGGAAAATCAAGCCTGCGCATCAACTGCTTTAGCCGGATATTTTGGACATTCGACTTCCGAAATTAGAGGTAAAAAAGTGTTTGGCGATGACATCTATTTGCTCTCCGCTATTAAGAAAGACAGTCTGGGGTTGGCTTTTAATAATTTAGGGTATCTGTTTGATGTAAATACACGCAATCTAAAGTCTGGTATTGCATTATTACCACTTGATTTAAAGAAAGATGCTAAACCAATTTTATCAGGTAATTTGGACGTTGTGCTGAATGTGTTGGAAACGACTAAAGTTGAAACCATTCCTGTTGAGAAAATAGGATTTATCTATTCTCAACAAAATTCCAAGAAAGAATTATCGGCGTTTCTGAAATGGGTATTGACTGATGGTCAGAAATTCAACCACGATAAAGGATTTCTAAACTTGGACAAACAGGCTTTGGCTGAGCAAGAAAATAGGTTACAGGAGAAATTCCTGACATTGAAATAGATGGCGAGAAATTATAAATGACAAAATAAAAGCGAGTGTCCTCTTCTCTGTCGGCAAACTGATAAAGGGAACACCCGCTACAATTAGAAATTGTATGACAAAAATACCACTTTTTTTTGAAATGGAAAACATTTCAAAAAATATCAGATACAAAAATGGAATCGTAGTTTCAATTCTTTTGTATAATCCTCCAATCTGCATCCACACATCCCAGTAAGTTTCAGAAAAAAGTTGATATGAAAATTCCATATCAATTATTTTGTTTTTAGCCTTATTTAATAAGGTTAAATAATCATGCGATTTTTAGCTTATAAAACTTTCATATATCACGTTATATTTCATATACTCGGTTTGAGTAAAAGGCTAAAGATTTTAATTTATCCATCAATTTTCATCATGCAAAAGACTAAAATAGATTAAGTAACCACATTATTTATGGGTGGGTGCTTATCTTTAAATAGCTATAAAACTATCCCAATGAGTAAATTTGATATAATTATTGCCTGCTCTCACGCAATTATAAGGGAGGGTATTAGCTCAATTCTGAGAACTCGTGAAAAGTACGAAATAGTTTACTCTGTAGAAACAGCCGATGAACTATTTGAGTTACTTAAATACACTACACCTTCAGCTCTTATTGTTGACCCGGACCAACTGAAAGGTTTTGAACCTTGCTTTTTTCAGCGAATTGATAACTTATACAATAGCTCCAATGTATTAGTATTGACGGGGAACATTTGCAATGAATTTATATTAGGAATATTGGCTAAAGATATTACACATTTATTATCAATAAATTGTACTATTGAAGAGTTATTTGGTGGGCTTGATGCTATTGCGGGCAATGAAGACTATCTATGTAAACAGGCAATAGAAGTACTTCTGAACGAAAATAAAATTGGATCTCAACATAAAACAACTGATGACTGTCTTACTAAAAAGGAAATTGAAATTATCAAGTTGTTGGCCGACGGTTTAAGTACGAAAGATATTGCCGCAAAACTCTATCTAAGTGGTCATACTGTCAATACGCATCGGCGGAATATCCTTAGAAAGTTGAAATTCAACAATACTTCCGAACTTGTTATGTATGCGGTTAAAAAAGGAATCGTTGATGTGATGGAGTATTATATTTAATGGCTTTAAATTTCCATTTTTAAATCATTGCTAATAAATTAAACAACAATTATCAAATTAGTTCACACAAATGACAAATAGTTTATTCTCAGATTTGGTTTGTTCTGAATGTCAAACAGTTCATGTTGCCAACGAGGTTCAAAACTTCTGCAAAAATGCCAATTGTTCCGAAACTTTATTGGCAAGGTATGATTTTCAACAGGTTCGCATTTCAAAGGAAGATCTTAAGAATCGACCTTTTACCATGTGGCGTTACAAAGAGTTTCTGCCTATTATTCATCCGGAAAATATCGTTTCGTTGGGCGAAGGAGGTACGCCTCTTTTTAAAGCCGAGCGTTTAGGAAAAACAATAGGACTTCAACACCTCTATTGGAAAGATGAAGCAGGAAATCCTACCGGCTCATTCAAAGCACGTGGCATGAGTGCTGCCATTTCGAAGGCAAAAGAATTAGGTATTAAAAAACTTGCCATACCTACAGCAGGAAATGCTGGTGTTGCTCTGGCTGCTTACGGTGCACGTGCAGGTATGGAAACACATGTTTATATGCCTCGCGAAACGCCGGATATACATAAAAGGGAAGTTGAATATTATGGAGGCACCCTTGTTGAAATTGATGGAAATATTGGTGATTGTGGAAAACTGATTGCCGAACTAGCACCAAAATTCGGTTGGTTTAATGTCTCCACTCTGAAAGAACCATACCGTCTTGAAGGAAAAAAAACGATGGGATATGAATTAGCCGAGCAGTTTAACTGGGAATTACCCGATGTGATTCTGTATCCTACTGGTGGTGGCACGGGACTTATTGGCTTTTGGAAAGCTTTTGATGAATTGGAATTGTTAGGTTGGATTGGTTCAAAACGCCCCCGACTTATTGCAGTTCAGTCCGATAGTTGTGATTCGATTGTTACTGCTCACCAAAACCAAGATTTGAAAGCTGTTGCGGTAGATAAAGGATTTACTATTGCCAATGGATTACGCGTTCCAAAATCATTTGCTGACAAGTTGATTTTAAGAATATTGAAGTCGACCAATGGAACTTCAATTGCCATTTCTGATGCAGAAATAGCCGAAGCCCTTTCTGAGATTGCTCGTAATGAGGGTATGTTTGTAGCTCCCGAAGGGGCAGCTCTTTGGGCAGCTTTGAAAAAACTAAAGTCCGCAGATGACGTGGAGGAATCAGAGCGGATAGTACTCGTCAACACAGGTAGTGGCTATAAATACACCGACAATATCTTTAAATGATTTGTCGGTGATTTTTTTGCAGTATCGTATTGAAATTTTAACCAGATGAGTGAAAACAAGAAAGAATTTAGAAAAGCTGAGAGACGTAAATCAGGTTGGTATTTAATATGGGAACATGTTGCAGAACACCCGGTTATTTATGTAATATGTTTATTAAGTATCATATCATCAAGTATTTTGGCAACGAGAATACCCAAAATTATAGGTGATTTCACAAATACCTTTAGTGGTGGTAAACTCACTCTGCCGGTGGCAGCACATTTTGGTCTTTTGATTGTGAGTGTCAGTACCTTTCGCGTTGCTCTTGGCTGGTTAGGTAGACGGATTTCAATGGAACACGGTCGGATACTTAATTATAAAGTCCGGGATAAACTTTTCAGGAAATGGGAAACGTTGCCTTTGTCATATTATCATGAACATACCACCGGCGATTTACTGTCACACGCATTAAATGATGTGCAAATTATACAGCAAATAGTGGCACTAAATGGTTTCAATAATTTGGTTACCAGTATTTTTACATTGCTCGGAGCTCTTTATGTGATGTTGGTAAACATAAACTGGAGTCTTTCCATAGCCGGATTAGGTCCCCTTTTAGCAATTCCTTTTATTGTTCGATACTACAGTCCTAAAATAAAAAGACAATCGGTTAAAGTTCAGGAAGCATTAGGAGGAATGTCTCAATCCGTAGAAGAAATTGTTGGCGGTATAAGAACGGTGAAAGCATTTGGAAATGAAGAGGTTGTTATAGATCGTTTTGAAAATAGAATAGATGAGATAGTGACTGAACGAATGATACAAGTCAAACTATCGGCAATTTTCACGGCAATTATCCCTTTTATGGTTTCCGTAGGGTTTATTATTGTAATAGCTTACGGAGGCTATCTGACCATACATAAAACAATAAGTCTGGGTGATTTTGTGTCATTTTTATTGTACTTGATTTTATTAAAACAGCCTTTGGAGCAACTTGGAAATACGCTGAATCTGTTTCAACGAGGAGCGGCTTCGCTTGCGCGAGTGGCTGAACTATTAGATGCTCCGCTTGCTGTTTCCGATAGGGACACTGCAACTAATCAGAAGCTAATCAGTGGAGATATAGAGGTTCGAAACCTGTCCTTTAAGTATCCGGGAACTAATAAAAATGTGCTGAATGATATCTCATTCAAAGTAAAAAAAGGACAGACCTTAGGTATCATCGGTTCAATTGGTTCTGGGAAATCATCCCTTGCAAGTTTACTGTTACGAGTTTACAATCCACCACAAGGAACTGTATTTGTTGACAATGTTGATATTCACAATTATTATCTGAAAGACCTGCGCAAGTCAATTGCTTTTGTGCCACAAAGCGGATTCCTGTTTTCAACAACCATTGATGCAAATATCGCTTTTTCATCTGATACACTGAATGAAAATAAGGTGGAAGAATCTGCCAAAGCGTCGGTTGTTCACGAGGATATTTTAAAACTTAAAGATAGGTACAAAACAGAGATAGGTGAACGGGGAGTACGACTTTCCGGTGGACAAAAGCAACGAGTAGCTATTGCCCGTGCCATTTACAAAGATGCACCGATAAATGTACTTGACGATTCATTAAGTGCGGTAGATATGAATAATGAGCGTTTAATCTTACAATGCTTAAAACAAGGAGAAAAGGATAAAACTAACATAATCATTTCTCATCGCTTGAGTGCAGTTATGCATGCCGATGAAATTCTTATTCTCGACAATGGACGAATAACAAATCGAGGAACTCATCAAAATTTACTTGAAACCAGTGAATTTTACAATAAACTGTGGAATATTCAGTCAGGCAGAGATGATCGTTCGGAATCTGTAGTTTATGAGAATATAAAAACAGACTTGATTGAAGCAATTCTTTATGAAGAAAGTGAAGAAGAGATCGAAAAATAAAAACATAGTCATTTTAAGCGAAAGTTATGATATTTAGTATAGTTTTCGCTTTTTAGATGAAATTTCGAAATAAATTGAAGAAAATATCTTGGATTACGGCAGTTGCATTAGTGGTGTCGAATATGATTGGAACCGGTATTTTTACCTCATTAGGCTATCAGGTAGCATTTCTAAACAATACTTTTACAATACTCTTGTTGTGGATTATTGGAGGAGTTTTGGCACTTTTTGGTACTTTCTGTTATGCCGAATTAGGAAGTTACTATAAAAAATCCGGAGGAGATTATATTTTTCTTTCTCGGGCTTTTCATCCTATATTAGGTTATCTGAGTAGCTGGATTTCGTTAGTTGTTGGTTTCTCAGCACCAGTTTCGCTGGCAGCTTTGGCTATGACCAAGTATTTGCAAATATTCGGATGGGATTTAGGAAAAGGTTTTGCTGTATGGACAATTATATTAGTTGCATTATCACAGTCGATAAGTTTAAAATCGAGTAGCCGTTTTCAGAACATATTTACCCTAATAAAAGTACTTTTTGTGCTTATACTAATTGTTTTGGGACTTTCAGTGGCTTCGCAGGGCGGAAATTCATTATGTTGGGATGGAAGTTGGATTTCAGAAATTAAAACACCTTCGTTCGCTTTCTCATTAGTATTTGTATCTTTTGCTTTTACCGGTTGGAACTCTGCTTCTTATATTGTTTCGGAAATAAAGAATCCGAATAAGAATCTTCCTAAGGCACTTATTGTAGGGACGCTTTTTGTTACCAGTGTCTATGTTCTTCTCAATTTTGTGTTCCTAAAACATGCTTCAATTGCGGCTATGTCCAATCAAGAAAATGTGGCTTCGATAGCAGCCCAAAACTTTCTGGGAGCAACTGGTGCAAAATGGGTGTGTTTTTTTATTTCAATTCAACTGATAGCCACCATTAGCGGATATTTATGGATTGGATCCAGAGTTTGTTTTGCGACCTCAAAAGAGCATAAGTTATGGGGTTTTATGAACAAGTCGCGAAACGAAACGCCCTATATTGCCATTTGGATACAAGCCTTTATAGCCATTTTAATCATTGCATCCGGTGGCTTTGCCGAAATCTTTGTGTATGCTTCTTTTGTTCTTCAATTCATTAGTGTTATTGCTATTTGCGCTGTTTTTCGGATTCCAACTAAAAGTAGAATGCTTTTCAAAGGAAAATACTTCTATATTTTTCCGGTAGTATATATTGTTTTTGGAGTGTACATCTGCGTATTTACGTTTTTACAGCATCCTGTTGAAAGTTTAATCGGACTATCTACCATATTCACAGGATTGATATTGTATTTTTTGGACAGGAGAAAAGAAGTAGCTTAAGCCGAACGACCCACAAGATTAAACTTGCAATTAAGGTGCATTGAGGTGCAGACTTGTTCTACAACTCAGAAGTTATTACTAGATGAAAATAATGGTAAAAGGCTGGTAATAAAATGCCTATTAATGAGTAGGATAAAAATACCTATTAGATAGTATTGTCCAAATAGTAAGTACAAAATACCTTTGTGTTTTATTTAGAATTTCAACAATACTTAAAAATGTATAAGCAATTTATTTTCACAAGCAAGGATATTCCAACTAAATTTTTACAGAAATAATTGATTTATCAAATAGATTTTAGAAAAACAGGTATTATTATATAAACAAAAGCGAGCGTTTCCTTCTCTGTCTGCAAACTTACAAAGGAAACACCCGCTACAATCAAAATTGTATGGCAAAAATAGTTTTATTTTTTGGAAGCCCCAAAAGGTTTCTGCGGTTTTTATTACGAAAATCTAGAATTACTATCCTTTTTGGAATTTTATCAATCTCTTCCGTTTTAGCTCAACAGCTGGAAATAAAAGGAAATGTACTGGAAGAGGAGTCTAAAACAGCTGTCATTGGTGCAACTATTCGTGTAAAAGGACAAAAAACCGGTACTGTTTCCGATACTCAGGGAAATTTTCAAGTTAAAATAAAATCTTTCCCAGCAACACTTATTGTGAGTAGTGTTGGATTCAGAAATCAAGAAATTGAGTTTTATGAAGCTACAGATCCTATAACTGTTTACCTCGCCGATGATCAGAATCGCTTGAGCCAACTTGTTGTTGTGGGTTATGGAACTCAAAAACGAAGCGACTTAACCGGTGCTATTTCCAGTATCAATACCAACCAGTTGAAAGAAAGCGGTTCTACATCATTTGTGCGAGGTTTGCAGGGACTTGCCTCTGGAGTTCAGGTTACTTCTACCTCGGGCGCACCGGGTGCTACTTCAACCGTCCGCATACGTGGTGGCAACTCCATTACCGGTGGTAACGATCCATTGTATGTAATAGACGGTTTCCCGATATACAATAATGATAACAATGCAAATGCCGGCGGCTTGTATGGAAGTGGAACTTCAACAACAACTTCGGGCACAAACACCATCGGAACCAGTGCATTATCAACTATTAATCCGGGTGACATTGAGTCTATCGATGTACTAAAAGATGCTTCTGCAACTGCTATTTATGGTTCTCGTGGTGCTAATGGGGTTATTATTGTTACCACTAAAAGGGGGCAAAAAGGCTCAGCTACTGTAACGTACGATGGGTCGTATGGAGTACAAAACCTGGCTCATAAGATAGACCTGATGAATGCACAGCAATTTGCGCTATTTCGCAATGCAGGTCAAATAGCTGGAGGTAGATCAGCCACTTATACACAAGCTCAGATAGATAATTTTGCAACAAATAGTACCGATTGGCAGGATTTAGCTTACAGAACAGCAGCGGTACAAAACCATCAACTGTCGGTTAGCGGAGGCAATGACAAAACCCGATATTCGTCATCGTTGGGCTATTTGGATCAGCAAGGTATTCTTATCAATACCACTTTTAAAAGATATACCGGTAGAATTTCGGTTGATTCAAAACTGTCCGATAAATTCAATTTCGGGTTAAATTTGAATGAAAGTTATTCCACATCCAATTTGGCAAGTTCGGATATTATAAGTGCAATTTTGCAAATGCCGGCTACAGTCACTCCCTATACCACCAGTGGTAGTTACACCTCCATAAGTAGTTTAGATGCCGCAACAATTAATCCGATTGCCTATTTAAACGAAGCTACCAATACGTCTAATTTACAACGGACGCTGGGGAATGCTTTTGGTGAATATGAACTGGTGAAAGGATTAAAAGCAAAAGTGTTGATTGGAGTTGATTTACTGGGCAACATACAATATAGTTATTTGCCTACGACTATTTATGGGGGAGCATCCAGCAATGGAATTGCATCTACAGCCCAGAAAACAACCACCAACTGGGTAAATGAAAACACGCTCACCTATACTAAGTCAATAAACGATATTCATAACTTCGATATATTAGGTGGTTTTACCCAACAGCGATCTGTTACCCGAGGAACCGGTATTAAAGCATCCGGATTTCCGAGTGATGTGTTAGAAGATTTCGATTTATCAAGCGCAACCACAAAAACATTGACTTCAAGTTATTCGGAGAACAAATTGGAGTCTTATCTTGGGCGTTTTAATTATAATTACCGACATAAATACTTCTTAACCGGTAGTTTGCGTGCAGATGGTTCCTCTCGTTTGGGAGCTAATAATCGCTGGGGTTATTTTCCATCTGGGTCACTAGGTTGGCAACTTGATAAAGAAGTTTTTTTTAAAAATATAGCGAGTGATTTAAAAATTAGTAATTCAAAAATACGATTGGGTTACGGCAAAACAGGTAATTCTGAAATAGACTCCTATAAATCACAAGCATTGCTAACAAGCACAACCTACCCTAGCGGAACTGCTGCCACAACGGTAGCCGGATATTATCTAAGCCAACTCGATAATCCTGATTTGAAATGGGAAACTACAAATCAATACGATGTTGGAATTGATCTTGGATTCCTTAATGAACGAATTAAATTTACGGGAGACCTTTATTATAAGAAAACATGCGATTTATTAGTCAATATTTATGTGCCTAATATAACCGGTTATAAATCATCTTTACAAAATCTTGGTGTCGTGCAAAATAAGGGAATTGACCTTAGTTTAACTACTGAGAACGTAAAAGGTAGGTTCACTTGGACAACTAATGCTACCTTTTCTATAAACAGAAACGAGGTACTTTCATTAGGTGGAAATGTCAACAAAATTTCATACGGTAGTAGTAGCAGCGTAGGAAGTATTATTCAGGTTGGTCAACCTCTTGGAGTGTTTTATGGGTTGAAAACCGATGGATTATACAGTGCAAGTGAAATAGCTGATTATACCGCAAAGGGCACTCTTCGTAATTTGTATTTGGGAGCTAGCACAGGGGCTGGTGATGTAAAATATGTTGATGTAGATCATAATGGAGTTATAAACGATAATGACCAAACTATAATAGGAAATCCGAATCCTAAGTTTATTTTCGGGTTTAATAATACATTTAGCTACAAAAATTTCGATTTATCAATCATCATTCAAGGATCAGTCGGCAATAAAATAAATAGTTATACTTTAAAACAGTTGTTAGGTCCTAATGGCTTTCAAAACAACATAGCTAGTTTTAATGACTACTATTCGGCAACTAATACAACGGCAAACTACCAACGACCAAACATCAATATTAACCAAGCCACATATAGCGATTTATATATTTTTGATGGATCTTATGCACGACTTCAATCGCTTAGTTTAGGATATATATTGCCTAAAAGTATTCTTTCAAAACTAAAAGTAAAAAACGTCAAACTATATGTAACCGGTCAGAATTTGTTCACATTGACGAAGTATCCAGGCTATGACCCTGATGTTAATTCATATAACTTGTCAACAGGTCAGGTAGGTACAGATTATGGTTCTTACCCTACCGCCAAAACTTTTCTGGCTGGTGCAACAATAATATTCTAAACTAAGTAGTTACGAGTAAATATTTATGAGCTAAAATGTCAGGATTTTTGACAACTAAAATATATCATTAAATACTACTGATTACTTATATTCCATATCTTATTCATTTAATTAAAAACAAAATGTATGAAAAAAATACTTTATATGTTGCTCATCTTAAGCACATTTGTATCGTGTATCAATCTTAATGAGGAACCATTAGCCCAAATTAAATATGCAGATTTTTTTAAAACCACCACAGATGCAACTTATGCGGTTAATGGCGTTTATAAAAACCTTACAGTGCCAAGTGGTGGCAGTTGGGGATTTTTCAACCGACTTTCTACAGTAACCTGGGGTTGCGCCGGCGACAATACTACACCGGGGGTCAAATCTCCAAATCCTGATTATCGGGCAATAACATTATTTGCCGCTTCAACAAGCAATTCAAACTATTTGCAGTCGTGGCAAGAAGGTTACGAAGTTATAAATCGTGCCAATTTGGCTATCGATAAAATACCACAAATTAGTGATACAGCTGTGGTTGCACGGGCAAGGTTGGTAAACGAAGCAAAATTTGTCAGGGGATTAATCTATTATTACCTTGTCAGAGTTTATGGACCTATACCATTAGTACTTCATCCCACTATAACGATTGGTGATAACCAAAGTGTTGCACAGTCTGATACTGCAACAGTGTTTAAGCAAATCAAAAGTGATTTTAATGATGCACTTCAATTACCTTCAAAAAGTTCTTATGCTACTGCCGATCAATACCGAGCGTCGAAAGATGCTGCCAGAGCACTCTTGCTCAGTGTGGCCATTACGCAAGGGCAATGGGTCGAAGCAATAAACCAATACAACGCTTTAAATGCTATCGGTACACATACATTGGCAACTAATTACAAAGATATTTTTGGTTTAACTGCTGCACAAAAAAATCATTCTGAGCATATTTTTGATGCTTGGAATTACATCAATGATGCCTTGAATTATAACATGTGTGCTTCTACGGAATCTCCTATTTACGGAGCACCACAAATAGGTAAAAACAAGAAAGGTGTACTGATAGTAGGTACTGCTGCCGAATATCCGGGAGCCACTTTGCGAAGGATATTTAGAAAAGAAGATACCAGAATCAGAAAGATATTTGTTGACACTGTTTATGGCGATGTGGATGCGAAAACCAAAATTTATCAACCGCATTTTGATAAGTGGAGAGACTCAACTTCAACTGATATAAAAAACTCAGGGATAAATTATCCTGTTATCCGTTGGGCTGAAGTATTATTGTTATACGCGGAGGCTCTAAATGAGTTGAATAGACCTACCGAGGCTTTAGTTGCATTTAATAAAGTTCGTAGTCGTGCCTTTGGCAATAAAACAACCCTTAATGTAACCATAACTAATAAAGACCAATTGCGCGATTCAATTTTTGATGAAAAGAGAAGAGAATTTGCAAACGAAGAACATGTGCGCTGGTTTGACTTGATAAGAATTAATGGATCTGGTGGTCGACTTATTGATAAAGTAATCAGTTCATGGACGAACGATCCGGTTGCTCAAGGAGATTATTGGACTAAAGCCAAATTTGATGCGTGGAATTCTGCTTATATTCCTCAACCCGGGGATGCGAAATATAATAAGTATTTGTTATTCCCGATCCCTTATAGTGAGATAAATGCAAATCCATTATTGATCCAAAATCCAGGCTGGGAATAATCAGTAACACTTTTAAAGCGAAAGCTGTAGTTGAGAAAAACATGGCTTTCGTTTTTCTATTTCAAACCAAATTAAAATATAACTTATGTGGTGAATATACGCTTTATTTTCTGCATTTACTGCTGTTTTTGCTAATAATAGGAATTAAAAATGTTGATGCTTTCACTACCGAACAGATGTATAGCGGTTTCGGTTGAGGAGACCATACCGGGAGAGTGGTAAGAATAAAAAGAGGTGATTTTGAAGGTAATAAACTGGATATATAAATTTTCATTTTTAGATTGAAGAATTTAAAATTTAATTATACGTAAAATGTCAACATTAGAAACTAAAATTAAAGAAAAAGAAGCTGCTAAACAGATTCTCCTAGATGAATTCAGATTAACTCTGGATTTAAATGAAAAAGGCATTTTTTTTAATGCTGAAGAACTAATAGCATTTAGCACTACTGATGCAAATGTAAACGGTTTCAGTCGGAATTTGGGTGGATTAAGCTTTACATTGCCACATGGTATTGCCACTAATGGAAAATTTGCCCGTTGGACGCCTTATTCAGTAGTTGTAGAAAATGGGACACCAATTTTGTATAATGATAAGGATCCTATTGCCGAAATTAGTTTCCCAAATGAACCGGCTCATCAAGTATCAGAGCAATTTTTAAGCACTGGTGAGAAGGTGAAAAACATCGTTGGTGTCAATCAACATGGAGGTGTCTCAGTGGCGTACAGTACTGAATGTTCTTTAAAGGATTTGGGTGAAGATTGTTTGTTTTGTTCAATTAACGTGCGTGAAAAAGAAGAAAATAGCGTTTTGTTGAAAAACCCTCGTCAGGTGGCTGAGGCATATCATCTTGCTCGTCAAGCAGGTCAGGCAAATCATTTCCGTATAACAGGTGGTTTTGTCCCCGAACGCCGTGAATTAGAATATTACATCGATGTGGCTGAGGCCATTCGTAGTAGATACGAATCATTTTATGGAGTAGCAATAATCGGAGCACCGGCCGATTCATCCATACTATCTAAGTATAAGGAAGCCGGATTTTCTAATATCTCACACAATCTTGAAGTTTGGGACAAAAATCTTTTTGCCCTTGTTTGTCCGGGTAAAAGCAAACGCAATGGTGGATGGCAACATTGGGTTGCGTCATTAGAAGCAGCCGTTGATATTTTTGGAAGAGGGAATGTGCATACCAATATTGTGGGTGGTCTTGAACCTAAAGACTCTATTCTTGAAGGTATCGAATACCTGGCTGAGAAAGGAATTGTGGCTCATTTTAGTGTTTTTCGTCCCGAAAAAGGTACCCCATTTGAAGGTTATCGCAGTCCTGAGGGATCTTTTCACTGGGATATTGTAGACAAAGCTACTGATATATTCCTTCGCAATGGTTTCAATTCTTTGCAAATGTATAGTGGTCCTGCTTCGGCAGATCATGCAGGAAGAGTTTTCCGTATTAAAAACGGTGAATTTGAAGGAGCTAAACTGGGTGTATATAAATATCCATCTATAGATTAATAAACAGGAATTAAATAATAAAATTTTAAATATAACTAGTATGTCTGTATTGGTAGAAACTCAAATAAAAGGAAAAGAGGCTGTAAAACAACGTCTTTTGGAGGAAGTAAGGTTTGCTCTAGAATTAACGGATAGTGGTGTTTCGTTCAATTCAGAGGATATAAAGAAACTTAGTGGAACGGATGAAATACCAAGTCCGTTTCAAGGAAAACAACCGGGAGTTAGTTTTAAACTTCCTCATGGTATATCGGTAAATGGGAAATACTCTCGTTGGACACCCTATTCTATTATAGTTGAAAACGGAAAGCCTATTTTATACAACGAAAAAGAAGCGATTGCCGAGGTTAGCATTAATGAACCTAAACGCCCTCATCCTGTGTTAGAAAAGATTCTTAGTACCGGCGAAAAAGTAAGAAACATTTTAAATATAGACCCACACGGACAAGTAAATGTGTCGTACAGTGCCGAGTGTTCGTTGAAAGATTTGGGCGAGGATTGCTTGTTTTGCTCAATCAATGTGCGTGAAAGGGATCCGGAACGACCATTGCTGAAAAATCCACGTCAGATTGCTGAAGCATACGACCTTGTTCGTCAGGAAGGACTTGCAAATCACTTTAAAATAAGCGGTGGTTTTGTTCCTGAACGACGTGAATTGGAGTATTACATAGATGTGGTTGAAGCCATTCGTGAAAAGCACAAAAAATTTAAAGGTGTAGCCGTTATCGGTGCGCCGGCTGATCTCTCTATTTTATCAAAATATAAAGAAGCTGGCTATACAGATCTCTCTCATAACCTTGAGGTCTGGGACAAAAATTTGTTTGGCCTGATTTGCCCGGGCAAGAGCAAACGAAATGGTGGCTGGGAACATTGGGTCAAATCGCTTGAAGCAGCTGTTGACGTATTTGGTTGGGGCAATGTACATTCCAATTTTGTAGGTGGTTTGGATCAGAAAGAATTATTTCTTGAAGGTATAGAATATCTATCATCAAAAGGAGTTGTTGCCCATTTCGGGACTTTTCGTCCATTGGTTGGAACTGGTCTTGAAGGTTTCCGTACCCCTGAGCCTTGGTTTCACTGGGAAGTACTTGACAAAGCCACCGACATACAGCTTCGCTATGGTTTTACTACTGAGCAATTGTATCGCGGTCCGGGGTCCGGAGACCACACAGGCAGAGTCGTCAGAATTAAAAGAGGTGATTTTGAGGGAGACAAACTGGATACGTATCAATTTCCATCTATTGACTAATAACGAAATTTTCAAACAAATATAAAAAGCAAGAGTGGTGTAAACAATTGGAATTAATCGCTCAAACGGTTTGCACTTCTTCTTGTATTTATGATTATATCATATTGATATTGAGATAGATTATTGTTTTTCAGCAGAACCTAAATAAATCTGAATAAGAAATCATTAAATATAAGCTTATATTGATTCACAAAAGACAAAAGACTACAATGAGAGAAATTAACAAAGTGGCATTAGTTCTCATGCTTATGATTGCCATTAGTGCATGTACACAAAAAGAAAAGAAGTCTGAACCACTTACTGTGTTAAGAATTGGTCAACGCGGTGTTACGAATGCACTTGTTCTTCATTTAAGGGAGGCTGATTTATTAAAAAAAAATGGTGTAAACATCAAAGTTGAGTATGTTGTTGCCCAGGGACCGGCATTAGTAGATCTATTTATAGCCGGCAAAATAGATATTGCAGAATTAGGAGATCAGCCGGCCTTTATGGGTTGGGTGAGGAATGTTGATGTTAAAGCTGTAGCAAATTTTCCGAAAAATCCTCAGGATACATATATTATGGTTGCCGATTCAACCAAAATAAAAACAATGCGTGATTTGAAAGGGAAAAAAGTGTCTTGTTCTATAGGTACAGTGAGTCAACATTGGCTTTTCATGTCTCTTGATCAGGCCGGAATGAAAGTTGACGATGTGAAAATGTTGAATGTGCCGGGTGGTGATGCCTCTGTTGCGTTGATGACTCATGAGATAGATGCTGCTGTATTAAGTGAACCGACTATTTCACTTCTACAAGAAAGAAAGGTAGCTGCGAAATTAAAAGAATCGCGTTGTGCGAAAACATATTCGGCAGTATTGCTCGTGTCGGGTAATATTTATAGAAATCATCCCGAAATAATAAAACCAATAATTGCTGCATACCAAGAGTCTAATGCTTGGATTATTGATAATCCGGATAACGCGGTCAAGATGATTGGGTCAAAGATAACTTATAAGGCAGTTCCAAAAGATGTTTTGAAAAGACAGTATGGTAAAAATCTCAGCAAAGTTAAATATATTGGGTTTCCTGATTCTGCAAAACAAAGTTTTAGGTTAATAGCTCGTTTTTTGAAAGATTTAAAAGCTGTTCCACAACAAGGGTCATTAGCCGATTCCCCTCAAAATTTCTACGATTCAACCTTTGTTGACGAATATTATAAAGATAGAGCAAAACGTGAAAACACTACAGTTACCAAAATAATGAAGAGTGAGAGTGGCGTAAAAATAGTATCAATTAAAAATTAAAAAATAAACATACAGACCATATTCACCAGATAATAAAACCTGCAACTCCAACTTAAAGTCTTTATTTATGATACTTTAAGTTGGAGTTACTTTTATGATTGAACCAAAAATAGCCACAAAGGTCATTATCTTGTCATCTAACTTTTCTTCCAATCGCACATGCTCTATTAATATATTTTATCTTTTTAAAGCTGATTTTTATATATGGTTAAGGCACTATTCTAGCTTCTATAAAAAATGGATACATTTCTAGCTAGCAGACTTGAGATAATAGCAGTTTTTTATATTTAAATCTTATTTGTAGTATGCCTATTAATGAGTAGAATGAAAATACCTATTAGGTAGTATTGTAGAAATTGTAATGACAGGATAACTTTGCAAAGTATTTGAAACTGGAAATCGATCTAAAATTCGAATGTGAAAAATAATGATTTAGTCGGATGAGGTAAATAATTGACTCATTAAATATACTGAAAAAAGTAATATATTATAAACAAAAGCGAGCGTTTCCTTCTCTGTCTGCAAACTTACAAAGGAAACACGCACAACAATTAAAATTGTATGACAAAATTAGTTTTATTTTTTGGAAGCCCCAAAAGGTTTCCGTGGTTTTTATTCAGAAAATCTGGAATTACTCTCTTACTAGGAATCTTATCAATCTCTTCCGTTTTGGCTCAGGAGCTGGAAATTAAAGGAAATATACAGGAAGAGGAATCCAAAACAGTTGTCATAGGGGCAACTATTCGAGTAAAAGGTCAAAAAACCGGTACTGTTTCCGATACTCAGGGAAATTTTCAATTGAAAATCAAAACTTTTCCTTCAAC